>Ga0307438_1000911_pt1 | contig 20060 bp, 23 predicted proteins | sample SalMarWE160110MG_FD_202144 | JGI IMG/M metagenome (GOLD analysis project Ga0307438, IMG submission 202144) | Salt marsh sediment microbial communities from the Plum Island Ecosystem LTER, Massachusetts, United States - WE1603-110 | ecosystem: Environmental > Aquatic > Marine > Intertidal zone >... | reverse complement strand
AACCCGTCCCTCAATAGTAACATATCTGAAAATGGAGGATTACGCAAGAGACATAATAAAAAAATCAAGATTAGACCTTGACAAATAACATAAACCCTCTGTGGTGATTTTTTTAAATTTATTTGTTTTTTTCGTGTATTTAGTGTGTTTCGCGGCTTACAATTTTTTTTCTTTAGATAGCATAAAATCCTTATGCTCAGATTATTCATTAAAAATTGAATAAAAATTCAAAAAAAAACGAATTTTTACCCTTGACATCACTTGTGACCTGTATATATTCAATCTTGACTACAAAGAAGTCGAATTGGAGAGTAGTGCGAATTTTGTCCTTCGAAGGAGGTCGAATTAATGGAAAAGTTAAATCCTTTTAGAATTATTCTATCTCGATTAAATGAGAGATGTTTATGATGGAAGCATTGGTATCCGTTGAATCTATTTTAGATAAATGGAATAATGAAGATGCTTCTTTGATCTCCATATTGCTGGACATCCAGTCTGAGTGTAACTATCTGCCAAAAGAAGCCCTTATAACGGTAGCAGATAGACTAAATATCCCGCTTATCCAGGTTTATTCCGTAGCCACGTTTTACAAGGTCTTCAGTTTAAAGCCAAGGGGGAAAAATATTATTAATGTATGTGTTGGCACAGCCTGCCATGTGAGAGGTGGACAAAGAATAGTTGATGAAGTTAAGAGAAAACTGAACATTGATGTAGGTGAAACGACAGAAGACAAACTATTTACCTTAGAAACAGTTAGATGTCTTGGATGTTGTGCCTTGGGTCCTGTTGTAGTCATAGGTAATACTTATTATTCTTATGTGACACAAAAAATGGTAGGTACAATTTTAAATAAATACAAAAAGAGTAAGAATACATAATGAATATGAGATTTCCGGGTATATGTGAATTTGAATCATTGTGTGGTAAAATTCGTGAATCCAAAAAAGATGAATCGAGTGAGTTGTGTCTGATAGTGTCATCTGGTACGTGTGGTCAAGCTAAAGGATCTTTAGCTGTTATTGATGCATTAGAGAAATCGCTCAAAAAACATAATTTGGACAAAAAGGTGGATATAAGAATAACAGGCTGTCATGGTTTTTGTCAGGTAGAGCCTATAGTTATTGTTAATCCTAAAAATATATTCTATCAAAGTGTTAAACCGGAAGATGCAAAGGAAATTGTATCTGAAACTATTATAAATAAGAAAGTTATTGATCGCTTGCTGTATGTTGATCCGAAAACCGGGAAAAAAATTAAACATGAAAAAGATATCCCCTTTTACCAGAAACAGGTTAGAGCGCTTTTAGCAAATAATGTATTGATTGATCCAACAAAAATAGAAGATTATATTGGAATTAAAGGATACGCAGCATTATGTGAGGTTCTTAAAACGATGAAGGCTGAGGAAGTAATATATGAGGTTAAAAAATCGGGCTTGCGTGGTAGGGGTGGAGCTGGTTTCCCAACAGGTCTAAAATGGGAGTTCTGCAGAAAGGCTAAAGGTGACGTAAAATATATTGTATGTAATGCCGATGAAGGAGATCCCGGCGCCTATATGAATAGAAGTCTTCTGGAAGGGAATCCTCATTCTGTTTTAGAAGGAATGCTGATTGGAGCATATGCTATTGGTTCAAGTGAAGGGTTCATATATGTCAGACATGAGTATCCTCTTGCCGTAAAAAATGTTAAAATAGCTATAACCCAGATGGAAGAATACGGATTGCTTGGCAAAGGGATACTTGGTACAGATTTTAATTTTGATATAGAGGTGATTACAGGAGCTGGTGCGTTCGTTTGTGGTGAAGAGACGGCGCTTATTGCATCAATAGAGGGAAAGAAGGGTGAGCCAAGACAGAGACCACCGTTTCCTGCTCAGAAAGGAATATGGAGAAAGCCGACAAATATAAATAATGTTGAAACATGGGCGAATATACCGCTGATTATTAACAAGGGTGCAGAGTGGTTCTCGGAAATTGGGACAGCAAAAAGCAAAGGTACAAAAATATTCTCGTTAGTTGGAAAGATAAACAATACGGGTTTAGTTGAGGTGCCTATGGGTATAACGTTGAGGGAGATGGTGTACGACATTGGAGGAGGTATTCCCAACGACAAGAAGTTTAAAGCAGTCCAGACAGGAGGGCCATCAGGAGGATGTATACCGGAAGAATTTTTAGATACTACTGTTGATTACGAGAGTCTTGAAGCACTTGGGTCTATTATGGGTTCCGGTGGTATGGTTGTAATGGACGAGGATACCTGCATGGTTGATACCGCTAAATACTTTCTTGAATTTCTTCAAGAAGAATCCTGCGGCAAATGTCTTACCTGCAGAGAAGGTATTGAAAGATTGCTTGAAATACTTAACCGTATTACCGAAGGAACAGGAAAAGAACAGGATATTGAATTGTTGAAAGAATTGGGGGAACTTGTCAAAGACACGTCTATGTGTGGACTGGGGCAAACCGCACCGAATCCTTTGCTTTCAACAATAAAGTACTTTAAAGATGAATATATGGCGCATATAAGGGATAAAAAATGTACTGCCGGGATCTGTCGTGCTTTAGTTGAGTACTTCATAATTGCAGATAAATGTACTGGATGTGGTGCATGCATGAAAGTTTGTCCGGAAGAAGCTATCTTGGGTGAGAAGAAAAAATCATATATTATTGATCAAAGCAAGTGCATAAAATGCGGTATTTGTTTTGAAACATGTAAATTTGATGCCGTTGTAAAGAGGTGAATAATGGTAACAATAAAACTTAATAGACTGGAAGTCCAGGTGGAAGAGGGCTGGACAATATTGGAAGCCGCTGAGTTTTATGGAATAGAGATTCCGACATTATGTCATCATGACGGTCTCTCGGATTATGGTGCCTGTAGGCTATGTATAGTCGAAATTGGTGAAGGCAAAGATGCAAAATTTGTTTCATCCTGCACATATCCGGTAGAAGAAGGACTTGTAGTTAGAACACATTCTAAAAAGATTATAAATTACAGAAAACTTATTATAGAACTTATGCTCGCGAGATGTCATACCTCCAAAACTATTCAAGATTTGGCTTCCAAGTACAATGTGACCAGTGTAAGATTCAAGTTAAAAAGCGATGACTGCATACTTTGTGGTCTTTGTACAAGAATGTGTGAAGAACAGATGGATGCACGGGCAATAGGTTTTGTAAACAGAGGCAAAGAAAGAAAAATAACGACGCCATTTGATATTAAATCTGATGTATGCAGAACATGCGGCGCGTGCATGTATATCTGCCCGGCATGCGAGCTCAGATGTCAGGGTCCCGAACCGCCGGGTGTTGTGTGTGGAGGATGTCTTAATATTGAATATCCATGTCTTGATGTGTATGAAGATGTTAACTGTTATTTGGACCCATGTGCTGCATGTTTGTTAGAGGAGTCAAGAAAAAATAAATCTACAAGTAATACGGAGGAAAAAAATGTCTTTAACAAAGATTAACGCAACAGCGGCAACGCTGACAAAAAATAGAACTGAAGGGGCAATAAATTCGATGAGTGGAATGTGCGCAACCTGTGTAGACGGATGTATAGGGATGTGCGAAATAGGCAAATCCGCCTATCGAGGCCATGAAGTAATTTATCCCCAACCTTTTGGAATCATTACTTCTGCAAGTGAAAAAATCTATCCTGTTGACCTGTCTCATTTCACAATACTCGGAGGAATCGTAGGTGCTAAAGGAATAAAGGCTGACAGCGATGAAGCGTTATTCTCAAATGTAAATATAGAAACGCGAATTGGAAAGAATAAGGATATCAAACTCAGAATGCCAGTAATTATACCTGGTTTAGGTTCGACAGCCATAGCGAAAAACAACTGGGAAGGACTGGCAATAGGTGCGGCGTTAACAGGTATACCCTTAACTATCGGCGAAAACGTGTGCGGGATGGACCCTGAATCTGAAATTGTTGATGGAAAAGTAAAGCATTCAACGGATCTTGAGTGGAGAGTAAAACTCTACAAAAAATGGCAGCAGGATGGATATGGTGCAATAATTGTCCAGGCGAATGTAGAGGACACAAATTTAGGCGTGCATGAATATGCAATCTCTGAACTGGATGTTGATGCTGTTGAGATAAAATGGGGGCAGGGAGCAAAAAACATAGGTGGTGAAGTTAAAATCAAGGATCTAGGAAGAGCGCAACTCCTTAAAAAGAGAGGATACATTGTCCTACCTGATCCAACAGACCCGGATATTATCAAGGCATTTGAAAAGGGCAATTTTAAAGAATTCGAACGACATTCTAGAGTAGGCATGGTAACTGAGGAAAGTTTTTTGAAGAGAGTGAAAGAACTCAAAGATTTGGGCGCGAAACACATTTTCCTAAAAACAGGTGCATACAGACCTGTAGACTTGGCAAGAGCAGTTAAATTTTCATCAAAGGCAGAGATTGATTTGCTAACAGTAGATGCTGCCGGTGGTGGAACAGGTATGAGTCCCTGGAGAATGATGAACGAATGGGGTGTACCGGAGGTCGAATTGCATTCTTTACTCTACAAATATGTTGATGGACTTGCCAAGAAGGGGGAGTATGTTCCGGATATTGCTATAGCAGGTGGATTTGCATTTGAGGACCAGATGTTGAAAGGATTGTCACTTGGTTCTCCATACTTTAAATTAATAGGTATGGCGAGGGCTCCGCTTGCAGCGGCTATGGTGGGAAAGACGATCGGAAAAACAATCAATGAGGGAATGGTTCCTGTATATATTGAAAGATTTGGAAATACGCCTGAAGAGATATTTGTTACAGCACCAGCACTTAAGAGAAAACTCGGAAGCGACTTCGAAAATCTTCCGACAGGCGCAATGGGTCTATATACCTATATGGAGAGATTAAATCAAGGATTGAGGCAGATTATGGCGGGCTGTCGTAAGTTTGCATTGGAATATATCACTCAAGACGATATTGCTGCTTTAACACATGAAGCGAGTGAGATAAGTGGTGTCCAATATATAATGGAATGTGATAAAGAAGAAGCACAAAAAATACTGGATTCCCGATAAAGATTTATGGAATTATAGTTACAAGTTATGAGTTTCTAGTTTCGGGTCTTTTAAAAAAAACAAATAAAAAATCCGGTAAATCTTGTTAATTCTGTCTTTTTTTAGGATTTAAGATTTGGGGAGTGGGATCTAGTAAAAACAATAAATAAAAAAATGGGTGTGGAGGAGCTTTGTGTTAACGGTCATCAGACTTTAGACATTGGCATTGGATTCGCTATATTTTTTATTGCTTTCTGTCATAAAAAAAGCTATTGTTCAGGGCTTGACTATATTATCAATCTATATAAATTAAATACGTATTGTTGAGATAAGGTTTATTTTATTTAAAACAACATAAAGAGGAGGAGATTAGTGTCAACTGATAGAAGGAAAAAGAATTGCCATTTTTGTAAGAATGAATCAGATCAGATTGATTATAAAAATGTAGAATTATTGAGTAAATTTGTCACTCCAAGCGGTAAAATTCTTCCTTCCAGAATAACGAGGGTTTGTCCGAAACATCAGAGGAAATTAAAAAAGGCAATAAAGCAATCCAGGGAAATCGCATTAATGCCTTATGTTAAAGCTTTGAACTGGTAGGTTGATATGGAAGTAATACTTAAGGAAAATCATCCGCATTTAGGAGAAAGAGGACAGGTTGTTAAGGTTGCGGACGGATATGCGAGAAACTACTTGATACCTAAGAATCTTGCGGTTCTTAACACTCCCGGTAATAAAGCTAGCATCAAAGCGGAAGGCAAATTCGAAGAAATTAAATTGGAAAAGGAAACGATGTCTGCCGAGCAGATTAAAGAGAAAATCGATGGCAAAGAGTTTAAAGTTGAGGCTAAAGTCGGTAAAGAGGGTAAACTGTATGGTTCTATAACCAAACAAGATATTGAAGACCTTTTAAAGGAAGAAGGGTTTCTTATTGATAAAAAGATTATGGATATAGAAGACCATATAAGAGAAACCGGATCATATGAGATACAATTGAATTTATTTAAGGATGTAAAAGCCCATATTAAGCTTATCGTTGAGGGGGAAGCTTCTGAGGAAGAAGAAGAATCCCAAGAGGTCAAAGATGAGTCCGCTGAGGAAGAGAAATCTTCCGAGGAGAAAGAAGAATCGGTAGAGGTTAAAGAAGAATCTCCTGAAGTAGAAGAAGTGTCTGCTTCGGAGGAAGAAGAATCTTCTGAAGAGGTTAAAGAGGAAGTACCTGAAGCAGAGGCATCCCCTGAGGAGAAAGAAGAACCGGTAGAGGTTAAAGAAGAGTCTCCGAAAGTAGAAGAAGTGTCTGCTTCGGAGGAAGAAGAATCTCCGGAGGTAAGAGAAGAAGCTACTGAGACAGAAGAAAATTCTCTTAAGGAGGAGGAGAGTGAGGGAAGTTAAAATTGCAGGTATTGCGATTGACAGAACCTCAAATACTCCGGTAGTACTTTTAAGAGATATTGACGAAAAGAAGAGGGTTCTTCCTATTTGGATAGGTCCTTTTGAAGCTGAAGCGATATCTCAAGGACTGAAAAACGAACAGTTTAAGCGTCCTCTTACTCATGATTTACTTTTGAATGTACTTAAGGGCTTGAAGGTAGATATATCAAAAGTTGTGGTTTCCGATTTAAAAGATGATACCTATTTTGCTGAAATTTATCTAAAGAAAGACAACGCAATATTCAGAATAGATTCGAGACCTAGTGATTCACTTGCCCTGGCCTCTAAGAATCATATTCCTATCTATGTACAGGATAAAGTGATGGATAAAGGTGGTATAAAATTGGATCTTGATGATAATAAAAAGGTCCAAGATATCAAAAAGTATATGGAGGACATTAAGCCGGAAGATTTCGGAAAGTTCAGGATGTAATTTTGAAGGTTCTAATACAAAGAGTGCTTTCTGCTTCAGTTCGTTTGATTAAAGATGAAAAGGTTAAAAAAGATGAAACTTCAATTGGTAAGGGGCTTTTACTTTTTGTCGGAATTGGGAAAAATGACACTCGGGATATGGCCGCTTTTTTGGCAGAGAAAATATTTAAGCTTAGAGTTTTTGAAAATAAGGGCAAATTTGATTTATCTCTGGCTGATATAGAAGGAGAAGTTTTAGCGGTGCCTCAATTTACTTTATATGGAGATACGGAAAAAGGCAGAAGACCCGAATTTACGCAGGCCCAGAGACCCCAGCGGGCAAAAGATTTATTTGATTTTTTCTGCAATCAAATAAGTGGTTATGTTTCATGCAAAAAAGGATTTTTTGGTGAAAAAATGGAAGTTGAATTGATAAACGATGGTCCGGTTACCTTAATGGTGGAAAAATGAAGTCAATGACAGCTTTTGTTTCTGCTATAAAGGAAATCTCAGGGTTAACTATGAGAGTTAATCTTGCTTCCTATAATAACAGATTTATTGATATAAATCTCACTTTACCGGAATTTTTGTTACCTTACAGGGTAAACATTTACGATAAAATTAAAGATAAGCTCGCAAGAGGTAGAATAGAGATGCAAGTTTATCTCGAAGATGGGGATTTTATTGATTCGCCCATATATCAAAAGAATATTGAGCAGGATATTAAAAAGCTGCGTAACTTAAAAGAGAAATTTAAATTAAAGGGTGATATTGACATTTCTATTCTTATGAACTTTTCGGATGTTTGGGGAGATTTTACAAAATTGGATCTGGAATGGAAGGAAATCGATTCGTTTTTGGACAATTTACTCAACGAACTCAACGAAGTTAAGAGACGGGAAGGCGAGTTTATAAAAAAGGATCTTGCGGAAAAAATAAGGAATTTTGAAGATATTCTTAATTTTATATTTAGTAAATTCGATGCGGGTTCAGAAGAAAAAAAGGAAAAAATACTTAAAGAAATTAAAAGATTGAATGACCTCGATATACAAATTTCCCGTGAAGATATTAATCTTTTTGCTTTCAAGGGTGATATCAATGAGGAATTGGTGCGATTAAAAAGTCATATTGATTATTTTCGAGAATTAATTAAAAGTGATAATTCTGTTGGGAAAAGATTGAAATTTTTACTGCAGGAGATGGCTAGAGAAGCAAATACAATAGGTTCAAAAGCTTATACTGCAGATGTTGTACATAGGGTTATTGACCTCAAAGAGCTACTTGATGAGCTTCGAGAACAAGTGGAAAATATCGAATGATTATAATAATAGCCGGTCCTTCGGGAGCAGGTAAGACAACAGTCTGCAAGTCGCTTGTTAAGGATGATGATAGGCTCTTATACTCGGTTTCTGCTACTACCAGAGAGAAAAGAAAAGGGGAGAGGGATGGAGTTGATTATTATTTTATTTCTGAGAAAGAATTCAAAAAATGGGAGAAAGAAGGCAGGTTCTTAGAAAGTGAGAAAGTGCATAGTCATTATTACGGAACTTTAAAGGATGTTATTGTTGAATCAGAGAAAGGAGATAAGGAAATATTAATGGATATGGATGTGAAAGGAAAGATAAATCTTTGCAAAAAAATAAAAAATGCGGTTTCAATATTTCTGATGCCGCCAACAATGGGTGAAGCAGTAAAAAGAATAAAAAATCGTAATGATGAAAAAGAAATTGAAATAAAAAACAGGATAAAAACGGCTTCTTTTGAGGTGAAAGAAATTAAAAATTTCAATTATCTGGTTATCAATAAAAACTTAAAAGAAACAATTTCGACCGTTAAAGCTATAATTATAGCTGAAAGACATAAAATAAAAAATTGAATTGGAGGCAAAATATGATCTATCCATTAGAGGAAGTTAAGAATAAAGAAGAGAATATTTACAAGGCTGTTCTCATTATGGGTAAAAGTGCTCTGTGGTTCAGTACTTTTAAGAGAACAACAATTAAGAAGCCTATCTATAAGGCTATTGAGGAATTTATTAATGGAAATATAGAATATGAAGTAATTCAAGAGGAGGAGGATTAATTTTTGAATCCTCTTTCTGGAAAGGTTATTCTTGTAGGTGTTACAGGAGGTATTTCTGCTTATAAGGTTCCTTTGTTCCTGAGAGAGCTTAAGGAGAAAGGGGCGATTGTTAAGGTTATTTTAACAGAGAACGCAAAAAATTTTATTTCACCTATAGTTTTATCGGTTTTAAGTGATAGAGTTTATGATTCTCTCTGGGAAAACGGCATCCCGCATATAGCTTTAAGCCAGGAAGCGGACCTTTTTGTTATTCTGCCTGCCGATTATAATATTATAGGAAAGGTTTCTTCTGGTATTGCCGATGACCTTCTTTCTTCTGCAATCGCAGCCTATAATAAGAAGTTACTGTTTTTTCCCTCAATGAATAACAGGATGTATGGAAATCCGGTTCTTCAAAAAAATATTGATTATCTTAGAAGTTGTAGTCACTATATCGTTGATCCGAGCCAGGGGCCTCTCGCATGCGGAAAGGAAGGAAAAGGAAGGCTGCCCTCTATTGAACGGATAGTTCTGGAAACAGAAAAAGCTCTTTCTCCCGATCTTTTTAATAATGCTCTTTGCCTTATAACAGGAGGGGGCACTTTTGAAAAGATTGACCCGGTAAGATATTTGACAAACGGTTCTTCGGGTAAAATGGCTTATTCTCTCGCAAGAAATTGTTATCTTGCTGGTGGTAAAGTGGAACTGATTTTAGGAAAAAATACCATTATGCCTGATCCTGACACCTCTTATAAAATTACACAGATAGAGACAGCAAAAGAAATGTATAACGAAATTTTAAGTAGATGGAAGGATGTTGAATGTCTTTTTATGAGTGCGGCTGTATCTGATTTTACCGTTGATTCAAAGAAGGAAAAAATAAAAAAATCAGGAGAGTTAATTCTGAAATTGACGAAAAATATTGATATCCTTAAGGAGTTAAAAAAGAAAAAGAAAAATCAATTTATCGTTGGTTTTTCTCTTGAATCCGAGAAACTAAAGACTTCAACCGTTAAGAAAATGAAAGAAAAAGGTTGTGATTTGATGGTTGGAAATTATCCGGATTCGATTGGAAGCGATAAAACTGCCGGAATCATTGTGTCGATTTCGGGCGCAGAAGAATTTAAGTGTTCTAAAGATGAACTTGCATGGAAAATTATCGAAAAAATAAAATCGTAGAAATTTTACATATGCTTAAATATATGGGTTTCGATAAGGTTGACAGCTCGCTTTTGAAAATTTCTCCCTTTGAAGATTTGAGGGAAGAAGTTCGGGTATGTAAGAAATGTGAGCTCCATAAGAATAGAACTAATGCGGTTTTTGGAAAAGGTCCCGTTGATGCGAGCATTATGATTATAGGAGAAGCTCCGGGTCGAGATGAAGATCTTCAAGGGATACCCTTTGTTGGTGTTGCGGGTAAAAGATTAGATGATATGCTTTGTGCGGCAGGTATTGAAATGAGTGATGTATTTATTACTAATGTAGTTAAATGCAGACCTCCGGGGAATAGAAATCCGCAAGGATATGAAATAATGAAATGTAATCCTTATTTAATCAAACAAATGGAGGTAATCCGCCCTAAAGTTATTGTATTGCTTGGTAATATAGCGTTATCTCTTGTCAGCGGAGAGGCAAGCGGTATTACTAAAATAAGGGGTAAAACATTAGAATACATGTCATATCGTGCTATTCCTACATTTCATCCGGCTTATGTAGCGAGAAATCCAAACAGTGAAAAAACAGTTGTTGAAGATTTTAAGAAGGCAATTAGGAGTATATCTTGACAGAAAAAGTAGGAATGCCTTACTCAGAGGAGGCAGAAGCCGCTGTTATATCCAGTATGCTTATGGATATGGGGGCTACTGCGGAGGTTAGTACTACCTTAAGTCCGGACGATTTTTATTATCCCGCGCATGGTATAATATATAACGCTATTCTTGAAGTCTACAATAAAGGGCAAAAAGTGGATATCGTTACAGTGGTTGAGCGGTTAAAAAAAGGCGGTTTTCTTGAAAAAGTGGGAGGTTCAGGTTATGTGGCTTCTTTTGTTAAGGGTACTGTTTCGGCTGAGAACGTCATATACTATGCTGAGATTGTAAGTGAAAAGGCAATTCTCAGAGATCTCATTAATAAAGGTAAATTAATAATTGATAAAGCAAGTTCCGCAAAAGAGGAAGTGGAAGTTATTCTTGATGAAGCTGAAAATTTGATTTTTGAAGTCAGGAAGAAAAGGAGTTATGAAAGAGTTAAATCAATAACTCCTTTACTTAAAGAAGTTATGAAGATTATTGAAGAGAGAGCAGAAAATAAAAATCTGATTACCGGTGTTTCTACAGGACTTATAGAACTTGACAGGATAAGCTGTGGTTTTCAGAACGCGGAATTGATAATATTAGCTGCCAGGCCTTCTGTAGGGAAGACAGCCTTAGCACTTAATCTCGCTACTCATATTTCTCTTAAAGAAGAGATTCCAGTGCTTTTTTTTTCTCTCGAAATGCACTGGGAGAGTTTGATTTTTAGATTACTTTCAGCTGAATCACGTATTGAAGGTAATAGAATAAGAGGAGGGTATATAAAAGGAGATGAATGGGTTGGATTGACTTCAGCAGTTTCAAGGTTGACTGAAGCGCCTTTTTACATAGACGCCTCACCTGCTATGACTATTTTTGAACTCAGGGCAAAAGCAAGAAGAATGAAAAAGAAATACAATATCGGGATAATATTTGCGGATTATCTTCAATTGATTAAAGGTCCGCAGTTCCAAACTAGAGAACAAGAAGTCGCAGCTATAAGTAGAGCTCTTAAATCGATTGCTATGGAGTTAAACCTTCCGGTTGTTGCTCTTTCACAGCTTTCAAGACAACCCGAAAGAAGAGGAAAAGATTCTAAACCTATACTTTCAGATTTAAGAGAATCCGGAGCCATTGAACAGGATGCGGATTTTGTTATGTTTATTCACCGTCAGGATCAATTTCAAAAAAGCAGTGATGCCTCTGAGGAAAGAGCGGAACTAATTATAGCGAAGCAGAGAAATGGGCCTATAGGTGATATTAGTGTGGCTTTCAGCAGAAAATATGCCCGTTTTGATAATTTTAAAAGCTTGGAGACGGAATGATAGAAGTGAAAAATGTCTGGAAAAATTTTGAAGACAACGAAGTTCTTCGAAACTTGAGTATTAATATCGATAAAGGCGAAACTATTGCAATTGTCGGTTCGAGTGGTTGCGGAAAGACTGTGCTTTTAAAACATATTCTTGGTTTACTTGAGCCTGACAGGGGAGAAGTTTTGGTTGATGGTGTTAACATTAACAAAAATTCTGCGCATCTTTTTGAAGTAAGAAAAAAATTTGGTATGGTATTTCAGAGTTCTGCTCTTTTTGATTCTTTGAATGTCATTGAAAATGTTATTATTGGTTTAAAGGAGCATTTTCCAAGTATGAAGAGAAAGGAAATGGAGGATATAGGAAAAGAGAAGTTAAATCTCGTTGATATTGACGAATCTTCTTTGAATAAAAAACCGCAGGAACTCTCAGGAGGTATGAAAAAAAGAGTGGCTATCGCAAGAGCAATAAGCCTTGATCCGGAATATATTATTTATGATGAGCCTACTACCGGACTTGACCCGATAATGTGTGAAAAAATGAACGATCTTATGCTTCACCTCAAGGGAAAACTTGGAAAAACGACAATTATGGTAACACATGACCTTAATTCGGCTTTTAAGGTTGCAGATAGAATCGCAATGCTCTCGGGAGGTAATATTGTTTTTGACGGTACTCCCAGGGACGCGTTAAAAACCGATAATACTTATATGAAGATATTTATCAAAAGTAGTTCTTTGCCGGCTTAAAATTAATGTTTATCTGCGGGAATTGCGGGTACAAAACTCTTAAATGGATGGGAAGGTGCCCTGAATGCAACAGCTGGGATTCCCTTGAAGAAAGAGTAGAAAATAGAAAACTTAAGTCCTTAAAAACCAAAACTTTAAAACCTAAAAAATTAAGTGAAATTAACATAGAAGAAGAAAAGCGGTTCGCCACCGGTATTAAGGAATTTGATAGGGTGGTAGGCGGAGGTGTGGTTTCGGGTTCTTTGGTTTTGATTTCCGGTGAGCCGGGTATTGGCAAATCGACTTTGCTTCTTATGGTTTCCGGATTTCTTTCAAGGTCATTTAAAGTTCTTTATGTTTCAGGGGAAGAGTCGGAGAGTCAGATTAAGATGAGGGCTAAAAGATTGGGGTTGGGAGAAGAAAAATTATTGACTGTTTCTGAAACTAATATTGAAAGCATTCTTTCTTTGGTTAAATCGGAAAAACCGAAGATGGTTGTTATCGATTCAATACAGACTATGGTTCTTTCTAACGGAAGTGCAATACCGGGTTCTGTTTCTTTGGTTCGGGAAATCACTTCGGAATTAATGGAGATTGCCAAGAAGAATAATATAACGATATTTATTGTTGGGCATATTACTAAATCAGGTAATATTGCAGGACCAATGACTTTAGAACACATAGTGGATGCTGTACTTTTTATGGAGGGTGATAGCACTCATTCTTTCCGCTTATTACGTTCAAAGAAAAATAGATTTGGATCAACGAATGAAGTCGGGATATTCGATATGGATGAAAAAGGGTTGAAGGAAGTTCCAAATCCTTCTCTATACTTGATTTCGGGCAAAGGTAAAAAAACTTCCGGTTCTGTAATTACCCCTACCGTAGAGGGTACGAGACCTCTTATGGTTGAAATTCAGGCTCTTGTCGCTCCGACCCGTTTTTCCTATCCTCAGCGCGTTGCAAGGGGGTTTAACGAAAGGAAACTCGATCTTTTGATGGCGGTTTTGCAGAAGCGGTTGATGATTGATATGAGCGGTTATGATGTTTATTGTAATATAGCGGGAGGGATGAATGTTTTCGAGCCTTCCATCGATCTCGGTGTTATTTTATCTATTTTATCCAGTTTGCTTGAAAAACCGATTAGTGATGATCTCTGTATTGTTGGTGAAGTAGGTCTTTCGGGAGAGATAAGGGGAGTTCCCTTTTTAGCAAGTAGAGTCCAGGAAGCGAGCAGAATAGGCTTTAAAAGGATTATTGTCCCGGATAAAGGAGGAAGTATAAGGTCTGATATAAAGCTTTTAAAAGTTTCAAATGTTACGCAGGCAAAGGAGATTTGCAAATTATGATTTCCTCAATATTTCCAGTTATTATTCTTGGGTTTGTGGGATGGATTCTTGCGATATTGTTTATATATCGATGTATAAAGACAGAGCAGGAGAAAAATTACAAGGCGATACATTTGTCTGCTATTAAGGATGGAAGAGTTGGAAAATTGTTTAAATCCGGAATAATCGAAGGTATGCCTGTAGTTTCGGAAAAAGATGTTAAAAGAGTATCCCGGTATTTAGAATCAAATGAGATTCCGGAAGGGGTTAAAGATGATATTAGAGTTCTGAACGAGTTAGATTTAAAGATTATGAAGGGAAATTTTTCTGATATTTGCAAAATATTGAATTGTCCGGCAATAACAGCCGGAAAGAATAAGGATGAACTGGAAGTTCAAGGTATAGATTGCATTAATATAAAGGACCTGGATAGTATAGGAAAGTCCAATATAGTCAAAGGCGAAAGGATTTGCGTAAACTACATGGATTATGGATATGATAAAGCTCGAGGTTATTTGCAAGACGGCACTCTTGTAGAGATCCAAGGGGAGATACCTGAAAATCAGCCTGTTTCGCTTGAATGTATTGTAGAAGCAATTATTGAAAGCAGATTTAACAGAAAAGTTTGGGCGAAAATTGCCGAGAATGATTGAAGCTGTAATTGTTGCGGGAGGAAGAGGGGAGAGGATGGGAGGCGTTTACAAACAATTTTCATCCGTAGCGGGAAAACAGATTTTATTTTATCCGATAGAAAAGTTTCTTGATTACGGAGTTAAAAAAATTGTCCTTGTCGTTCCGAAAGAAAAACTTTCAATTGGTGAAGAAATAATAGCTGAGTTTGGCAGTAAAGTTAATGTCGTATCAGGTGGAGAAAAGAGACAGGACTCCGTGTATAATGGGTTTAAAGAAACTTCTGAGGATATTGTACTGATTCATGATGCCGTTAGACCTTTTGTTAGTGTTGAGTTAATTGATAGAGTAGTAAAAGGCGTTGAAGCATTTGGCGTTTGCGCGCCGGGTATACCGGTAAGAGATACATTGAAGATGTACAAAGAAAGTGAAATTTTATGGACAAGAGCCAGAAGTAATTTGCTGCAAGTGCAGACTCCGCAGGGTTTTAGTAGGAAAATATTAGGACATATTGTAAGTCTATTTTCCGGGCAGGTTTTTACCGATGAATTAGCTTTCGCGGAGAAATTGAATTATGCTATTCGTTGGGTGGAAGGCGACCCATTCAATATAAAAATCACTTATCCTTTAGATATGAAGCTCGCTGAGGCTATAGCCGGATACTTGGCAACAACTTAGATTTTTCAAATCTAAGTTGTGCGGTTGAATTGTTGAATGGTCAAATAGGAAAAATAAAATAAAAAAATGGGGTGAGGTGTGGCTCTGTGCTCTCTGTGGTAAAATTATTTTTTTATTTTTTCGTGTTTTTTGTGTGTTTCGTGATTTATATAATTTTTACTCTTGACGTAAATGAAAAAAATCTTAAAATAATATAGATGTCAAAAAAAGAAAATAATAAAAAAACAAAAGAAGAACTTCTCACGGAAGTAGAGAAACTTCTTGAAAGAGTTAAAGAACTAAAAAATCCAATAGACGAGCTTACAGGATTATATAACTGGATATATTTCCTAAATTTCGCCGAACGGGAATTTGAGCGTGCCCGTAGATTTAAGAGACCCTTGTCGGTCGTTTTACTCGATATTGACCATCTGAAAGAAGTGAACACGGTTTATAATGAAAAGTGTGGCGATCAGATTTTAGTGGAAGTCTCTAAAAGGTGCAGAGATAACATTCGAGATCTTGATTTTATTGGTTGTTATGAGGGTGGAAAGTTTATTCTTTTACTTTTGGAAATTAAAAAAGCGGATGCAAAGAAAGCTGCCGACCGTTTACTCAAAATTATTTCTTCTAGACCTATTTCCACTCAAAGGGATAAAATTAATGTGACTGTGAGTATCGGAATTGCGGATAAAACTGACCAAATGCCAGATATTTCCTCTTTGCTTGAAAAAGCAGAAGAGGCTTTATTTTTAGCAAAGAATCAAGGACGTAATCGCGTTGAAACAACCAGTGACTGAATACCGCAAACCGCTTTGTAACAACTCTCCAAATTTATTTTTCAAGATTTTTTATGGGGATGTGTTTAATTAGCGGGAAGCGGATAGCCGATAGCGGGATATTGTTTAAGTTTTTTTTATGTATTCAAATTAAACACTTGACTCAGTGAAAAAATTTTTTATAATTAAGAAAACGGAAATAAAATCTTTTTTTAGTTGTTTAAAGATATTTAGGAGGAATATATGACTTATAAGGACCAGTCAAAAGGTCAACTAATAAATGAATTGAAAGAGTTGAGGAAGAGACTTTCAGGTTTAGAAGAAACCACTGATGAATTGACAGGTTTGTATAACAGGGAATATTTTCTTGATCTTGCCGAGTGTGAATTTATACGTTCTCAACGTTTCCAGAGACCTCTATCGGTAATTTTAATTACTATTAAGAATTTTGGTCTAATTAAGTCTGAACATAATGCGGAAATTGCTGATCAGGTATTCTCTGAAGTGACAAATCGTTGTAAATTAAAAATTAGAGATCTTGATTATTTTGGTCGTTACGATGATGATAGGTTAGTTCTTTTATTGCCGGAGGCTGACAAATCTGCAGTACAAAAAATTGCCGAGAGGCTCCAAGAAGCCGTTTCGAATTCACCTGTAACTACGGATAAAGGAGATATGGATATTACCCTGTGCCAGGGTGGGGTTGAAATTGCGGAAGGCTATCCTATCCTTGAGGAATTTTTGGCTAAAGCGGAAGAAGCCTTGCGATCCGCCGAACAAAACGAAGATAGTAATATTGTTGTAAAATAGAATTCTTTGGTATTATTTAGTTGATACTATCTATTTGCTAAAGAGGCTAATCTTATATTGGTGTATCAAAGCTACCAAAATGTAAAAATCAAATATCAAAATAAAAAAAGACAAATCAAAGTTCAAAAATTTGTTTTGCCACAGAGACACGGAGAACACAGAGCCCACCCCGCTCCATTTTTTTATTGTGTTTTAACTAAATCCTAACCCCAAAATCCTAAATAATTATTTGTCATTTTACTTTTTAAATTTTAATATTTTATTTAGCTATGTTATCTTGTTTTGTTAATATGGTTTAGTAAGGAAGCTATAACTCTAATAAGTTCACCAATTATAATCCAATCCAGATGATAGCTGTCAATTTTTTCTAATTTTTTTATAAATCCACCTAATTCTCTGATTCTTTGAATTCCAAGATGAAGGGTGGTGTAAGGCATATCTTCACCGGTCCCTTCCCACTCTTCGAATTCGATGTTTCTGGCTCTTTCTTCAAGTATAATTGATGTTTCTTCAATTAGTTCTCCGAGTAGTTTTGGGTTTTTATTTTTGAAGTTTTCCGCAGAAATGAAAGCTTTTTTATACGAAATACCATCACCTTCAAGACTTGCGAAAGCCTGTTCGATTGAGCTGAAATCTCCGTTTACTGCCATTTTCCCCCTCCTTTTATTTAATTATAAGAGAAATTTCGATTAAAGTCAAGTAATTTATGAATAGAGAAGAAAAAAATGTCTTGTGAGGCTTTTATGGGCGTCTGAGAGGCTTCTGATGGGTTTGGTTGCCCTTTTTATTGGGATTTTAAATGCCGGAGGGGGGATTTGAACCCCCACAGGATAATATCCCACATGGCCCTCAACCATGCGCGTCTACCGATTCCGCCACCCCGGCTAAGATGGATAAAAAGTTATATAAAAAAATTAAACTGTCAAGAGAGCAAAATTGAATTTTAAGAAGAGTGTTTAATTTTTTTTATCTATTCTCTTCTATTATATCTTCAGCTGTATAGGTGCTTTTGTTCTCCGTCGATTCTAAAATCTCTTTGATCATTTTAGCGGCATAACTATTTGGGTTTTTTTCTAAGATACTTTTGATTCTGGACTTTCCTTCTTTTAGCATCCCTATGCCTGACTGGGACTGAAGAAAAATTTGCAAGTCAATGTATTTAATTGTCGGGGAATCCGGATATCTTTCCAATTGTTGCATTAAAAGTTCATTAACATTTTCTTTTCTTTGTTTCTCGCGTTGAGAGAATACACATTGACGAATGAAATAACGATAGAGCGATAGAGGAGCATAAACACTTCCAGGATATCTCTCAAAAACTTCTTTATAGTTACTTTCTTCAAGAAGTTTCAACGCTTCTTTTTCTTCTCCAATTGGAGGTATTACCTCGAATTCAAGTGTATCGGAATATATATCTTCTCTTCCGTCCTTCTCGTACCATCTGGTATAATAACGGGTGTAGAGTTTATATCTCCCTGGATTAAGGGAGAATATGTTTGTTCCTGAAAGAAGCGATTTACTTGGCGAAGAATAGTATTCTAAAATATTCGCAAAACTTTCCATACTCTCTCCAGGATTGAGAATTGTAAGAAGCTCATAACCATAGCTATATTTTAGACTAACATCTTGTAAATAGGTGTTTGGATCCTCGGAAATCAAATAAAAGACCATACCTCTGATTGTTGTATGTTTTATTGAAAGAACATTTCGAGGAGTACTTCCATTATTCTTCACCTGGCATTTTACCCATATTGGTTCTCTTTCAAGAAAACTTTTCTTATTAAGAGAAATGTTAAAATCAATATCTCCTGAGAAAAGAGGTAAATTAAAAGATAACAGAAATATAATCGATTGTATTAAATAATTACTTATTTTCATACTAACCTTTTATACTAATAATAAGAGAAGCCTTATTAATGTCAAGCACAAATTCTAAAACACAAACAATGTTGGCTAGCAACAAAAAACAATTAAATAAGGGAGGGGTTGGGTAATCTGGTGTTAATCTGTGAAATCTTGTGGTTAATTTCCTCAAATTTTAGCTTAAAATACTATTTTTCAAAGATTACACTTGAAAAATGACTATATATTGTTATATTCAACAGTGATTAAACGAATAAAAAATGTGCTGAAAGAAAAGGGACTCCTTAAGGGGGTTCAGAAGATAATAATAGGATACTCCGGAGGACCGGATTCGACATTACTTACTGAGGCATTCTTGGATTATAGTGATGTAGAAGTTGTTCTTGCGTATTTCAATCATAATCTTCGGGAAGATTCTAAAGATGAGGAGAATTTTGTGAAAAAAGAAGCAAAAAAAAGAGGACTTAAGTTGCTAATCAATGGGGCAGACGTCAGAGATTACTGTAATAAGTTTTCTTTTTCTATTGAAGAAGGTGCCAGAAATTTAAGGCTTTCTTGTCTTAGAGATGCAAAAAAGGAAGAAAATGCTGATTTAATAGCCTTAGGTCATAACTTTGATGATAAAATAGAGAATTTTTTTATCAGACTATTAAGAGGTTCAGGATTTGGTCTCTCTCAGATGAGCTACCTGGATGGAAATATTCTACGTCCGCTTTTGGATTTTAGAAAAAGTGAGATAATTGATTACCTTAAGGAAAACAAAATAGCTTTTTACAATGACCCTTCCAATAAAAGTGAGGTTTATCTTAGAAATAAGATAAGATTAAAGCTTATTCCTTTATTGGAAGAAATTAAGGAAGGTTCAATTGGGAATATAAGCAAGAGTATTGATAATTTGAGAGATGTAGAAAAAGCATTAGAAAGACTTATAGATGCTATTAAAATAACTTACCATTTAAATTACGCGGAGATTGATAGAGATGATTTCGAAAAGCTTCCTTCTGCCTGTAAGTTCTTGATTTTAAAGAAAATGCTCTCAATTTTTAATAGCGATCTGGAACTAAAAAGAGCTCATTTAAAGAATTTACCGGCAAGAGGAATTGTCAAATTGAAAAGTGCGTACCTTGAGATAATGCCTTCCCGGGTAATTGTTGCGAAAAATATAGCGGAAAAAGAAAAAGAATTGCCTTTACCCGGTGAAACGTTATATGGATATTACAATATCGAAACAGAAGTTATCTCGCCGCCGG
>Ga0307438_1000904_pt1 | contig 20161 bp, 17 predicted proteins | sample SalMarWE160110MG_FD_202144 | JGI IMG/M metagenome (GOLD analysis project Ga0307438, IMG submission 202144) | Salt marsh sediment microbial communities from the Plum Island Ecosystem LTER, Massachusetts, United States - WE1603-110 | ecosystem: Environmental > Aquatic > Marine > Intertidal zone >... | reverse complement strand
AGGGGGTTATAAGCCAAGGAGACCTGAGTAACGAGGTAAAAGAAAGATGTTTTCGTATCTTTGAGTCCATCGCCCGGGAAGAAGGAAAGATCCACGGCCTTCCCTATAATAAGGTCCATTTCCATGAGGTGGGTGCGCTTGACTCCGTTATAGACATTGTAGCCGCGGCCTTTGGAATCGAATCCCTGGGCATTGGTTCCATATCCGCTTCCAGCTTGCCCCTGGGAACAGGGTTCACGGAAACCGGCGGCCACGGGAGGATACCGCTTCCAGCGCCCGCTACACTAGCCCTGTTAAAAGGCATCCCGGTATATGATTCCGGCCTTGAGCACGAACTGGTCACTCCGACAGGGGCGGCCCTCATCAAGGAGTTCTCCTCTTCCTTTGGGACCATACCCCCTATGGTTATAGAAAGTGTGGGATACGGGGCCGGCAGCAGAGATCTTCCGGACAGGCCCAACCTGCTTAGGATACTAATAGGCAGGGAACAGACCGGGGACCGGATCGAGACATTGGTCGTCCTGGATGCCAACCTGGACGACAATAATCCTGAATGGCTGGGTTTCATGATGGATAGGTTGTTTGAAGCCGGCGCCCTGGATGTGTATTTCAGCCCTGTTCAGATGAAAAAGAACCGGCCCGGTGTCCATGTACAGGTACTCGGAAGCCCTCACAAAAGGGATGAGCTTATGGACATACTCTTCATGGAAAGCTCCACCCTGGGGGTCAGGTTCAGATATAGCAGCAGAAAAGTACTGGAGCGCTCTCAAGTAGAGATTGACAGTCCCTGGGGAAAGATTAAGGTAAAAAAGGTTGTCCGACCCGATGGTGTCTCGTATCTACATCCTGAATATGAGGCCTGCAGGACAATCGCGGAGCAAAACAGGATCCCCCTGAAAGAGATATATAGCTGGGTTGTATCAAGGAGAGAGACATAGCCGGGAATCCGAATCAGGAATTTATACCTTTTAATCGATCTGACAGCATGAACTTCAAGAAGGCATTCCAAAGGGCGGATTTTCGAGGAAGAACCGCCCTGATCTTTTCATCCTGGTTCGGCACGGGTCTTGTGCCTATGGCGCCGGGGACCTTCGGAACACTTGCTGCAGTGCCTCCGGTCATTATTGTTAACTATCTCGGTGCCCTCTACTCCATCATTTTCCTGATAGCTCTTATTCCTCTTTCTATATGGTCCTCCCGTATCAGTCAACAGCTACTGGAGAAAAATGACCCGGCCGAGGTGGTGATAGACGAGGCAACCGGCCTTCTTGTCGGTGTCTTTCTCATACCCTTCTCCTTGCCGGGCTTTGCCCTGGCATTTTTGTTGTTCCGGGTCTTTGATATACTAAAGCCGTACCCCATCGGTATGATAGATAAACGCATCAAGGGAGGGGCAGGGATAGTCCTTGATGATATGGTGGCCGGCATTTACGCGAATATCTGCGTAAGGGTTTTTACGGTATTACTCGGGAACTAAAAGAGGGAGAATAGCTGAAATTTGAAAGCTAATTCCGGTCACTCCGGTTCTTTTCAAGACGACACATATAGGATTCGAGGATTCAAGGTTTCAAGCATTCAAGTAAAGAAGGATTAAAACTTCCCTCCCCCTTTTAGGGGGAGGTCGGGAGGGGGTCTAGGAACAGACCCCACCTTGATCCTCCCCTAAGAGGGGAGGATACACAGGACAGGATTCGAGGGTTTAAGGGGTCAAGGGAAAATAGCTAATAGCTAATGGCTGATAGCTAAAAGCTAACTAAGAGGTCAGAATGCTTTTTGATGATCCAAGAGTTCAGGTGGTCAAGTAACCCGGGCATTTAATTGATAATGAAAGACATGATAGGAAACATTCTAAGTGAGAGGGGGCTTACGATTTCAGTAGCAGAATCCTGCACGGGCGGGATTATAGGGGGCCTTATCACCGATGTGCCGGGTAGTTCTCGCTATTTTAAGGGTGGGATAACATCCTATAGCGACGAATCCAAGGTGAATATTCTGAATGTCTCCTCCGGAACCATAACCAAGCACGGGGCTGTGAGTGACCGGACAGTCAGGGAAATGGCGGAGGGGGTTAAAAACTTGTTTAATTCCCACATAGGGCTGGCCGTTACAGGGATAGCGGGACCGGAGGGCGGAAGCAAGGAAAAACCGGTAGGCACGGTTTTTATAGGGCTGGCGGTGGAAGGAGAGATCTTTGCCTTCCGGTATCACTTCCGTGGCACAAGGCAACAAATCAGGCGAAAAACCGCAGAAAGGGCCCTTGACTGCGTTAAAAGGTATCTATATGGCGATCCGTTCCTTCCTGGCCTTTGAACTGCCTTCTGATATCAAGCAAAAGGTCGCCCTTGTTTCAGATGAGCTCAGGAGGTCAAGGCTCAATGTGAAGTGGGTGAAGGCGGCCAACATACACCTTACGGTTGTATTTATGGGGAATATCAGCCCCGATGATGTCCCGGTGATGGCCGAGGAAATCAGAAAGGGCTGTCTCGAATACGAACCTTTTGATATCTCCCTGAAGGGTCTGGGGGTATTCCCCGGTACAAAAAGGCCCAGGGTGTTATGGTTGGGGCTTGAAACAGACAGGGAAAGATTGTCTTCCTTCATGAAAGCCCTTCAGGAAAGGCTCGAACCCTTCGGCATAAAGGAAGAAAAGAGAGGATTCAGGCCTCATCTCACATTGGGCAGATTTCGCCGGCCCGAAAGACAGGGTACGCTTTTAGATGACCTGATACCCCAATATAAGGGACTTGAGGGCCCTTCGGGCCGACTGGAAGAACTGGTGATGTTTGAAAGTGAATTAAAACCCCAAGGGGCGGAATATACAAAATTGCAATCATGGCCCCTTGCGATATCACCTTGAAAAAAGTATCATGACTGGATAGGGGTGAAGGATGATAATCGGTCACGGGTATTCTTTTCAAGGCGGCATCTAAGCTATCCGGAGAACGTGGTCTTATTTTCAAGGGTTTGGCAAACCTTTTCTTATGAGCAACGGGAAATTCTGCCAGGGGTTCTGGCGGAGCAAACCCTTGAAAATAAGCCCACTGCGTGCCTTGGGTGGAATCCTTTTTTGAGATGCCGCCCTTCAAAGAATACCCGTGACCTGCGATTTTAGATATTATGATCTTGTTTATCAAGAGGAAGGTCATGGTGGTTTTTGAGAGGTTATGTATTAGGATTCAAGGATTCGAGCGTTAAAGGCAGAAGGCGGAAGACAGAAGGTAGAAAATAGGACCCCGGTTAAACAGGCTACGCCCCGTGAAATGTGGAGGCCATTTCATCATGGCAAGCGTTTAACGGGGCAAGAATAGGAATGAGCTGAAGCCTAAAAGCTGAAAGCTAACGGCTAACAGCTAATAGCTAACTAAGAATTCGAGGATACATATAAATATAATATGTATAAATCTAGATTTGATCAGACATGCAACGTCAGATTAAATATTTTTGATATATTTTAAAATCCGAATATCGAATATCGAAATTCTTCGCTCGCTATGCTCGGCTCAGTCCCGCAAGCGGGTTCCCAGTTTCGAAACAAATACGAAATTCAAATGTTCAAATAATAAAACAAACGGATTTGGTTTCGCAAATTAATTAGAGTAATTGTTTGTGTCATTTGAATTTTGGTCATTCGATATTGTTTCGTGCTTCGTGCTTCTTATTTCGAATTTGGATCTCATCTTACAGTGTCTGTGAGATCAGATATTAGTTAATACATATAACATAACGGATAGGGGGTATTGATATGGCAGAAATGATGGACAGGGAAAAGGCCGTCGAGCAGGCTATTTCTCAAATAGAAAGACAGTTCGGCCGGGGGTCTATCATGAAAATGAGTGACGAAAAGGTTATTGACATACCGGCAATCTCAACAGGGTCGCTTGCCCTTGATATGGCCCTGGGCATAGGTGGGGTCCCCAGAGGCAGAGTAGTGGAGATATTCGGCCCCGAATCGTCAGGCAAGACAACCCTGGCGCTTCATATATCAGCGGAAGCCCAGGCAACGGGGGGCATGGTGGCATTCGTAGACGCAGAGCACGCCCTTGATATGCAATATGCCAGAAAACTGGGTTTGGATGTGGACAGTCTCCTGGTATCCCAGCCCGACACCGGCGAGCAGGCCCTAGATATAGCGGAAATCCTGGTCAGGAGCGGCGCCATTGATGTTCTGGTTATAGATTCTGTCGCCGCACTGGTGCCAAGGGCCGAAATAGAGGGCGATATGGGAGATCAACACATGGGGCTCCAGGCAAGACTGATGTCCCAGGCCCTGAGGAAATTGACGGCAAGCATAAGTAAATCCAGGACATGCGTTATTTTTATCAACCAGATAAGAATGAAGATAGGCGTAATATTCGGGAACCCGGAGACCACCACCGGTGGTAACGCATTGAAGTTTTATGCGACCCAGCGCCTGGATATCCGCAGGATAGGCGCCATCAAGGACGGCACCGAGGTATTAGGAAACAGGACAAGGGTAAAGGTTGTAAAAAATAAGATAGCACCGCCCTTTAAGGAAGCCGAGTTTGATATCTTATACGGGCAGGGCATCTCAAGGGAAGGGGATATACTTGACCTGGGCGTTGCACTGGACATAGTGGAAAAAAGTGGTGCGTGGTACACCTTTGACGGTGAGCGTATAGGCCAGGGCAGAGATAATGTTAGAAAGTTCCTTGTTGAGAACAAAGACATCACAGAACGTATCGCCGAGGCCGTAAAAGAGAAGGCGGGTCTGAAAAAACCGGATAGGGCACCAGAGAGTGATGGAGAAAAACCAAAGGAAAAATAGATGGATCACAGAGAGATCAGGCGGAAGTTCCTGGAATTCTTTAAGAACAAGGGACACGAAATAGTCCCGAGTTCCTCCCTCATCCCAAGGGACGACCCTACCCTGCTTTTTACAAATGCGGGCATGGTTCAATTCAAAGGCCTCTTTCTGGGAGAGGAGAAGAGGACCTACGCAAGGGCCGTGTCCTCACAGAAATGCATGAGGGCAGGCGGAAAACACAACGATCTTGAAAACGTAGGTTATACGTCAAGACACCATACTTTTTTTGAAATGCTGGGAAACTTCTCTTTCGGGGATTATTTTAAAAGAGAGGCAATATCATGGGCCTGGGAGCTGCTTGTGGAAGATTACAGAATCGATCCGGACAGGCTCTACATCTCCGTCTACAAGGACGATGAACAGGCCCTCAGGATCTGGGAACAAGACATAGGCGTGTCCCCGGAAAGAATCGTCAGGCTTGGTGAAAAAGACAATTTCTGGGCCATGGGCGATACAGGACCATGCGGCCCCTGTTCCGAGATCCTTATAGACCAGGGGGAAGCCTTGAGCTGCGGCCGACCGGATTGCGGCCCCGGCTGTGACTGTGACAGATATCTGGAGATATGGAACCTGGTATTCACCCAGTACGACAGAGATGCCCAGGGCAAACTTACTCCCCTTCCCCGCCCGAATATAGACACAGGCATGGGACTTGAACGGATAGCGGCCGTAGTCCAGGGTATGACCTCCAACTATGATACTGACCTCTTTTCAGGCCTTATCCGCAGACTGGAGGATATATGCGGGACAAAATACGGGGTTGACAAAAAACAGGATCTCAGCTTCCGGGTAATCTCGGACCACGCGCGTGCCGCCGCTTTCCTGATAGGCGACGGTATCCTGCCCACCAACGAAGGGAGAGGATACGTCTTGAGACGGATTATCAGGAGGGCAATTCGGTACGGGCAGGTCCTGGGCATCAGGGATTCCTTTCTGCACAACATAGCGGATAAGGTCATAGATGTTATGGGTCAGGATTATGTTGAGCTATCCAGTTCCCGCTCTCTAATAACCGGCGTTATTAAAAACGAGGAAAAGAGATTCTCTGATACCCTATACCACGGGATAAAGATCTTAAGTGAAGAGATAGGCAGGTTGAGGGATGTAAACGAGAATGTCATACCCGGCAGCCTGGCCTTCAGACTATATGATACCTACGGACTCTCTCTTGATATTGTCCGGGATGTGGCACGTGACGAAGATCTCGATATAGACCTTGCCGGTTATGAAAAGGCAATGAATGAACAGAAAAGCCAGTCCCAGGATTCATGGAAGGGAAGCGGTGAGGAAGAAATCCCCAAGGCATACCGCAAGATTGCGGCCCGTGGTATGACCACCAGGTTTATGGGTTATGAGAATATGATCTTACAATCAAAGGTGCTTTCCATCATCAGGGGGGCAAAGGAAGTATCCTCTGCCCAAGAGGGTGACGCCGTTGAGATCATACTGGACAGGACTCCCTTCTATGGAGCCGGAGGCGGCCAGACGGGAGACACCGGAGTCCTTCTCGCCGAAGGTATGGAATTCACAGTCACCGACACCATTAAAGTGGGAGGGGATATCATCATCCACAAGGGAACCTTGCGCAGTGGAACCGTCTCCGTGGGCACCGAGGTTGAGGGAAGAGTGGACCAGGAAAAGAGAAAGGCCACAGCCCTTAATCATACCACAACCCATCTCCTGCACGCGGCGTTAAGGGAAGTGCTCGGTGACCATGTGAAGCAGGCCGGCTCCCTGGTATCACCGGAAAGATTCCGGTTTGATTTCAGTCATTTCACCCAGGTTGACAAGGAAAAGCTGAAAGAGGTGGAGGCCCTTGTAAATGATCTTATAAGAAAAAACCTGCCTGTCTCCACACAAGAGATGGAAAGGAAAGAGGCCATGAAAACCGGTGCCATGGCCATCTTTGAGGAAAGATACGGAGATAGAGTCAGGCTGGTCAACATAGGGAGCGGTGTAAGCCTGGAATTGTGCGGCGGGACACACACAGCTAGGACCGGAGATATAGGCCTTTTCAAGATATTAAGCGAAAGCGCCATAGGTGCTAATATCCGTCGTATAGAGGCATTGACCGGAAAAGCCGCGCTGCAATATATACAGGACATGGATGATGAATTCAAGGATATCTCTCTGCTGTTTAAAACTACTCCTGCTCAATTAAGAGACAGGATAGAGGTATTCCTAAAGGATCAAAAACAGAAAGATAAGGAAATAGAGTCCCTCAAGTCAAAAATCCTCGCCAAACAATCATTTGACCTGCTTTCCGAATTGAAAGACGTGGACGGTGTTAAGGTCCTGGCACATGAAATAGAGGCTGATTCACCAAAAGCAATGCGTGATTATGTCGACCGGATAAAAGAAAGACTTGAATCCGGAATTATCGTGCTGGGAGCCAAAAAAAAGGACAAGGTTATGCTCATATGCCTGGTGACCAAAGACCTCACCAACCGGTTCAAGGCAGGCGAGATTGTGGGGAAACTCTCGCAGATCGTAGGCGGAAAAGGTGGCGGGAGGCCGGATATGGCCCAGGGTGGAGGAAACCGACCTGAAAAGCTGGGTCCCGCCCTTGAGACTGTTTACGAGATTATACAGTAAAGGATTCAAGTGAAGAGCTTAAAAACAAAATAATCAACCCTTGACCCCTTGAGTTCTTGAGCCCTTGAACCCTTATGACATCACCTTGAAAAAATTATCATTGGCGGACAACCGTGAGAGTCGACCTCCGGTCACGGCGGTTCTTTTCAAGACAACATCTATAGTATTCGGAGGACGTGGTCTTATTTTCAAGGGTTTGGCAAACCTTTTCCTGGTGGCAACGGCATATTCTGCCAGGGGTTCTGGTGGAGCAAACCCTTGAAAATAAGACCACTGCAAACTCTGGGTGGAATCCTTTTTGAGATGTCGTCTCTCAAAGAACCGCCGTGACCTCGGGCGGAAATAGGCTCTATATGGGTTAGGACCAGGTCAGAGGGCTGTTCCTTTTTTGAGAGACTATCGGGAGGGCGCTGTCATTTCGGGACATTCCGGGTGGGGGGCCCCTGGCTCCCGTGCCTCTAGCACGGGAGAACAGCGGAGGGGGTAGGCATCCCACGCCCGTAACCACTTGAAATGACCAGCCCGGGAGATCCGGAACGAAAAAAAGCGACGGCCCTCCGGCCATGATGCTTTTTGAGAGGTGATGTATTAGGAATCAAGGATTCCAGGGGCCCAGGATTGGTCAGGAAGTAAAAAGGTATTCGCGCTGAAGCGAGCTAGATTCTAGGCCTAGCTTCCAGCTTTGAGGTTTCAGCCAATTGACCATTCAACCATTTAACTACTTCACCGATTAATGAACAACTAATCCTTTTCGGCTAATCTTTTTTTACACTTGCTTATATATTCCAAGGCTTCGTGATATTGCCCCATATCAGGATAATTTTGAATTATATACTCATACCTGTGCAGGGCCGCTTCGTATTCTCCCATCTTAAAATAGAAATGCCCTACATATAATTCATATTCAGCAAGATGCACCAGGCATTTTCTTAGGTAACCCCTTGCCTTGTCCGCGTATTTGCTATCCGGAAACCTTTTTATTAACCTTTCGAATTCCTGCTTGGCCTCAATTACGTGGGTTCGCTCCCTGTCTATGGTAGATACCTGTTTAAAATGGCACAGCCCTTCTTGGTAGATAACATATGGGATATTATTGTCTTTAGGGTGCAGTCTCTCAAAATCATAATATACAAGCAGGGCCGAAACGAAGTCTTTTCTTCTAACCTGGGACTCCGCCATCTTTAACTCGGCTGTAATGACTTGTTTGCTGTAAGGATATCTCTTCTTTATAGCCTGAAAAGCCCTTTCAGCTCTCTCATATTCGTTTCTTTCCAGCCTTTCCAGCCCCAAGTCCAACAAGGCCTCAGGACCCTGCTCACTGATACCAGGCTTTCTCTCCGCACATCCCCACAAGGCGGATATCAGGACAGCCACACTTATGATGCGGCCAATGATCAAAGGTATTCTCTTCATATATTTCCCATGAAGCTAGATTGATTATCCGGCTGCACAGCTCGAGGTATCAACAATTAAAGACATTAATACCAGAAGCCAAGACTCAGGGGACACAGGACAAAGAGTATAGGCTTCCACCTTCTGGCTGTTACTGACATTTATGAATATCTATAAAAGCTTTTTCACCTCTTCTTCTATAGAACTCTTGGGGTAAGCCCCGATTATCGTATTAACAACCTCCCCGTTTTTGACAAAGATGAATGTCGGGATATTTCGTATGCCCAGCTTGATTGGGGTCTGTCGATTGTTATCAACATCCATCCTGGCAAACTTGATTTTACCATCATATTCAGCAGCCAATTCTTCTACCACGGGATCTACCATCTTGCAAGGCCCACACCATTCAGCCCCAAAATCCAGCATAACCGGAAGATCCGATCCCATGATCTCAGACTCAAAGGAATCATCGGAAATTTCAACTATATTACCCATTCAATGTCTCCTTGTTATATTCATTCCTTCTACTCTAATCCCGGATAGCTTGCATCCTAGGATCCTATATCTGTCATCATCAACCAACGAATTTTGAGATGCTCCTCAAATCTTTTTGTGGATTGATTAACACGTGTATTCATCTTTGTCAACTTATAGCTATCTTTCCAAATCCATCATCTAATTTCTAGATTATCTATAAGGACAAATTATCTTTACCGCGGGCTTATTAAGTGCCCTGCAAGAATCTGTCAGCTTCAATAGCCGCCTTGCATCCCGTACCCGCGGCTGCAATGGCCTGGCGGAAAAGTGGATCTCTCACATCTCCCGCGGCAAATACTCCTTCCACACTGGTCTTCGCACCTTCCTTACATATGATATATCCATTTTCATCCAGATCGATCTGGCCTCTGAATAAAGATGTAGCCGGAGAATACCCGATCCCCATGAAGACTCCATCCGCATCCCTTTCTGACAATTCACCGGTCTTAACATTCTTTATTACTACCTTTTCAACCACCCCGTTCTCTGAACCCTTTATCTCTTCCAGGACCGAATCCCAGTCAATATTTATTTTGGGATTTTTCAAAAGTTTCTCTTGCATGTATTTTTCCGCTCGCAGCATGTCTCTTCGGTGAACAATATTGACTTCCTTGGCGAACTTTGTTAAACAAAGTGCCTCTTCCGCGGCGGTATCACCGCCGCCTATTACATATACAATTCTATCACGGAAAAAGAATCCGTCGCATGTGGCACAGGCTGATACACCCCTGCCCTTGAACGTCTCGACAGAAGGCAAATCAAGGTATCTAGCTTCCGCGCCGGTAGCGATGATCAGGGATCTGGCCAGATATTCACTGTCTTCCGCCGTAACCTTGAATGGATATATCTTTAAGTCAACATGGGTAACATTCTTCATCAAAAATTCCGTTCCGAATCGCTGGGCCTGCTTTTTCATATTCCCTATTAATTCGGGACCCGGAATCCCATCTGCAAAACCCGGGAAATTCTCTACATCCGTAGTTATCAGCAACTGCCCTCCGCTGGGCACTCCTTCTATAACAAGGGGCCTGTACCCTGCCCGGCCACTATAGATACCTGCAGTAAGGCCGGCCGGCCCCGAACCGATAATAATGATATCTCTCTCTTCCAAAATCACTCCTCTCTTTGTGGTTATGGGTTAATAATTAGTTAAATAGTAAATTGGTTAAGTGGTTAAATGGATTAGGCTTCTTATTTCTACCTTTACCGTTACCCGATACACCCGTTGTATCCATATTAGATCTTGATCATACCCTGAAATTGTCCTGTGTGATCCATCTTGTCTCCCACGGTCGCGCCACAATACTGGCACCGGTATTCATATTTATCCCCTTCAGGCAATATCAGGAGGAGAGACTTCCTCACAGGAACCGCCCGGCCACACCGGGGACAGTAGAGTTCCATTGCCTCCAACTGATCAAAATCAGGCTCTCGTTCTGAGGACCGTACGGATGCTTGGGGGTCCATATAACCAAACGGATCCTTTTTCATGGCCGAAACCTCTGGATTTCATTCATGGATTATGCTAAGCAAAACCGGGGTATTCCGTATTATAGCCAAATATAACACCTCAATAAATTATTGCAAGGGTGTGTTTTTCGGCGCCCCGCAGGCAGGAAGACATCATGCCCGTCGCAAACAGCGATACCCGTCAGATAAAAACACCTATCAGTGATGTGACAGGTGTTATTCTGGCAGGCGGCAAGAGCAGCCGCTATGGGACCAATAAGGCCTTTGTAGAGATAAACGGCACCCGGTTAATCGACAGTGTAGCCAGTGTGATGTGTGCCCTTTTCAAAAGGGTTATCCTCATCACCAACTGTCCTCGGGAGTATTCATATTTACATCTGCCTGCACATGAGGATCTTATTCAGGGGCTGGGCCCCATTGGCGGGATATATACCGGCCTTGAAACAATCCAGGATGATGCGGGTTTCTTTATCGCTTGTGACATGCCCTTTGCAAGTCAAGATCTGATACGTTACATAGTATCTGTTAAGGGCAAGTTCGATGCGATTGTGCCCAAGGTGGACTGGAAAATGGAACCCCTTCACGCATTGTACAGGAAAACCTGTCTGCCTGTCTTAATGAGACTGATCTCATCAGGCTCCTACCAGATCTTGGAATCTTTCCATAGACTTAATGTCAGGTTTATAGATGAGACGGAGATAAGGATGTATGATCCTCAACTAAGATCCTTTTTTAACGTCAACAGACCTGACGAGTTACCTGATGGAGCCCCGCGGGTAAACCCGTGGTCCCATTAAAATACCCGTCTTTCCATCCTCCGTAGCCCGTCCTCCGCCGTAGCATGCGATCATTTGCGGATTCAACCACGGGCAAGCACCCGGTCTTCTGCGAAGGCGGATAAATTAAATAAAGCGGGCAAGGAGAAAGGCTAATAGCTGATAGCTAATAGCTAATTCCCGGGGTCATGATGGTTTTTGAGAGGTTATGTATTAGGATTCAAGGATTCAGGGGTTCCAAGGTTCAAGTGAACAGGCGTGACCTTATGCAGGCCCCAAGGTGTGGCATTATGGGGAAGGGCTGTCCCTTTTTGTAGTGACTATCGGGAGGGCACTGTTATTTCAGGGAGTTACGGGTGGGGGACCCCCTGGCCCCGAGCGAAGCCGAGGGGAACAGCGGAGGGGGTAGGCATCCCACGGCCCTAACCCCTTGAAATCACCAGCCCGGGAGATCCGGAACGAAGAAAAGGGACAGCCCTTCGGTCACGGCCATTCTTCTCAGGACGACATCTATACGATCCGAGGAGTCAAGGGTTTGATGGCCCATTTAAAGGACCTTGAGCCTTAACCTGAGATATCCCTCTTTGGCCTCTTCATTTTCGGGGGAGATATCAATAATCTTTTTGTAGGCGGCAAGGGCCTCCTCATACTTCTCCCGCTTCTCCTGCAACCTGGCTAGCTGGAAAAGCAGGGTTATATCATCAGGTTTGGAGTTAAGGACCTCTTTTATCTCTTCTACTGCCAGATCATCCCTTCCAGTATTAAGATAAGCCACTACAAGATATTTCCTGATATCGCTATTCTTAGGATTGTTCTTAATGGCCTCCTCCATAACCTCTACTATCTCTTCATAATCACCTAGTCCGTTGAGGTATTCAAAGATGTAATGATAGTAACCCGTGTCTTTCGGCTTTAGTTTTATGATGGTCTTTGCCTCGGTAAAGGCGAGATCCTCCTTGTTCTGCTTTCTGTATATATCGAAGAGGAAGGCATGCGCATCACTGTCCCCGGGGGAACTCTTAATATACTTTTCCAGATAGGATCGAGTCTTGCTGAGGTTGCCCTTCTCATATTCCATAATTCCGAGATTATAGATTACATTCTTGCTTTCGGGATCAAGGGCCAGGATATTTTCATAGGCGGTCTTTAATGCTTCTCTGTTACCTCTTTTCTCCCATATAATGGCCATGAGCAGCCACGCCTCCAGAGATTCAGGTTCTTTCTCCAGGACATCCTTCAGATATGTTTCAGCCTCATCCAGTTTGCCTTTGTTTATGAGGCTCTCTGATAATTTCAGGCGTCCACCGGTATCTCCGGACCTCAGATCAACGGCTTTGCTGAGATATGTATCAGCCTTTTCCTTCTGTCCCATCCCTTCATACAGCAAAGACAGATTATAATACAGGTTTGCGTCATCTTTATCCATTTCGAGGGCCTTCAGATAAGAAGAGATAGCATTATCGATCTGCTTGTTCCTGGAATAAAGGAAACCCAGGGATTTATATACCGGAAGCCGATCCTCCTTTTCCATCCTGTTAAGAACCTCCTCATACTCCGCTATGGCATCCGCATTTTTCCCTGCCTTCTCCAGCGTATCCGCCAGTCTGATCCTCATATCCACGTCATCAGGGTCCAGATTAACAAGCATTTCCAGAACAGTGACGGATTTGCCAGGTTTTGACATTGCTTCATAGACTTCGAGTAGCTGTAATAGAATATCCCTCTCCGGTTGATCCCCTTCGGCCATCTCCTCCAGCATAAGGGCAGCTTCCTCCCATTGTTTAAGGGAGATATATTCCCTGACTACCCTGTCTTTTATCCTTCTATCATCCGGTGCGAACTCCAAAGCCTGTTCCAGAACCGCAAGCGTCCTCTCACTTCCGATGCTCCTCTCTGCCTTATCAAGCCAATCTTCCACTAGAGGCTCTACAATAAGATCAAACTGCCCTATGCCCTCATTATATTGTTTAACCTCTACCCTGAAAGAATACTTATTATATATATCCCTTTCGCCCAGGAGTTCCCCTACAGAAACCTTTCTGTATAAGAGCACATTTATGTCCAGGCCCTCGGAGACAAGACGGACACCACGGTTAAAGCATATATCTGTTGATATATCCGTTATCTTAATGCTGTTTTTGGGATGAAGGCCTAGGGATTCCCCATTCAGGATCTTTAATGTTTCATCATCCTTGCTTATCACCACGAAATTCAATCGGGGAGATGAATTATAGAGACATGACCACAGCAGGTATCCGGCAATCAGCACAGACATAATCAGTAAGAGCGTGACCCACCGAACCATCTGATTAGAACCGTGGGTCTTTCTCCTTTTTGCTATCGCCGATCTCGCTACCATGTGAATTCTCGGATAATACATGGATCGTCTCTAGATCAATTGATCCATGATTTCCATAAAGGAGGATTTAAGTTGTTGACCTTGAGCTAACGCTGCTCTCCCAAATAAGAATCACAGGGCTTGCCACGAATATGGACGAATAAGTCCCAACTATAACACCTACCAACAGAGCAAAGGCGAAATCATGAATCACCCCGCCTCCCAGGATAAACAGGGACAATACGACAATCAATGTGCTAATCGAGGTCAGGATAGTTCTGCTCAAGGTCTCATTAATGCTTTTGTTCAACACATGTTCCAGCCTTCGCTTGCGAAAACGCCTCAGGTTTTCCCTTATCCTGTCAAAGACAATGATTGTATCGTTAAGGGAATAACCCACAATTGTGAGTAATGCTGCTATGATGGTCAGGGATATCTCCCGGTCGGTTAATGCAAACGCACCCACGGTTATGGCAACGTCATGAATAAGTGCAAGGATCGCACCCATAGCATATTTTAGTTTCAGGAACCAACAAAGTGCGACTGTAACGATCAATGCCACTATGATCAACCAGGTAATCCCTGCTCCGATGCTTGACGCTATATAAACCGCTAAGAGCAGGGGAACGGCCATGCCCAAGCTCATAAGCCATTTTAGTTCAAACCGCCCTGATATGTATATGGCAATAAAAAGGATGGCGTAAAATATGGCGAACAGTGCCTTCTGCCTCAGATCCTCCCCGACCTTGGGCCCGACCATCTCCACCCTCCGGATTTCCAATTCTTCCCCGAAATGCTCTTTTAATGTGCTCTCTACATCCTCACTAAGCCCGGTCAATTCCAAATCTGTTTGCATCAATCTCAGGAGATATTCGAATGCAGCCTTTTCCCCGAATTCCTGGACAATGCTGTCCTGAAGTTGAAGGGGCCTGAGTGCCTCCTTAATCTCCGTGGGGCTGTGTGGTGATTCCATTTTTACCTGAATAAGTATCCCGCCGGAGAAGTCCACCCCGTAATTTGGCCCTCCCCTCCATATAAGCAGGAACACGGTGATAATCATCATGGATAGGGACAGAATGAAGGCAATCTTTCTTTTTCCAATAAAATCGATGTGGATACCCGGTTTTATGAATTCCATATAATTACTCCATAAGTAGGTCTGTTATTTCTAAGAATTAACAAGCATATTCCAATAATTAGGAAAAACTTGCCAAGGAACCGAGGATTCAAGCGTTTCCCTTTTAATCATTTCACTCCAACCCTGGGCCCCTTGAATCCTGATTTTTATATACTTATCCTTTTCATATTCCAATATACAAACAGATAATCAAAAATAACCCTGGTGATGAATACCGCCGTAATAAAACTGGCCACGATACCTATGCTGAGTGTGACCGCAAAACCCCTGATCGGGCCAGTGCCGAACTGAAAAAGGACAAGTGCCGCGATAAAGGTGGTCACATTCGCGTCCAGAATGGTTACGAACGCCTTCTGATATCCCGATTCAATGGCAGTGCGCGGGGTCTTCCCAAGTCTCAACTCCTCGCGTATTCGCTCAAAGATAAGGACATTGGCATCCACAGCCATGCCGATGGTCAGGATTATACCTGCTATACCCGGCAGGGTCAGGGTGGCTCGGAAAGCGGCAAGACCGGCCATGATAAAAAGGATGTTCAGTACAAGTGCCAGATCCGCTATAATCCCTGAAAGGCCGTAATAGATAATCATGAAGATTGCGACCAACACACCGCCAATGATCATGGATTTAAATCCTTTCTGTATCGAATCTTTTCCCAGAGAAGGGCCGACTGTCCTTTCCTCCAGGATCTTGACGGGTGCCGGAAGGGCGCCCGCCCTAAGCACGATGGCCAGATCCCTTGCTTCGTCAGTGGTGAATCGACCTGTGATCTGGGCCCTCCCCCCTGAGATCTCTTCCTTTATTACGGGCGCGGAATACACATTATTATCCAGCACAATGGCCAGCCTCTTTCTAACATTTTCCCGGGTAAGCCTTTCAAAAATCCTGGCTCCCTTGTTATTAAATGACAATGACACATAGGGCTCGTTGAACCGATTGTCAATCGCCACCCTCGCATCGCTGATATATTCGCCAGTAAGCGTGGCCCTTTTCTTCAGGAGATAGGCCTCTTTTTTCATGGAGCCCGTGCTGTAGTCTGTGCTGACTTCATATACTATCTCGCTACCCGGCGGAATATCTCCTTTGAGCGCATCTTCCAGACTGTTCTCTTCGTCAACCAGCCTGAATTCCAGTTGGGCTGTTTTGCCGATAAGCTCGATAGCCCTGTCAGCATCCTTGATGCCCGGTAGCTGAACCAGTATCCTGTTATCTCCCTGGGGCCTGATATCCGGTTCGGTTACCCCGAATTGGTCGATTCGATTCCTTATGGTTTCGAGGGCCTGGTCCGTCGCCATCCCCATTATCTGGTTCCTCGTTTCCTTTTTCAGGACCAGTATATATGATACGCCTTGTTCTCGCCTTCCGGCCCTTTCTATATCGTAATCCGGGTACCGCGACATCTGCATATCCTCGAATGGCTCCCTGTCCTCTTCTCTCATTAATATAATATCAATGCCCTTTGTTCCGTTGCGCTTGAGTTCCAGATACCTGAGCTTTGTTTCCCGCAGATCTTCCTTGATCTCTTCCACGGTCCTCTCCAATTCGGATTCAATAGCCTTTATTGCCTCGACTTCCAGAACAAGATGCATGCCGCCCTGGAGATCAAGGCCCAGCTTTACCTTCTCCTGGGGAAGGATATTCGACCGCCATGGAGGGAACTCCTCGCTCAGCGAAGGCACCAGGTATAATAATGCCATCACCACCAGAAACCCGATTAAAACGCCTCTCCAGGCTAACTTCTTGGACACTCTACACCTCCTAAGTCAATTAACAATATAAATAAGCAACAAGTATCTATAATTATCAATGTTCAATATTCACTGATCATTGCTAAAAACTTAATTCCCCTCTTTTTTAATGTTGCCAGCGATAGAGTTTCTGGATACCTTAACCCTGACCTTAGGAGCAATCTCCATGGTAATGAAATCATCCTTTAGGCCGGATATCTCCCCATAAAGGCCCCCTGAGGTAATTACCCTGTCACCCTTTTTTAATGCGGCCAGCATCTCATTGTGTTGTTTCCTTTGTTTCTGCTGCGGCCTTATCAGCAGGAAATAGAAGATGGCAACCATAGCAAGGATCATAAAAATTGGGCTGGCTAAGAAACTGGTTGTATTACCAGTGGTTGTTCCATTAGCAGCATATGCCAGAAAATCCATTATAAAACCCCCCTTTTTTTGGCTGAATCGTTGAGTAGAAAATTAGTTAAACGGTTAAATCGTAAAATAGTTAAATGGTGAAGTCGTTAAATAGTCTAGTCAAATATCTGTTGCAGTTTTGCTATTCCGCCATTTTACCACTAGACAAATCCACGAACCGACTATTTGAGCACCCTCCATTTAACTAATCAACCATTCAACTACTTGACCATTCCCCATTTGACGAATCAACTATTTCACAATTCTCTATTCAACCAATTAACCATTTAACTATTCAGCGTATCGCTTTCCCTTTGTCTATAGAAATTATCCCTGAACTCCTCTAATCTACCATCCCTTACGGCATTACGAATATACCCCATTAAATGAGTGTAATAATAGATATTATGAATGCTGTTTAACCGATATGCCAGAAGCTCGTTCGCCATAAAAAGGTGCCTTAAATAGGCCCTTGAGTAATTAGAGCAGGTATAACAACCGCAATCTTCGTCTATGGGTCTTCCATCATCCGTATATGAGGAATTCTTTATGACCAGATTGCCTTTCCTGGTAAAGAGGGTCCCGTTTCTCGCATTACGGGTGGGGATAACGCAATCAAACATGTCCACGCCAAGCATTACCGCTTCAAGTATATCTTCTGGTTTACCTACACCCATAAGGTAGACCGGCTTATCCGGCGGCAGAAACCCGATGGTCTCTCTTATTATCTCCTGCCTCATTTCACTGCCTTCCCCCACGGAAAGACCGCCCAGGGCATAACCGTCAAAACCCATTTCAACCAGGTCCTTGGCGCTCATCTCCCTCAGGTCGAGGTACATGCCTCCCTGGACAATCCCGAATAAACTTTGACCGTCCCCTCTCTCCTGTTGAAGACATCTCTTTGCCCACAGGCTGGTCAGTCTGACTGAATTCAAAACGTATTCATAATCAGCCGGGTACGGCGCGCATTCATCAAAGGCCATAATAATATCGGCCCCCAGGGCCCGCTGTATCTTTATCGCCTCTTCAGGTCCCAAGAAATGCCTGGAACCATCGATATGAGACTGGAAATTCACCCCTTTTTCTGATATACTTCTTAATTTTGAAAGACTATAAACCTGATATCCCCCGCTGTCCGTGAGTATGGGCCCTTCCCAGTTCATAAAACAGTGAAGACCCCCCAGTCTCTCTACAATCTCATGGCCCGGTCTTAAATACAGGTGATAGGTATTAGCCAGAATGATTTTGACTCCCGCCCCTTCCAGATCCTCCGGGGACATAGCCTTTACCGAACCTTATATGCCTACCGGTATAAAGACCGGCGTATCAAATCTACCGTGGGCTGTTTCCAGCACGCAAACCCGTGCGCGGCTTGCAGGGCATTTATGTAAGACTTGGAAATTCAAGATTGTTTCAGATCTAAAGCCTTTTCTAACATTAAAACTAGCACCCCCACCCTAACCCTCCCCCTTCAAGGGGGAGGTACGGAGGGGGTGGAGATTAAATGACCAACATCGCATCGCCGTAACTGTAGAACCTGTATCTCTTTTCAACGGACCATCTGTATGCCCTTTTTATCAGACCATAACCCCCAAAGGCAGAAACAAGAAAGAGAAGCGAAGACCTGGGCAGATGAAAATTAGTGATCATCCCGTCGATCACCCTGAACCCATAGCCGGGAGTGATCATCAGTCCTGTCTTTCCCTCTCCATGCGAAATCTCGCCTGCTGGCCCTGCAACGCTCTCAAGGGCTCTAACCACTGTCGTCCCTACAGCTATTACCCTTCTGCCCTCTCTCCTGGCGCTGTTAACGGCTTCCGATACCTCACGGTCTATTATATAGAACTCTTCACCTATATCATGGTCCCTTATGTCCCCTGTCCTTATCGGACGGAATGTGCCATGGCCCACATGCAGGGTCAGCTCCACCAGAGATATGCCTGCTTTGCGGAGTCTTTTAACGATCGTCTCGGTAAAGTGTAGCCCTGCTGTCGGCGCCGCCACCGCACCTCTCTTTTTGGAAAAGATTGTCTGATACCTTTCCCGATCCAGGGACGAAAGGCCGTTGCCCTTTCTCTTTATGTAAGGGGGAAGGGGCATATAACCCCTTTCCTCCAACAGCTTGTCGATAGACATTTCCCCGTAAAAGGCGATATTAACCAGGCCCCCCTCACCCAGGTCTTCCACAATTCCCTTTACATCTCTCTCAAAGAGCAAACAACCCCCCTTTTTGGGGCGTTTTGAGGATTTTAACAGACACCATCGTTTATTGGTTCTATGACCATCCGCACCCTGGTGCTCCAGAACCAGTATCTCCAAGCATCCGCCACTTTCCTTGATGCCGAAGATCTTTGCAGGGACTACTTTCGTATTATTAACTACAAGGAGATCACCTGGTTTTAGCAGTCCAGGAAGATCAACAAAATGATGGTCGGAGAAAGACGCGCCGGTACGATCAACATACAGCAGACGCGAAGTGTCTCTTTTCGCAGCGGGGACTTGCGCTATCAACTCCTGCGGCAGATCATAATTGTAAGCCTCAATGTTAAACATCAGTCGGCATTTCGGTAACATTCAAATGTGTATACACAGTAACCCCCGCCTCATGGCTGATCATCAATCAACCCGTTCTCCATAGCACTGCGGAAGGTAAACCAATTTAGAGATGACCCTAATCTTAATCAAAATTTTTAAAATTAATCAATATATCAAATAAAGTCAAAGAGTTTTCTCAGCGGCATATATAGGCAATGATCACACCCGCGCACATGGAAGCGAAGCCTATGGCCCTGAGCCGGGAATTAGGGGTTTGCTGGATTACAATCATCCATCTTTTCATCTTATCCGGGAAGGCGAAATAGGGCATGCCTTCTACCACAAGCAAGAGACCGATCAGACATAAAAATAATCTCATGGTTTATCCAATCCTTAGTTAAACGGAAGAATTTGCCA
>Ga0307438_1000897_pt1 | contig 20305 bp, 15 predicted proteins | sample SalMarWE160110MG_FD_202144 | JGI IMG/M metagenome (GOLD analysis project Ga0307438, IMG submission 202144) | Salt marsh sediment microbial communities from the Plum Island Ecosystem LTER, Massachusetts, United States - WE1603-110 | ecosystem: Environmental > Aquatic > Marine > Intertidal zone >... | reverse complement strand
GATGGATGTGGAGTTAATACACCCGATAGCGATGGAGAAAGAACTTCGTTTTGCAGTGAGGGAAGGCGGGAGAACTGTTGGTGCTGGTGTGGTAACAGCAATCGAGGAGTAAGATTTGAATATAGTTGTTCGTTTGAATTGTACGGAATGTAATAAACATAATTATACAACACATAGGGCAAAGACTCTGAGAAATAAATTACAGCTGAAAAAGTATTGCCCGCGTTGTAGGAAGCATACGCTTCATAAAGAGAAATAGGCCTGTGGCTCAACTGGCTAGAGCACCGGACTCCAAATCCGGGGGTTGGGGGTTCAAGTCCTCCCAGGCCTGCTTTTAGGAGATAAAATGTTAGAGAAGATAATAACTTTTTTTAAAGAAGTAAAACAGGAACTGTTCAAAGTTTCCTGGCCAAAAGGAAGAGAAATATGGGCTTCGACAGGCGTAGTGATCGTTTTCTCTTTTGTTTTATGTGTGATTATATGGTTGCTTGATCTTCTCTTTTCTAGATTTTTTGTTTTGTTGATAAGATAGATTTTATGGTTTTAAATACTAATTTTAGATGGTTTATAATTCATGTTTTTACGGGACAGGAAAAAGTTATATGCAAGTATCTTGCTGAGCAAAAGAAAAAAAAGAAGATGGATGATCTTATAGATCAAATTGTTGTTCCTGAAAGAATGATTAAAGTTAGAGATAAAAAAGGCGATATTAAGAAGAAAGAAAAGAGATTATATCCGGGTTACATTCTAATACATGCGGCAGAAGATGATGCTGTAACACGGCTTATAGCGGAAGCCCCAAAAGTAATGGGATTCTTGGGAAAGAAGGCTGCTCAAATAATATCGGAGGAAGAAGCAGAAAAAATACTTGGTCTTATGGAAACGGTAGAAGAAGTTAATGATACAAGGTTTTTAGAAGGACAGACAATTCGTATAATTGACGGACCTTTTACGGATTTCAATGGAACGATAAAAGAGTTGAACAGGGAAAAAGAAAGATTGATTGTAATGGTTACCGTTTTTGGTCGGTCTACACCGGTTGAATTAAGTTATAATCAGGTAGAACTAATTTAGGAGAGTAAAAGATGTCACCAAAAAAAGAAAAAGGACAGATTAAGTTAATGATACAAGCAGGACAAGCGACTCCGGCGCCTCCTGTTGGACCAGCTCTTGGCCAATATGGGGTAAATATTATGGAATTCTGCAATCAGTTTAACCAGAGAAGTAAAGGGCGGGGAAATGATTTGATTCCTGTAGTAATTACAGTGTATAGGGATAATTCTTTCGATTTTATAATGAAAAATCCTCCTACTTCCTTCTTGTTGAAAAGAGCTGCAGGTATAGTTAAGGGTTCGGGAGAACCTAACAGAGAGAAAGTGGCAACTGTAACAAGAAAACAGCTTAGGGAAATCGCAGAGGCGAAGCGGGAAAGTTTTAATACTGATGATATGGATAGGATTGTAAAAGTGATAGAGGGTACTGCTCATTCAATGGGAATGTTGATAGAGGAGAGTGAATGATGAAGAGAAGTAAGCGATATAAAAAGTTAGATGATTCTTACTCTAAAGAAAAAAAATACGATATTAAAGAAGCTGTTAGCAAAATTAAAGAGATGGCTTCTGTAAAGTTTGATGAGACGGTAGAAGTTGCCGTGAAACTTGGTGTTGATCCCAAAAAGGCAGATCAGATGGTTCGTGGTACAATTTTGCTTCCCCATGGTACAGGTAAAGAAAAGAAAGTACTGGCTTTTGTTGAAGGCGAGTTGCAGATAGAGGCTGAGAAAGCCGGCGCAGATTGGGTTGGAAGTCAAGACTTTGTAGAAAAGATTGAGAAAGGCTGGCTTGAGTGCGATGCTATTGTAGCTGTTCCTGAGATGATGCCTAAAATTGGAAAATTAGGTAAGGTTCTTGGCCCAAGAGGGTTAATGCCTACTCCTAAAAATGGAACTGTAACTAAAGATATAGCACAGGCTGTAAAGGAAATAAAGCAGGGTAAAGTTAATTTTAAAGTGGATCAGGGTGGTAATCTCCACATTCCTATTGGTAAAGCGTCCTTTGATGAAAAGCAAATATTTGAGAACTTTGTTGAATTGTTAGACAAAATATGGAGTTTAAAACCTTCATCTGCAGGAGGACAGTATTTGAAGGGAATAGCTCTTTCAACTACTATGGGTCCCGGCATTAAAATCGATACGAATTTTGTTAGAAAAGAAGTGATTTCGGGGAGTTAATATGGGGATAAGAGAAAACGAGGAAATTGTAAAGGAAATTAGTGAAAGGTATAAAAAGTCTAATTCTCTGTGTTTCACGAAGTTTTCAGGTCTAAAGGCGGCTCAGCTTAATGATCTTCGGAGAAGTCTTAAAAGAAAAAACGCTGAATTAAAAGTTTTTAAGAATACGTTGATCAAAAAAGCCTTAGCCGATGAAACAAAAGGAGAAAATATTGATGAACTGATGGAAGGTCCGACAGCTTTGGTTTTTGGTTACGAGGATCCCCTACACCCTCTTAAAATAATTTCTGATTTTAGAGGGGAAAATGAAAATCTGGTTGTTAATGGCGGTTTTATTGAAGGTAAATATTTTGATTATAAGACCTTTGGAGAATTGGCAGCTATACCGCCGAAAGAAGAGCTTTACAGGAGGATGTTGACTTCCTTGAATTCTCCTTTGAATAAACTGGTTTTTGTTTTGTCAGGGGTAACAAGAAAAATTATGGTGATTTTATCTGAGATAGCTAAACAAAAGGAGGAATAATGGCAGAAGGGACAAAATTATCCAAAAATGCTGAAAAAGTTATTGACTTAATTGGAGATATGACGATTCTCGAACTGAATAGTCTTGTAGAGGCTATAGAAGAAAAGTTTGGTGTTACTGCCGTAGCTCCAGTAGTCCAGATGGTTGGAGCAGTTGCGGGAGAAGCAGGAAAAGAAGAGGAAAAAGCCGAGTTTGATGTTACACTAAAGTCTTTTGGGGAAAGCAAACTTGCTGTTATTAAAGAGGTTCGTTCCTTGCTTTCATTGGGGCTTAAAGAGGCTAAAGAACTTGTAGAGTCAGTACCTGCAGTATTAAAGGAAGCGACTTCTAAAGAAGATGCAGAGTCTATTAAATCCACCATTGAGAAAGCAGGCGGCGAAGTAGAAATTAAGTAATCGGCATTTGAAAGTTTTATCTATAAGAGACAGACAGATAGAACAGAGATTTCTTATAGGGTATGATAGGAAAGCTGCACTCCTTTTTTATATAAGAAGTAAAATTTTACAAAAGGAGGTAATCTATTGACTCCTAAAAGGAAGTTTTTTGTTAATGGAGTTAGATTAGCTAATTTGGAGGATGTTAAATTTACTCCTCCCGATTTTTTATCTGTGCAGAGAGATTCTTTTGAGAAATTTATTCTGCTGGAGTATAATGACAATCCGGAAAGGCGACCTGATACAGGTTTAGAGTCGGTTTTCAGGGAGGTTTTTCCTATAGAAGATATTCATGGTAGATATAAAATCGAATATTTATACTACTACCTTGATGAACCTAAATATACTCCTGAACAGGTAAAAGATAAAGAGCTTACTTATTCGGCATCTCTTCATGGTAGATTCAGGTTGATTGAATATGAAGAGCCTGAGGAAGTTAAATTTGCCGAAGAGATAGAAGATTTTGAACCTATTCGAGAAGTTAAGCAATCTATCGAGCAGGATGTTTTTCTTGCTGGTTTTCCCTTGATGACTGAGAGGGGAGATTTTATTATTAATGGGGTGGAAAGGGTTATAATATCTCAACTGCATAGGGCTCCCGGAGTCTATTTTGAAGAAGAAGAGGTTGATGAAGTCCGTAGTAAATACAATGCTCAAATAATTCCCGATAGGGGTTCTTGGTTGAAGTTCAATATAAAATTGACTGAAGCGATAAAAGTCAATTTAAATGGTAGACGTAACTTCCCCATAACGGTTCTCATTAAAGCCCTGGGTTATCTCGAAGATATTAAAAAGCTTGAAGAGGAGAGGGAAAAGCTCGTAGAGCTTTTAAGAGAAAAAGAGTACAATAAAAAGCATATAGATAGGATTAAAGAGATTGATTTGGAACTTGAAAAAGTTGAAGGAAAATGGAATAATTCAGAACAAATACTTCCTCTTTTCTTTGAAATTAAAAAAATTCAAGTTGATAAAAAAGCAATGGGTAGAATTCTCGCTAAAGATGTTGTGGCTGATAAGACGGGAGAAGTTGTACTTCAGGTAGGGGATAAGATTGACGAAGAAGGTGTTAAAAAGATTAAGGAAGTTGGATGCAAAAAAGTTCATGTGTTGTCGGCAGTTGAAAAGAAATCAGTTGATTACATCTTGAATGCTCTTAAGAAAGACAAAACAGAAAATGGTAGAGAAGCAATTCTTGAAATTTATCGCTATCTCCGGGGTACTGACGCTCCAAATTTAAGAATTGCCAAGGATTATTTTATCTCTTCCTTTTTCGATCCTATGAGGTTTAATTTGTCCAAAGTGGGAAGGCATGTTTTGAATAGAAAGTTAAATCAGAATGTTGATGAGAATATACTTTGTCTTGTTACCGATGATTTTATAAATGTTGTTAAAGGATTGATGGAGTTGGCGGATGGTAAAAGAGAGGAAGATGATATAGATCATCTTGGGAACAGGAGAATAAGAACTGTTGGAGAGCAACTAGAGAATCAATTTCGTGTAGCCCTTAGAAGGATGGCTAAAACTATTACCGAAAGGATGGTTGTTTCCGAGGATACCGATATAACTCCTCAGGAGCTAATAAACTCTAGGCAAATTAAGGGAGTTTTGAATTCGTTCTTTGCTACTGGACAGCTTTCTCAGTTTCTCGACCAGACAAATCCGCTGGCAGAACTTACAAATAAGAGACGTCTTTCGGCTCTTGGCCCCGGTGGTCTAACCAGAGATACAGCGGGTTTCGCAGTAAGGGATGTGCATTATTCACATTACGGTCGTATTTGTCCGATTGAAACTCCGGAGGGTCCAAATATAGGACTTATTACCTCGCTTGCCTCTATTTCACGAATTGACGAGGATGGTTTTATTGAGACGCCCTACAGAAAAGTTAAAAATGGTGTTATAACCGATAAGGTTGAATATCTTAATGTAAATGAAGAAGATAAGTATACTATAGCCCCCGCTAATTTGAAAGTGGATAAAAAGGGAAAAATTGTTGATAGTTATGTTATGGCCAGGTATAGGGATACTTATCCTTTTGTGAAAAGGGAGGATGTCGATTATATAGATCTTGTACCACAGCAACTTGTTTCTGTTTCTTCCTCTCTTATTCCTTTTTTAGAACATGATGATGCCAATAGAGCTTTAATGGGTTCGAATATGCAGCGTCAGGCTGTTCCGCTTATAAGACCAGAAGCCCCTCTTGTCGGAACCGGGATTGAGGGTAAAGTTGCCAAAGATTCTGGTACAGTCGTTCTTACTAAAAGAAGTGGTGTTGTTATTAAAGTCACTGCCGATGAAATATGGGTTAAGACTAAAGACGCCGGTTCGGCAGAACCATATGATATATATCACTTGAGAAAGTTTGAAAGAACGAACCAGGATACATGTGTTAATCAGAAGCCAATAGTAAGTAAAGGAGATAAAGTAAAGGCAGGAGAAGTAATTGCTGATGGAGGAGCAACTTCTGAAGGTGAACTTGCTTTGGGGCAAAATGTCCTGGTTGCTTTAATTCCATATTTCGGTTGGAACTATGAAGATGCAATAGTGGTTTCAGAAAGGCTGCTAAAAGAGGACATTTTTTCTTCATATCATATTGAGGAGTACACTTGTGAAGTTAGAGATACAAAGCTGGGTTCCGAGGAAACCACCAGGGAAATACCAAACGTATCGGAAGAAAGTGCAGCAAATTTAGATGAAGAAGGTATTGTTCGAATTGGAGCTAAAATTAAGGAAGGAGACATTCTTGTAGGTAAAATTTCTCCCAAAGGAGAAACAGAACTTACGCCCGAAGAAAAACTTTTAAGGGCAATATTTGGCAAAAAAGCTGAGGATGTTAAAGATACATCATTAAGGGTCCCTTCTGATGTACATGGTGTGGTTATCGGAACTATAGTTTTGGAAAGAAATGCCCGTAAGGCTAATATAGAGAAGGTCGTAGAAGAATACAGCGAAAAAATACAGGAACTGAAACGGAGAAAGATTACTGCTGTTAAGGAAGAACTTCTCGATAAAAAAGCTAAGGATTCTATTTTTGTAAATCCAAAAAGAGGAAAAAAGAAAAAATTATTGGTTAGAAAAAATCAGATAATCAAAGAAAAGCATTTAGAAAAATTGGAACAGTGGGTCGATTTAAAGGCTTATCCCAAAATACAGAAGTTTATTGAAAAAATAGATAAACTGATTGAAAGAATAGAAAAACAGATGGAGAATTCTCTACGGGTGGCTGAAAGAGGAGATGAGTTAACTGCGGGTGTTAATAAAATGATTAAGGTTTATATCGGTCAGCGGAGAAGAATATCCATAGGGGATAAAGTTTCCGGAAGACATGGTAATAAGGGAGTTGTTGCGGCAGTTGTACCGGAAGAGGATATGCCTTTTATGGAAGATGGTACACCCGTAGATGTTGTTCTTAATCCGTTAGGTGTTCCTTCGAGAATGAATGTTGGGCAAATTTTGGAAACCCATCTTGGTTGGGCTGCTGAGAAGCTCAATATAAAGGTTGGAAGCCCCATCTTTGAAGGAGTTTCTATTAAAAAAATAAAAGAGTTGTTAAAAGAAGCCGGTCTTCCTGAAGAAGGTAAGGTTACTCTTTATGATGGTAGAACCGGTGAACCTTTCGATCAGAAAATAACTGTTGGTTATATGTACTTGATGAAATTGTATCATATGATCGAGGACAAACATCATGCTAGAGCTACGGGTCCTTATTCGTTAATCACTCAGCAACCGCTCGGAGGAAAAGCGCAGTATGGCGGACAGAGATTTGGGGAAATGGAGGTATGGGCGTTGGAAGGTTATGGTGCTGCTCATACTCTGCAGGAGATGCTTACCTTGAAATCCGATGATGTGGAAGGAAGGAATAAAGCTTACGAGGCAATAGTGAAAGGAGAACCTCCCCCAGAGCCAGGATTGCCAACTTCTTTTGATGTGTTAATTAAGGAATTGAGGGGTTTAGGGTTGAATGTTGAGCTTCTTAAGCAGGGAGAGGAGGATAAATATGAAATTTAATGAAGGGAAATTCAAAGAAGGATTACCCAAAAAATTTAACCTTATAAGGTTTTCTCTCGCTTATCCGGAGAAAATATTATCCTGGTCTCATGGTGAAGTTAAAAAAGCGGAGACCATAAATTACAGAACCCAGAAGCCTGAGATGAGTGGTTTATTCTGTGAGAGAATTTTTGGTCCGGTTAAAGATTATGAATGTAATTGTGGAAAATATAAAGGGCCAAAATATAAAGGGCATATATGTGAAAGATGTAAGGTCGAAGTTACTAAATCCAGTGTTAGAAGGGAAAGGATGGGTCATGTAGAATTGGCTGTTCCTGTTGTTCATATCTGGTACTACAAGGTTAACCCGAGTATTATAGGAAAATTACTTGGTCTCAAAAAGATACAACTGCAGAGAATTCTTTATTACGAATCATATATTGTGATAGATCCCGGTGATGCTCCTCTAAAAAAGGGTCAGGTTATTTCCAATGAAAAATATGTAGGCTTAAAAGAAAAATATAAGGGAGCTTTTGTTGCCAAGATGGGGGGAGAGGGAATCTATGAGCTCTTAAAAGAGTTAGACCTTGGCGAAATTTCTAAGGAACTAAAAGCGGAAATAAAATCTGTAGCGTCAAAACACAAGAAGAAAAAAATGCTACAAAAACTTTCTATTGTCGAAGCTTTTCTTAAATCCGGTAATAAACCCGAATGGATGGTTCTGAGGGTTCTGCCGGTGATTCCGCCTGATGTTAGACCTCTCGTTCCTCTTGAAGGAGGAGTTTTTGCGACTTCTGATGTTAATGACCTTTATAGAAGAGTAATAACAAGAAACAACCGACTTAAAAATCTGATAGAAATTGACGCTCCGCCGACGATTCTTCGAAACGAAATGAGAATGCTTCAGGAGTCGGTAGATGCCTTGCTTGATAATTCAAGATTAAGCAGATCTATTACCGGTAGGGGCAATAGACCTCTTAAATCCATAACCGATTCTTTGAAGGGGAAGAAGGGAAGATTCAGAAGGAATTTACTTGGTAAGAGAGTTGATTATTCAGGAAGATCTGTTATTACCGTAGATCCCACATTGAAATTGTATGAATGCGGTCTTCCCAAGAAAATGGCTAAAGAGCTTTTCAAGCCCTTTATTATTAGGAAGTTGGAAGAGACGGGAGTTGTCGATTCGATAAGACAGGCAAGGAGAGTGCTAGAAGCAAACGATCCAAAGGCATGGGATCTTTTGGAAGAAGTTGTAGATGGTTATCCAATTCTCCTGAACCGCGCTCCTACTTTGCACAGAGTTTCTATTCAAGCTTTTCTTCCCAAACTTGTGGAAGGTAATGCAATACGTATTCATCCTATGGTTTGTCCTCCCTTTAATGCCGATTTTGACGGTGATCAAATGGCGGTTCATGTACCTTTATCGTCTTATGCGCAGTTAGAGAGTTATTTTATTATAATGGCATCTAGGAATATTCTTTCTCCAGCCAATGGTGTGCCTTTAATGGTTCCCACTCAGGATATAGTTATTGGAGTTTATTATCTTACAAAGGCACTTCTGAGAGAAAAGGAGATAGACCGTTTCTTCGGTGGTATTGAAGATGTTATTTGTGCGTACGAAGAAAAAGTGGTTAAACTTCATGATTGGATAAAACTCAGGTATAAGGATGAATGGCTCGAAACTACTGTGGGTAGGGTTATCTTTAATGAGATAGTTCCGGAAGATCTCAGATGGGTAAATGAACCTTTGGAGAGTAAAGAATTAAAGAACTTAGTGTTGACATGTTACAAAAAGCTCGGTATGGATAAAACCGCGGAATTTCTTGATGAGATTAAAGAGCTTGGGTTTGAATACGCGACCAGGTCAGGTTTGACTGTTGGTATTACCGATATGATTATTCCTGAAGAAAGAGAGAAAATTATAGAGGATGCTCAGAAAAAAGTACAGGAGGCAGAAAAACAGCATAAGATTCAGGGTGTTATTACTGAAGGTGAAAGATATAATAAGGTTATTGATACCTGGACAAGGGCTACGGAGATAATCGAAAAAGAAATAGAAAAATCTCTATCAGAAGACAGAGAAGGGTTTAATCCTATTCATATGATGAGTCAATCCGGAGCCAGGGGAAATATGGACCAGATAAGGCAGCTTTGTGGCCTCCGAGGATTGATGGCAAAGCCTCAGAAGAAGCTTTCCTCCCAGGCGATAATTGAAACACCCATACTTCATTCCTTTAAAGAAGGATTAAACGAGATGGAGTATTTTATTTCCTCACATGGCGCGAGAAAAGGTCTTACGGATACGGCGTTGAAAACGGCAGAAGCGGGATATTTAACCAGAAGATTAGTCGATGTAGCTCAGGGAGTTGTTACCTGCGAGGAGGATTGTGGTACGGTTATGGGGGTGGATGTTTCTGCTCTTGTTGAAGGAGGGAAAGTTGTTGAGTCTCTATTTGATAGAATTGAAGGTTCTTACACTGCCGATGATGTTATCCATCCTTTATCAGGTGAAATTATTGTACAGGCAGGAGAATGGATTGACGAAGAAATCGGTCGGGATATTGAGGAAGCAGGTGTAGAGTTTGTCAGAATACGTTCAGTTCTTACCTGTGAATCCGAAGAGGGTATATGTCAAAAGTGTTATGGTAGAGACCTATCGACAAGAGAACTGGTTCAGATCGGAACTGCAGTTGGCGTGATTGCTGCTCAGTCGATAGGGGAACCCGGAACACAGTTAACTTTAAGGACTTTCCATGTCGGAGGAATTGCCTCGGGTGGTGCCGCTGAATCATATCAAAAATCACCTAAGGACGGGAAAGTCCAGTTTGCCAAGGATTTAATCTATAATGATGTTAAGGGAAAACCGTTGGTTGTACTCTCAAGGAATTCTTCTGTTTATTTGATTCATAGTGAAGGAAAATTAAAATACAAAGTACCATATGGATCAATTCTTAAGGTCAGAAACAATCAGGAGGTTCAGAAAGGAGAAGTGCTTTTTGAATACCAGCCCTATTCTAACTTGATAATAGCAGAGAAAGAAGGTAAGGTTAAATTTATCGATATTAAGGAAGGCGTTACACTTAAAGAAATGGTGGATGAGTCCGGTAAGAGACAAAGAATGTTGGTTTATGGTTCGAAGAGTAAATATCTCCCTACTATTGAGATTAGATCGGGTAAAAAGAAATTAGCTGAATACCCGATTCCAAGAGGTTCTTATCTGTTTATTGAAGATGGTGCCAAAGTTGATGTCGGTGCTCTTCTGGCTAAAAAACCAAGAGATATAGCTCGTACTCAGGATATTACCGGAGGACTTCCCCGAGTCGAAGCTCTGGTTGAAGCCCGCTCTCCAAAGGATAAGGCTATAATTTCAGAGATTGACGGAAATGTCCGTTTTGGCAAGGTATCCAGAGGAAAAAGAAATATCTTTATCGAGTCTGATAAGGATAAAAGAAAGTATAAAGTTCCTTATGGGAAATATTTTATGGTCCATGAAGGGCAGAAGGTAGAGGCTGGTGATAAGTTATGCGAGGGATTTGTTGACCCCCATGATGTGCTCAGGGTAAAAGGTGTAATAGCGGCACAACAATATCTGCTGAATGAAATTCAGGAAGTTTATAGGATGCAGGGAGTTACCATAGATGATAAACATATCGGTATAATTGTCCGTCAGATGTTCAGAAAGGTTCGTATAGCCGAAAGTGGAGATACTACATTCTTAGAAGGACAGGTAATGGCTGCTAAGGCAGTTAAGGAAACTAATATGGAAATTGCTAAAGAAGGAGGAAAACCTGCGACCTTTGAACCATTGCTACTCGGTATTACACATTCTTCGCTCTCTCACGAGTCGGTGATAGCGGCGGCGTCTTTCCAACATACTACCAAGGTACTTTTAAATGCTGCCTTAGAGGGGAAGTCTGATTATCTTAAAGGGTTGAAGGAAAATGTTATAATCGGAGGAAAGATACCTGCAGGTACTGGATTTAAAGATTTTAGGAATATAGAGTTAAAATATAAAGAAGAGGAAGCAGAGGAGGAAGCAAAAAGAGCATAGGAGGTTTATATGCCGACAATAAATCAATTAATAAGGAAAGGTAGAAAGAAAATTAAGAAAAAAACAAAGTCACCCGCTCTTGATGGAAGTCCTCAGAAAAGGGGTGTATGTTTAAGAGTATATACAACAACTCCTAAGAAACCGAATTCGGCTCTACGAAAGGTTGCTAGAGTAAGACTTTCTAACGGTAAAGTTGTCAGTGCTTATATACCGGGAGAAGGGCATGCCCTGCAGGAACACTCCATAGTTCTGGTTAGAGGCGGCAGAGTTAAGGATTTGCCCGGAGTAAGATATCATATTGTTAGAGGAGTCTATGATTCGGTAGGTGTAGAGGACAGAAAAAAGAGCCGTTCCTGTTATGGTACAAAGAAGCCTAAGAGTAGTTCAGGGGAGGAGAAATGAGAAGAAGAAGGGCTGTGGAGAGAGAAGTGCCCGCAGATTTCAAGTATCATTCGGAGCTTGTATCGAAGTTTATTAACAATCTAATGAAAGAGGGCAAGAAAAGCGTAGCCGAGAAAATTTTCTATGAGGCTATTGATTTAATTACTGAGAGGACAGGAAAAGAAGGAATCGATGTGTTTAATCAGGCGGTAAATAATGTAAAGCCGATGGTTGAAGTACGTCCTAAGAGAATTGGAGGACAGACTTATCAAGTTCCAATGGAAGTTAGAGCCAGCAGGAAACTGTCTCTTGCGATTAAGTGGATGGTAACAGCTGCGAGAAGTAGAGGGGAGTATTTAATGAAGGATAGACTCTGTAATGAACTCATTGCAGCTTCCAGAAAAGAAGGTAGCGCTTACAAGAAAAAGGAAGATACTCACAGGATGGCAGAAGCCAACAAGGCTTTTGCTTATTTCGGTTGGTAATACCCATTCTATTAATAATCTTTAGGAATTTTTAATGCCAAGAGGTTTTGATTCGAGTAAAAGGGTCGATATCCCTGATATTAGAAATATTGGAATAATAGCTCATATCGATGCAGGAAAGACTACTCTTACTGAGAGGATTCTTTTTTATAGTGGTAGGGTTCATAGAATAGGTGAGGTTGATGAGGGGTCTACTGTTATGGATTATATGGACCAGGAAAAGGAGAGAGGCATTACTATTACTTCCGCTGCTACTACTATCTTTTGGAACGAAAAAAGAATAAATCTGATAGATACTCCCGGACATGTTGATTTTACTGTGGAAGTCGAAAGGAGCTTAAGGGTTCTCGACGGCGGAGTTGTTATATTTAGTGGTGTAGAGGGAGTAGAGGCGCAGTCAGAGACGGTCTGGAGGCAGGCGGACAGGTATAATCTTCCGAGAATTACTTTTATAAATAAATTAGATAGAAAAGGTTCGGATTTTTTCCGGACTGTCGAAATGATGAAGGATAGGCTTAAAGTGACGCCTTTAATTGTAAGTTTACCGCTTTTTTCAGAAGATAAAGTTAAAGGTATGATTGATATTGTAGAGATGCAAGCCTGGGTCTGGGAAGATGAAAAAGGTCTTGATTTTAAATCTATGCCCATACCTGAGGAATATTCAGATTTAGCGAAGAAGTATAGAGAAGAGCTTCTAGACAAAGTGAGTCTCCATGACGATGAAGTGGTTGATAAATTTCTTAATGAAGAAGATATAGACTCTTCGATTTTAAAAAGGGCAATTAGAAAAGGTACAATTAAAACTGATTTCTTTCCGGTTATTGGGGGTACAGCGCTTAGGAATATCGGAGTACAGAAGGTTATGAATGCGATCGTAGATTATTTACCTTCTCCCTTAGAGGCTCCTCCTCATACCGGCAAAAATCCAAACACCGGTGAAAAAGAAGAGAGGGAGAATAATCCTGCAGAACCTTTCAGCGCACTTGTTTTTAAAATAATAGGAGACCCTCATGGAAAATTATCTTTTGTAAGAATTTATTCGGGTAAAGTTCATAAAGGCGATAAAATATTAAACGTTAATACGAATAAAATGGAAAGGCTTTATAAAATTATTCGCATCCATGCCGATAAAAGACAGGAAGTAAAGTCTGTTGAAGCAGGAGAGATAGCTGCTTTTGTTGGTCTCTCAGAGGTTTCTACAGGTCATACACTAAGTGATCCCGGAAAACCGATTCTTTTTGAGCCTCCCCAGCTGCCGGAACCGGTAATTTTTACAAGTGTTTCTCCGAAAACTATTGCTGATCAAACGAAGCTTATGTCTGCTTTGAATAAAATTCATGAAGAAGACCCTACTTTTCTGGTTAAAAAAGATCCGGATACCGGTGAAACTTTAATTTATGGTATGGGGGAATTGCATCTCGAGGTTATTATGGAAAGACTGAAAAGGGAATCTAAGGTTGAAACAAGAGTTAGGACTCCCAGAGTTTCCTACAAGGAAACCATCACTCAAAAAGCTACCGCTGAGGGTAGATTTATAAAGCAGAGTGGAGGAAAAGGTCAGTATGGGGATGTAGTATTAACTTTAGAACCAAGTGAAGAGTTTGAATTTGTAAACGAAGCTAAAGCAACTGAGGTGCCGAAAGAATTCGCGAGTGCAATTGAAGAGGGAATCAAAGAGGCAATGTGTTCGGGAAGTCTGGGCGGTTTTGAGGTTTTAGGTGGTAAAGTTACACTGACAGGTGGTTCCTCCCATGGAGTAGATTCTACAGATATTGCCTATAAAATAGCAGCCTCCCGGGCTTTTAAGAATGCCTACAAGATGGCGAATCCCGTACTTTTGGAACCTATTATGGAAGTAGAAGTTACCGTGCCGAACGAGTATTTTGGAACTATTTTGGATGATCTTAATACTCGAAGAGGGGATATAAAGCACGTTGACCACAGAGGTGATATGGTAATAATTGAAGCGCTTGTACCCCTATCGAATCTATTTGGTTATGCCACAGACTTACGGTCTCTCACCGGCGGAAGAGGAGTTCATTTTATGCAGTTTACAAAATATCAGCAAATTCCTGAAAAAGTTATGGAGAAGGAACTGGATAGTATAAGAGGATATTAAATAGAAGTTAGGAGTTAGAAGTTAGAATCCCCACCCAACACTCAATAATTAGCCACGGATTTACACGGATAAACACAACACTTCTTAGTGCCTAATTGTAAATTGTAAGTTGAAAATTGCAAATTGTAAATTTAAAAAAAAGAGAAACAACAAATCACACAAATAGCACAAATATTTTTTTCCTTAAACTTTTACCTGGTAATCAGAAGATGCGTGTTATTATCACACAGAATGCCAATCTTTTCGCATTTCAAGGTCGTTTGACCGTGGAATTCGTTCACTCATGCTTTAAAGGTATGGATTCTACGCTGTCGGCTAAAAGTAAAGGTATTACAAGTTCGTTCTTATACTTGTTAAAATATATATCAGCGGGTCCATGATGTCCGGTTGACACAATCGTAGGTTCTTTTGTAAATGAATTGTCATATTTGTAAATTGTACCCTGTTTTGTATACCCTTTTTGAAAACTTCCCGGTCCCCATTCCGATACGTAACAATTACCATTTTCATCCAGAGTTATTCCATCGAGGTTGGTGAATTTTGTAGATACAAGAGTTGAAATAGTTGAGTCCTCGAGACTTATTTCGTCAATCGGTGCTTTTCCTACAAAGTAGCATACCAAAAGTCTTTTGTTCGATTTATCATAAATAATTCCGTTCGGCCCACCTTGTGTTTCGATAAACAGTGAATAAGTTTTAGAGGCAATATCGATTTTAAAGACTGTAGCGGTATTGCTGCCTGTTACGTATAAAAATCCCGAATCATCACAGGTAATATCATTCAAAAATGACGCTTCTTTTATTTGTATTTCCAGTTTGGGGCTTCCGTCTGTAATATCAAATCCTCTTACTATTTTAGGGTTGTCTACAACATATAATGTGTTTTTATGTATCAAAATACCGAGTGGTTTCGATAACCCTTTTTTGAAGTAAGTTTTTTCTCCGGTTGAATCTATCCTGATAATACTTCCGTTGCCGAAGTTTGAAATAAAATAACGTTTTGTTAAAGGGTCGTAGGTTGCACTTTCAGGCATTTTAAATTTTCGTGAATAAGATTGATGGGCAAATATCAGAGTTGTTAAAAGGACGAATAGCTTGAAGTTCATATATAGCGATGTGATTCTTTCATAGGTGCCCCTGTTACTCCCATTATTCTCATATTCCTATAATTATAAAAAAAACACCTAATAGCAACATTGCTATACCGGCTACAAAAATCCGTAATGTATTAGTGTTGGATAAATTGTTTTTTATAAGGTCTTCCTCGTTCGCAATTAGCATAATCGGTTTTTTGCTTATTTGAATACTGTTGTCCGCTAACTGTTCTGCAGAACCAACAACAACAATCTCGCTGTCGGGTGAAATATAAGCATCCCCGAATAGGTAATCGTATTTTGAACGGTTAAGAGAATCGTCATAGGGAATGAGGTCCTCTGGAATGTGCACAGGTTTTTTGGATTTTTTAAAATCGCTTTCACCCATTTCCTTTAATCTCTTGATTCTTTCTCCGAGTGACAAAGTCTCATTAGAGGAGGAAACATAATAATTAATTTCATCCAAACCTAAGAAGTCAGCCCCCTCTGTATTGACATGGATGCGTCCGGCCCCGTCATCCACATCAAAAGATAATGAATTCTCTCCACTGGCAACTATCTGCTGTGCCGCTCCTGATGCTCTGGGACCACCTGTTGCCGATTTAAATTTCATCGATATTGTTCGATATTTATAGTAAACACAAGGTTTCTTGGAATATGGACTTGATAATGTTTTATCTGTGATAATTTTTCCTTTTATTTTAACGGGACCTGTATTAATATAATCTATTGACTGCAATTTTGCTGCCGTAAAAAATTTGAATTTTTTGTATGCCTTGTAGGCTGATATGATCAATCCGATACCTATTAAGAGAAAAACTAGGGAAACCACTAATATTCCTGTATCCATGATTTTTTCCTCCTTTATTTAAATTAAATCAAATTATTTTCTGAATTTTAGATATTTATTAGGAGTTTGTCAAGGAATTTCTGCTACAAAGGTACCAAGAAAATAGAATGCAGATGAAAGCAGATTTACAGCATTTTTTCGGTTTTCAGCCATGAAGAGTAATGTTTATTCGTCTTGGCTTTGTGTGAGATTATACTTAGGTTGTGTGGTAATGACTATCTTGACAAGGTTATAAAAATTCGTACAATTAGCATTGAAGGTACTTTTTAAAATGATTGTTACTTGGATTGCGAAAGTTTTTGTGGCAATAAATTCGAATAAAAAAACATCGCAGGTTGCGCTGGCTATATCTTTTGCTTTTCTTCTTGCCCTGGTTCCCAAAACAAACCTTTTCTGGGTTTCGCTGTTTGTTCTTACCTTCTTTCTTAAGCTGAATCAAGCAGTAGAAATGGTCTTTATTGCCGTTTTTAGTTTGCTACTTGGTTTCCTGGACAAATTCCTGGATAGAATCGGATACGCTATTCTTACAATTCCCTCATTAAGCGACTTCTTTACAAAACTTTTCAACAGCCCGTTCTTTTATTTAACAAAATATTATAATTCCCTTGTAATGGGCGGACTGGTAGTGGGATTGGTAATGGCTGTGCCGATTTACTTTTTAGCGAAGTATCTGGTTGATATTTACCGCGATAAAGTGAGAGAAAAAATAGCAAACAATAAATTTGTTAAGGCAGTTACGAAACAACCTATCCTGGTGGGGATTAAAAACAAATTTGGTGCTGCTGCGAGGTTTTACGATAACATCAGGTAAGTTATATGAGTGATGTAAAAAAAATACCGAAACTATTTAAAGGAACGTTCACAGAAGAGCAGTTTAGAAAGAAAATCCTTCGCAAACTCTACATACACGAGTACAGAAATTATATAAATGAAGTTTTTACCCGGGATGAGCAAGGCAAATATAAGTTAAAAGAAAACCTTAGTGGAAAAGATATAAAGAGACTTAAAAGTGTTGCGAAGAGCATTAAAAGCAATGAAGGATTCGTCCTCCGGGGCAAGCTTGCTCTTATCCTGATTTTTCTAATAGGAGTAGTAATCTTCAATATCGTTTTTATGGATAAGTTGATTGAAAGGGCGATAGAAAGGAATCTCGAAACGATATTCGAGGCAAAAGCGGACATGAGGGGACTGGATTTGCAGATTTTTGAAGGGCGTCTTCGTTTCCAGTCTCTTGAAGTCGCGAACAGCAGAAAACCTTTCCGCAATTTATTTGAACTCGGAGAGGTTGATTTACAGCTCGATATTGAGCAGCTCGTAAGGAGCAAGGTCGTCATTAATAATGTAAAATTACAGGAAATCAGGTGGGATACGGAAAGAAAAACCTCCGGAGCCCTCCCGGGAGTTAGAGTAACAAAAACAGGAGAGATGGGCGAGGAAGAAGGGAAAACTTTTGTGGGTGCTTTTCTGGAAGACGCGGGAAAAGTAGTGGCTGATATTATAAAGAAAGAAATGAAAAATATCAAATCTCCGAAACTCCTGGAGGAATTGCCCGGGAAATATTCGAATTTGAAAGAGGAATGGGAAGAAACCTTGAGAGAGCAAAAGAAAGAACTGGAAAATCTTCCGGAATTGATAGAACCGGTAAAAGCGATAAAAGTAGAAAACATTAAAACCGCTGATGAGGCATTAAGCGCTTATAACATGGTTGACGAAACATATAAAAAGATAAAGTTGACGGAAACGAATCTTATAAAATCCTATGATAAACTAAAAACAGATTTGAATATGGCAAACGAGGATAAAAAAAGCGTTAGCACCAGCATCAGTAAGGATTTAGCGTATCTCTCTTCTTTTATCAAATCGCCTGAAAAGAGGGAAGAAATTGCCAGTGCGATTCTCGACCCTTACATAGAGAAATATATAGGCGAGATACATGATAAGTTTAAAAGGTGGAATTATTACTTTGAAAAATTAAAACCTATGATAAAGAGAAAAGAAGGAAGAGAATTGATTTTACGGGCTTATGGTCGAGACGTTACTTATCCCTGTGTGGCAGTTCCGAAGTTCTGGCTTCAGAGTATGGATGTTTCTCTTGGTAGTAAGCAAGATCGAAATCTTTACAGCGTAAAAGCCAGCGACATAACAAGTAATCAGAATCTAATAAATAACCCGACCACTTTTTCCGTCAAAAGAATTAAAAGCAGCGAAGAGGTTGAGTGGGCTGGGTTGATAGATAAAAGAGAAAACAGAGAAAAATCGGCAGCGTTCAATTTTAAAGCAAAAAATATACCGTTTGTCTTAGGGGAAGGCATAAAAGCCCTAAAAATCAGCAACGCAGGAGGTACTTATAATCTCGACGGAGAGCTTTCTTTTGACCGGGAAAGTAGAGCAGGCGGAACTTTGCATGTACAGCTTTCTAATCTTGAGCTAGATTTGAGTGATAGGGAAGATAAAATTGCGGCAAATATCAAGGATGTTCTTTCTAGTAATCCAGTGGATATAAAAGTTGGTTACACTGTTTCCGAGGACGGGAAATATAATCTAAAGATAAAGAGCAATCTCGATAAATTGATCGCCGGAACAATAAATAAACTGGTAACGGAGTGGGTGGGTGAAACTAAGGCTAAACTCGATGCAGAATTAAACAATTTACTAAGAGCCAAACTCGAGGAATACCAGGAGAATTATAAAGGCTTTGTCTCTCTGGAAGAAGAGCTTAAAGGAAATCTTCTGGAGGTAAAGACGTATACTGAATTAGCGGAAAAGAAAAAACAAGAATTGCAAGCCAAAATGGAAGAAAAGAAATCAGAAGTTAAGAAAAAAGCAGAAGAAGAAATCGAGAAACTCAAGAAAAAAATAGAGATACCTTTCTAAATTTTTATAGCAGTTTGTACGGGGTAGGGGTTAGAGATCACTCTTGACAGGTATTATAATCCATGTAAATTTATAAAAGAAGGGGGACAATTATTGTGTTATTTTTAAAGAAATTTTTTGCTGTTTATTTTGTATTAATTCTTTTTATACCTATTCAAATGCTGGCTGATTACGAATCCAACATAGGCATGGGAGAAATGAAGGGGAAAAGGGATGCTATGGGGGACGTTAATAAAATTTGCTGGTTGGGTGCGGGGGCAACGATAATTGGCTTTGGAGTTGCTATGATATGGAGATCTTCAGAACCTGATCCGGCTGAATTCGTGGGTAAATCTCCAGAATATGTTAAAGCCTATACTGAATCTTACAATTCAAGAGTAAAGAGGGAGCAGATAGTTTACAGCTCTTTGGGATGCGCGGGTACTCTTTTAGGTATTGCAATGTTAGTAATTGTCAATGACATCGTAAATGACGTCGAGTCGGATTGCGTGGATCTTAAAGGTTGTTTTAACAACTGTTTTGAAAGCACCGAGGAAACTGAGGGCTGCATTAACAGTGGAGGGGGCTGCAGTGACGGTAGCTCTTCCTGCGCTGAGAGTAATTAGGGAGGATAGGCTAAATTAACTGCACTTCAAGAAAAATAAGAACAAAGTTTCTCTTCTTTCTATTCTTTATACTTAACAGTACTTTTTATGGATTAGTTATCGATAACGCGACTGTTGAGTTTACCCGGAGTCTCAAAGGGAAAGAAGCAGAAGAAACAATAGAAGGTATACTTTACTGCAAGGGTCTGGAAGAGATTGTCGTATCTGTACATAAGCCGGTAAAACAGTGGATATCTTTTAGCAATGACACCATTAAAATATATTACCCTGAAGATTCAATTGCGTTTAAAATTATTACCGATTCCCCTGTTTCATTTTCTTTTTTTAATACATTCCTGAACGTCATGAAGGAGGATTTCGGATTATGCGATAGAGGATATACTTTGTCGGACCATAAAGTAAAAGAAGATACCTTGATCACTTACTGGCGACCATCAAGAAGGTTGTCTAAAACTATCGAAAATTTAAGATTAGTATATGTAAATAATAAGATAATTTCGTCCGAAGTAAAAAAAATAGACGGAGAATTCATGTTAAAATCTTCATTTGAAAGACATTTGGATTACGGCGAATATTCTTTTCCCATGGAAATAAGTACGACAATATTAATGGGTGAGGATACCGTATTTGAGAAAATTATGTATAAAAATCTTTATTTTAACGATTCATTACCGGA
>Ga0307438_1000896_pt1 | contig 20320 bp, 15 predicted proteins | sample SalMarWE160110MG_FD_202144 | JGI IMG/M metagenome (GOLD analysis project Ga0307438, IMG submission 202144) | Salt marsh sediment microbial communities from the Plum Island Ecosystem LTER, Massachusetts, United States - WE1603-110 | ecosystem: Environmental > Aquatic > Marine > Intertidal zone >... | reverse complement strand
CGGTTCTTTCATGAGCATCTTCTCTATCCAGGAGGTTTGACAGATTACATTTCTGCTTTTTTAGCGCAGCTTTATTATTTTCCATGGGTAGGTGCGTTTATGCTTACAATTTTTGCCCGTATGGTAACCTTCTTTACACGATTAATGATTCAAAAAACCGGAGCAAAACTGAAGGCAGACATTATATCTTTTTTTCCTGCACTATTGCTCTTGGCCTGTCATAGTCAATATGAATTCCCATTGAACTTTACCATAGGATATCTTCTTGCTTTACTATTTTCTATTCTTTATATCCGTTTTATGCCTGAAAATAAGGTATTTCGTTTTCTTATATATTTCCTGTCGTCGCTTTTGCTTTATTTTTTGGTAGGGGGAGCCTTTTTCCTATTTGTTCTTTTGTGTGGTATTTTTGAACTTCTGATTGCTCGTCGATACATTTTGGGTTCGCTCATAATTCTTTCTAGTATTGGATTACCTTATCTGGCAGCATCCTTTATCTTCTTGGTCAGCATGCGAAATGCGTATATCTATCTTTTGCCTTTTGATTACATTAATAAAAAAATCTATTTACTACTTTTAGTATTATACGCGTACTATCCGCTTGTGTTAATTATTAGAGGTTTAATGAATCTGAAGAAAGTTAAAGGTGTTAAGCTAAATATGTTAACCTCTTCGAAAAGCCCCTTAGGACCTCATTTGAATAAGGTACTTAGAATTGTCGTACTTATCATTCTTCTAGTAGCAACGGCTTTTCTCTCATTTGAAAAAATACAAAAAAAACAGCTGATGGTATATCACTATACTCAGTGTCGTAAGTGGGACCAGGTATTAAAAACTGTAAATAGTACACCCCAGTTAAATTTTAAAATGATTTTTCAAGCCAACCGGGCATTATATCATTTGGGACTTTTATCGTCAGATATGTTTTCCTTGCCGCAAATTTGGGGGACATATGGTTTGTTTATGACAGAAGATGCCGGGTTCCGCTACCCCCTCCAAAATAGTTATTTTTATTTTGATTTAGGGCATATTAATGAAGCAGAACACTGGGCCCATGAGTCTATGTCAATTCGTGGTGAAACCGGATGGACTCTTGAGCAATTGGCATTAGTGAATATAGTCAAAGGTGAAGGGGATGTGGCAAATGTTTTTATCTCTAAATTAAATCAATCATTGGTGTTTAGGAGAAATGCAAATCAGTTGCGCCGATTATTGAATGACAATAACAGGTCTTCAGATTATCCCAATATTCTTGATATACGTTCTCGTATACCCGAGGATGATTTTATCTATTATGTTGATTTCCCGGTAGCTACTTTAGAAGCTATCTTGAATGATAATCCTTATAATAAAATGGCTTTTGAGTACTTAATGGCTTTTCATCTATTGAGTGGTAATCTCGGTCAATTTGTCAAGGAGATAGTACGCTTAAAAGATTTAGGCTATACCGAGATCCCCGAACATTATCAAGAAGCCCTGTTGCTTTATATTGCCCTTTCCGGGAAGCGTGAATTTCTTTCCCTTAAAGGATATAAAATTAATAGTAAAATAGTAGAGAGATTTAAGAATTTTCAAGAAATATTAAGAAAATTCCATAATGATAAGAGTTTAGCCCGCAATGAACTTTACAGATATCACAGGAACACATATTGGTTCTATTCACTTTATTATAAACCAAAGGAGCAATAGAATGAAAAGGCGAAATTTTATTATATGTATTGGAGTTCTTCTTATTATCGGTATTGGAATAGCACTGCTTTTTAATGTAGAATTTAATATAGAGAATATAGATCAATATACAGAAATCAGGCGTCTACCTAAAATAGATCCTGATTATATGAATACTGTTATCCCTCCGAACATCGCCCCTATGAATTTTATCATTGAAGAGCCAGGGATACGATACTATTTAGAGATTTCATCTACTAATGGAAAAGAAATAAGAATTTCCAGCAATAATGGTAAGATTATTATTCCACAAAGGGAATGGAAGAAATTACTAAATGCCAATCGAAACGAGGAAATTTACTATGAAATTTATATAGAAAATGAAGGAGAATGGTATCACTATCAAACATTTTCCAATCGAATTGCCAAGGAGGATGTTGATAGTCATCTGGTTTACCGATTGATCGATCCCATGTTTGTACAATCAAGAACCATGGGAATATATCAACGAAATGTCACAAATTTTAATGAAAAAGCTATCATACACACGCGTGAGTTGAAAGCTTGTTACAATTGTCATTCTTTTTGCAATAAAAAGCCGGATAAAATGATGATGCATATTCGTGCTACAGAGGCAGCGGGTACTTACATAATTCAAAATGGAGAGATTAAAAAAATCAACACCACTACAGAGTTTAATAAATATCCAGGTGCCTATCGGTCCTGGCATCCCAGCGGAAAAATGATCGCCTTTTCGGTGAACATTGTCAGACAGTTTTTCCATGCTGAAGGATATACCCAGGAAGGGTATGATAAAATGTCTGATTTAATTTTATATAAAATCGATTCTAATATGGTAACAACATGTCCTGCTATTGCCAGTCCACGATTTATGGAGACCTATCCAGAATGGTCGCCGGATGGACGTTATCTTTACTATTGTCGTGCTCCCCAGCCAGACTCCAGTTCTTTATTTGAAGAGATGTATAATAAAATTATGTATGATCTGATGCGTATATCGTATGACATTGAAACCGATAGCTGGGGCCAGCCTGAAATTGTTTTATCGCATAAAAAGACAGGTCTAAGTGTTACGCAACCACGCATTTCCCCTGATGGTAAATATTTGGCTTGTGCTATGACCAAATGGGGAACCTTTTCTATTCATCGCCCTGGAGGAGATATTTATCTGCTGAATCTCCAGACAGGAGAGTTTTATAAAGCGGATGTCAATAGTGATCGCCCTGAAAGTTATAACTCATGGTCTAGTAACAGTCGATGGTTGGTATTCTCCAGTAAAATGCGGGATAATGTTATAACGCGGCCATATTTTACCTATATTGACGAGAAGGGTAAAGCCCATAAACCATTTATTTTGCCACAGGAAGATCCAACTTTTTACGATACATTTATTATTACCTATAATGTGCCTGAACTTGTTGATGGGCCAATTACAGTCAGCGGACAAAAAATTCTTAAAATAGGTTTAACCGAAGGCAGTACACAGAAAGCCGTTCTTGACCCCAAAATTGATCTGGATGCACAGACAAGTGCTACTATGAAAGTCGAGGAAAAGCATAATTATATTCATCAATAGTATGTATTCTCTTAGAGTAAAAATGGAGAATTTTTAATGAATATTTTTAAAAAAATCACTTTTAAAGAAATCAGAACGCCTATCCGAAGTTTCGTATTCTTTACATTGTTTTATTTATATCTATGGCTTTTTTTAGACCTCCGTCTTATTTATCATGGTGCAGGGAAAATATGTTATTTCCCTGTTTTTTACAAGGATTGGGTATTTTTTAAGGAGTATCTATATTATCCCGGTGGACTTGTTGAATATGCGTCCGCTTTCCTATCTCAATTTTTCTATTTTTCCTGGGCTGGGGCACTCATTATAACATTTCAAGCTTGGATAATATCCGTTTTTATTAATGATTTTGTCAAAAGCGTGAATGCTTCGCATCTAAAATGGCTTCGTTTTGTTCCCACAATCTTTTTTATTGTTCTCTACTCTCAATATACGTTTTACTTCACCACTACGATTAGTTTGACAGTTGCGCTTTGTTTTATATGGTTATACATGAAATTTGATTTTAAAAATAAATCACTTAGACTAATTGCTTTTTTGATTCTTTCGGCAATTCTATATGCATTGGTTGGAGGAGCATACCTTGTATTTGCACTACTCTGTGGTATGTACGAATTACTCTCAAAACGCCAGTGGCAGACAAGCCTAATATGTTTATTATCAGCTTTAATTGTTCCTTATATTGTAGGTGTTTTTATTTATGGTCTCAGCAGTATCGACGCTTTCACTAGATTAACGCCAATGTTCTGGAAATTTCAAACCTATATTAAAACAGATGTTGTCATTTTCGTTTATGGTCTTTACTTATTTTTGCCATTAATAACCTCTGCATTAATCATCTGGCGGATATTTAATAACAAACTCATCTTACAAAAATTCGTATACAAAGTCAGAGAAAGATATTTTATAAAGAATGAGAAAATAAGATGGATTATTGGTACAAATTTTCTGTTTTTGTCTGCAGCTGTTGCCGTTTACTTTTCTTTTGATAGCAAACAAAAGTCATTATTTGCAGTAGATTATTATGCCTTCAATCGGATGTGGCCACAAGTGTTGGAAGCCGCGAAAGATAATCCAAACAATGATCTTGTAATTGCCGCAGTAAACCGTGCTTTATATCATTCCGGCCAGCTTGGTAACACTTCAATTACTTTACGACAGAATCCTGGTACACTTCTGCTAGTTGGAAAGTACCACAAGCACTTATACTGGTATCAATTCGACATTTTTCTTGATCTTGGTTATGTTAATGGAGCCGAGCATGCTCTGGCTGAAGCGTTGGAATATTATGGAGAACGCCCTCAACTCCTTCAACGAATGGCGCTAATAAATATGATTAAAGGGAATATCGGTACTGCTCGAATTTATCTCGGGGCGCTGAACAAAATGTTATTTTATTCGAAATGGGCGAATAAGTACCTCAATAAAATCGAGTCGGATCCTACCTTATCAACGGATAAGCAAGTTCAGTATTTACGTAGTCTGATGATTGATCGAGAACATCTCCTCGATTATCCAACAATTGATGCAGTTCTTTTTGAATTACTGAAAAAAAATCGATATAACCGGATGGCTTTTGAGTATTTAATGACTTGTTACCTTTTAAGTAGAGATTTAAATAATTTTGCTAAAAATATTGACTGTTTTGAAGCTTTTCAATATTCTCGTATCCCCAGATTATTCGAAGAGGCCATCTTAATTATGGCCAGCGATCCGGATGGAAAAGTTCTTATGCGAGACAAGAAGTTGATGATTAGCAATAAATCCTTGCAACGGTTCAATAATTTTTTAAAAGTACTTAAAACTTTTAAAAATGACAAAAACAAGGCCTTTAGAGAATTTCCAGATGAGTTAAGAGACAGCTACTTTTTTTACTATATCTTTTTTGAAAATATTTATTCGAGTGAGGAGAAAGGATAAATGAGAAAACAATACAAATATTTTTCAATTGTTGTGTTAGTTATATTGATTGCCAGTGTAGTTGTTTTTGTTTTGAAGAATCATAAGGTCTCCATTGACCAATATAATTCAATAAATCAGCTTCCAAAAATCCATCCTGACTATTGTGGGACAGTCATTCCACCTAATATAGCACCATTGAACTTTTTGATTAAAGAAAAGGGGATTCAGTATTATGTAAAAATCCATTCAAAGCAAGGCACTCCGATTGAAATTCTTAGACGGACGCCGAAAATTTCAATTCCGGAAGATTCCTGGCATAAACTTCTAAGCTTGAATCGTGGGCAGGAATTATTGATTGATATATTTGTAAAAGCTGAGAATAATGAATGGAACCAATTTAAAACGATAACCAATAAAATTGCAAATGAAGAGATAGATGCTTTTCTGGTGTACCGGAAAATCCACCCATCACATAATACCTGGAGCGAGATGGGATTATATCAACGTAATTTACATAACTTTAAAGAATTGCCCGTCTTAAAAAATGATAGATATAAGTATGGATGTGCTCATTGTCATACATTTTGTGACAACAATGCTGATAAAATATCGATTTGTACCCGCAGCAAGGATTATAAAAGTAGTCTGTTGATAGTTGAAGGAGATAAAATATATAAAATTGTAGAAAAATTTGGTTTTACCTCGTGGCACCCAAGTGGTCGATTATTAGCATTAACCATAAACTACCCGCCTTTAGTTCTGCATGCGAATAGAAATGAAATGCGCGATATTGTAGACATTGATTCATGGATCGGATTCTATTATATTGATTCCAAAGAAATCAGAACAATACCTCAACTTTCCCGAAAAGACTGGTTGGAAAATTATCCTACTTGGTCGCCTGATGGGCGTTATTTATATTTCTGTAATGCAAAAATGTTATGGACGGATACAAAAACAGTGCCCCCTGAACATTATCAAGAAAGTAAATACAGCCTTTTTAGAATTAGCTATGATATCGAGAAAGATCAATGGGGTGAAATTGAGACAGTCCTTTTAGCTAAAGAGACAGGTTTGAGTATGAATCAACCACGGGTTAGTCCTGATGGGCGTTGGTTGACGTTTTCTATGTGTAAATATAGTTGTTGGCCCAGCTATCATCCCGATAGCGACCTTTATATTCTGGATTTGAAAACAACTGAAGAAACCGGTCAGCCTGAATACAGGAAAATGGAAATCAATAGTGATGAGTGTGAGTCCTGGCATACCTGGTCAAGTAACAGCCGATGGATCGTTTTTAGTAGCAAAAAAGGAAATCCTTTGTTCAATCGATCATACATTACCTATGTAGACGAAAATGGAAAGCAATACAAAGCTTTTTTAGTGCCTCACGAAGATCCTACTTTTTTTGATTCTTATTTGATGACCTACACTATACCTGAACTCGTTACTGAACCAGTAAAAACTACAGGTGAAAAACTTGCACGTGTTATTCGTAGTATTGAAAACATTCCGGTAGATATGGCGATAACTGGGGCAACACCTAAAGCGGGAAATTAAGTATATAGAAAATAGAAGGGATGAATTCAAATTGGCTGCCAGCACTTCACTAACATTTTTTATGTGTATATATCAAATAGCACACCAATCAATATACGCTGAAATTTCCCACTGTATAGTAGGCATTCTACTTAAAAGATAATATGCAGATCATTAAAGAACGTCTCTGCGGGAGTATTTCTATTAATTCAGATATTCTAAAGGCTTCTGAGAAAGTGCTTCGAGATCATAGTTTTAAAGGAGGACTTCCGATTACATGCAAATGATTCGAAAAATTTTTTTCTCGATGAGAACTATGTTTGGGCTTGTAATGAGTCTTATCGTAAGTATCATAATTGCGACTTTACTTGAACGGTCATACGGGAGTTTAGCAGGAAGGTCTTTTGTATATAATGCTTGGTGGTTTGAAATCTTATGGATTTGGTTTTCAGTCGCTCTTTTCGTAAATCTTATTCGCTCCAAATTATGGCAGAGAAAAAAATGGGACGTGGTTTTGTTTCCTTTTGCTTTTTCGATTATTTTATTGGGAGTTATACTGACTCGACATTTTGCTATAGAAGGTTACCTCTCCCTTCGTGAAGGAGAATCATCTAACCAATTCGACGCCAAGCCGTTTTATCTCCCTTTTTCCCTGCACCTTTCGGACTTCAGCATCGAGCGCTATAAGAATTCAGGAGAACCTTCTCAATTTCAAAGTGATGTGGTGATTGAAGACCCTGATCATAACATCGAGGAACCTTATTCCATTTACATGAATCACATCCTTCGGTATCGAGGTTATAGAATATATCAGTATTCCTTTTACACGGATGAAAAAGGTTCCGTCTTTTTTGTCTCTCGGGATCCTGGAATTCCTGTGACATATGCGGGTTTTTTCCTTCTTCTCGGAGTGATAGCGCTAGCGTTTTTCCATCCAAACGGTCGAATCCGAGAGATTGAAACCAAAATCCGAAAGTCCATTCAGTCTCGTTTTAGTGTTATCCTTTTATGCTTTATGGGAATAATATGTTTGGTTTCTTTATTCTTTCATGTTCAAGTCGAAAAATTGTACCACGATTTTCGGATTTTAGAACATTTAGGCAAATGGCTTATATTGATAGTGGGTATGTTTTTTTTGATGAGTGTGGCGCGATTTAGATTCAAAAAACGATTTGAAAAATTATTTTCTATCCTGGAAAAAATATTTAAATGGGCAATTTGGATTGGATTTTTATTATTTACTGTAAGATTGTGTATAAGATGGATTATGGCGGGTCATGCCCCGTGGAACATGAAATACGAAACCATGGTATTTGGAGCCTGGGCCAGTCTTTTGGCGGGGATTGCGCTATCTCGCCATGCTCGTTTACCTCTTATATGTGGAAGCTTGCTCTCAGGAATTGTATTGATTGTAGCCCATTTGCCTTCTATGAATTCCGCGATTTCTCCTCTGCCTCCTATTTTAAAATCCAGATGGTTCATACTTCACATATCTACTGCAATGGTAAGTTATGGTTTCTTTACTATAGGTACTGCGTTGGCTTTTTTAAGTCTTTTTGCATTGACAGTTCCCATTCAAGGAAAAGAAAATCGTATTATAGGCGAAGTTCCCACATGGAGCAAAATTACAGAACAGGCACTTTGGATAGGTCTTCTTTTCCTTGCTGTAGGAAGTATATTGGGAGCAATATGGGCCAATGAGACCTGGGGCCAATATTGGGGATGGGATCCGAAAGAATCATGGACGTTAATAGTTATTCTTTCTTATTCGTTGGTGCTTAATCTTCGCTTTGTTATCCGTTCCCATTGGAGATACTGGTTAAATGTCTTTGCATTTCCTGCTTTTGGAACTTTACTAATGACGTATTTAGGTGTAAATATATTTTTTTCTGGAATGCATTCATATGGTGGGGGAAGAAGAGACCAATTTCCTTTAAGTATATTTTGGTTTATCGGAGTATGGGTTGTTTTATCGCTTCTGGCGTATCGAAACCGTAAGCGACTTTGAAATAAATTATCGCTGATTTACAAAGGCCGCGTCTAGTTCAAATAAAAGTTCGTCCCAACATACATCTGCCACCAAATACACTGCTGGAATATTTGATAGTCCGAGAGATTCCGCAGTTTCTTGATACAAGGAGAAATCACTTTTTTTCTTGAGAAATACGGTAGCTTCGCAAAGATCAGAAAAAGAAGCTCCTTCTGGACGAATTAGTGAATCTACGACTTCTACTGTATGCTTCACTTGAGAGTTTAAATCTCCAATGTGGATATTTTCACCTTTTTCATTAATGGACGCAGTTCCTGAAACAAAGACCCATTTTTCCCCGGGTTCAACCACCCTCATGGCTCGGGAAAATGCAGAGCCATATCGATAAGGCGAACGCTGCCTAATACCATAAAGGGGTTGGATTTCTATTCCAGTATTGGATCTATGTGTGACTGCAAAGAGATCCATAATTGTAGAAGCTCCTTCAGAATTTTTCGCTTCAATACCTGTACTGGCAGGTAAAAAAATCTCTTCCGCATGATTGATATCTCCGTTTTTAAAAAGTCCAAAATCCGTGTAGCATGTATTTCTTGCCGAATTAAATTCATTATACCAGTCCAGAATCTCATCTACATATATCCACGTTCGGACCACATCCCGGAATGAAGCACCTTCAGATTTTAAAAGAGTTTCCGCTTTACGAAACATCTCTTCTGCTTGTTCTCGTCGATTTTGCCCTTTGGATGAATTTACTCCGTGCAGTCTTTGGAGTTGTAAAAACTTGGCACCATTTCGAATCCACATTCGTCCTAGAGGAACATTACTTTCTTGAATAATTTTTACTTTTTCTTCCCTTTGAGAGGGGCAGAAAGCGCGAAGTTGAATCCCCGCAAGTGGATTACCATAGCAGGATTTCCCTTCGATATAGGTTACCAGTCCCGGATCTTCAGGAAATCTATGCCGGATGGTTTTATTTCGAATTTCTATTAATTTTTTATGAATATCAATATTTCCGAATATCCGTTCATGAACAATCTGTGCTCCCTCATTGGCCAGTATTTCAGTCACTTTATCATAAATAACTCCTGTAATATGAATAGGGTCCGCTTGGGAATCTGTTACCAAAGCGGTGATGCAGAGATAGTTGTTTTGAATATCGGTAAGAAAAATTTTAAATTCTGGATGTAGATCAGTCGTTTGTGTGATACTCATGTATTTTCTTTATGTTTATCGCAGCTTTGAACTTGATATCGATTTTTTTTGAACTGTTATACATTGATTATTTAGAAAAGGGGAACAATGTGAGCGCAACAGCAAGATGAAAAAAAACACCCGAAAAATCAATTCGTCCTGAATCCAAATTGTATTGTGATATCTTACTTTTTTAAAATTAAAGGTTTTTCTATCCCACATAAAAAAAACATATAGCATATACTTAAAATGTCAAGGGAACATTTAGCTTTTTATTTTTTCACCTAAAACATATATATACTTTGCTGGTTTGGATTTTTACTTTGGGTATAGTTTTTGTGCAATTTGTTGTTAAAAAAACAAGTTAAATTTGTATCGTGTTGTGTTTTGTTGGCATTGTGTTCTTTATGTTACAAATTTTGAGAGAGAAGTTGTTACAGGATTTTATGTTGACAAAGATTAGGATCATTTTTATAATAACGATGTATATGAAGTTAATCAAAAGGAAACGACCGAATCAAAATAGAAAAGAAGAAATAACTTTGTAAAATAAAAAAAGGGAGGTTTACATGGCAACCAAAAAAGACGATAAGAGCACATGGGCTATTGGTGGAGGTGTACTTATAGGTATAGGTGTAGGGTTCTTTTTCTTACAGGTATCTCCTCTGGCATTTGTTGGATCTATACTCGCAGGATTAGGCCTGGGTCTGGTGTTAACTTCAATAATTTCAAGCAAAAAAGGATAAGAATAAAACTCAAAGATTTTCCTTCGGAACGTCACACTAAATATCTATATTAACGGATAATATAACAACGACTAAAAGTTTACGCTTCTTATAAAGAATTTTTAAAGATAGGGGTTGACAAAGTTTTGGTATGGGATGATATTTTATTATAGCGAGGAGGTTAATATGGAGAAAGAGGAAGCATGCGAATGGATTGGGGTAGATGGTCAACGATATAAATATTCCGTCCATAATTTATCTGCTAAATTTGACTCCGGTAAGTATGGTAACTACATTTTCACTAAAAAAACTAGAGACGGCGATTGGATTCCGATTTATATAGGTCAGGGAGATCTTGGCGTTCTGGTAGGTAAAGCTAATCCGCAATTAAAATGCATAAAAGAGATGGGCGCAACTCACATTCATGTCCATCAGAATGATAGTGAATGGGTAAGAACCTCTGAAGAATATGATTTGTTAGAAAATTATGTGAAAGCATTCAAACCGTTTGGTTGTAATTATGAGGAAATGGGAAAAGGAGTGGAAGGGAAAGAGCAAGAGAAGAAAGAGGACGAAGGAGAAACTTTGTTTGAGTAATTTTGTCTAATGATTGAATTTCTAAATACACTCAATTTATATTCTAATTTAAAAAAAAATTTGTGCTATTTGTGCAATTTGTTGTTACTTGATTTGTTGGTTCGTTGGATCGTTAGGTCGTTGGGTAGTAAAAACAAACAAATAAGACCTTTTTGTTGTTTTTTTTTCTCTGTGTTTCTCTGTGGATAATTTAGGTTTTAGGTCTTAGTTTTTAGGTTTTAGGAACAAGAGAAAAGTAAAAACTTTGTGATCTTTGTGTGCTTTGTGGTTCAATATTTTTAGTTTTTTTGGTGTGTGGGGTTGTGGTTGCCCTTGACAAAAAATCAAAAGGGGATAATTTTCAAAGAAAATAAGACTTTTTGAGTCTGGTTTTAAGTTACCTAACAGTGTGTTTAACTGCTGTTTTTGTTTATTAATGGACCTTAAACTTTAAAAGGAGGCAAAAATGAGTGAGAAAGTATATATATTCGACACATCTCTAAGAGATGGCGAACAGGCTCCGGGATTTAGCATGAATGTGGATGAAAAGGTGAAATTAGCCTTACATCTACAGAAGCTGAATGTCGACTGCGTTGAAGCCGGCTTTGCCATAGCCTCAGAAGGAGATTTTGAAGCCATAAGAGAGGTTTCAAAAACCTTAAAAGGTCCGGAAATAGCCAGTCTTGCCAGAGTAAGAGAAAAAGATATAGACCGTGCTTGGGATGCTCTTAAACACGCAAAAAAGCCTCGTATTCACGTTTTTATAGCAACATCCGACATTCATATGCAACATAAGCTTAAAATGAGTGAGGAAGAAGTCCTTGAAGCAGCTGTAAAGGGTGTAGAACATGCCTGTAAATACACGGACAATGTTGAATTTTCAGCGGAGGATGCGACAAGAACAAGAGCTGAATTTCTGGCTAAAGTTTGTAAGGCAGTAATAAAAGCTGGTGCGAGGGCTGTAAATATTCCTGATACAGTTGGATATACTACGCCGGATGAGTTTTCCAAACTGATTGGTTTTTTGAAGGACAAAATAAAGAGCAGCGCCATTATAAGCGTTCATTGCCATAATGATCTCGGTCTAGCTGTGGCTAATTCACTCGCTGCGGTAAAAGCGGGAGCAAGGCAGGTAGAATGCACTATAAACGGTATAGGAGAACGAGCCGGAAACGCCTCTGTTGAAGAACTTGTGATGATAATAAATACAAGGCAGGACCTATTCGACTTTAAAACAGATATAAATACAAAACACATATATCCTACGAGCAGAGCTCTTTCTTTGATTACAGGAGTTCAGGTCCAACCAAATAAAGCAATTGTAGGAAGAAATGCTTTTGCCCATGAGGCGGGTATTCATCAAGATGGAGTGCTGAAGGAGAAAAGCACTTACGAAATAATGAAACCAGAAGATATAGGATTGCCTTCCAACGAATTAATTCTCGGAAAACATTCAGGACGACACGCTTTTCGAAATAAACTTGAAATGCTCGGATACCAGTATTCTAATGAAAAAATAGATAAGCTTTTCAAAAAATTTAAGGCTCTCGCGGATAAAAAGAAAGAAATTTACGATGAGGACCTCGAAATGCTTGTTGCGGCAGAGCTTTTTACAATAGAAGAAAAATACAAACTGCTTTCCACTAAATTCTCCGGTGGAACTGATGTTCTCCCTTCTGCAACTATCGAGATAGAGGTAGACGGAGAGTATTTTAAGAAACAAGGTACGGGAGACGGCCCTGTAGATGCCGTCTATGATGCGATAAGAAAAGTGGTTCCGGATGAAGTTACAATTACTCGCTTTAGCATAAGCGCGATAACCGGAGGTTCGGATGCTCAGGGAGAAGTTACTGTTTATATTGAGGAAAGTGGTATTGGCTCTGTTGGAAGAGCTGCTAAAACCGATATTGTTATTGCGAGTGCTGAAGCACTTGTAAATGCTTTGAATCGACTCTCATTAAAGAAAAAAATGAACGAAAAAGAAGAGCACGGAGTTTAATTATGGGATATACTATAACAGAGAAAATACTGGCAGCACATGCTGGTAAAGATGAGGTGAATCCCGGTGAACATATCGTTGCGGATGTTGACTTTATGGTTGCAAACGATATAACCGCACCAATAACGATTAATATTATTGAAGATATCAAAAATGCCGAAATAAAAAATGAAAAAATTGCTCTGGTTCCAGACCATTTTACGCCAAATAAAGATATCAAATCCGCTGAAAATGTAAAAAAACTCAGAGAATTTTCAAGGAAATATAAGGTTAAATACTTTTTCGAAACCGGAAGATGTGGGGTAGAGCACTGTATGCTTCCCGAAAAAGGACTTATCGCCCCCGGTGACCTTGTAATCGGAGCAGACAGTCATACCTGTACCTATGGAGCTCTTGGGTGTGTTTCAAGCGGAGTCGGAAGCACCGACCTTGCCGGAGCCCTTATCACCGGAAAAATATGGCTCAGAGTTCCCGAAACCATCAAACTCGAGTATACAGGAAAATTAAAGGAATGGGTTTTCGGTAAGGACATGATACTGATGACCTTAAAGGAACTTGGTAATGTTGCGGCTATATATAAAGCTCTTGAATTCACAGGAAGCACGATATCCGAGTTAAGTATTTATCAGAGGCTAACCATGAGTAATATGGCTGTTGAAGCGGGAGCCAAGAACGGCATATTTTCCCCTGATAAGATTACCGAAGAATACGTTAAAAGTAGAGCAAAAAGACAATATAAAATATATCAGAGTGATCTTGATGCAAAATATTCTGATGTACGCAAATTCGATGTTTCGAATCTTGATCCACAGGTATCCTTACCGCATCTTCCTTCTAATGCTGAAAGTATAAAAAACATAGGGAAGATAGAGATAGACCAGGCATTTATCGGTTCATGTACAAATGGCTGGTATGAAGATCTGGAAATAGCCGCTAAAGTGCTGAAGGGAAAGAAGGTAGCTCCAAACACGAGATTAATAATAGCTCCGCCCACACCTGATATTTATATGAAAGCGCTTAAAAATGGGTTGCTTGAAATTTTCGGTGAGTCAGAAGCTGTAATAGGCCCCCCAACCTGTGGTCCTTGTTTGGGCGGTCATATGGGTGTTCTGGCAGCCGGAGAAAAGGCTATTGCTACAACGAACCGTAACTTTGTAGGCAGAATGGGGCATTATGAGAGCGAAGTTTATCTCTCTAATCCCGCGGTCGCGGCAGCTTCTGCTATCGCCGGTAGAATTGTTCATCCTGAGGAGGTTTTGTAATGGATATAATACACGGTAAAGTTTGGAAATTTGGCGATAACGTCGATACAGATTTGATAATTCCGGCGCGCTATCTTAATATGACGGACCCAAATGAATTGGCGGCGCATCTTTTTGAACCCGTTAAAGGAGAACATTTTGATGAGATAATAGGAGAAAGTGATATTGTAATTGGCGGTGATAATTTCGGATGCGGTTCATCGAGAGAGCACGCTCCTATTGCTTTAAAGGCAAGTGGAATATCTTGTGTTATAGCTAAAACTTTCGCCAGAATTTTTTACCGGAATTCTTTCAATATTGGCCTTCCTCTGATAGTTCAGCCTGAGGCAGCAGAAGAGATTAAGGAAGGAAATATTCTAAATGTTAGCCTCGAAGAAGGTTTAATAAAGAATCAATCTTCAGACAAAGAATATACTTTTCCTTCGCTTGAAGGAATGATGATTAAGTTGATAGAAAGTAAGGGTTTAATACCATATATTTTAAACGAAGGTTACGGAACCGGTGAACAGTGAAAAGAGGATTTTGTGTTCTTTGTGGTTAACTTTTTTTCGTTAGCAAATTCTTGATTTTTGTTGGTGGTCTTATTGTATAAACAACCAGTATAAAAAGTGCCACAAGTACGGTTAGTATACGTAGAAGTGTTTGATTGACATCGGGATATACCAAATTTTCGATATAATGAACAATAAATGAACCCGGATATGTGTTTTCGGAGCTATATCTGACTCTTGATAGGTTTTCAAGTATGGTTAGAGGGCAGAATCTTCTAAGGAGTGTTAGTATTCCCACGAAAAGTATACCTGAAAGATGGAGGGTTCTAAATAACCACCAATCAAAGAATTTTTCCCAGAGAAAACCGTATATGGTTAGAAAGAAACCTAGCAGCATAAAAACTATCCAGATAAAATGTAAAACTACGATTATGTCTGCGATTATTTTGTAAAACATAATATATACTAATATTGAAGTTTAAAATGACAAGACTTGAGGTATAAATCAGAGAGTAGCAAATAGTCAAAGGAGTGCTTGACTAATAGACTAAAATAGTTATTATCATATTTACGTATTAAGGAGGCGTGAATGATATTTTTAATTTTGCTTTTTAGTAAAATTGCAGATGCTGGCGCGATTTTTTTACTCATTTCTCCCGGTCCTGCGCAGACGGGTATGGGAAAAGGGGGAGTCGCATATTATGATAATATGGCAAGCGTGTATTATAATCCTGCAAGCATTAATTTGGTAAATCCCGGTTTGTATGTACAGAATACACCTATGAAATCCCCCTGGAATGTTTGTTTTACTGAATTGGGAAATAATCTTGTAAGCAAAGTTGCATTTGCAGGTAAATATTATTCTTCAAACAGCATTTCTTATTCTCCCGATTGGTTGCCAGGGCTTTACCCTGGAATGAAATATATTTATGGGGGAATTAAAATTCCTGAGATTAAGGAATTTAATTTTGGAATAAATTATACTTTTCTTAACACGGGAGAAACTTTTATCTCAGAAGAAATATTAACATATACAACATATGATTATGCGGTTTCTGCTACGATAGGAAAATCTTTCCTTGACGATATGATATCCTCGGGAATTACTTTTAAATATGTACGTAGTTGTTTAGCTTCTGAAGAAGTACTTGATTGGCTTGAGGAAATTACAGGAGTTAAAATTAATGGAGGGACAGGTTCTTCATTTACATTTGATATAGGCTTTTTATTTAAAGATCCGATTAACTTTTCAGTCCTTGGAGTTTCATATAGCAACATTATAGGTTCACTAAAATATCTGGAAGATGGTACTTCGGACCCCTTGCCAAGTTTTATTAGAGCCGGCATTTCTCTTTCCCCTATAGATTTACTATCCTATGTTTTAGATGAAAATTCATTTTTTCCCGATAATTTGACAGATTATTTTCGGTTAAAATTATCTGGAGAATTATTAACAGATAGAGTAGGAAGTGAACACGAGACATGGAAATCCTTAGGGTTTGAACTTAAGTTTTTTAATTCTATTTATCTACGTGAAGGTCATTTTGAAGATAGTGAAGGCGGTAGAACCGGAAGTACTTGTGGATTTGGATTAGAATTAGGTAATATAAGGTTAGATTATGCAGACGATTCAGATATTTATGCTTTCTATACAGAAAATCATCAAATTAGCCTTTCTGTTGATTTAACAGAAGGAGACAATGAATATTTCGCTTATCCCTTATCTTTAATGTTTCCCGGCGCCGGACATATGTATATGGGTGATAAAAAGAAAAGTTTGCTTTACGGAGGCAGCGCAACTCTTATTTCTCTTTTAGATGCTATGGGGAACGAAAATAGGAAAGATATGAACAATTATGCTTTCTATACGATTTACATAGCGTCAATAGTTGACTTAATAATATCGAATTTAATGGAGTAATTAAGTTAATCCGTGGCAATTTTACAGTTAGAAAGTTAGGAGGTTGGGAAGTTGGGAGTTAAGAAAACAAAATTCTTTTTTCTCTGTGGCTCTGTGTGAGTTTATTTTGAGTTATTTTCTTCCTCGTCTAAAACTGTTGCTATATAAGGAAGTTCGCGAAAGAGATTATCGTAATCCATACCGTATCCAACTACAAATTTATCCGGAATTTCAAAACCTACATAATCAGCTTTGAATTTATTCACTTTTCTCTCCGGTTTATCGAGAAAAACACAGGTTTTTATCGCAGCGGGTTTTTTCTTTTGAAAGTACTCTTTTGCGAAAGTTAATGTTCTGCCTGTATCAAGTATATCATCTACAATTAAAACCCACTTATTTTCAATATCGGTTGTAATATCTCTTAACATTTTGAGTTTTCCTGAAGATATTTTGCCCGAACCGTAAGATTCGACAGTGATAAAATCCAGTGAAGGATGTATATTATGAACATAGAATAAGCGTAACAAATCAGATAAAAATACAAAACTCCCCTTTAGAATACCTATTACAAAAAGTTCTTTACCCTGACTATCTTCCGCGATTTCCTTTACCAGCTCCTTTACTCGAGTGGATATATCTTTTTCGCTTATTAGAGTTTTAAATTTCATTCCTTTTATCGTTTTCATATTGAATGACCTTATTTACAATTTTAGGAACACAAATATAAATGTCAAGAGCATATTCCCAAATATACAAAAGGTATTTTTACCACAAAGATCACAAAGAACACAAAGAACACAAAGCCCACAACACCCGTTTAAATGCGTTTTTATAACAACAGATAACACGAATGTTTTTTTTCTTCATAATGCTCTAACTTCCTAACAATTTTAATCAGTCACTTTCTTCCAGATTTTTTTCAAAAAAGATTCTCTTCCTGAGCCAACTTTATAGTTTTGGTATTTTACAGGACACGTTTTATAGTAATCCTGATGATAATCTTCGGCGGGATAGAATTCTGAGGCTTCTTTTATTTCTGTTACTATGGGCTCATCGAATTTACCTGATTTTTCCAAGTCCTTTTTTGATTCTTCGGCAATTTTCTTCTGTTCTTCATTGTGATAAAATATTGCTGTTTTGTATTGAGAGCCCTTATCAGCAAATTGCCCTGTCGGATCGGTCGGGTCTATCTGCCGCCAGAATATTTCAATAAGCTCTTTATATGTTATCTTGTTAGTATCAAAAGTTACCTGTACGGCTTCATAATGCCCAGTCTTACCCGTACAAACCTCCTGGTACGTTGGGCTCTTTGTTTTTCCTCCTGTATATCCTGAAACAGCCTCTTTTACGCCTTCTAATTCGTCGAAAGCCGATTCTATACACCAGAAACAACCACCTGCAAAAGTGGCTTTTTCCAAAATTTCTTCTTCCATTTTTATTTCTCCTTTTTGCTTCTCTCCATTTACGATAAACGAAAAGATAAAGATAATTATTATTAAAAAAACAATTATATTTTTTCTATTAGAAACCATAAATACTCCTTTTTTATAACAGACCGTTTTTCCAGATAAGAAGTTCCAAGAAAAAAAAGCCCCTACTTGGTTATTTGTAGGGGCTTAACAAATAGAGTGATATATGGTTTAGATTAAGCTTTCCCGGCAGAGTTTAAGACATTTTCGTTCTTATGTTTATACATGGTGATTAAAGCTTCACGTGCGGGTCCGAGATATTTTCTCGGGTCAAAATCCTCCGGGTGTTCTGCAAGATGTCTTCTTACGGCTGCGGTCATCCAGAGTCTTCCGTCTGAATCGATATTTACTTTGCAAACGTTATACTTTACTGCTTTTTGAAGCTGTTCTTCCGGAATTCCAATAGAATCTTTTAGTGCTCCGCCGTAATTGTTAATTATTTTTATAGCTTCAGCTGGTACTGAGGAGGAACCGTGAAGAACTATCTGGAATCCAGGTATTCTCTTTTCAACCTCTTCTAGGATATCGAACCGTAGGGGAGGGGGTATTAATACGCCGGCTTCATTTCTTGTGCACTGTTCCGGTTTAAATTTATTAGCACCATGAGAAGTTCCTATTGAAATTGCAAGAGAGTCAACTCCTGTTCTTTTCACGAATTCTTCAACTTCTTCCGGTTTTGTATAATGTGTTTTTTCTGAGACAACATGCTCTTCAATTCCAGCAAGTACTCCAAGTTCGCCTTCGACGGTTACATCATGAGGATGAGCATAATCAACGACCTTTTTTGTAAGTTCTACATTTTCATCGAATGGTAGACTCGAAGCATCGATCATAACCGAAGAAAAACCGGATTCTATGCAAGATACGCATAGTTCATAAGAATCACCATGATCGAGGTGCAGGGCGATAGGAATTTCTTTTAAACCTTTTTCCCTAGCCATATCTTTCATCATTTCAATGGCGCCCTGTCCCAGATATCTTAACAAAGTCTGGTTGGCGTATTTTCTTGCGCCTTTTGATATCTGTAATATTACCGGAGATTGTGTTTCAACGCAGGCATTAATTATTGCCTGTAACTGTTCCATATTATTGAAATTGTACGCGGGAACCGCATAACCGCCGTCGAGTGCTTTGCCCATCATTTCTCGTGTATTAACAAATCCTAATTTCTTATAAGATACCATAACGTAAGCCTCCTAATTTGAAGTTTAATTTTAAATAATCCAAGCCAAGTCATTATAATAAAAAAATAATCTAACGCAATGTCTTATATTTTTTTAAGACCGGTCAAAAAATCTAAAACAAACTCATGCCTTGACTTATTCGCCTATTGTTTGTAAGATTTCAATACATACAGAAAATATCGCTGTCAGCTTATGTTATTGTTTCTGAAATTTAGAAGTATTAGGAGATTTAAATTAATTGAGTAAATATAAAAATAAAAAAAAGCAATCGCATGTTGCCTTTGTATCAACTTTTCTCCCAAGGGAATGTGGTATAGCGACGTTTACAAATAATCTAGCCGGAGCAATCTCTGCTTTATACGATTTTGAGTTAAAGAAAAACAACAAAATAGAAATAATTGCTTTAACTGATTCGGAAAATAAATACAATTACGGCAACGAAGTATCTTTTGAAATTCAGGCTCAGAATAAAACCGATTATATTAGAGCAGCTGAATTTATCAACATATCTGACGTAGAAGTAGTTTCGATTCAGCATGAATTTGGAATTTATGGAGGTCCGGACGGAAAATACGTCTTATCGCTCCTGGAAAACTTAAAAAAACCTGTAATTACAACTTTACATACTATATTGATAGACCCATCGGAAAATCAAAAAAGGATTCTAAAAGAGATATGCAAGCTTTCCACAGAAGTTGTTATATTGGCGGATAAAGGTTTCGAATTGCTTTCTAAAATTTATGGAGTTCCTAAATCTAAAATAAAGAAAATACACCATGGAGCCCCTGATGTGCCTTTTATAGATCCTTCATACTACAAAGAGGAATTTC
>Ga0307438_1000888_pt1 | contig 20407 bp, 11 predicted proteins | sample SalMarWE160110MG_FD_202144 | JGI IMG/M metagenome (GOLD analysis project Ga0307438, IMG submission 202144) | Salt marsh sediment microbial communities from the Plum Island Ecosystem LTER, Massachusetts, United States - WE1603-110 | ecosystem: Environmental > Aquatic > Marine > Intertidal zone >... | reverse complement strand
AAATAGACGAAATTCTCACCGACCTGACAGGGCGTATTATATCTGAAATCCCGCCGGGAGTGGATATTGTCGTAATCGGTATCCGCAGCAGGGGAGAGGTGCTCGCGCAGAGGATGTCGAGCCGGCTATCGAAGAAATCAGGCAAAGATGTTCCCTGCGGGACTTTGGATATCACACTTTATCGTGACGACCTAAATTCTCCACAGGGCGACACCCAGCCGCAGGTACGGACTACTGAAATCGGTTTTGATATAGATGATAAAATCATTATTCTGGTGGATGATGTTCTTCACACAGGTCGCTCGGCCCGCGCGGCGATGGATGCCCTTATAGATTTAGGCAGGCCAAAGGCAATAAAATTAGCAGTCCTTGTCGAAAGAGCGGGCAGGGAATTTCCAATACAAGCCGACTATACCGGCTATGAAGCTGACGCTGCACCGGAGCAATTAGTGCAGGTATTTCTTACCGAGTCGGACGATAAAGAAGAAGTTGTCATAGAATAATATTGAACGTCGAATAACAAAGTAAGAGATTCGATACCCAATATAGGAAGCTATGGCGATAAAAATTAAAAATAAGCATTTCAAATGGAGCCACAAGCATCTGCTCGGGCTGAGGGAATTGAGCGCCGAGGAAATTACTTATATTCTTGATACGGCCAGGGGCTTCGAGCAGATAAGCACGCGTTCTGTAAAGAAAGCACCGCCTTTACGCGGCAAGGTCGTAGTGAATTTATTCTTCGAGGACAGCACACGCACGAGAACCAGCTTTGCTCTTGCGGCAAACCGATTAAGCGCAGATGTAATAGAATTCACGAAAAAAGACAGCTCCGTCAGTAAAGGCGAGACACTGCTGGATACAGCGAGGAACCTGGAGGCGATGGGGATTGATATTGTCGTAATTCGCCACGGTGCCGGCGGTGCAGCGAAGTTATTGAGCAAGAATATCAATGCCTGCGTGGTCAATGCCGGTGATGGATTCTGTGAGCATCCCACACAGGGACTTCTGGACGTCTATACGATTCGCAAGATTAAAGGAACTCTTGAGGGCCTGAAGATAGCAATAGTCGGCGATATAGCACATTCGCGTGTCGCCCGCAGCGATATGTGGGCGATGACAAAACTCGGTGCCGAGGTCATATTTGTCGGTCCGCCCACACTTATACCGGCACAGGTAAAGAAACTGCCGGTCAGCGTAAGCTATTCACTTGACGAAGTTATCGAAAAGGTTGATGTGATAAATATGCTCCGGATTCAGTTTGAACGGCTGGGCGGTAATCCCTTCCCTTCTATACGGGAATATTCGCATTATTTCGGGCTGACCGTGGAGCGTATGAAAAGGGCAAAACCCGATATACTGGTTATGCACCCGGGGCCGATTAACAGAGGCCTGGAGATGGAAAGCGAAGTGGCAGACGGGCAACACAGCGTTATTTTAGAGCAGGTTACCAACGGCCTGGCGGTCAGAATGGCGGTGTTGTTCCTGGTCAACCAGGCGAGTGCACAAGAAGCAGCCAAAACATGAAAAGCAGCCGAAACATGAAAAGAGGATTTACCCTAATTGAACTTCTGGTGGTAATAGCCATCATTGGACTGCTGATGTCAATTTTGATACCAGCCTTAGCGGCAGCAAGGCGATACTCAAAAAATGTTGTCTGCCAGTCTAATCTGAGGCAATGGGGCCTGATTCTTGAGATGTATACAGACGGAAACAATGGCTTTTTTTTCGGAGGCGTGGTCGGCAGCGGCTGGGATGACTGGATTGAAATCCTGAGACCGTTCTACGGTAACAAAGGAAAGATAACATTCTGTCCCCTCGCCAACAAAACTGCTGACGAAGGGGGACAGGGAGTATATGCAGCCTGGCAAGATAATGAAGGCAGCGACTTTGGCAGCTATGGTCTAAACGGATGGGTTTGTAACGCAAGCCCCACGTCTGTTTTTGAAGATAAACTTTATTGGAGAACGCCCCGCGTCAAAAACGCACAAGATGTACCGGTGTTTCTGGACTGCCTTTGGATGGTAAACTGGCCAGACGCTAATTCTATTCCGCCTGCATATGATGGACAGCCACTCCAAGGATGGACTCTATTGGAACAAGTGAAAAATTTCTGCATCAACCGGCACGGTAAAGGGGCGACAAATTGTCTTTTTATGGACTGGTCGATTGAATCGGTCGGGCTTAAGCAGTTATGGAAGCTTAAGTGGCATAAAAACTTCGATATAAATGGACCCTGGACAAAAGACCACAGCCCAAATTGGCCGGAGTGGATGAGAAAATTTGAGGATTACTGAATAATTGACCGAAGGGCAGCAGACCGAAACAGGTAAGTAAATTTAGACTTATAGAACTATAATATGAGCGCAGAGCTTTTAATAAAAAATGGTCGGGTAATAGACCCTGCGAATGGTGTTGATAAACAATGCGATGTGCTTATCGCCGACGGCAAAATAGCGGCGATTGGCAAAATCGACAAATCCACGCAATCAACCATAGATGCAACCGGCAAATTAGTAACTCCCGGCCTAATCGATATTCACGTTCACTTCCGTGAGCCGGGTGACGAAGAGGAAGAGACAATATCAAGCGGCTCGGCAGCAGCGGTAGCAGGGGGATTTACCTCGGTAGTATGTATGCCGAATACCAAACCGCCGATAGAAAATGAGACCGATGTCGAATACGTCCATCGAAAGGCCCGAAAGGCAAGAAAGACCCATATCTATACAATGGGGGCAATAACCAAAGGCCTTGAGGGGGTAGAGCTGGCGGAGATGGGGTTTATGGCTGAGGCCGGCGCTGTCGGCTTTACCGATGACGGCAGGGGGGTGCAGGACCCGGCGGTTATGCTGCGGGCGCTGAAATATTCATCTATGTTCAATGTGTTTATTGCCCAGCATTGTCAGGACGACAGGATTGCCGGAAACGGGGTGATGAACTCCGGCTATTATTCTGCAATACTCGGTCTGCCGGGCATTGACCCGCTTGCAGAGCAGGCGATGCTTTGGAGAGATATCCAGCTTGTTAAGAAAATCTGCAGTGGCACGGGCTTCCAGCCCGTGAAAACACGGCCAAGATGGCCGTGCCACATTCGCTACCATGCACAGCATATATCAATAGAAGGGTCGGTTGAGCTGATAAGGGCAGCCAAAAAAGACTCTATACCGATTACCTGCGAAGTTACGCCTCACCACCTGCTCCTGACCGAGGAAAACTGTGCTGAATATGATACCAACTATAAGGTCAATCCGCCCTTGCGAACCTCAAAAGACATCGAGGCACTAAAACAGGCAATAGCTGAGGGTCTGATTGATGCCTTAGTAAGTGACCACGCACCACATCTGCAGAGTGAAAAAGAGCTGGAATTTTTGACGGCTCCATTTGGAATAGCCTCACTGGAATGTTCTCTGGCCCTATTTATCAAGGCACTGATTGAGCCGGGCGTTATAGACTGGCCACGGCTTATCGAAATGATGACGGCCAGACCTGCGAGGATAATCGGCGTAGATAAAGGAACGCTCAGCGCAGGTAAGCAGGCCGATATTACCATCATCGACCCTGATGCCGAATATGAAATCGATGTAAATAAGTTCCACTCCAAAAGCAGAAACTGCCCCTATCACGGCTGGAAGGTCAAAGGCAAGGTCGAAAAAACCATCGTTGGCGGAGAGATAAGATACTCTTGCGGAAATTGACAAATGCCGATTATCATCGACGGTTATAATCTGCTGCACTCAATTCGAAAATCCGAATATTTCGAGTCAATGAGCGATGTTCAATTGTGCCGAATAATAAGCAGATACCTTAAACTTATCGGGGAAAAGGGCGAGATTATCTTCGACGGCAGCGGGCCAAGAGATAAAAGCGAATTCGACAATATAAGCAACCTGGATGTCTTTTTTGCCGGCCAGGACAGCGACGCCGATACGGTAATAGAAGAAGAATTACAGATAGACTCTGCACCTAAAAGATTTACAATAGTCAGCAGCGACCGGAGGATTCGAAAGGCAGCCCAGACAAAAAAGGCAACATCTGTAAAATCTGAGGAATTCTGGACGAATGTGGAGAAGGAACTGAGCCGGAAAAGACCAGCAAAAGAACCAGCGGCAAAACGGCAGGGACTCAGCGAAAGCGAAACGAGACTATGGATGAAACTCTTCGGCATAGAGCAGTAAAATAACAAAAAACAGCTCTATAACACAAATTCAGCACAAATAAATCATTAAAGAATCCAATTCCAGTCAATTTTATATTGATTAAATCATTAAAAAGTATTATAAGATATTTTTCGCAACGCAGGCAGCGTTGTGACAAGCCACCTGAGGCAACTACAATAGTTACCCAATTTAAAAAGTGTGATTTTATTTTCAGAAAGGTCGAGAAGTTATGAAACGCAGAATGGTTACAATCGACGGCAATACAGCAGCATCATACGTGGCCCACGCCACAAACGAAGTTATTGCAATATATCCAATTACTCCCAGCTCATCTATGGGAGAAATTGCAGATGAAAGGACAGCGAAGGGCCTGTCAAATATCTGGGGAACAGTACCATCTGTAACAGAAATGCAGTCGGAAGCTGGAGCTGCAGCGGCTGTTCATGGAGCATTGGCTGCCGGAGCTTTGACGACAACTTTCACGGCTTCACAGGGACTGTTGCTGATGATTCCCAATATGTATAAGATTGCCGGAGAGCTACTGCCGACTGTTTTCCACATATCGGCCCGCTCACTGGCCTGCCAGGCACTTTCGATTTTCGGCGACCATTCCGACGTTATGACCTGTCGCGAAACTGGTTTCGGAATGCTCAGCTCGTGCAGCATACAGGAAGTTATGGATTTTGCGCTTATCGCACAGCAGGTAACTCTTGCATCCCAGGTACCATTTTTGCACTTTTTTGATGGTTTCAGAACCAGCCATGAAATCCAAAAGGTTGAGGAGCTGACATTCGATGATATGCGGGCAATGATTGATGATGAGCTTGTGGCCAGGCATAAAGCCCGAGCACTGACGCCTGACAGGCCTATGATAAGCGGCACCGCACAGAACCCAGACGTTTATTTCCAGGGAAGAGAAACAGTAAATAAATACTATTTAGCTACACCGAAAATCGCTCAGCAAACGATGGATAAGTTCGCAAAGCTTGTGGGACGTAGTTATCATCTGTTTGATTATGTCGGTGCCGACGATGCGGAGAAGGTCATCGTTATGATGGGCTCTGCGGCGGACACCACTCACGAGACAGTAGAATATCTGGCGTCTAAAGGTGAAAAGGTCGGCGTAGTAAAAGTGCGTCTTTACAGGCCTTTCAGTAGAGAGTATTTTATTGCCGCTCTGCCGAAAAGTGTAAAGAAAATTGCAGTTCTGGACAGGACGAAAGAACCGGGTTCTCTCGGCGAGCCGTTATACCTGGATGTTCGCACCGCAGTCGGCGAAGCAATGGAACTGGGTGAAAGTCCTTTCGAAAAATATCCCGTAATAGTCGGAGGGCGGTATGGTCTCGGCTCAAAAGATTTCACGCCTGCTATGGTAAAAGCTGTTTTTGATAATCTAAACGCAGCAAGACCAAAGAACGGTTTTACCGTAGGTATCATTGATGACGTGACGAACACCAGTCTGGAGGTCGATGAATCCTTCGATATCGAGGGCGGCAGGTTTTTCTCCGGTATGTTCTACGGCCTCGGTGCTGACGGGACCGTAGGTGCAAATAAAAACTCCATAAAAATTATTGGTGAAGAGACGGATAATTTTGCCCAGGGCTACTTTGTCTATGATTCGAGAAAAGCCGGTGCAATGACTATATCGCACCTGCGATTCGGCCCGGAGCTTATTCGCAGGCCGTATCTAGTAGGCAAGGCCGATTTCGTTGCCTGTCATAATCCCAGCTTTCTTGAAAAGTATGATATGCTTTCGATGGTGCGTCCTGGCGGAACGTTTTTACTAACCAGCAGTCATGGGCCGGATAAGATTTGGGACACTTTGCCGCAGGAAGTACAAAAACAAATGATTGAAAAGAAGCTGAAGTTCTACATCATTGATGCAATCTCGCTTGCACAGGAAATCGGTCTGGGACCAAGAATTAACGTGATTATGCAGACCGCTTTCTTCAAGATAAGCAATGTTATCTCTCAGGATACCGCAATTAAGGCCGTCAAGGATGCTGTTAAAAAAACCTACGGTAAAAAGGGAGAGAAAATCGTAACAATGAATAACGCCGCCGTTGACGGAGCACTGGAAAAGATTTATGAAGTTAAAGTTCCCGACAAGGTTACCAGCAAGATAAAGATGCGTCCGCCGGTCCCGGAGGATGCTCCTGATTTTGTAAAGGATGTAACGGCAGAGCTAATTGTGTTTCGTGGTGATAAACTGCCGGTAAGCAAGATACCGGCCGATGGCAAGTTTCCGACCGGCACAACCCAATATGAAAAACGCAACATTGCTGTGAATATACCGCATTGGGAACCGGATATTTGTATTCAATGCGGCACCTGTTCTCTGGTCTGCCCGCACGCAGCTATAAGGATGAAAGCATACGATGAAAAATATCTCAAAGATGCACCGGACACGTTCAAAAGTGCAGATGCAAAAGGCAAGGATTACGCCGGTATGAAATTTACCGTCCAGGTGGCACCCGAGGATTGCACCGGTTGTGGGGCATGCGTTGTTCGATGCCCGGCTGAAGAAAAAGATGAGAACAAAAAACCGACAGGCCGAAAGGCAATTAATATGACGCTGCAGGAACCACTGCGGGAGAAAGAACGCGAGAATTATTCATATTTCCTGTCGATACCAAATACAGACCCGAAGCTCTTCAAGTCCGACACTGTAAAAGGAAGTCAGCTGATCCAGCCGTTATTCGAGTATTCCGGTGCCTGTGCCGGCTGTGGAGAGACGCCGTATGTAAAACTGTTGACACAACTATTCGGAGACAGGGCCTATATCGGAAACGCAACCGGCTGCTCCTCGATTTACGGCGGTAATCTGCCAACGACGCCATACACGAAAAGAGAAGACGGCAGGGGGCCAACCTGGAGCAACAGCTTGTTTGAAGACAGCGCCGAGTTTGCAATGGGTATGCGGCTGACAGTCAACAAATTCAAAGAGCGCTCGCTTGAGTTATTAAGCAAGGTGGTAGAAAAAGGCTGTGTCGATGGGAAACTCGCAGAAGAAACCCGAACGGCTGCGCTTGCAAACGAGCCGGAGCAAAATGCCATTGAGCAGCAGCGGGCCCGGGTGGATAAACTAAAAAAGCAATGCAGGAAAAGCAACTGCCCGGAATGTAAGCATCTGCTTGAAATCGCAGATTATCTTGTGCGCAAATCTGTCTGGGCGCTTGGCGGCGATGGGTGGGCATACGATATCGGTTATGGCGGGCTCGACCATGTGCTGGCCAGCGGGGCAGATGTTAATATGCTCGTTTTGGATACGGAAGTGTATTCCAATACAGGGGGACAAATGTCGAAGGCCACGCCGAGAGCAGCAGTGGCAAAATTTGCAGCGGCAGGTAAACCCGCTCCCAAAAAAGACCTCGGCCTACTGGCTATGACGTATGGCAATATATACGTAGCCAAAGTAGCTATGGGTGCAAATCCCAATCAGATGGTCAAGGCCTTCTCCGAGGCGGAAGCTTATCCGGGGCCTTCGATGATAATCGCATATGCCCACTGCATCGCCCACGGTTACAATCTTGTCGCCGGTTATGAGCACCAGAAACAGGCGGTCAACAGCGGCCATTGGCCGTTGTATAGATTCGACCCGCGGTTAAAAGAGCAAGGCAAAAATCCGCTACAGCTTGATTCGCGACCACCCACATTTGACTTCGAAGAATACGCTTATGGCGAGAATCGCTACCGAACGCTCAAACAATCTAAGCCAGAGGCAGCGGCTGAATTAATCAAACTTGCCAAAAACGATGCTCTCCAGAGGTATGCTTTAATGGAGCAACTTTCAAAATTGGCCTGTGACCAGAAACAGGAGTAAAGTAGTCGGCCGGATACGAAAATCGAAAAACAAAATGCACGAAAAATAAAATGATTAATCGAATCCTAATCTGTTTGGCTTGCATAGCAGCTATTATTACCGGCTGTGAAAAACTACCCAGTAAAACAGAACCAATACCGCTTTACAGGCGACTGCTTGACCCTAATTTCGCTATCCCCGATTATGCATCCGACGCAATTAAAGCAACCGGCGGTATTCAAGCGTGGGCGAAAGCAAAAGAACTGGATTTTAACTGCATTGTCACATTTTACCGTGCCGATGGCAGCTTCTACCTGACAGAGCACCACTATGAAATTCGCCCGCATAAAAATTCCATTCGAATTACAGCGCAGGAACCGCTCGGCAAGTTCGTCTGGCAACTGTCGGGAGGCCAATTTAGTATGCATGAGGGAGACAAGCAAAACGACATCTCACCGGCAGCAGGATTATACCGTGATTTTGCGGAAACCTTGCTCGGCATAGTAACGGCGCCGATAGATTTCTTAGATGATAATTATACCTTTACCAAACTACAGGGAACTGTCGAAAGAGAAGGGCTACTTTATCAAACGATAAAAAAAATAAACCAGCCCAGCGATGAAACCGTCAGCCACAAGGCCAAGCCGACGATGCCACCATATTGGTCCAGCGTGACTTACTATCAAAACAAAGAAACTTCCGTGGCAGACACAATATTGTTCGCTAATAGAGAGAAAAATAAATTTTTTGTTGTTCGCGGTTACGACTACACCGGCGTTGACAAAAAAGGTGTTCGCGTTCCTACAAAAATAGAGGTTTTTAGAACAGATCCACGGGGTACTTCACAACAGCTTCTTGCTGAAATTAATTTCAAGTAGAACCTGCCAATCATATCAAACGTAAAGATAGATGAGGGCCGTTACCAAGACGGTCTTTGTGTCTTTGAAAAATTTCTCAGAGTCTCAAAATAAAAACAGGTTCACAAATAATGGACAGTAACGTTATACTTCAATATCTAAAGCAAGCAGTTTTTGATTTCTGGGGTACTATAACAGAGATGTCGCCCTATTTGTTGTTCGGCTTCTTTGTGGCAGGGATTTTATCAATACTCATATCGCAAAACCTGGTAGAAAGGCATCTTGGCGGCAGGGGGATATGGCCATTATTAAAGGCATCACTTTTCGGTATTCCACTTCCCCTATGCTCATGCGGTGTTATTCCTGTATCAATGTCATTACATAAACACGGGGCAAGCAAAGGCTCAACTATATCATTTCTGTTATCAACGCCTCAAACCGGCGTCGATAGTATTCTCGTGACCTTAAGTCTCCTCGGTCCTATCTTTGCCGTATTCAGGCCGGTGGTAGCTTTATTAACCGGCATTTTTGGCGGAGTCATTGTTAACACTCTAAACCAAGGCACAAAAGGTGAAAATATACCGCCATCAAAGTGCACAGATGAATGTTGCGAGGGAACGGATAAAAAAGGAAAAATCGTCAGAGGATTAAAATATGGCTTCGTTACATTACCACGTGATATAGGTAAAGCGATGCTTGTCGGCTTATTAATTGCCGCTATTATCTCAGCAGTTTTACCTGACGACTTTCTTGCCGATAAGCTATTGGGGACTGGCATCTTCTCAATGGTGGTAATGATGTTTCTGGGAATACCAGTATATGTGTGTGCAACAGCATCGGTGCCGGTAGCGGCAGCATTAATCCTAAAAGGATTATCGCCAGGGGCTGCTCTTGTCTTTCTTATAACCGGTCCAGCTACCAATGCAGCCGGTTTTACAACTATCTGGAAGGCGATGGGCAAGCGAACCGCTGTAGCTTACCTTGCCACAGTTATGCTTTGCGCTCTCGCAGCAGGATTAACACTTGATAAAATATTCCCAGACCTGGATGTATCCGCAAGAACCCACATACATCAAATGGGTTCTTCAGGTCTTGGTCATATAGCAGCAGTAGTGCTCCTTGCAATTCTTGTAAATGCTATAATAAGCGACAGGAAAAAAGACAAATAGTTTTAATGTAACAATTCTCTAATTTATCCGATACCTTCGCTACAATGATGATAATCGATACCACCATTATGTGTTTTTTATCTGTTTTTTCCTAATTTTTATCGACCCAAACACCCCTTTTAGCTATACTGATATTACTGCAATTATCGGGCTAAAACAGGGCTAAAACATCGAACAAATACTGCATTTGGCAGGTATATATAATTTGTTGTTTTTCTTAACTAAGCTGAGGAGCGGCGCATAAAACATACAATGACGACTATATATCTTCTCAAGTTCCTTACTTGCATATGGTTATGAGCGATAACAAGGCAAAGATTTTTGCTTATTACAAATATCTTTAAGCTCTTTTATAACTGAATATTTGCGTTTTTGGGCTTTTTTCAAAAAGGGATTTGATTTCTTTACAACACCGCCTTTATGGCAGCTAAAAAAAAGTTAAGCGGTTAAGTTATTGAACCGATAAATCTCATCGAGTGCAAAAGTGTTTGTAAGTTAAAAACAGAGCAGTCGGCTGTTATAAAGCTCGATATTATTTATTGGGATTTAAGCGCTATGAAAATGAAAAAAACTTCAAATAAAGGCAATAGCAGAAATATAAATAGAAAAACTTTTTATGCTTCGCTGTGTATTTTTTATTTGTTGTTTCTTACTCTCTTTTCGGGGTGCGGCAACAAGTTTTTTGACCCGACACAAATCGGCAGATTTCGTCCTACTCCGGCAGTAAATGTAATATTAAACTCGTTAGGAGTAGCGGAAGAGGAAGCGATAGCATGGGAAGGTGCAGAAGAGCCACGACCATCTGATATCGTTGCAATTGGAAGTGACTATATGTTCAGGTCCGGCGACACAATTATGATAAGCATCTATGAGCTTTTTCAGGAAGGAACTATCTATGTAAACAACTATGTTGTTACTGAAACGGGAAAGATTTCTATTCCCGATGTCGGAGTAGTTCATGCAGAAGGATTAACTGAGACACAACTTGAAGATGAGATTAAACAAATACTTGCGCCTAATTTATTAAAAGACCCTTCAGTTACCGCAACATTAGCTGGTTCACAACAGCGAACGTATTCAATATTAGGTGACGGTGTTGCAGCTCCAAGCAGGTATGTTATTCCGCGATATGATTATAGATTGACTGATGCGATTGCAACAGCAGGTGGAACAAGACAGTTTAACGTAAGCAATATTTATGTTTCTCGCAATACCAGGAAACAAAGCGAATCAATGTCACAACCGCTTGAGCTTGAGGTCATAGAGCCGGAATTTCCTGAAATAGAAATGATTCGGCCACAGATAGATCGACCTGAAGAACTGGATGAATTGCTTGAGCCCGAACAAGAAATGTTCGAGGTAATAACGCCAATGGCAAGACGTCGATACCAATGGCCTGACAGCAAGGTCGTAATAGCTTCCACAGAACTGGCAACAACCAAGGAATATGCCCAGGCAGGATGGACAGGAAGTCTCGGTCAAAATCAAACCTGGGATGACCTTCAAAAATCACAGAAACCCTCCACTCAAATGGTCAGCCCGGAGAAAACACAGGAATCGGTAAGTATAAAGGATATACTTAAAACATTATCAGAGCGAAATCGTCAAGACAGATTCGATGAGCAGGCGGATACAGAAGACGTAATGAAATCGATTGCAGAGCCGGCCGTTCCAGAGAGAACGGAGGAGCCAATAGATGTCGAAGATATACTCAGGTCGTTTTCCGAGCCAACTTATGAGGTAACAGAAGAATCCATAGATATTGATGAGACACCGGGACTGTTCACAAAACCTGAGAAAAAAGCAGCAGATGAATATGGAACAATCGCAGGGCCGGCTATTACAGAGACAACAACAGAACGAATTGACGAAGAAGAATTGGGACGTATCGAATGGATATTCCAAGATGGTAAATGGATACCTGTTCAAGTTGGCCCAAGAATTGAGCCGGAACCATCAATGCCGGTTATCGAATTCGAACCAAGGCCGGTAGAAGTGCCGCCGAGCACAACAACAGTAATGCCAGATTATGAATGGGCTGAGACAGAAGAACAAACACGTGTTATAAAGATTCCGGCCGATAAGCTACTCGCCGGGGACCCTCGATACAATATTGTGATACAACCAGGCGACAGTATCTTTGTACCTGTTGACATCATAGGAGAATTTTGTATAATGGGTAATGTCAACTACCAGGGGTATATTACTATCACCGGGCGTCCATTAACTTTGAAAATGGCTATAGCAGCCGCAGGAGGTCTGGGACCTCTAGCTTGGCCGAAGAAATGCGAAGTAATAAGGCGAATCGGCAAAGACAAAGAAGAGATAGTTATGGTTGATTTGGACAAAATTGCCAACGGCGAACAACCGGACTTCTTTATTAAGCCGAATGACTTGATTAACGTTGGCACACATGCCACTTCAATTTGGCGTGCTGTATTAAGAAACGCATACAGAGCCAGTTATGGATTTGGCTTCGTTTACGACCGTAATTTTGCATACCCTGACAACTATTACGGCACGACATTTATGGGAATGAAACAGTAGTTCTTATGGTTGCGTAAGATTGCTTATTCTGCTATAGAAATACAAGGAGTAATCTTACTGCAGCTTTGACGTAAAGTTTTTCAAAACCCGTTCAGACATCTATGGAATTGGCTCTATTTACGACTGTAACTTTGCAGATAGAGATTATTATTCTCACAGGTCTTTTTCGGACCGGTTCTAAAAAAATTGTAGCGTAAAGAATAAATCATAAAACTGTTGAGTATCACAGTTTTATTGTCTGTATTAGTCTTTAATTCTTAGTATGTATGGTGGACAATATTGTTTCTTCTACTTCAGAAAGAGCGGTTTCAGGTACGTCTTTGCGTAAGCAGAGCTGGCGGGAGCTCGGCTTTCACAATTACATCAAGATACTGACAATAGCAGGACTTTTCTTTCTTCTCTTTCACGGTGAAATTACAGTAATCGTTCACAAATGGCTAACCGACAGTAGTTGGTCCCATGGCTTTCTAATCCCCCTTTTTAGCTTATACTTCATAAACCAAAAGAAAGAGGAGATTTTAAATCTTGAAAGCAGGCCAAACTACCTGGGTCTGCTTTTTCTAATCTGTGGTGTTGTATTTTATCCTGTAAATATAGTACACCTCCAATATGGATACTTACGACCCATTTGCATGATAGCAACTTTAGGGGCAATTGTATTGTTTTTAGGCGGTTGGAATTTGGTTAGATATATGTGGCTTCCGATTGGTTTCCTTATATTTGCAGTACCACTACCGGAGAGATACTACGTCATGGTAACTATGCCGATGCGAAAGCTTGCTGCTGCTATAGCAACGGCATTGCTGAATATGGTCCCCCAGATGGAAGCTACAGCCAGCGGTGTAGTAATAGACATATTTTACAAAGGTCAAAATCTGGACCCGCCACTAAACGTAGCCGAAGCCTGCAGCGGAATGCGGCTTTTAATGGCCTTTTTGGCATTAGGCGTCGCCATGGCGTATTTACATTATAGGCCCATATGGCAGCGAATTATCCTGTTAGCCAGTACTATACCGATAGCAATATTTTGTAACATAGTGAGAGTTACAATAACCGGTTTTATTTACGTTCTATTGCATCCTAAGTACACTCAGGGCATCTATCACGATGCTCTTGGTCTTTTGATGCTGCCATTGGCGTTCGTCCTGTATGGTTTAATTGCAGGATTTATGTCCGGTTTGTTTGTAGAAGAGAACCAAACAGTCACTGATGATATTGTAGTTCGCAAAGATAAGGCGTGATACAGGATATGGAATCCAATATAAGAACTTATTTACAACCGGCATTTTTGATATGTATAGCGGTGCTCGCGATATCCGGAAGCGCTATGTCGATTGCGATAAGAAGATTTAACATATATTTAAAGAAAGAACCGATACCCCTGAAAAAACCACTGGACCTTTTAAATGAGAATGACTTAATTCCATATAAGGTGATATCAAAGCAAAAAATCGAAAACGAAGAAATAACCAAAGAACTGGGCACGGAAGATTACATTCAATGGACACTGGAAGACCCTAATGCAAAAATTGACAGTCCCGTTCGAATATGTGTGTTATTTATTACTTATTACGAGTGTCCGGACCGTGTGCCGCATGTACCCGATGAGTGCTACGTAGGCGTTGGTAACCAAAGGATAGGTGCAGACAATCTGGTGTTCCAGATAAACAAGGACGGCAGAGAGCAAGAAATCCCAGGAAGATATGTGATATTCTCTAACCCGACTACCGATTACTGGGCTGCCGGCACAAAATTCCCTGTTTTGTATCTTTTCAGGGTCAATGGAGAATATAAGGGCAACAGGGAAAGTGCTCGACTGGCTCTCAATAAAAACATTCGAGGTAAGCATTCGTACTTTTCCAAAATTGAATGGAAATTTTTCAATACGAGTTTAGGTACAATGGTTTACCCAAGCAAAAAAGAGGCAATCGCAGCAAGTGAGAAGATTTTAACTAAGCTTTTGCCAATCTTAGAGAGAGACCATTGGCCCGACTGAGAAAAGCAATAATTGTTAGATAAAGAGAGAACATAGTTAGCTTTAAGTACGTAATAATGATTCTCATTTATTATGAGTCGTAAAATGGGATATTAAAAAAACTATTGAACACAAACTATAACAAAAGAAAAGAGGAAGAATTATGGCAAAGAGGAGGTTAAATAAAAAAGTTGCGCTCACTGGCTCAGCTGTTATTCTCGTCCTGGCTGTGATTTTAATTCTGGCAATTCTACATATGAGCCGAAACCCGAAAAAGTTTGTCAGAGACGGCGACGCTGCTTTACAAACAGCTCTTATGACTACAGACGAACAGATAAAAATAAAGGAGTATAAAAGAGCCGAACGCAATTATCACAAGGCGCGCGCACGAACAAAGGACGATTCACTCAAAATAGAGGTCCTTTTCAAACTTGTGGATATGTATACTCAACTGGATATGCACACCGAAAGCGACCAGTGGCGCTATGTGCTTGGTTGCTGGAACCAAATAGTAATGACAGACTCAAAGAATATAAAAGCTCGATATGGTCGGCTCAAATACTTTTACATAATGGCTAACAACGGTGTAAATCAACTTTGGCAAGAGATACGCGACCAAGCATCAGAACTTGTAGATTTGGCAAAAAGTGAGAACCTGCTTACGGAAAATCCTTCCAAGTGGAAAACAGCTGGAATGCCGGAAGTTGAAATTAATGAGCTACAATTGGGGCCATATCTTTATTTAATTAGAGGTCGAGCTAATTTAGAGTTAGCACGCCTTGGTTCAGGAATCGACCCTGACAAACTGCTCGCTCAAGCAACAGATGACTTTGAAAAGGTATTGGAATTTGACACAGATAAAGATAAAGTCGATGCCTATTGGTATTTAGCGAGAGTAGCCCTCCAAAAAGGAGAAATCCTTGCTAAAAGAGGTAATCTTGAAGAAAGGGAGAAATCTGTACAACGGGCAATAGAACTTTTAGAACAAGCTGTTAAGAATGTGCCAACCCAACCTAAAGCACACATTAATCTTCTAACAATGAAACTTGCAGAGGCCCGGACCCTGGGTAAGGAGAAAATTCAAGAACTAGAACCAGAATATCTTTCACTTGTAAACAAGTTCCCCTCCAGTGCAGAGGCGTTTGCTGCACTATCTCGATACTACTCAGACTATCACTTAAATCCTAAAAATAACATCGATAAAGCTACTAATGCCGCTGAAGAAGCAGTAAAGTTAGATAGAGAAAATGTTATTTATGCAATATATACAGCCAATCTGTACTATCGCAAGTTTTGTTATTATAATCAGAACGAAGAGCTATATAAAGCAATAGAACTGGCAAAGAACGCACTTGCTCTGCCAAACGCACAGGAGAGAAGCGGCCCACGCAACTGGGCAAACAAAATGAATAAATCCGCATTATACGCATTTCTTGCAAATTGCTATATTGAGCAGATACTTGAACCATGCGAGGAGAGAACAGAGTCGGAAACCGCGGTATGGCTCAAAAATGCCGAGCAAGCGGTGCATGAAATCGAACAAATCTTTGGTAGTGGTGAGGACCCACAGGTTATCAAATGGCGGGGAATGCTCGAGCTTGCGAAGGGGAATGAAGATATAGCAATTAGAAAGCTATATGCAGCTTATGAGCATTATAAAGCATCCGGAAAAACAGACATGCAGATTTCTTATTTACTTGCAAAGGTTTTTAGTAATACCTCTGAAGTCGGGGCAGTCGTAGAATTCCTCATAAATGCACTTAATTCTAACATCGCATTAATTAAACCTGACGCACGTTTGGATTACGTTGACATTCTTCTGAAGCTAAAGTTATGGACAATCGCAATATCAAATATAAATGCTTATGAGGAGATTTATGGTCACAAAGAAAGAAGCCAAAAACTCCGCATTACTGCTTATATTGGCGCAAAACAATTTGATGAGGCGGAAGAAGAATTAGCCAAGCTAAAGCAAGATGATCCAAATGCAATTAAACTTCGGCTTGCATTAGCACAAAGCAGGATCGAGCAACTCCAAGGTTCCTTATTGCGAAAGCAAATGCAGGAAAGACAAGACGCTATTTTCCAACCAAACAAAACCGAAGAAAAAGAAATCATCGAGATAGAAGCATCCGAGCAGCTTATAACAAAAGAATTGACAAAATACGAGCAACTTGCATTAGAATTGACGAAAAAATTATTGTCTATTGAGCAAAATTATGCCGAACAATCAGCTGTCATCTATCTTTGTGGACATTACATATCTCGAGGCCAGATAAACAAAGCCAAAGATTTAGTAAATCAATATCTACAATACTTTCCGGACAATCCAGACGTTTTGGTTTACAAAAAGATAATTTCTGAGCCCGAACCAGAAAAAACTTCTTATCAAAGACAATACGAAATTAAAGAAGAAGTTTTTTCTAATATGAACGACCCGATTCTGCGAGCTGCGAGCCTTGGGGTATTATATCAAAGGAATAATCAGCCGGACAAAGCAGCTTCAGAGTTAAAAAAAGTTATTAAAGCAAACCTTCCAAAAGGAACTACGTATAACCTGCCCTTTTTTGGGCAAATAGACGAAGTAGATTTACAACTGCTTGCCGCAGACTATCTTTTTGAAATAGCAGTTGAAGCTGACGATTGGGAATTTGCAGAACAAATTGTAGAAACAGTTCAAATAAAAAATCTCGATAAGTGTAAAGGCCAAGTTTTTGCAGCTCGCCTATCTATGGCTAAAGGCAATCCTAAAGATGCATTGGAGAAACTCAATGAATCCTTGAAACAAAGACCCATATATTCACGTGCATATATGTTCAGAAGCAGAGTTCATAGTGTTCTTGGAAATGAGCACGCATCCATTGCGGATATTAGACAAGCAGCAACCCTTAATCCATTGGATGGGACAATTGCAAAAGTATTGGCAGTTACATTGTTCGAACGTAATCAAAAGCTCGGCGATAATGTCTCTTCCGAGCAATTAATTGATGCCAGAACTGCTTTAGACAGAGCATTGGCCTTAAATCCAAACGATTTTCAGCTACTTGACTTTTATGCTGATTATATAGGTCAAACGGAACCACTAAGAGCACTGGCAATCCGTCAAAACATACAAACATACGCACCGAGTGTGCGCAACTCAACACGCATCGGACAACTCGCAACCAAATTAGCTATCGAAGAAACAGATCCTAAACGCAAGGAGGCATTTTTTACAATAGCTGGTTCATCATTCGAGCAGGCCAAAAAAGTCAACCCACATGACAAAGAAATGCTTAATAGCTACGCAGGATATTACTACGAGATAGGACGAGATGATATGGCTCAGCAATTGCTTCAAGAATCGGAAGACCAAGGATTGCTCTGGAGTCACTACTATCAACAAGGCCAATTTGAGAAGGCCAAGAATATTTTGGAGCAGTTGTACGAAATCAATCCAAAAGATAGCAACATACTCAAAGGACTTGTACTTATCGCGGCAAAAACTGCTGATAAGGAGGCATCGAAAAAATACTCCGAAGAACTTGTATCAATTGAAAGTAACGCAGAAAACCACCTGGTTCAGATTCAGACTTTTCTTAAGATTGGTCTTGTTAAGGAAGCTGAACACTTACTGCAAAGCTTCAAGGAAAAGTATCCGGATGAATCCAGAGTAGTACTGCTTGAAGCATGGCTGGCAATGAGACAAGGACAACTTGAAAAGGCATTGACGCTGGCAAATCGAAACCTCGAGAGTAACCAGGAGGATGCAGTTGCATGGCGATTGAGAGGCGAGATCAATCTTTTTATGGCAAATTATGACCAGGCAATCTCCGACCTTAATAAAAGCAAACAACTATCAGATGAGACTGATACCCGACTCAGCTTAGCAAAATGTTATCTGAAGATGGGCCGTATGGACGATGCTATAATCGAACTTAAAAATATGATTGACATACCAGGCGCTTCTATAGAAGGCAGAATATTGCTTGAACAAACTTATATTAAGCTCGGCAGAAAAGATACATTAAGAAAACTCTATGAAGATACTTTAGAAAAGTTTCCTAACAACGCATTGTGGTACAATCGAGCCGGGGCTCTATTTTTAAGCGATAGCAATTTCAACAAAGCTGAGCAATTATATACAAAAGCATATACACTCAAGAGACAAGAGTATCCCGAATTATCGAAACTCGAAACGGTAGACGAAGAGTATGCAATGGCACTTGATGGATATCTGCAAACACATGTATTGGCAGCAGGAAGCCCAGATGCAAAGGATGGCATATGGAATCCCGGAAAATTAGACATAGTTATTGAAGAGGGTGGTAAATACATTCATGGAGTTTATGCCCCTATAGCATATTTGCGGATGGCAGAAGCAAAAATGAAGATGGGCGACAAAAACACAGCCATAAATTATTGCCGAAAGGCCGTTGACAATGCAGGAACAAATGAGACGCTTGCCTCTGACATTTTGCTAAGAATGTTCTTACTACTCGGACCTGAAGAGGTTTCCAAGTATTGCAAGCAAAAAATCCAAGGGGATCCTGATTCACTCCCGGCTAACTGGACAATGTTTAATCTGTCTAAAATTAATGATGAGTACGACGAAGCGGTAGGTTATCTCGATAAATGTATCGAAATAGCTGGGTCAGATACCCTACGCGGAGCTAACTATACTGTGAATAAAGCGGAGATTTTAACCTTAGCCTATGAAAAAACATCCGATAATAACTATCTTAAGCAAGCTATCGCAGTTTACGAAAGTTTGTTAGTCAAAATGCCGAATAATACCAGTGTTCTGAATAATTTAGCGTATATGCTTGCCCAAAGTAACGAAAGACTCTCTGATGCTCTTGAATATGCAAAAAAGGCGGTTGAGGCAAGCCCAAATAAGGCAGACTTCTTGGATACATACGGCTATGTGTTGTATAAAAATGGGCAAATTTCAAAGGCTGCCGAGTTTTTGGCAGCTGCCTCCCAACAGTATGAGCAGGACGAAATCCTTGCTCCAGCGGAGGTGTATGAGCATATTGGTATGGTAAAAGAAGAACTTGGAGCAAAAGACCAAGCCCTTGCTTCTTATAAACAAGCATTAGAAATAGGGGCAGATAAATTGTCGAAAAAGGCAAATAAGCGAATAAGGACTGCTATTGAACGTCTTTCGCAGTGACGTGTTATGTATGACACGTTTCGCGATTAATATAAGATATAAGAAAACATACAATACTTACTTTATGGGTAAATTCTGATTGGAGAATAAAATGGCAGAAGAAAGACCAGCGGCTGTAAATAGGGTAGCAGGACCGGCTGGATTAAGGCCTCCCGTTGCAGCCCCGATGACACCAAAAGAAGTTTATGGAATATTACGTCGTCACATAGTATTGATAATATGTCTGACCGTGTTGGGTCTGGCAGTTGGCGGTGTGACGTGGTATGTCTCAAGAACATTCTTCCCAAAATACACCGCCGAAACCCTTATTCAAGTCCTTCCGCCCGTGGAAACAGACCCTATGGTTATCGCAGCACCTCAGGTACAAAAGGATATCCAATACGGCCATCGTCTATCAATGGCTAACCTTATAAAACAGCAGAATACCCTTCAAGAATTGCTCGGCAAAGATAAAGTGAAACAAACCAAATGGTATAAGAGCAAAGGCAGCATTGCAAAACAGATTAAGGATTTACAAAAGAACCTTGGTGCATTCGCACACAGAGATGCTGAGTATGTTGAGGTAACGATGACCTCAAACGACAGCATAGAAGCAGCGCTAATAGTTAACGAGATGGTAAATCTGTTTATTACCTCACAAGGAGGTTCAAAAAGAGCAGAGATTTCTGATAAACTGGCAAGATTGGAGGAACAAAGAACACGAGTTCAAAGAGATTTGGATACAGCCGAGAGAGCCTTAGGTGAGGTT
>Ga0307438_1000886_pt1 | contig 20449 bp, 15 predicted proteins | sample SalMarWE160110MG_FD_202144 | JGI IMG/M metagenome (GOLD analysis project Ga0307438, IMG submission 202144) | Salt marsh sediment microbial communities from the Plum Island Ecosystem LTER, Massachusetts, United States - WE1603-110 | ecosystem: Environmental > Aquatic > Marine > Intertidal zone >... | reverse complement strand
TCCCGAACCTACATTCTTTTGCAGGGGGACAGCCTCCATTCTCTGTTTTTCGGGGAATACCTCCCAGCCGCTTCGGTCGAGAACAAGTGTGCCGTTTTCTCCGGTATATGCCATGCCGTGAGGTCTTTTCCAGTTGCCAAGACCAATGCCGATAGTATGTTCCCAGATCATTGTAAAATCCTTAAAGTCATAAACAGCGGTCATCGTGTCCGGAGTCACCATGTCATCGTCGGGGAAAGCATATTTTCCTCCTGTTGCCATTACTGATTCAGGAACTGATACACCCATGCCGTATAATATATAGTCTATCAGGTGTACGCCCCAGTCAGTCATCAAACCATTACCATATTCCCAGTACCAGCGCCAGGTAAGGTGGAATCTGTTTCTGTTAAATGGACGCAAAGGTGCCGGTCCAAGCCAACGCTCATAATCAACACCTTCAGGTACCGGTGAATCGGGAACTTTTGGTACAGGACCTTTCCAGTCTACAAATGACCATGCTTTACAGGTACGAATACGTCCCAGCTTACCCGTTCGGAGAAAGTTAATAGCATCGACAAAATGAGGCTGGCTTCTTTGCCACTGTCCCACCTGGGCCATTTTGCCATGTTTCTTTATCGCCTTTTGCATAATGTTGATCTCAGCAATGGAATTACCGATAGGTTTTTCAACATATACATGATTTTTGTTTTCAACGGCGTCGCAAAATATCATACAATGCCAGTGATCGGGAGTTCCGATAATAACGACATCAATATCTTTATTTTCAAGCATTTTACGGTAATCAATGTAAAGCTTTGGTTTTGGACGTCCCATCTTTACAATGTCATCGGTTCTTTTATTCAGAACATTTCTGTCCACATCGCATAATGCCACACATTCGATTTCAGGATTTTTCAGGAATGACTCGAGATCACTCCATCCCATACTGTTTCCGCCTACAAGGGCTACATTAATCTTATCTGAAGGAGCCACACTCCTTCTGGCTTTTGCCAGTATGTTAAGAGGTAAAACAGATCCTGCAGCCAGAACAGAAGTTGTCTTGATAAAATTTCTTCGGGTAGAAGTCATGATAATATTAGTTTTTTTGAAAAATGAATCGAAAGGTAACATTTTATTGTGTTACGGTCAATTTACGTTTATTAAAAAATATTAAAAATCCCCGTCCCGCTTTAGCGGAACTGCCCCCCAAAGGGGGCTTAAAATCCGGATTATCAGAATATTAAGATATTGCAGGATTTTATAAAAGAAGAGTTGAAAAGGTGGTTAAAACAGGTTTTTCAACAGTCTCTATTGTAACAATAATAAGAAATACTTAAATTTATATTTCAATATCAAGTTACATTGTAATAAATGATCGCTGCATGAATATACTAATACAGATCCAGTTGAATTATTGTTCTATATATTGAATATATAATAATGAAAAAATTGAAGATTATTTTAACATTGGTTATCTGTGGATTTATTTTCACAGGAGGATATGCTCAGATTTCAGATCCGAATGATCCGATCCCGTCGGATCCTGCTATCAGGATAGGGAAACTTGATAACGGGCTCACCTATTACATCAAGTACAATCAGAAGCCCGAGCAGAGGATGGAACTCAGGCTTGCCATAAATGCGGGCTCTATTTGTGAAACTGACGCGCAGCAGGGGCTGGCACATTTTTGTGAACACATGTGTTTTAACGGAACAAAGAACTTTCCGAGCAACCGTATAGTAGATATGCTTGAAGAAATGGGTGTCAAGTTCGGAGCCGAACTGAATGCCTTTACCAGCTTTGATCAGACAATCTATATGCTGAAGGTCCCGACTGACAGTATGGAGTGGATCAACCGGGGTTACCAGGTGCTTGAGGACTGGGCTCACCAGGTAAGTATGGAGGATGTTGAGATTGATAAAGAGCGGGGAGTCATAGTTGAGGAATGGCGTTTAGGGCTGGGCGCCGAGGACCGTATGATGCAAAAATATCTTCCGGTATTGCTTAAAGGATCCCGGTATGCCGAAAGACTGCCAATAGGGAAAGTGGAGATAATAAAATCATTTCTTTATGATACACTGCGTGATTTCTACAGGACCTGGTACAGACCCGACCTGATGGCAGTTGTGGTTGTTGGTGATATTGATCCCGACCTGGCTGAAGGGAAAATAAAAGAATATTTCGGGAGAGTTCCAAAGATCGATAATGCTGAGAAAAGAGTGGAATATAGCGTACCCGATAATGCTGAACCGCTTATAAGCGTAGTGACAGACAAGGAAGCATCAGGCTTCGCAGTACAGGTAATGTATAAACAGCCAAAAGCGGATGCTATAACATATAATGACTACAGAAACAGCCAGATACGTACATTATACACAAGCATGCTGAACAACCGGATTCAGGAAATAACAGTAAAACCTGACGCTCCGTTCCTGTATGCCGGATCGGATTACGGTTCATTTATCGGGCGTACTATAGATGTTTATTCATTATATGCTGCAGCAAAAGAAAACCAGATAGAGAAGAGCATCGAAGTAATTCTTACAGAAAATGAAAGAGTAAGGCAGTATGGATTCACTCCTTCAGAGCTTGAAAGAGCAAAAAAGGATATTCTTACATTTTACGAAAATGGTGCAAAAGAAGCCGATAAAACTGTATCGGCAGTTTATGCAGATGAATTCGTCAGGAACTACATGACCCGTGAATGTATTCCGGGTTATGTAAGGGAATATGAAATTGTGAAAGAGATTATGCCCGGGATTACTCTGGAAGAGGTTAATAAGCTTGGGGGGAAATGGATTACTGAGAATAATTTGCTAGTCCTTATAACTGCCCAGGAAAAAGAAGGAGTGAAAGTCCCCACTGAAGAAGAAGTTGCCGAAATAATCAAATTTGTCAGGTCAAAAGAAGTTGAGGCTTATGTCGATGAAGTCAAAGATGTTCCATTGCTACCCGAAGAGCCGGTTTCTTCGCCGGTGATCAGTAAAACCGAAAACGCCGGTTTTGGTTTTACCGAACTGACCTTTGGCAATGGAGTAAAGATGATCCTTAAACCCACCGATTTCAAAAATGACGAAATACTGGTGGCTGGTTTCAGTCCCGGCGGAATATCCCTCTATCCTGACCAGGATGTTATGTCAGCAATGCTTGCTGCTACAATAATAACACAAAGCGGACTGGGTGAATATGATCTTACAGGATTGCAGAAAAAACTATCAGGAAATACAGCAAAGTTAACTCCTTATATTAATGAACTGCGTGAAGGAGTCAGCGGTAGCTGTTCACCAAAAGATCTGGAAACAATGCTTCAGCTCAATTATTTGTATTTCACCAGAATACGAAGAGATGAAGATGCTTTTAATTCATATCTTTCAAGGCTTAAAAATATGATCAAACCAATGAGAGCAGTACCGCAGGTTATCTTTTCCGATACACTTTCGAAGATCATTACGATGAATTCTCCACGGGTAGTTGCGATCCCCACAGATGCGCAGCTTGAAGAGGTCAGCCTCGACAGGATAATGGATATCTTCAGCGACCGGTTTGCTGATGCCGGCGATTTTACCTATATAATGGTTGGAAATTTTAATAATGAAGAGGTAATACCTTTACTTGAAAAATATATCGGTGGGCTCAACTCAACAAACAGAAGTGAAACATGGCGGGATATGACACCGGATTTCCCTGATGGCAGAGTGATTGTTGATGTACCAAAAAATTCCGAACCCCAGAGCCAGGTAGCTATGGTATGGGATGGTGATTTCAAATGGAAACTGAAATACCGTCAGGGATTTGCAATGTTGATGAATATCCTCACTATAAAATGCAGGGAGTCGATGCGTGAAGATCAGGGTGGTGTTTACGGGGTGAGTATAAACGGAAGTGCTTCAAAATTACCAACACCAAAATATTCAATAACCTCTACCTGGGGTTGTAATCCGGATAATATTGAAAAACTGGCACAGACTCTGTTGGAGGAGATGAACAAAATCAGGGAAAACGGTCCAACAGAAACCGATCTTAATAAAGTGAAAGAGACAATGATAAGAGAACGTGAAACACAGGTAAAAGAGAATAGCTTCTGGTTGGCATATCTTCAGAATCATTACCTCTACGGGAACAGAATACTAACTCTTGAAGAATATAAGGATCTTGTTAATTCATTCACAATAAAAGATATAAAAGCTGTAGCTAAGAAATACCTTGATACTGAAAATTATGTCAGAGTGGCACTAACCCCTAAAGAAGGAGTCGAAGCCAAATAAATTAAAATAATCCGTGAAGCTCGGCATTGATCTTGTCAATAACCTCGCTCAGATGATCCTTGTTATTCGGGAAATTATAATGATCAGCCTCGATAATAAGCATTTTACCAAGGTCATAGGTCTCAATCCATGCCTCATATCTTTCATTAAGTCTTTTCAGGTAATCGAGACGTATTGAACTTTCATATTCACGACCTCTTTTCTGGATCTGATTCACAAGTGTCGGGACAGATGCCCTTAGATAAAGGAGAAGATCCGGAGGCTGGAGCAGCGAGCTCATCATCTTGAAAAGTGAGGAATAATTATCAAAATCGCGTGTCGACATCAACCCCATCGAATGGAGATTTGGTGCAAAAATATATGCGTCTTCGTAAATTGTTCTGTCCTGTATGATGGTCTGGTCCGATTTCCTTATTTCAATAATTTGACTGAAACGGGAATTAAGAAAATATATCTGCAGGTTGAACGACCAGCGTTGCATGTCGTCATAAAAATCGTTGAGGTAAGGATTGTCATCAACGTCTTCATAATGAGCTGTCCACGCGTATTGTTTGGCAAGAAGGCCTGCCAGCGTGGTTTTGCCCGATCCTATATTTCCTGCGATAGCTATATGCATTGTTTCAATGTTACAAATAATGGTTTTTAAAAGTAATAAAAATATCTTCAATATACTCACGGGTATTCGACAACCGGGGAACCTTGTTCTGTCCGCCAAATTTGTTTTTTGATTTCAGCCAGTTATGGAAGGTGCCTTGCGGGACAAATCGTATTACCGGCTTCACCAGGTTAATGTCCTTAAACCGTTTTGCTTCATAATCAGAGTTCACTGACTGGAGAGTCCTGTCAAGTATTTCCGCAAATTTTTCCGGATCAGAAGGATCCTTTTCACATTCAATTATCCACTCATGAGAGCCTCTTGAGTGTGCATCCATGAATACCGGGCCGGCGGTGTACTCCGATATTATTGCACCTGTAGCTATACATGCTGCCTCAAGTGCCTTGTCGGCATTATCAACGATAACCTCCTCTCCAAATGCATTAATGAATTGTTTTGTTCTTCCCGAGATCCTGAACCGGTACGGATCCAGACAGGTAAATACAATTGTGTCGCCGATCATATACCGCCAGAGGCCTCCATTGGTTGAGATGACAATGGCGTAATTCACATCTTTTTCAACTTCGTCGATTGTATATGCCGGAGAATTATCACTGTCTGTTTTATCAGCAGGGATAAACTCGTAAAAAATTCCATAATCAAGCATCAGGAGCATGTCGGTCATTGAAAGATCATCCTGGATGCCGAAAAATCCTTCTGAGGCATTGTATGTTTCAATATAATGCATCTGGTCGCCCGGGATAAGCTTCTTATAAAGCTCATGATATGGTGTGAAGCTTATACCTCCGTGGAAAAATACTTCAAGATTGGGCCATACCTCAAGGAGATTTGATTTACCGGTATAGGCAAGGACATATTTTATCAGGGTAAGGTACCATGAGGGAACGCCTGAAAAACTTGTAACATTTTCTTTTACAGTTGTTTTTGTGATCAGTTCGAGTTTCTTTTCAAAATCGTCAATGAGAGCAATCTTCTGCCGCGGCACCCTTATCAGTTCAACCCAGGACGGGGCATTTTCGATGAGTATGGCCGACAGGTCGCCACTCAGAGATTTATTTTTGAACTGGTCAATCCTGTGACTGCCGCCAAGAGTGAGAGCTTTCCCTGAAAAGATACAGGTGGAAGGATTGTTTGAAGCGTAAATTGCCAGAACGTCCTTTCCGGCTCTGTAATGACACTCTTCAAGAGCCTCTTTAGTCATGGGGATGAATTTACTTTTTGCAGAAGTTGTTCCGGATGATTTTGCAAACCACCTTATTTTACCCGGCCACAAAAGATCTGACTCATCATTTCCAAGCCTTTCGACATATGGAATAAGTTCTTCATATGTCTGAACAGGTACACGCGATTGATAATCTTTAATTGAAGATATGGAAGAATATTTATATTTTTTACCCCATTCGGTCAAAGAAGCCCTCTGCAGTAACCTGTCAAGGGTCTCCTTCTGCACCCTTACAGGGAATTTTTTAAAATGCTCAATCTGGTTTATGCGATTGATATTAAACCGGTTAACAATGGAAGTAATGATTGGCATTTAAGAAAAAATTTAGCTTTAAAGATAAATAATTTAAGGAGAAATTATCCGAAAACCTCTTTCAGAACTTTGAGCGACCTGATCTTTTTCAGCCCCGGCAAATGTATTGAATAATACTTTACCAGCATTTCAAGGACTTCGTTTCTCTGTGCCCCCGAAAGTGATATATTCATGCTTTTATCATATGATGTTGAAAAAAAAGCCGCCAGTATATCGGATATTTCCTGATTTGTATAATTGTTATGGAAAGGGGGAACGGCGACAAATATTCCATTGATCATATCGAAGAACAAATCGTTTTTTGCTGATCTGGGGCCCGGTTCAAAACCCAGGTAACTGCTGAGCCCCGCAAGAAATGCGATGTGAAAATTAGCGAAATTATCACTGCGCTTATCGAAATATATTATTGAATTCTCAATGAATCCGAAAAGCTTTTCATTAGGGGACTCCTGCCTTAATATTGAAGTCAGGACTTCTCCAAGAAAAATTGCAACACTTGTTTTTTTTATGTCTGAAAAAATATCGGCTGGCGAATAAGAAACCGAAAACTCTTTTATCAACTGCATTTCCCTTGATTCCTTATAATAAATTTCAAGATCAAGTATGAACATTGGCTGGAACAGGACATTATGTTTGCCGGTTTTCCTGCGTCCCATTCCCCTGACAAGGAAAGAAAGCCTTCCGAATTCCCGGGTATACATCTGTACTACTATATCCGTATCGGTATATTTCAGCTGATGCAGGACTATTCCCCTTGTCTTTTCGATCATGGATTTTGAAATCTTTATCAAAGATATTTATAATAAAATGATGTTAGTCCAAAAACCTCCTTTGTATTCTTAGTACGAAGTGACACAAAGGAAGTCTAAAATAATATATTAGGAATTTATTATATTTACTGTTCAACATTTCGGATATGGTTGCAGCGAATAATGAGGAACTTGTAAAAAGGATCGCAAAGCTTGCCAAGCAAAACCAGGAACTTGAAGAATATATTAAGAAGCTGGAGAAGCAGAATGAAAAGCTTTCAAGGGATTATGAAAAGATAAAGACTCTTTATGAAAAAGTATCTCCCGAAAGTCTGAAGGAAATAACCGAAGGGGAAAAGAAAGAGAAGTCGCTGAAATTCAATATGGCGACTGTGCTTTTCTCCGATATACATGGTTTCTCGAAGCTGGTGGAAGGAATAGATTCATCTGCAATCATGGATGAGCTTGATGAGATCATTTATGAATTTGATGAGATCGTAGCAAGGTATAAGATTGAAAAAATTAAAACCATCGGCGATACTTTCATGTGTGCAGGCGGGATCCCGGTAAAAAACATCACCAACCCTATTGATGTTGTTATGGCTGCCCTGGAAATGAAAAATTTCCTTGGAAATTTCGAGGTTAGAAAGAGAGGTGCCGATAACAGGATCTGGGATCTTAAGATCGGGATCCATACAGGACCGGTTACAGCCTCAATAAGCGGGAAAAAGAAGGTCAATTATGACATCAAAGGCGATACTGTCAATACAGCAAGCCGTGTTGAGGCAGTTTCGCAAAACGGGATGATACTTTTTTCGGTGATGACCTATGAGCTTGTAAAAGAGTTTTTTGACTGTGAGTACTTTGGTAAACTTCCGGTGAAATATAAAGGTGACCTGCAAATGTACAGGGTAAAAGGCCTTAAACCTGAATTCTCCATTGATGGGGATGGAGTTCTTCCTAATGAAGCCTTCAGAATCAAATTCGGGCTGATACAATTTACCGATATCCAGGAAATAATCCTCGACAAACTGGAAAAAGAACTGCCTGAATATCTGTTTTATCATAATGTTAAGCATACTGTTGACGTAGTTACCGAAGTGGAACTTATAGGCTGGGCCGAAGGCTGCTCAGACGAAGAGATACTTGTTCTCAAGACAGCAGGTCTCTTCCACGACGTAGGTCACACTGTTGCGTATGATGATCATGAATATCACGGGACAGTGATAGCAAAAGAAATGCTGCCGAAGTTCAACTATTCTACCGAACAGATAGAAAAGATCTGTTCGATCATTATGTCAACAAAGCTTCCGCCGCAACCGAAAAATCTTCTTGAGGAAATAATCTGCGATTCTGATCTCGACTATCTTGGAAGAAGTGATTTCATTCCTGTTTCAAATACGCTGTTCGAAGAACTGAAAGCACAAAACAAAATGGGTTCTCTCAATGACTGGAACAAGATACAGGTTAAATTCATATCCGGGCATCAGTACTTTACCAAGACGGCAAGGAGCCTCAGGGAGGTGAATAAGCAGCTGCAGATCGAGAGGATACAGAGTTTGATTACGGAGTAGGATTCGGGGATTTTTTCTGTTGACAACTAGTTAATTACCAGAATCTTGGTTATACACGATTTCGACCCATCGCTGCTGGCGCAGAAAACAAGATATACACCGGTTGCAACACGACGTCCGTTATAAGTTTTGAGATCCCACGAAGCCTGCCCTCCGTCAGATATTGTTTCAAAGACAAGGTTTCCGCTGATATCGGTAATTTTTACCTGTGTATCTCTCATTAGTCCCGTTATTGTGATATTACCTGTGAAATCCTCCCTTACCGGATTCGGAAAAGAATATACTCCGGTAAATTCTTCTTTGCCCATAATTGCTTCACCCCTTATTGAGATCACTCCATCTGATGTGGCAAACCACACATCACCGGTCAGATTATCAACTGAAATATCAGCGATCAGGTCGGATAGTATAGGACTGTTCTGCATATTATAGTTCTTCAGGAGAATTGTTCCGTCAGGGGAAAGCAAGTATGCTCCCGAGCTTTGAGTGCCGAGCCATTTCCTGTTGGCCCCGTCGACAGCAATAGCAGTAATTGCTTCGGTAGCCAGCACATAGTCGGCAAGTCCTGAGCCATCATCGCGCGGTATCTTTATCCGGAAAGCCCTTATATCCTCTTCAAATATCCTGCCGGGATTGTAATATATAAATGGTCCCTGGTCGGTGCCAACCCATATATTACCGTCAAGGTCTTCGGCAATACTGTAGACAAATGTTATCACTTTGCCATCAGGGTCGGTTACGAACATCTGTTTGTAAATGTCATCGTCAGAATATTCAGGAGTATCATTATCATTAATGATGAGCAGGCCATTCCCTCTCGGGAGAACGATCCACTTATGACCGCTGCGTGTAATTATAATATCACCGATAGTTGCCACACTTGCAGTAATCGGATTAAAGATCCATGTTTTGTCAGGTTTCAGAACTTTTACTGATCCGGGCACCTCGCTTTGTGTGATCCACAGATTCCCATCCTTGTCCATTGCCATACCACAAATTCTCACATAGGGGTGACCAGTAATGATTGTTTGTAAAGGGGAATTTGAATCATTATAAGTGTTTATCAGTTCATTATCCTTATATTCAAGCAGTCCTCCGCCCCATGTGGCAATGAAAAAATGAGTGTTATCCGCAGGATCTATGAAGGCTCTTATTGGATCACGGACACTACTGTTTTTTATATGTGTCCAGGTATTGTCTTCATATATGGAAACACGAAAAGGTCTCCAGAGATTGTTCCATGGAACATCAACTCCACCTCCGCAGATTATAGTTTTTCCGTTGTATGATGTAACACTGACTGCATTGTTTGTTGAGGGGCCCGGGAGAGTGAACAAGGAAAAATCTGAATTGTATTCACATTTTACAAGTCCTGAACTGATATCCGCAATCCATATATCGCCGTGGTCCTCAACTGACTGTACAATGTTTGGAGTTCCCCACGGGTATGATGAAATAGTCTTATAAAGCGAACCATCTTTATGGTAATACCTTGCGGAGCTCCCGGAGGAAACAATAAAACCATCGGATGCCTCATCAAAAGAAGTATTAAATCGACCGGTAACATATGAAAACAGTGCGGTTTCATTGTCGATGTAATAAATATAATCACCGGGGAAAAGGTTACCTGTATGGTTAACATAGAGCCGGCTGCCTGAATAAACAGCGGCTGTGTATTTTCCCTGGGGCTCAGGCAATGTGCTGATTATGGACCAGTTACCAAAATATGCAAGTCCGGGATCATTAATGTATCCTGCATATACTCCTTTACCCGTCGCAGCATAGACTTTATCACTGCTGAATGTTATATCCCACACTTCGGGATCGTCAGAGCCATCTCCCGGTTTCCAGGTATCATAAATCTCTTTCCTGGTGAGATCAATAACAACTATTCCAAAGCTGCATGCCAGGTACGCATATTTTTCGCGGATCCTTATCCTGTGTATCTCTTTTTTCCCCGGAATATATTTCAGATTGATATCCGGTATATTATTAATAGTATTGTTTTTCAGGATGTCGATATTTGTGCTTGAGTATGCAATAACAAGAATATCATTTTCTTCTGAAAAGGCTATTGTGCTTATAGCAGTTTCAGAAAGGCCGTTTACGCGCGACAATTTCCGGAGTTCTGCATATTCCTTATTATATACAAATAATGAAGATCCTGTGGAGGCAAAAATCTCCTCTGATCCGACTGCAATGTTTTTAGCTGTACTGTAAACCAGGTGATCGGTCCAGGTTCCGACTGGAGTTTGCCCCCATGTTTGACAGGCGGCAAGAAGCAGGCAGATGTAAAGCAACAATCTTCTCATCAGGGAATTAAACAGTTAATCAACCTCTTTTATTGTCCGGATTATCATATTGAAGAAGAAAATTCCGCAGCTTCCTGAAAGCTTTAGCCCGGTGTGAGATCCTGTTTTTTTCTGCAAGGGGCATCTCGGCAAAAGTCAGATCCCGGCCCTGAGGGACAAAAACCGGATCATAACCGAATCCCTCTTTTCCCCTTCTTTCACTAATGATCTTTCCCTTGATAATCCCCTCAAAAAGATATTCCCTGTCATCCAGAATCAGGGCAATTACTGTCCTGAACCTTGCCATTCGGTTGGATGTGGAACCCATCATTTGGAGAGCTTTGTCAATATTTGCGTCAGAATTCTTACTCTCCCCTGCAAACCGGGCCGAGTTAACTCCGGGCAATCCGTTCAAGGCCTCTATTTCAAGACCGGTATCGTCAGCAAAGACATTCATATTCAGGAGCCGGTGAATATAACGGGCTTTCTGAAGTGCATTGCCTTCAAGAGTCGTCTCATTTTCAGGAATATCATCCCTGATGTTCAGATCACCCAGGCTTAACAGGCTGAAGCTGTTACCAAGGATATTCCGTATCTCCCTTAACTTGTTTTCATTATTTGTGGCAAATACTATTTGCATAATCTTCACGTTTCTTTTGCGCGTAAAAATACTTAAAAATGATCTTTCCTTTTGAGCAGTCTGTATTAAGTGCTACATTTGGATAGAATAATTCGGAATTTTATGGTTTTATTCAGGTGCCTGAATATTAAGACCTCAATTTTCTCCCTGTTGTTCCTGATCATAGGAGTGAATTCTGTTGATGCTGTATTTTCAGAGGATGAAAAACCTTTCCTTGAACGTATAATAATAAACAATGATTCTATCATCATCCCCGATGATTTATCAGGATCCGCGGAACTCTCTTTTACAGAATCTCTGATTTTTGATTATAAACATAATAACCTGTTGTTCGAACTATCCTCCCGTGATACCCTGGGATACTCATTTTTTCTTAATGGCTTTGATGAAAAATGGGGAGAGTGGCTCCCGGGCAACTATAAGGAGTATACAAACCTGCCGGCAGGAAATTATGAGCTGCATGTCAGGTACCGTGATATGGAAGGCAATGCAGAAGAAACTGCAATAGTCAACTTCAGGGTCCTTCCCCTGTGGTATTTCTCTGCTTTGGCTATTGGTTTTTACATCTGTCTGGTATTGCTGATAATCTGGGCTCTGTATGCACAGTTGACCCTGCGGTTTGCAAGAACCCAGTATATGCTTGAGCAGATAATCAACAAGAGGACAGAGGATCTTATAATAGAGAAAGAAAAGACCGAAAATCTCCTTGCAAATGTGCTTCCAAAAAATACAGCCAGCGAGATAATGGAAAAGGGAAAAGCAACAAAGATCAAGTATAACTTTGTTACAGTGTTGTTTTCAGATATTCAAGGATTTACGAAAATTGCAGAGGAGATGAATCCCGAGGTTCTTATTGATGAGCTCGATAAGTTCTTTTTTTACTTTGACTCGGTGGTAGAAAATCTGGGTATTGAAAAAATAAAAACAATAGGTGATGCTTACATGTGTGCGGGAGGTATTCCGGAGAAGAACAGGACAAATCCCGTTGAGGTTATCCTGGCGGCACTCGAGATGCAGGTTTACATGAAGGAGCTGAAAGAGGCATCACAGGTGCAGGGTATGAAATACTGGGATATAAGAATCGGCATCCATACCGGAACAGTAATAGCCGGTGTGGTTGGACACAAAAAATTGTCGTACGACATCTGGGGTGATACAGTAAATACAGCCAGCAGAATGGAATCATCGGGGGAAGCCGGTAAAATAAACATATCGGGAACGACTTATGAATTTGTAAAGGAATTTTTCATCTGCGAGCACAGGGGCAAGATGCCTGTAAAATATAAAGGTGAGCTGGATATGTATTTTGTTAATGGCATTGTCCCCGAACTAAGGGATGAGGAGGGAAGACCAAACAGGAAATTTATCCTGAAGATACAGATGATAAAGCTGCAGGATATAGAAGATCTGATAATCAAAATGTTCGATGATGAAGCTCCTCCGGATCTTTATTTCCACAATTCATCCCTGGTTAAGAGCATCACCAATCAGACCGAACTTCTTTCTACTGCAGAAAGCCTGCCGGAGGAAGAGTTCATAAACCTGAAGCTTGCTTCGCTATTCCTTTTTGCGGGTTATATTTCTGATTATGAGAAACCACTGGAAGCTTCATGGCAGCTCGTTGAGGAAATACTGCCCAAATATGGTTTTGACAAGGCGAATATTGATGAGGCGAAAAGGATTATCGGTAACTCATTCAAAAACATACAGGAATCAGATTCCGACAATATTCTGCACGATGCAAGATATGATTACCTTGGGCGCGTTGATTTTCTCATGCTGTCGGAAAAGCTGCTGAAAGAAGAATCGGAAAATGGCAAACCGCATAACATTAAGGAATGGACAGATCTGCAAAGGAAACTTCTTATAGATCATGAGTTTATTACAAACACAGCAAAGCTTTTAAGAAGCGTGTCGGTTGAAGATCAGATCTCCAGCCTCCTGATGAATACCGGGTGATCAGGTTTCAGTCAGGAAAATTTGAGGATAAACATTAAAAATGTACTTTTACCACCCTATATTAACAAAATAATTATGGAGCTGTTTGACTGGAAAAATTTACCATTTGGCTATATAAAGACCGATTTCAATGTCCGGTGTAAATATAAGGACGGCAAATGGGGAAAACTGGAAGTATCAACCTCGGATTATATAGATGTCCATATAGCTGCCACCGGTTTGCATTACGGGCAGGAAGCATTTGAAGGCCTTAAAGCTTATATGGCTAAAGACGGTAAGATCAGGCTATTCCGCTGGGAGGAAAATGCTAAAAGGCTCATTCTTTCTGCAGAAGGTATAAAAATGGCTCAGGTGCCGGCTGAAATCTTCAGGGAGGCAGTTTTTCAGGCTGTAAAGCTGAACAGAAAATTTGTTCCACCATATGGTTCGGGAGCGACTCTTTATATCCGGCCTCTGTTGTATGGCAGCGGACCTGAAGTTGGTGTTAAACCGGCTGCTGAATATACATTCCTTGTATTTGTAACTCCTGTCGGACCCTATTTTAAGGAGGGGATAAAGCCGGTTAACATGCTGATATGCAGAGACGTAGACAGAGCTGCGCCTCTTGGCACAGGTATTTTTAAAGTAGGAGGCAATTATGCAGCGAGCCTCAGGGCACTAATGGCAGCAAAGGCTGGCGACTATGCAAGTGCAATTTTTCTCGATGCCAAAGAGAAGAAATACATCGACGAATGCGGCCCGGCTAACTTCTATGGAATAAAAGACAATACATACATTACTCCTAAATCGGAATCCATTCTGAATTCGATAACAAACAGGAGCCTGATTGATATTGCCGGGACTATAGGTTTAAAAACTGAAAGACGTCCTGTACCGGTTGAAGAACTTGCAACATTCACCGAAGCCGGAGCATGCGGTACGGCAACAATAATAAGTCCGATAGGCAAAATCGTGGATCCTGACAAAAACATAATATATGAATACTGCAAGGATGGTAAACCAGGTCAATTGACAATGAAGTTATACAATAAGCTGGTTGCTATCCAGAACGGTGATGAAAAAGATGAGTTCGGGTGGATGACGGTGGTGAAATGAAAAAGAACCAAAACGGGACATCGAAGACAAAGCTGCGGAGCTCTTATGTTACACTCGTTGTCAGTGTTTCACTCGTTCTGTTTCTTCTTGGGATACTCGGGCTTGTACTGATAAATGCGAAGGAGCTGTCGGATTATTTTCGTGAGAGCCTTTCATTCTCTGTGATACTGGATGATGACGCAAAGGAGGCAGATATCAGGATGTTGCAAAAAGACCTTGATGCCAAGTATTATGTAAAATCCACGGAGTATATCTCAAAGGATATGGCAGCCGCAAAGATGCAGGAAGACCTGGGTGAGGACTTTATAAGTTTTCTCGGGGATAATCCTCTTCCATCATCTATTGATGTGTACCTTGTTTCAAATTATACAAGTCCTGACAGTGTAACAAAAATTGAAAAATATATTCTTGAATACCCTTTTGTCAGAGAGGTTTATTATCAGGAGTCACTTCTATTCCTCATCAACGAGAATATAAGGAAAATAAGTCTTTTTCTCCTGTTAATCAGCGCCTTTCTTTTTCTTATTGCGCTTACAATAATCAATAATACCATACGGCTGGCAGTTTATTCAAGGAGATTTATAATAAGAACAATGCAGCTTGTGGGTGCAACAAGATCGTTTATACGAAGGCCCTTTATTATGCAAAGTGCATTTCACGGGTTTCTGGCGGCACTCATTGCCATGACCCTCCTGATGATCCTGCTTTACCTGGTTGAACGGGAATTCTTTGTCATGTTTACCCTGGAAAGCACTAAGCTCCTTGTTCTCCTTGGTGGTGCAGTAATCATAATCGGAATACTGATAAACATGGTCTCAACATTTTTTTCGGTGAACAGATACCTTGATATTTCTGAGGATAAACTATATTATTGAAATAACATGGCAACAAAAAATGAGAAAAAAGAAAAATTGAATTTTGCCCTGGGACGCGAAAATTATAAGCTGCTGGCAATAGGCTTTGTAATTATAGTCATTGGCTTTTTGCTTATGCTGGGCGGAAGAACGAAGGATCCCAACGAATTCAGTTATGATATATTCAGCTTCAGAAGGATAACTCTTGCTCCAATTGTCATTCTGGCAGGATTCATTTTTGAAATCTGGGCAATAATGAAGAAACCGAAAACAAAAAGTCAGAAGTCAGGTGACCGAAGTCCGGAGCAAAAATGATCTCTGCAATTATGACTTCCGACTTCGGACTTCTAACTCATTTATTAATAATCTATTCCTAAAGTAGAATGAATTGGTTTGAAGCATTGATCCTTGGCCTGATCCAGGGGCTCACGGAGTTTTTGCCCGTGAGCAGTTCGGGACATCTTGAGATAGCCAAATCACTCTTCGGAGTTAATCCTGAAGCAAGTTTTTATTTTACAGTGGCTGTTCACGGGGCAACTGTGCTGAGCACTATTGTGGTTTTCCGGAGAGAGATAGTGACACTTGCAAGGGGGACCCTGAAATTCAGAATGAATGATGAGACCTCATATGTTCTTAAGATCATTGTTTCAATGATCCCGGTTGGTATTGCAGGACTGTTGCTAAAGGAACCTATTGAAAGAATGTTCAATAGTAACATGGTATTTGTCGGATTAATGCTTCTGATCACTTCTTTGTTGCTGGCAGGTGCTCATTTCATCAGGAAGAGAAACAGGACAATTTCTTATCTCGATGCCTTTATTATTGGTATTGCACAGGCTTTCGCGGTTATTCCGGGGATATCAAGGTCGGGAGCCACCATCGCTACCGGACTCATGATAGGAAACAGTAAAGATAAAATAGCAAGGTTCTCTTTTCTTATGGTCCTGGTACCCGTTATAGCTGCAAACCTGCTGGAGATAGTAACGGGAGAGATAAGTAATGACAGTTCAGGAATTGGTATAATATTGATCGGATTTTGTGCAGCCTTTGTTGCAGGCTATCTTGCCTGCAGATGGATGGTAGAACTGGTGAAACGCAGTAAACTGATCTGGTTTTCAATGTATTGTGTAATTATAGGCTTGCTGGCTGTGTTACTGGGTTAACATGGAAGATGAGAGGAAAAACATATTTGAAGAGGGGCAGGTTCTCTTTTTTGATAAACCTCTTTACTGGACTTCCTTCGACCTTGTAAACAAGGTGAGGATCATGATCAGAAGCATGTTCGGTATTAAAAAGATCAAAGTGGGGCATGCCGGGACCCTTGATCCTCTTGCCACCGGTCTGATGATATTATGCACGGGAAAAGCCACAAAAAGGATAATTGAATTTCAGGATCTTGATAAGGAGTATATTGCCACACTCCATTTTGGAGAAACAACTCCTTCGTTTGACCTGGAAACAGAAACTGACGGACGTTACCCGACAGACCATATCACACCTGAATTAGTTAATAGTTGTCTGCATGACTTTCTTGGTGAGAATAAACAGGAACCACCTCTTCATTCAGCGAAATTCATTGACGGTAAGAGAGCGTATGAGGTTGCACGAAAAGGGATAACTAAAAAACTGGAACCGGTAACCATATTTTACAGGGAGCTGGAACTTCTTAACATTGGTATCCCCGAGTCGAGGATCAGACTGCTTTGCAGCAAGGGAACCTATGTAAGATCATTTGCCAGGGATCTTGGCATGGCCCTTAAAAGCGGCTGTCACCTGTCGGGACTTATGAGGACGGCTATAGGCTCATACAGGCTGGAAAATGCCTGGAGCATAGAAAAATTTGAACAATTCCTGGTACAAATGAAACAAAACGGGAAATTTTACGTATAAAGGAATTCGAAATTTATAAACAGCTATGAAACTATCTCAATTCAGGTACAATCTGCCGCAGGAGCTGATTGCACTTTATCCGTCTCAGAACAGGGATGAATCACGACTGTTTGTTGTTGACAGGAAAACAGGGAAATATGAACACAAGATCTTCAAAAATATAATTGAATATTTCAATGAGAAAGATGTCCTGGTATTCAACAACACAAAAGTATTTCCGGCAAGATTGTATGGAAACAAGGAGAAGACAGGAGCTGAGATTGAGGTTTTCCTGTTACGCGAGTTGAACAGGGAACAACGTCTGTGGGATGTGCTTGTTGATCCGGCCAGGAAAATCAGGATAGGGAATAAGCTCTATTTCGGGGAAGATGACATTCTTGTGGCTGAAGTGATTGATAATACAACTTCAAGAGGCAGAACACTGAGATTTCTTTTTGACGGCACTTATGAAGAATTCAAACAGACGCTCTACAGCCTTGGAGAGACACCACTGCCGAAATTCATAAACAGACCTGTGGAACCTGAGGATAATGAACGATACCAGACAATATTTGCAAAATATGAAGGAGCTGTTGCAGCTCCCACCGCAGGATTGCATTTCAGCAGAGAGCTACTGAAGAAACTTGAGATAATTGGTGTTGAATTTGCAGAGATAACGTTGCATGTAGGACTTGGGAACTTCAGAAGTGTTGATGTTGAGGATCTTACAAAACATAAAGTTGACTCGGAAAGGATCAGGATCACTGATGAGGCTGCGGAAATTGTCAACAAGGCAAAAGAAAATAAAAATAAGATTTGTGCTGTCGGCACGACAGTTGTCAGGACACTTGAAAGTTCTGTTTCCACAGGAGGCTTACTCAAACCTTTTGACGGATGGACAAATAAATTTATCTTCCCGCCCTATGAGTTCAAGGTTCCTGATATGATGATCAGTAATTTCCATCTGCCCTATTCGACACTGCTCATGATGGTAGCGGCATTTGCAGGCTATGAAATTCTTTTTGATGCTTACAGGACAGCAGTGAAGGAGAAGTACCGGTTCGGCACATACGGTGATGCAATGCTGGTGATATGATGGTGTGGCGATGCAACGGTACATAGAAAGAGATGTCTTAACGGACTTCGTCCTGTCTGTTCTGCTGACGCAGAACGTCTTTATGTCGCGCTTTGCGCGACTGTCTTTAAAGTCATAATCAAATCTGAATTGTAATTACAACAAAGAAGCATCAAGACTTAATATTGTATAGTCAGATTTATTGATTATAAATGGATTCTCATTTATTATCGGTTTTTAGTTTTATAAAAATCGCCGCTCATTTACTATTTTTCTCTGCTGGTCAAAAAGAATTATAGCATCCTGAAATATTTTATATATTTAGAAGTTATTTAAGGTCGCATTAAAGCAACCTTGTACAAAAGGATATTGTCATAAGATATATAAACGTCCGTGTAGATTTGTGCAGAGCGGGCAAATTACAGAACCAAAAATTGATCGGCATTTTAAAAAAAAGAGACTGATGCCGGATGTTATTGTATTATATATACTGATAACAATTAAGAAGATAGTAACGAAGTTATATACTATTGATTCAATGTCACATGCGGTTATTCCACCGGATATTTTTTCAAAACAGACCCTCTATTCTTTAGGGCAATTAATTTTCATTGGAAATAAAAGAAATACCATATAAATGAGGAGGTATATCATGAGAACGGTGCAAAACAAACCATTTGGGATTTCGGATGTCGGCCGGAATTCGGGGAAGCGTACATCATTGTCACGCTTCAAAATATTCTTGTGTGCAGTATTTGTACTACTGGCATTTGGAAATTACAATGCTCTCGGTCAGGGAGTAGGTATCAGCGAAGTATCCATTCCTCCTGATCCTTCCTCAATCCTGGAGCTGAGGTCAGATTTGCGAGGATTTCTGGCGCCACGAATGACAACTACTCTGCGAGAGGCAATTGCATCTCCGGCACCGGGGTTGCTGGTATATGATACTACAACAGAATCTTTCTGGTATTACCAGGACGGATGGAAAGCAATAGCCTCAACCTCCATAGGCACTTATAATCAATTGCTGGGAATGTCTGGTTCTGATCCGTTGAAAAATGAATACAAGACACTAAACGGAAGTGCAAATATCACAGTACTTAATACAGCCAACAATATATGGCTTAATACAATTCAGGATATACACTCAGGCGCAACCCCGACATTTGCAGGCCTGACACTGACAACAATTCCACTTGGTGTTTCAAGTGGCGGAACAGGGCTTAAAACCTTTGGAGGAAACAATACAGTACTTTATACCTCTGTAGCCGACAATCTTACATGGGTAGCAACTTCTACAGCCGCAGGTCAGTTTTTGCAAACTACAACAACAGGCGGGGCACCGACATGGAAGACAATTCTCAGCGTGGTAAACGGAGGAACGGGAAGATCTTCAATAACCTCTAACAACCTGATTTATGGTAATGGAACCGGAGTGGTTAATCTGCTTCCCCCAGGAGCAACAACCGGTGCATTGCTAATGAATACAGCAGCTGGTGCACCAAGCTGGAGGACATTAAACTTATTACCTTCAACGGCAGGAGTATTACAGGAAATTAACGGAGGTACAGGTGAAAGCCTTTATTCTGACGGGGATCTGTTGATAGGCAATACTGCAGGAGGACTTAGCAAGAATCCTCTGACAGGAACGACGGACCAGGTATATATAACCAATGGAGACGGGACGATCACATTATCGTTGCCACAGGATATAAACACGACCTCAACGGTGACATTTGCGGACATATATGATACCGGATTGTTACCTGATGCAGGGGTATATACAGATGGAAGCAGTATGCTGGTTAGTACGCCTCCAAGTTCAGGAACGATAGGTTACTGGGATCGTGCAGGGACGACATTGTCACCAACGAACCTTGGGGATGATGTAACGACAACAGACGGAGGGACGATCACCTCATCGGGGCTTTTGACAGGCGAAGCA
>Ga0307438_1000883_pt1 | contig 20485 bp, 20 predicted proteins | sample SalMarWE160110MG_FD_202144 | JGI IMG/M metagenome (GOLD analysis project Ga0307438, IMG submission 202144) | Salt marsh sediment microbial communities from the Plum Island Ecosystem LTER, Massachusetts, United States - WE1603-110 | ecosystem: Environmental > Aquatic > Marine > Intertidal zone >... | reverse complement strand
CTCTATAGATCGAGATATTAATGCCGCCCGCAATATTCTAAGGCTCGGGCAGAGCCTTCAGGGAGCAGGAGCATTGGCTCCTGCGATGAACTGAGAATCCTCGGACTTTAGTCCTGGGGAGTGTCAAATCTAATATCCTAGTTCCTTGAGAGATTCTTTACGCCTGCGCCACTGTTTTTTGATCCCTACCCATAGATCCAGGTAGATCTGACAACCAAGGTGCTTTTCTATCTCCTTTCTAGCTAGACTACCTATTTTTTTTATCATTTTTCCCGATTTACCGATTAAGATCCCCCTCTGGGAAGCCTGTTCGACATAAATGGATACCCGGATATAAATTAAATCTTGAGGTCTTTCTTCAAATTGATCTACCTTGAGCATCACCGAATATGGTATCTCATCGTGGGTAAGATCGAAGATCTTTTCTCTAATTAACTCCCCCACCAGCGCGCGTTCTGGTTGATCAGTAATGAAATCTGAATCATAATAGGCAGGATGAAGAGGAAGATGCTGAATTATTTCTCCCATTAAGATAGAAAGATTAGTTCCTTTTTTGGCCGAGATGGGAACAATTTTCGCAAAAGAAAAAAGGGTCTCATATTCTCTTTTTATAGAATCTAGCTCATGTGGCTTTATTTTATCTATTTTGTTGATAACTAGAAAAACAGGCTTAGGTATGTTTTTTAAATTCTCTAAAATAAACCGATCCTCAGGTGACACAGTAAAGGGTTCCACTATTACCGCTACTAGATCTATTCCCTCTAGACTCTTAAGTGCTTCTTCTATTATGTGCCTGTCCACCAGATTTTTGACCTGGGTGAGATTGAGTATCCCGGGTGTGTCCAGAAAGATCACCTGAGCTTCATCAAAGGTTACCGCTCCCCTGATGATGTTTCGAGTAGTTTGGGGCCTAACTGAGGTAATAGCAATCTTTTCCCCTATTAGTTGATTGATTAAAGTCGATTTTCCTGCATTAGGTTTACCTATTAAAGTAACAAATCCAGCCTTTAAGTTTTCCATTTGTTTTTTTCTTTCCTTAGCATCAAAGTTTACGAAATTGCTACCTACTCCCTATTTTAATAAATCCTCAGGGCCCACTTCTTCTAGGGCCCGAAGAGAAGGCAGCCATCGATAGGTATCTTAGCTTTCTTCCCGGCTATACTCTGCAAGGACTTCCTTTTGAATTGTTTCCCTTAATTCTTCATTAAGAGGATAGGCTGTATCTATGAATTCTCCATTGGACAATTTGCGAGAGGGCATAGCCACAAAAGGTCCATTCTTTCCTTCAATAACCTTTAGCCCGTGGACACGGAAAGAATTATCAAAAGTAATAGTTGCCCAAGCTTTAAACTTGTCTTTACCCTCAACCTTCCTTATTTTCACTTCCGAGATCTTCACCCTAACCCTCCTTAAGATTTTTATCTGTGGGTTGCACTAGGTAGACACTTCCTCTTTTTTTCAATTTGTTGAGGATCCTTTCAGCCTCCTCCTTTCTCTCTGCTACAGCAAAGATAACAGATCCACTCCCGGTCATGATAGCCCCTCTTGCTCCTGCCTTGATCATCTCCTCTTTAATCACTTTAATTAAGGGAAACTTTTTAAAAACTACTTCTTCCAGTCTGTTATATAAAGACAAGCTTATTCCGAATAGGCCTTGCTTCTTTACCAAATTAGTAAGGAGTTTAGCGCTTAATCTCTTTTCTGTCAATCTCACTCTTATTTTCTGGTAGACCCAAGAAGTAGAGACAGGAATTTCCGGATCTAGCAAGACTAACCATCCATCTCTTATAGGAGGAAGCGGAATAAGATTCTCTCCTTTTCCTCTAACCAATGATGTCCCTCCTTTTAAACAGAAGGGAACATCTGCTCCCAACAACTTAGCCAATTTTGAGAGATCAAGGAGAGGAATTTCTGTTTCAAACAATTTATTCATTCCCCACAGGGTAGCTGCAGCATCAACACTACCTCCTCCTAACCCTGATCTTTCAGGGATACTTTTATAAATCTCGATTCGCACTCCTTTTTTGATCTTTGCCTTCTTGAAAAAAAGCTCAGCAGCTTGATAACAAAGATTTTCTTTTCCTGAAGGGATTTTAGGATTATCGGACCAGATTATGATTTCCTGCTTGAGAGGTCTGAAAACAAGTCTGTCATATAAGGTTACTGACTGCATAATCGACTCGATCTCGTGATAACCGTCGTTTCGCTTTCCCAGCACATCTAAATAGAGGTTGACCTTAGCCGCTGCTTTAACGGTTAGCTGTCCCTTCATTGGTTTTATTAGTTCCCCCACCTCTTTGAGAATTTAACCTCTTCTCTTTTTAAACTGGTTGGTCATTCTATTCGCATATATTTCCTTCTTTTCATAAGATAAAAAAATAGGAGCAACTGTCAAGAGTGACTCACTGTAGTTTCAGGAGAAAGTTCAAGCTTGACACAGGATAGGGTATATGATAGTTTAAAAAAAACGAAAATAAATGGAACCGCAAGGCAGTCTTCTTAGAGTTTTAAAAAATGGGAATTTTTTGGCTCTTTGGATAGGACAAATCATTTCCCAGTTTGGGGACCGTTTAGCTCAGATGGCCCTCATAGGCTTGTATTTAAAACAAACAGCGGGGATCTCTCTTTCCCATTCTGTCCCGGTAATGCGAAATCTCTTTTTTTTTTCCACTCTCCCCATATTACTTTTTAGTCCTCTGGCTGGAGTTTATGTGGATAGATGGAGTCGTAAAAAAACTCTCATCGCCACTGACCTTCTGCGAGCTGGTTTGATTTTACTTATCCCTCTTCTGGCAGGCTATACAGACGGCATGTGGTCCATTTATGGGGTTATATTCCTGGTATTTACCGTAACCTGTTTCTTTTCTCCTGCTAAATCGGCAATTATCCCCAATCTAGTCAAAAAGAGAGAGCTTCTCGCTGCCAATTCTCTCTCCAACATTACCCGCTTGATAGCTATGATTGGAGGAGTCACAGCAGGGGGGATAATAGTAGCCTGGACAGGAACGAAGATGAGCTTTTATCTTGATTCTCTTAGTTTTCTTCTTTCTGGGCTGGCTATACTTGCTATCAGGATTAAAGAAGATCCTCCTCCGGAAGAGAGCAAAGACGGAATTAGAAGAGTGGCCAAAGAGCTCGTGGCGGGATTAAATTTCATCAGAAAGAAAAAAAGAGTTAAATTTGTTGCGACAAGTTTATTTATCCTCATGGGAGCCAGTGGTATTGGGTATCTCCTGGTTACAGTTTTTGTCACTAAGGCTCTAAATTTAGGAACTATTGGCCTGAGTGTGCTTGCTACCTTCCTTGGAATAGGAATGCTAGCCGGATCTCTCATTTACGGACATTTTGGAGAGCAAATTGAACGAGAAAAAATTATTGTGGGGGGAACCCTCATCTGTGGAGTCTGTGCTGTTCTTCTAGGAGGAAGCAAGTCTCTTTTCTTGTTGTCCTTGGGAGTAAGTATTATCGGATTTATTGCCTCTCCTATTATGATAGCCGCTTACACCTTGACTCAAGAGCTAACCCCGGATAGAATTCGAGGTAGAGTTTTCTCTGCCCTAGAGGTAATAATTAACTCATCTTTTCTATTTTTTATCTGGGTAGCCGGCGTATTGGGTGCATGGCTACCTATTCAGAGTATCTTCTACCTCACCGGAGTAGGGCTGCTAGTGTATGGTAGCAAGATCCTAGTGTTAAGATATACTAAAGAGTGAGCACAAGGTGTGGGTTTATCTCTTGTACAAAGTGGGAGAGTTCTTTTCCTGTTTTTTACCTTCGTCGTTGGCTTACTGGGTAGCTAAGAGATTGGCTGATCTTTGTTTCCTGATCCCCATCGGTAAATACAGATCGTATAAAAAAGCAGTGGTTCACAACGTTTGCTTGGTTCTGGGTAAAGATAAGAAGGATCCTCTGGTGAGAAAAACTGCCCTTGGTGTTTACCGTAATTTTGCTAAATATCTACGGGAGTTTCTTTGGCTACCTGGATTAGATCAAAACAGATGTTTTGGCATGGTTACGCCTCTCGGGGTCGAAAATCTCGATTGTGCTCTCTCAAAAAAAAAAGGAGTGATACTATTGTCAATCCATTTTGGTAATTGGGAATGGGGTGGGCTCAGCTTAGCTCTCTCCGGATATAAGGTAAATTTTCTGGTAAGGTCCCACGAGAACAAGCGCACAGATAGGCTCTTTAACCACATACGTGAAAAAAAGAGGATAAAAGTTATTCCCTTGACTAGATTAAAAGAGGGAATAAAAGTTTTAAAAAGAAACGAGATTCTGGCCATACTTGCTGATGAAAATTTAGAGCAGACAATGAAAGCAAAACTTTTTAGTCAGGAGGTTGATATCCCCTCAGGACCATTCAGATTGGCTCGAAGGACCAAGGCTGTGATTACCCCTGCTTTTGTCGTCAGGAACAGATGGGATGGGAGACAAAGGGGAATTGTTGAAGCTCCTTTAGAGGTAAAGAAAGGTGAGAGTGAGGAAAAGGATCTACAAGAAACCGTAAACAGTTTTGTTCAAATTGTAGAGGACTATCTTCGTTACTATCCTGACCACTGGCTTCTCTTAGAACCTAAGGGAGAATTCAAGAAATGAAAGTTCTGCTTTTGTATATATCGGCTGTTTCTGGCCATAGGCAGGCTGCGGAAGCCGTTAAACAGGCTTTTATGAAATTTTATCCAGAAGTGGAAGTACGGGGAGAGAACCTGTTTCAGTACGGAAATCGCCTCTTAAGGACCTTATTGGATAGTCTCTATTATGCCATAATTACTCTCACACCCTGGTTTTGGGATTTTATTTGGGATAGCCAAGAGGTGTACTGGTTAACCTATGCTTTAAGGAATTTTTTATATCGCACAAATTACCTACGATTATACAGAGAGGTCATTCTTCCTTTTAATCCTCAAGCTGTCATATGTACTCATAGCATAGCCTGCGCTCTTTGTTCTATCATAAAGAAAAAGAAGTGTTTAGATTATTTGTTGGCTGCTGTTCCTACCGACTTTTGTCTTCATCCTTACTGGTTCTATAACGAGGTTGATGTATATTTCTTGCCTCACGAGACATTAAAGGAAAATCTAGTAGAAAGAGGAATTCCTCTAAATAAAATCCGAATTACTGGCATTCCTATTTCTCCTAATATCTCTAGATCTAAAAGTAGGAAAAACTTAAAGAAAAAATGGGGGATAAAAGAGGATCTGTTCACTGTCCTTTTGATGGGAGGAGGACAGGGAATGGGAAGGCTCAAGGAGATTGTGCTTGGTTTAGCCAGCTCACATCTTCCTATTCAACTTCTAGTAGTGACAGGAATAAATCGGAGATTAAGAAATAAATTTCGAAGGATGCAATCTAAGTTGGACTTACCTTTAAAAGTTTTTGGATACACGCGAGAAGTCGATGAGTTAATGGAAATATCAGACCTACTAATTAGTAAGCCAGGAGGACTCACTACTGCAGAAGCTCTGGCCAAACGTTTACCCTTGGGAATTGTCGATTCTCTGGCCGGACAGGAAAGAAGAAACAAGGAACTTCTTTTAGAAAAGGGACTTGCTTTTGAATTAAAGAATAAGGAGGATATAGTTGGCTTAATTGGCCGTCTTTTGAACGACTCTTCTTATCTGAAGGAATGGCAGAGGCATATAAAAGACTTTGCCTGCCCGCAATCTGCACAACAAATCGCTCAAAAAGTAATGAGTTTGGTAAAAGAAAAATGAACTCGGACTATTTTACTATACCTACCAAAGACACCCGTTATGCCTACACCACGGGAAGAATAAGAGGTTTGGAAGTTCGTCTTTTAAGAGAGGCTGATTTTTCTCGAATGAAACAAGCCGGTGGAGTAGGAGAAATTTTGCAAATCCTGGGTAAACTTTTCCCCTATTCTGAGTCAATGAAGAAAGTTCAAAAAGAGGAGGACTTTGAGGTAGGACTAGAAGAAGAGTCAAGAAGGACTTATGCAGAGCTACGAAGCTTTTGTCCTGAGCCAGATCTGACAGACTTATTTTGGCAGGAGAATGATTTCCACAACCTAAAAATTCTGCTAAAGATACGCTTCCAGGAAAAATTATCCCTGGCAGTTTCATCATCTGCACCCCCGGCTTTATCTCAAGCAGGAACACAAGCTGTGGAAACCCTTAAAGAGGCAATAGAAAAAGAGAATTTTGCTGTTCTTTCCTCTGAGGTCGCAAATCTACTAGAGGAAATTTTTCCCTTAATAGAAGGAAACTCTCACCCACAGTTTTTGGACAATCTTTTAGATAAACGCTTCTTTCAATGGCTGCTTTCAAAGGTTAAAGAATACTCTGACCCCTTTCTTAGGAAACTGATTCAACTCCAGATTGATAGTTTCAACATAAAGACATTTTTCAGAATTCAATTCTTGCATAAAGAAAGAGAATTACTTAAAGATTTTTTGATGGAGGGAGGAGGTTTGGATAAAGATTATTTACTCAGATTAGCCTATCAACCAAAGGAATCACAAATCCTGGAGTTTCCGGGTGGGGAGTTCAGAGAGGTAGTGGCGGCAGCTTTTGAGGAGTGGGACAAAAAACGGTCTTTTTTTGGTCTGGATAGATACTTGGACAAGCTCATTTTAAAACACACTGGGCGAGGCTTTTACATAACTTTTGGAAGAGAACCTTTGGTTAATTATATATTTCTTAAAAAACGGGAGCTAAAACGCCTCAGAGTAATCTTGCGGGAAAAGTTAGCCGGAGTATCTACCGAGAGGGCGGCCGAACAAATAATCGGCTCGAGCTAGGTTGTCAGTAACGTGCTCTATAATTCGGGCATCTGGTGACATTGGGACGATCAGGGTCACTGCAGCTGCGGTAATCATGTACACAACTATCACATAGATATGAATTACCTCCTAAAAAGTTGGTTATTTTTACTACAAACTTCCGCCAGAGGCTTTTGCTGGTCATATTATTTCCTCATGCGTATCTGGAAGTTGTCTGAATTTAGCAAAGCTGATTTCTCTAACTCTGTCATATTGTCTATATTTGTCAAATAAAACCGGGTTTGAGAGGTGACTTTATGTCCAAAATTGCAATCATTGCTGATAAACAAACCTGTCTCCCTTTTTCCGGGATAGGGATAAATGCTGTTATTTGCCAGATTTCCGAAGAGGCGGGAAGGATTATTCGTAAGCTATCTGAGGAAGGTCATCAGGTCATTTTTATCTCTGAATCCTTAGCTGCTGACTGCCTGGAAGTGATCGAAGAGATTAGTGAACAAAAAACTTCCCTGACCATCACAATAGTCCCGGATTTTACGAGAGAGTTTTCTGGAGTGGCCGAGAAAAGACTAAAAAATCTGATAAAGAAAGCAGTAGGTATGGAATTACCTGAGTGAAGACAAGAATATCTCGGGACTCTTCCCCTCGATACGGGTATAAACCTTCTAAATACTTTCTTGGTGCTATCAAGATCTTTAAATAAGGGTGAAATTGTTTGAATAAAAAAGAGGTCGTGGCTATATTCAAGGAAAAGAGGGCTTTGCTAGAAGGCCATTTTGAACTTTCCTCAGGTTTACACAGCGCAAAATATCTTCAAGCTGCCTTGGTCCTTCAATATCCTTGGTTAGCTACCAGGTTATGTACGTATTTAGCCCAATTTTTTATGAATAAAGGTGTTCAGGTAGTCATAAGTCCAGCTCTAGGAGGAATTGTGGTAGGTCAAAAGGTAGCTGAAGTGTTGGAAGCACGGGCTATCTTTGCTGAGAAAAATAAGGGAAAATTCATCTTGCGAAGAGGATTTAGAATAAGTCCAGAAGAAAAAGTACTGGTAGTGGAGGATGTGATTACTACGGGTGGCTCGGTCAAGGAGATTGTAAAGGTGGTAGAGGAAAGTGAAGGAGAAGTCGTGGGGGCGGGGTGTTTAATTAACCGAAGCTGCAATAAAATAGCCTTCATCACTAAAAGAAAGATCAAAATTCAGCCAAAGAGTCTGTTAAGTTTGAAAATAAAGACTTATTCTCGAGCTAGATGTCCTTTATGTAAAAAAGGAGTATCGTTAATTAGACCGGGTAGCGAAAGTATTAGACAGCTAAAGTGAAGAAAGAACTCGTGTACAGAGAGCTAATCACACCAAGGGATCTATTTTCTTTTCAAGTAGAGATTAAGGAAAGTAATCTTTTCGTTTTAGCTAGCAGGAAACTACCCAAACAGACCGAAGAGGCATTGGTCTGGTGTCGCAAGGACATCGAACAGTATATCTATCGAAGTCCCGTCTTCAGAACTACCTTTAAACCTTTTCCACTTGAAGAGGGGATGCCACCTATTGTGAGAACTATGGCTGAGGCAGGCCGTGAGGCTGGAGTAGGGCCAATGGCTACGGTAGCCGGGGCGATAGCGGAGTTTGTGGGGAAGGAGCTTTTGAACTATTGTGATCAGGTGATAGTAGAAAATGGGGGGGACATATTCATGAAAGTGAAGAGAAGAAGAATAGTAGGAATCTATGCTGGAGATTCACCGCTTTCAAAAAGAATCGCCCTCCAGATTGAACCTCAGGACACTCCTTTAGGTATCTGCTGTTCGGCGGGAACTTTTGGTCACTCCCAGAGCCTGGGAACGGCAGATGCAGTAATTATTCTTTCTCCTTTCACTGCTTTAGCCGATGCCGTTGCTACCGCCGTAGGTAATCTGGTAAAAGATGAGGCAAGCATCCAAAAGGGCCTGGAATTTGTTCGGAAGATACCCTTTATCCGGGGCGGGGTAATCGTAAAGGAGAAAAAAATGGGAGCATGGGGTAGACTGAGAATATTGAGAGGAGTTCATTAGATGTATGACTATTTGAAGCAGATGTGGTCTTCGATTAGGGCAAAAATGAGTAGGAAAAGAATCATTCTTTATGCCTTATTGGTAGCTGCGGTAATTGCCTGCTTGGCAGCAGTGTTTATTTTCCAGGCTCACGTTAACAAAATCACACAGAAAAATTTTCGACTAGCCATTTCTTACTATCAACAGGCTCAAAATAGCGAAAAAAAAGAAGAGAGGTTTGACAGATTAAAAAAGGCAAAGGCCTCCTATGAAGATATTCTATCCAATTTTTGGGTTAAGAATAAAAAAGAGGTTCTCTTCTATTTGGGTAATTGCCTTTATTCTTTAGGAGAATACGAGAAAACTACGAAGGTTTTAAAGAAATTCGAGAATAAATATGCAGATGACTATTTTGCGCCCTGGGTGGTCATAAAGTTAGCCTCTAGCTATGAGCAATCCAGGAATTATAAGGAGGCTATCAAGAGTTACCAGAAATTCCTGGAGAAATATCCTGAAAGTTCACTAGCTCCCCAGGTTCTTCTGGGATTAGCTAGGTGCCAGCAGTTGCAAGGAGACAAGGATAAGGCGCTAACAACCTATGAAGAACTTCTCTCTCGCTATCCTTTATCAGAGAAAAGAAGTATGGCAGAAGCACAGATTCAGCGAATAAAAACTGAGAAATCTCGCTAGGTTGACAAATTGCCTTTTGTCCCTAAAATCAGACAATGAAATCTTATGTAAAAAGAGGAGCAAATGGTTTCTGACAAAAGGAGAAAAAAATCCAAAATTGCCAGACACAAAAGAAAGAAGCAACATCGGGCCGATCGACACAAAAATAAGTGAGGCTCATACTGACCGTCCGGGCATATTTATTAAACAGACTTATTTGGTATTTAATCTCTTTTATTTAACTGGGTTGCAGGTTTCCCTCAAATTCGGATGAACAGCCAATTGATCATGAGGATACCACCACAGAAAGAAAGATTCTCTGCAAAAAAGAGAGATGGCTAAATTAATTAATAAGAATGTGCGGGCCCGTTTTGCTCCCAGTCCTACGGGAAGACTGCATATTGGGGGAGCAAGGACGGCTCTCTTTAATTGGTTGTTCGCCAGACAAAGTGGGGGCAAATTTATCCTCCGTATCGAGGATACTGACATTGTCCGTTCCACCAAAGATTTTTCTCAATCCGTGATTAAAGATCTCAAATGGCTCGGATTAGACTGGGACGAAGGACCCGATATTGGTGGAAATTACGGCCCTTATTTCCAGTCCCAGAGAATCGAGATCTATAAAAACTATGCTTCGGCGCTTTTAAAAAAAAGAAAGGCATATTTCTGTTATTGTACTCTTGAGGAACTCGAACGACGCAAGAAGAAAATGCACGAAAAAGGTATGCTTCCTAAGTATAATTGCCCTTGTCGAAACTTAACACTTAGTGAAAGAAAGGAATTTGAACGTGAGGGAAGGTCTCCCACCATAAGATTCAGAGTGTCCGGGGAAGGCGCTATCTACGTGGAGGATCTGTTAAGAGGTAAGGTGAGCTTTGAGACTAAAATGCTGGGTGATTTCATCATATTAAAGTCCAATGGAACACCCACTTTCAATTTTGCTAATGTAATTGATGATGCTCTGATGAAAATAACCCATGTAATAAGGGGTGATGACCATCTTTCTAATACTCCTCGACAGGTGCTACTTTACGAGGCTTTGAGTTTTAAGATTCCGCAATACGCTCATATACCGATGATTTTAGGTAGAGATGGGACTAAGTTAAGCAAAAGACACAGTGCAACTTCCATCGCTGATTATAGAGAAAAAGGGTACCTTCCCTGGACCATGATAAATTACTTGGCTCTTTTAGGGTGGTCTACCCAAGAGAGTCAACAGTTCTTTAACCAGGAGGAGCTTATCCGAAGTTTCAGTCTGGAAAGAGTGGGAAAGAGTGCAGCTATCTTTGATCCCAAGAAACTTGAATGGATGAACGGAGAATATATCAGAAAGTTGAAACCGAACCAGCTGGTAGACCTTTTGATTCCTTATCTTAGAAGAGAAAACTGGGTAACAAAAAGGATAGATCCTCTTACCCGGAAAAAAATCTTAAAAGTGACAGAGCTTGAACAAGAAAGAGTTAAGGTTCTGTCTCAAATCACTAATCTGGCTGACTTTTTTTTTAAATCCGATTTTGAATATGATCGAACTTCGGTAGAGAAAAGACTGAAGAAGGATTATGTTCCTCCTCTACTGAAAAAGATGAGGAAAAGAATTGCGGGTCTTTCCCTTTTCAACGAGAAAAATCTAGAAAGACTGATTCGAGATTTAGCCAGTGAGTTTTCTCTTTCCCCAGGAGAGGCATTTCACCCTCTTAGGGTTGCCTTGACGGGAAAGATGAAGGGACCAGGTTTATTTGAACTGGCAGTATTGTTAGGAAAAAATGAGGTTCTAAGAAGGATCGATAGAGCGGTAGAGATGTTAAAAAAACAGCCATCGGGGGTCAGCGTCCAGTGAGGTAAGTTAAGGGACTATTGTCGAGATCCGGCGGCAATAGCCGATGAGGGGAAGAGTCCCGAGATATTTCTTGCTGACTACTGAAAATAAGGGTGGGGGATCGGCTAGTGGTAGGCCACGAGACTCTGGATCTCGCAGCGGAGGTTCGAATCCTCCTCCCCCAGCCAATTTTTTCAAAAGAGAATAGAAGCTATGAAAACTCCGAGCACTGGAGGACACTGCAGCAAAAAGAAAAATAAGAAGGAAAACACGAATATGACGATAGTCGATTCTATTCGCCCTCCCGACTTTATCCGAAATATTGTCAGGGAAGACGTAAGGGCAAATAAAAACGATGGTCGAGTGGTGACCCGATTCCCACCAGAACCGAACGGTTATTTGCATATCGGGCACGCCAAGTCCATTTGCATTAATTTTGGTATCGCCCTTGAAAACGAAGGTGGCATTTGTCATTTGCGCTTCGATGATACCAACCCAAGCAAGGAAAACATTGAATACATTGAATCCATCAAATCAGACATTCGATGGCTGGGATTTGATTGGGGCAAGCATCTGTACTACGCATCTGACTACTTTGAGAAGCTATACGAGTACGCTGTGCAGTTAATCAAAGATGGTAAGGCCTACGTTTGCAGCTTGAGCACAGAGGAAATCAGAGGGTACCGCGGCACCTTGACTGAGCCTGGCAAGAACAGTCCGTATCGAACTCGTTCTGTCGAGGAAAACTTGGACTTGTTCGAGCGGATGCGGGCAGGAGAATTCGAGGATGGCTCTCACGTGCTTCGAGCAAAAATTGATATGACCTCTCCAAATTTAAATATGCGGGATCCTGTCCTCTATCGCATTCGACATGAATCGCATCACAGAACTCACGACAAATGGTGCATTTATCCTACGTACGATTTTGCCCATTGTCTCTCGGATTCCATCGAAGGCATCACACATTCCATTTGTACGCTGGAATTTGAGAATAATCGCCCGTTGTACGACTGGATACTTAACGAATTGAACGTTGATTGTCATCCACAGCAAATCGAGTTCGCTCGTCTTAATCTCAGTTACACCGTTATGAGTAAAAGAAAGCTTCTGGAGTTGGTAGAACAAGGGTATGTGAGCGGATGGGACGATCCAAGGATGCCTACAATATCGGGTTTGCGCAGACGCGGCTACACACCAGAGGCGATCCGTAACTTTTGTGAACGTATTGGAGTAGCTAAGAGCAATAGCATCGTCGATATCGCACTGCTCGAGCACTGCATCCGCGAAGATTTGAACCTGCGGGCCCCGAGGGTTATGGCGGTGCTATATCCACTTCGGGTGGTCATAGACAATTATCCAGAAGACCGAGTGGAAGAGTTAGATGCCCAGAATAATCCAGAGGATCCAGGTATGGGAACGCGGAAGATTCCTTTTTCACGTGTAGTGTACATTGAACAAGATGATTTTCGTGAAAATCCACCGAAAAAGTTTTTCCGTTTGGCCCCGGGTTGTGAGGTACGGCTAAAACACGCATATTATATCAAATGTGTACGGGTGGTTAAGGATGAGGGAACCGGAAAAGTGATCGAGCTACACTGCAGGTATGATCCAGCAACACGAGGTGGCTGGTCCTCAGATGGGCGCAAGGTGAGGGGAACGCTACACTGGGTTTCGGCGGCTCACGCTCTCGAAGCTGAAGTGCGCCTCTACGATCATCTCTTTATAAAAGCAAACCCCTACGATGTAAAGGATGGTTCTGATTTCAAAACTAATCTAAATCCAAATTCGTTGGAGAAGCTCGCTTCATGCCGGGTGGAACCGAGTCTAGCCGGTGCAAGGCCGGGAAATAGGTACCAGTTCTTAAGACAGGGCTATTTCTGCGTCGATTCCGTTGATTCACGCGATGGAGCACTAGTATTTAATCGGATAGTACCGTTGCGTGATTCATGGGCTAAGATCGAGAAAGCACAGAAGTTTAAAAGCATTTCTTTCGTTAAAAATCATCCCCAACAGCCCTAATAACATAGCCTAAATTCCTTTTTGACGCTCTCTATTAGTGTCCAGCCAAAAACCCCGAACTTTTTCCGAAAAGTCCTATCTATTGATAAATCCGGGGAGCCGAACAGGACTCGAACCAAATAATAAATCATGGTTATCTAAAGCTTTCCGCGACACTGCATTTGACTTTTCGTGGCAAACATATTATGATTGCTTGCACGAAATACAAGAGATTCTGGTGAGTAAATAGCACTGGCGCCATCGTCTAGGGGTTAGGATAGATGGTTCTCAGCCATCAGACCGGGGTTCGAATCCCCGTGGCGCTACTAACTTTATTTAATATAAGGGGATTGGATATGAAGACCTATATACCTAAAGCAGCAGAGATTGAAAAAAAGTGGTATTTGGTGGATGCAAACGATAAGATTCTGGGAAGACTGGCCACTGAGATAGCTAAAGTTTTATCCGGCAAAAATAAACCAATCTATACACCCCATCTGGATGTGGGCGATTTTGTAGTGGTAATAAACGCAGGGAAAGTAAAAGTAACCGGAGGTAAGGAGCAAAAAAAAATCTATTATCATTATTCTGGATATCCAGGAGGGATGAAGGAGAGAACTTACCAGCAAGTTCTGGAGAAAAGACCAGAAAAGATTATTCGCCATGCTGTAAGAGGGATGCTCCCCAAAAGTAAACTGGGTAGGAAAATGCTCAAAAAACTTAAGGTCTATCCAGGAGAAAAACATCCACATCAAGCTCAACAGCCTGAGAGATTGGAGCTATAAGATGATCATGTCACTAGGAGAAAAGATAGCAGAAGCTAAAAAGTTCATTGAGAGTCGAAGCAAGGTTAAACCTAAAATAGGGATAATTGTAGGCACAGGATTAGGAACTTTAGCCAAGGAGATAGAGATTAAAGCGATAGTTCCCTATAGTGATATTCCTCATTTTGCTGTCTCTACCGCTCCTGGTCATGAGGGAAATCTAATCCTGGGCAAACTCAGTGGTAAAATGATAATGGCCATGCAGGGAAGATTTCACCTATATGAGGGCTATTCCCTCGAAGAAATTACTTTTCCCATCCGGATAATGAAGGAAATGGGAGTAGAGCTTTTGATCGAATCTAATGCTGCAGGAGGAATGAATCCTAACTTCAAAGCTGGTGATCTAATGATTATTATTGATCACATTAACTTGACCGGAAATAATCCTCTTATTGGACCTAACGATGAGAGGTTAGGTCCCCGCTTTCCCGATATGTCAGAGCCTTACGATAAAAAGTTAATTGAACTTACTAAAAGGATAGCTATCGAGGAGAAAATTGGTATCCACAAAGGAGTTTATGTTGGATTGACCGGACCAAATTTTGAAACCCCAGCCGAATATAGGTTCTTACGCCTTATTGGAGCTGATGCTGTGGGTATGTCCACTGTCTGCGAAGTCATTGTGGCACGACACAGTGGTCTGCGAGTGTTAGGTATAAGTTGTATTACCGATGAGTGTATACCGGATAGATTGGAACCGGTCAATTTTCGTAAAGTCATCCAAGTAGCCCAAAAAGTAGAACCAAACCTGGCCAGGCTGGTCAAAAGGCTGCTAAGGGAAATTTAAATGAACTATAGTAGGACTCTTAATCTTCCTACCACAGCTTTTCCCATGCGGGCAGGTCTTGCCCAAAAAGAGGTAGAAATTCTTCGTTTTTGGGAGAAAGAAAAAATCTACCCCAAGATAAGAAAAAAGAGGAAGGGACTGCCCAACTACACGCTTCATGACGGTCCTCCCTACGCCAATGGAGACATACATCTTGGACAGGTTCTTAACAAAATACTCAAGGATGTAGTTGTTAAATATAAAACTATGCGAGGTTTTGATGCTCCCTTTGTACCAGGCTGGGACTGTCACGGTCTTCCCGTAGAACATCAATTGTTTAGGAAACTAGGTATAAGCAAGAATGAAATCTCCCAATTGGAGTTCAGGAGAAAGGCAAGAGAGTATGCTACCCATTTTGTCCACAAACAAAGAGAAGAGTTCAAGAGATTGGGAATCTTTGGTAGGTGGGAAAATCCCTATCTAACCATGGATCCTAGATATGAGGCTGAGATCGTCAAGATTTTCGGGATTCTCTTTCAAAAAGGTTACATTTATAGGGGACTAAAGCCCATTCATTGGTGCTTTAACTGTCAAACAGCCTTGGCTGAGGCAGAGATTGAATATAAAGAAAGAGAGTCTCCTTCTGTGTGGGTTAAATTTCAGGTAAAGGACAGGCTTCGGTTCTTACCATCCCATCTAAAAGTATATCTTTTAATCTGGACGACCACTCCCTGGACTCTGCCCGCAAATCTGGGGATAGCTCTTCACCCTGATCTTTCTTACTGTTTTGCTCAGGTAAAAGACGAGGTTTTCATCCTCGCCAAGGATCTGGTAGAAAGAGTTAGCAAAGAGACTGGAATAGATGAGATAAAGCTGTTGCGGACAGTAAAAGGAAAGGAGCTTGAGGGAATAAGATATACTCATCCCTTCTTGCCGAGGAAGTCAGAAATCCTCCTGGCAGATTTTGTAACTCTCGAGGAAGGAACAGGATGTGTACATGTTGCTCCCGGACACGGTGAGGAGGACTATGAGCTTGGTCGAAGGCATAATCTGCCGATTCTCTCCCCTGTTGATGATGAAGGCAAATTTACCTCAGAGGTGGAAGAGCTAGAAGGAACGAGTATTTTTGCAGCAAACCCCTTAATTATAAAAAGACTAAAGCGAGATGGTTATCTATTATTTGACGGGACAATTTGGCATTCCTACCCTCACTGTTGGAGGTGCGGGTCTCCTCTGATTTTTCGTGCTACCCCTCAGTGGTTTTTGAATGTGGATGAGCACGATCTGAGAAATAGATCTTCGCAAGCTGTGGTTAAAAAAGTTGAGTGGGTTCCTCATCAGAGCAGAATGAGAATCAAGAGCATGCTAGAAGAAAGACCGGACTGGTGCCTTTCGCGACAGAGATATTGGGGAGTAGGGATTCCCGTGGTCTACTGCCAGGGGTGTGGCGAGGCCATAATAGATGAGAAAATCATCAGTAATATTGAGGCCTTGACAGCTAAAGAAGGTTCCGATGCCTGGTTTAAAAAGAGAGTAGAAGAGATACTTCCGCCAGGATTTAAGTGTCCTAAATGCGGAGAAGATGAGTTTAGAAAAGAAGAAGATATTGTGGATGTGTGGTTTGAGTCCGGAGTATCGCATGAGGCATCTGTTGAGAGAGAGGAATCTCTGCGGGATCCGGCTGACCTTTATTTAGAGGGATCGGATCAGCACCGAGGCTGGTTTCAAAGCTCTCTTCTTACCTCTATGGCTCTTAAAGGAAGAGCTCCCTATCGAAAGGTTCTCACCCATGGATTCGTGGTGGATTCTCAAGGGAGAAAGATGTCCAAATCCCGGGGTAATGTGGTAGATCCTCAAAAAATAGTAGAGGACAAAGGCGCTGATATCTTGAGACTCTGGGTATGTTTACAGGACTACACCCAGGATGTTAGAATTTCTGATGAGATACTAAATTACTCAGTAGAAGTATATCGAAGGATAAGGAATACTTTCCGATTCCTTCTGGGAAACCTCTATGACTTTTATCCTTTTCAAGATACTCTCCCCCTTAAGGAGATGAGAGAAATAGACAGGTGGATACTTTCTCGCCTTCAATCTATAATTAAACTCACCATAGTGAGCTTTGAGGCATTTAGATTCTACGAAGCTGTTCATCTAATCCATAATTTTGCCGAGCATGATTTGAGTTCTTTCTATTTTGATGTACTGAAGGATAGGCTTTATACCTTTTCCGCTAAATCGGAAGCAAGGAGATCCGCTCAAACAGCACTGTGGTGCCTGCTTTTAAATTTGACTCACCTAATGGCACCTATTTTGTCTTTTACTTCGGAAGAGACATGGGGACATATTAAGAAAAAAGGGTTAAGAACCAAAGGAATAACCTCTAAAAAACAGAAAGCAGAATTGAAAAATAACCCACCTGAGAGTATCTTCTTATCGACCTGGCCAAAAAAAAATGCGGAAATGGTGAATGAGGATTTAGAAAAAAAGTGGCAGCAAATACTAAAGGTTAGAAGCAAAGCACTAAAAAAATTGGAGGAAGTTAGAGAAGCGAAAAAAATTGCTTCTTCCCTTGAAACTGGCATTCTCATACACGGCCCTACCTCTCTCATCTCGCTGTTAGAGAGTTTAGGGGATGGATTAAAGGAGGTCTTTATAGTTTCGGAAGTTAAGCTAAAAGTTGCCCCGGAGATCAAGATTAAAGTAAAAAGAGCGGGGGGGAGAAAGTGTGAGCGGTGCTGGAATTATAGCCTCCGCGTGGGAGAAGATAAAAAACACCCCAACCTCTGTGAAAGATGCTTGAAAGTAGTTGCTAGTCTTACAAAAGAGGCCCTATGATTCTGTTTCTCGTGGCCTGTCTTGTCTTTGTAACTGATTGGATAAGTAAACTGTGGGTCAGACAGAATTTTCCTTCGGGTGTATCTATACCCTTAATTAAAGATTTCCTTTACTTGACTTGGCTTGAGAATTCAGGTTTTTTTTTCGGTCTGGTTTCCCTCAAGAAATCTTTGTCCATACCTGCCAATTTGTTGGTAATTCTTTGTCTAATAGTTCTGGGGAGTAGGATCTCACAAAAAAGGGGGTGGGCTAGAATTGGCTTAGGTTTAATGATAGGAGGGGCGGGGGGAAATTTTTGGGATCGGGTGGGGGATGGACGAGTAACAGATTTTTTGGATTTTCGTCTTTGGCCTGTCTTCAACCTCGCTGATGCAGCGATTTGTGCAGGAGTAGCTATCTTTATCCTGGCATTCCTAATGCCAATTTACAAAGATGTATCCGACTCTTTTTAAAGCGGGTCCATTTGTTATTCATACTTATGGAGTTTTTGTGGCCTTAGGATTTTTACTTGGCCTTAGCTTATTCTTGTACGCAGCTCGGAAAAAAAATCTAGAAGAGGGAAAGATACTCAGTCTTTCTCTCTGGGTGGTAGCATCAGGTATTATTGGGGCAAGGATATTCTATATATTAGATCAGCTTGATTGGTATCTCGAACATCCACAGGATATACTAAAGGTTTGGCAAGGAGGATTGGTTTTTTACGGAGGACTCCTTTTTTCTCTCATTATCGCTCTTTATTTTATTCATCGCCATCGTCTCTCTTTCTGGGAGATTGCTGATATATCTGCTCCTCCACTGGCACTAGGTATAAGTATTGGTAGAATCGGTTGTTTTTTCAATGGTTGCTGCTATGGAAAGCCCTGGAAATGGGGCCTGATTTTTTCTCCCGATTCCCCTGCCGGCAGAGTTTCCCCCAATCAACCTTTATTTCCTACTCAGCTTATATCTTCGGCGAATCTTCTGATAATTTTTTTCATCTTAGTTAGCTTGAGAAGACGCAAAGATTTTACTCAGCATATTTTTTTATGGTTTTTGGTTCTTTATTCAGCTCATCGTTTTGTAATTGAGTTTATTAGAGCAGACTATCCACAAGTCCTTCTTCATTTGACGATTCCTCAATTCATGAGTGTAATCCTAGGGATTTCTTCTCTTATGCTAATGATTAGTAAAAGAAGAGATGGTTAAGACCTCAGGTATTCAGCAGTTTTTGGTGCAGGAAGAGAAAAGGATCAGACTAGATCTTTTTTTAAAACAACAGATGCCCTGTTTTTCCCGTTCCTTCATTCAAAGCTTAATCAGAAAAGGGAAGATTTTTGTGAACAAAGAGGCTAGCAAACAGGCTTATCTGGTGGAAAAAGGGGACAGAATCGAGGTTAATATCCCATCATCCGGCCAGCCAATTCCAGTCCCAGAACCTATCCCCTTAAGCATCCTCTGGGAAGATAGTAGCCTCTTAGTGATAAATAAACCAGCCGGAATGCTGGTTCATCCAGTGTATCCTGGACAAGGAGGTACTCTGGTTAATGCTCTTCTTGCTCATGGTAATCATCTATCTAAGGTTGGTGGCATCTTACGCCAAGGAATTGTACATCGTCTGGATAAAGATACCTCCGGAGTGATGGTGGCAGCTAAGGATGATCCCACTCATCTAGCTCTGGCTGCACAGTTTCGAAAGCGAATAGTGAGGAAAACCTATCTAGCTCTAGTGAGAGGAAGACCTTCCCAAAATGAGGGAACCATTGAGGCAAAGATCGGGAGAAGTCCTAAAGCCGGCAAAAAAATGACCATAGAGGGTAGATATAGTCAGGAGGCAGTCACTACTTATCGGCTGCTGAGGCAGTGGGAAAACTGGAGTCTCTTAGAAATACATCCTTTAACCGGCAGGACTCACCAAATTCGCCTTCACCTACATTTCATAAATTGCTTTCTACTAGGAGATGTTCTTTATGCCTCAAGAAAGGGAAAGGATTTTCCCCGCAAATTGAAGAGAGCCATGCTGCACGCTAAAAGTTTAGGTTTTTTTCATCCTCGGAAAGAACAGTGGATGGAGTTTGAGGCACCCCTGCCTCAGGACATGAACGACGCCATTTGTTGTCTGGAAGATCAGTGATCATTTTTTCCTCCAAGTAGTAAGTGCTCTAACAAAACGCAAGCAGGCAAGTGATTGACAAATTTAAGCCAGTTGATATATTAGTCAACATCTCTGGTGTTAGGGAGGATAAATTACTGGTAAGGATGAAGAAGGAAGAGCAAAGAGGATGCAGCTTATATTACGAGAGTGCTAATCAAGATGTATAGAGGTATAGGAACTTCAGTAATTTATCTGAATTGTTATGAAGTAAACCTCGGCAGACTAGATGTCAGAAAAAAGAGGGGAGCAGGCTCGACTTGCTCGAGCCGTCGAGGGGGGCATTCCGAAGGAATCGGCGAAGCCCTATTTCCCCCTCGAATATCTTGAAAGAGCCAAAAGGAGGTCGGAATGCTCAGGGATGACATTGTAAAAAAGGTGAAGGAGATTACTAGTGAACAGCTGGGAGTTGATGAATCCCAGATTGTACCCGAGGCCAAGTTTGTAGATGATCTTGGAGCAGATTCATTGGACACAGTGGAATTAGTGATGGCTTTGGAAGAAGAATTTGATTTGGAGATTTCCGATGAAGAGGCAGAAAAACTGACCTCGGTACAAAAGGTAGTAGATTATATTGAGGATCACCTTGAACAATAATAATGAGGGGTCAAAAATTAATGAGAACACTTTTTCATCTGTTTATCAATTTTCAACCACTGGACTAAGGAGAAAGCATAGTGCGCCA
>Ga0307438_1000869_pt1 | contig 20664 bp, 23 predicted proteins | sample SalMarWE160110MG_FD_202144 | JGI IMG/M metagenome (GOLD analysis project Ga0307438, IMG submission 202144) | Salt marsh sediment microbial communities from the Plum Island Ecosystem LTER, Massachusetts, United States - WE1603-110 | ecosystem: Environmental > Aquatic > Marine > Intertidal zone >... | reverse complement strand
CAGCCTGGAAGAAGAGAAATTGACATTAGAGAGGTTGCTGGGTAAAGAGTCTTCATTTCGCCAGTTAGTTTTATTAGATACCCAAGAACAGGAGTTAATAAGAGTCTCTCGTCTATCAAAGTTATTATCAGAACAAATAATGGAGTATAACAAAAAAGAGCTGTTTTCTAAAATGAGCCGGAAAGAAACATATATCAGCCCTGTATATATTGATAAAATAACCAGCGAGCCAATGATGACAATAGCTGTTCCGGTCACCGATACTTTCGGCGATTTTAAAGGAATATTGATGGCTGAAATGAACTTGAAATTTATGTGGGACCTAGTAACAGAGATAAAGATTGGTAAGGAAGGCCTGGCTTATGTGGTTGACGAGAAAGGTAACCTGATAGCCTTTAGTGATATTAGCCGGGTTTTAAGAGGAGAAAATTTAGCTTATCTAAGAGAGGTAAATAAATTTGTTGAAGATGAAGAATCGTTCGAAGAGGGCAAGACTGAAATATCAAAAGGCATCCAAGACGTCTATGTTCTAGCTACCTATGTGCCCCTTGGCGTACCCGACTGGGCAGTTTTGGTTGAATTGCCAATCAGGGAGGCATACCAAACAGTGATTCAAGGATTAGGGTTATCGATAGGGATCATTATTCTGGGCGTTATCCTGGCCACTTTACTTGGCACCTATCTCTCAAAAAGAATTACCAAACCAATTGAACAATTGACGGCCACAAGCCGAGCGATTGCCGGTGGAAATTTAGCCCTGCGGGCAGAAGTAACCTCCCGCGATGAAGTCGGTCAGCTTGCTGTGTCCTTCAACGAAATGACAGACCATTTAAGCACCTATACAACGGAGCTGGAGAGAAAGGTGGAGGAAAGAACTAAAGAATTAGAAGAAGCAAAAACCATTCTTGAAATAAAAGTCGAAGCCAGAACAAGAGAGTTAAAAGATCTGACCGAGCGCCAGGAAGAAATTATTGAGGAAAGGACCAGAGAAATTCATGAAAGGATGAAAGAGTTGGAGAAATTTCATCGACTGGCCGTCGGTCGGGAATTAAAAATGATTGAATTAAAAGAAGAAATTAAAAAGTTAAAACGAAAGAGTGAAAAACGATTATAAAATCACAAAAGAAGACCTTAAAAAAACACTTTCAAGCCCTGTCAGAATAAAAGGGATGCCCTTTAAAGGGGGGATTATTAAAGTAGTTAAAGAGATGCTTGGAGAAGAGGGGTTAAGGGTAATTGAAAAAGAATCTAAAATTCTAGGACTGCCCTTTGTTTCAGAAGAAATACGAGAATCAGAGTGGTATCCCACCGGTATATTCATTGAAATTTTTTATATTTTACAGGAAAAATTTAATTTCAGAGAAAAAGATTTCGCTGAACTTGGAGAAAAGGTGGCGAAATTTTCTCCCATAATCAGATTCTTAATGAAATACTTTGCTGTCCCTGAAAAAATAGCCAAAATTTCTGCCCCAAGATTGTGGCGAAGGTTTTTTGACGTTGGCGAAGCCGAAGTCTCTGAATTTAAGGATTCTAAAGAGGAAGGGTTTTTAATTGTTAGAATTAAAAATTTTAAATTGCATCCTGTGCACTTCTTTTATTTGGGCCATTTTTTATTAGGGATGACCAAGTTGGTGAAAAAATTTAAAGAAGCTACAGTCAAAGAAACTAAATCTCCTTTTAGAGGTGATAAATATCAAGAATATTTAATAGAATGGAAACATTAGGAATCACGGGAAAAACACCTATAAAAATTTATATTCCGTCATTTGAAGAAATAAAAAAAATGATGGAAATTCCCGGGAAGATAAAGGGCTCTGCTTTTAAGGGGGAATTAGAATATATTTTAAAGAAGAAAGGAGAAAAAGGGTTAAAAGCAGTGGAGAAAAAAACAGAAAAGTTGGGCTATCCTATAAAATATAAAGAAATACAGGAGACCAAATGGTATCCGATAGGTTTTAAAATGATTTCTTTTTATGCCTTTCTCACCACTTTTAATTGGGGAAGAAAAGAATTGGCTGAGATAGCGGAAACTTCAACGAAAATTTCTTTTATTGTCAGGTTTTTTATGAGACACTTTTTCTCTCCGGAGCAAATTTTTAAAGCTACTTCTAGATTGTGGGCAAGATATTTTAATGTTGGCCTCCTTGAAGCAGTTGGTTTTCATAATATTGAAAAAAGAGGTGGCAGTGGCTACGGTATTTTACGAATAAAGGATTTTAAAGTGCACCCCTTTTACTGTTTCTATTTGGGCCATTTTTTTATAGGAATAACAAAGTTAGTAGACCCAAGGCTGAAAGAAGTAAAGATTGAAGAAACCAAATGCATGTTTAGAGGAGATGATTATCATGAATATTTATTAAGGTGGACTTACAAGTAAAAAATATCAATGGCTAAAAAAGAACCTAAAGAGCTGGAGCTAGAAATATTAAAAGAAGACTTTGAGGACTTGAGACAATATTTAGACGAACTAAGAGAGGCTTTGCCCGTCGCATTTTGCACTTTAACTCCTTTTTGGGTTATAGCGGATGTCAATAAAGCCGCCACGGATTTGACAGGGTATAAATTTTTGGAAATAATCGGCCAATCTGTTGATTTCATTTTTGGCGAAAAGAGAATATTAGAAAAAATAAAAAAGGAGGCGGAAAGGAGCAGGGCTATTATCAATAAAGAGATAATTCTAACCGTTCGAAATCAAAGAACAATTCCGGTAAACATTTCTTTGGTTAATAGGCGAGACCGGGAAGAAAATCTGATTGGTTATTTTTTAACTATTGTTGACATTACTAAAACTAAAAAATATCAAAAAGACTTAGAGGAAAGAGCTAAAGAATTAGAAAAATCCAGAACTGCCTTATTGAACATATTAGAGGACGTGGAAGAAGCGAGAAGCGAAGGAGAAGAAGAGAAAAATAAAACCTTAGCAGTTATTACCAATTTTACTGACGGGCTTTTAGTTTTTAATGAAGAAAAGAAAATTGCCTTAATAAACCCCCAGGCTGAAAGCTTTTTTGATATTAAGGGAAAAGATATTATTGGCAGGTCAATTTCAGAATTAGTTACTCTTCCTACCCTCGAACCTTTAATAGGGATGGTTGGGCCAAAAATAAAAGACATATTTAGAAAAGAATTGCTCCTTAAAGGAAAGTTAACCCTGGAAATCTCTACTGTCCCCTTAATAAGAGAAGAAAAAAGAATGGGAACCTTAGTTATTTTACACGATATTACTCGAGAAAAGATGGTCGAGCGAATAAAAACTGAATTTGTTTCTTTAGCTGCTCACCAACTCCGTACTCCGCTCTCAGCAATAAAGTGGACTATAAGGATGCTTTTAGACGGAGACTTGGGGGAGATAACTAAAGAACAAAGAAATTTTCTTGGAAAAACCTATCAAAGCAATGAAAGAATGATTTCTTTAATTAATGACCTTTTAGATATAACGAGAATTGAGGAAGGAAGATATCTTTACAAGCCTGTTCTCGCCGATTTCGAGGCGATTTGCCAATTTGTGATAAACTCTTTTAAAGACGAAATTAAAAAGAAGAAGATTAGATTCGAATTTAAAAAACCTCAAAAGAAATTACCTCAAGTTAAAGTAGATGTGGAGAAAATAAGGTTAACCATCAATAATCTCTTGGATAACGCTATTAGATATACTCCTGCTGGCGGAAGAGTGACGGTTTCTTTAAGGTCTGTTAAAGAGAAAATAGAGCTTTCAGTAAAAGATACGGGGGTTGGTGTCCCAAAAGATCAGCAAGGGAGAATATTTACCAAATTTTTTCGAGGGGCCAATGTAATGAGAATGGCGACTGAAGGATCTGGCTTGGGCCTTTTCATCACTAAAAACATTATTGAGGCTCACGGAGGGGAAATTTGGTTCGAGTCAGAGGAAGGTAAAGGGGCTACTTTTTATTTCACCCTGCCAATAAAGGAAGAGTTTACAGAATTTTTGAAAGAATTTTGACCTCTTGTGGACGAGTTCCTATTCTTTTTTATACTGATTTTTGTTATAATAAATATAATCCAGACTTGGCTGATATTTGCCTGCAAACTTTTAATTAAGGGAGGTATAATAATCGGGGCGATGGAGGCGGTAGAAATTCCGGTTATGCTTTTTAATTATTTAAGGAGGAACAATAGGCTTTTTAATGGTGGTAGCTGTGGAAATAGTTCAGTGGTTGACTATTGCCTATTTTTCTACAAGAAGTAAAGTAAGATAAAAGTTGACCGTTTTCTTTATTGTTTAATCAATGGCTGAAATTTATCTAATTCGAGGAGTTATCTCTTGGTAAAGAAATATATCGCAAGTCAACTGAGAGGAAAAGAGATGTGTTGGTCCCGGAGATGATTTTTGTGGTTTTTTAATTAAAATTCAATTATAATAAATTTATGGCTAAAAAAATTTTAATCATCGAAGACGAAGAGATAATGATTAACCTTCTTCAGAGAAAATTAACCGCCGAAGGTTATGAGGCTTTGGTAGCCAGAGATGGTCAAGAGGGGATTCTAGCAATGCAAGAAGTAAAACCTGACATTATTTTATTGGATATTATTATGCCAAAGATGGGAGGCTTTGAAGTAATGGAGGAGATGAATAAAAATAAAGAATTAAAGAAAATTCCAGTAATTGTCATTTCTAATTCTGGCCAGCCAGTAGAGCTGGACCGAGCCCAAAAATTAGGAGCAAAGGACTGGCTGATTAAAACTGAATTTGACCCTCAAGAAGTAATTGATAAGGTGGTAAAACAAATAGGTAAATAGTATGGCAAAGAAAATTCTCATCATTGAAGACGATAAATTTTTAAGGGAGTTAATCACTCAGAAACTTATTAAAGAAGATTTTGAAGTTTCCGAAGCAGTCGATGGTGAGGAAGGAATAAGAAAGATAAAAGAGGAAAAACCAGATTTAATTTTGCTTGACTTAATCCTGCCTGGCATTGACGGTTTCGAGGTTTTGTCTCAGATGAAAAAAGAATTAACCTTAGCTTCAATCCCAGTAATTATCCTTTCCAATCTTGGTCAAAAAGATGACGTGGAAAAGGGCCTCAAAATGGGAGCAGTTGATTACCTAATTAAAGCCCACTTTACTCCTGGAGAAATTATCGATAAAATCAAAGCTGTTCTAGGGCGATAATGAAGCATGCCTGAATTACCAGAAGTTGAAACAACAGTTAGAGATTTAAAAAAGAACCGAGCACATAAAATTTATGTGCTCGGTTTATTGACATATGCCTGAGTTACCGGAAGTCGAAACTACGGTTAGGGATTTACAGAAAAAAATACTCGGTCGAAATATCAAAGATATTTGGACTGATTTTCAAAAGATGATTAAAAAGCCGAGGGATTTCAAAGATTTTAAAAAGGGAATAGAAGGAAGAAAAATTGAAAATATTAGAAGAAGGGGTAAAAACATTCTTATTGATCTCTCAGGAAACAAAACTTTATTAATCCATCAAAAATTAACTGGTCACTTGTTGTTAGGAAAGTGGAAGAAAAAAGGAAATATTTGGCTGCCGCCACCGGGCCCTCTTTCAGAAAAGGTTAATACCTATATCCATTTATTATTCACCTTTGACGGTGGTCAACAGCTGGCTTTATCAGACTTAAGAAAATTTGCCAAAGCCGAACTTTTAAATAAAGATGAATTAAAAAAGGAGCTTAGCTCCCTGGGCCCGGAACCTTTAGATAAAAGTTTCACTTTCGAAAACTTTACAGAGGCTCTTAGTCGGCCCCGGGGCAAGATTAAACAGGTTTTGATGGACCAGACGGTAATCGCCGGTATTGGCAACATTTATTCTGACGAAATTTTGTGGCGGGCGAAAGTTCACCCCTTTAAAGAAATCTCTCAGCTTTCAGAAAAAGAGCTAAAGAACATTTATCGGGCGATAAAAAAAACTCTACCTTTAGCAATAAAGCTTTGCGGCGAATCTATTTCTGACTATCGAACCCTTTTTGGTGAAGCTGGGTTTTTTGACAAAGCCAGAAAAGTTTATCGAAGAGAAGGAGAAAAATGTAATCGTTGTGGAACCATTATAAAAAGAGTAAAACTAGCTGGCCGCTCTGCCCATTTTTGTCCCCAATGCCAGCGATTATAAACAAATTATTCGTATATTCGTAATTCGTAGGGTTATGATTATTTTTCTCTACGGTCAAGATACTTATAGGTCACGTCGGAAATTAAATGAAATAATTGAGCGTTACAAAAAAATCCATAAAAGTGGATTAAATTTAAAATATCTTAATTTAAGCGAAAAAGGCTTTGAAGATTTTAAAGATGGATTTCAATCCATTTCGATGTTCGCCGAGAAAAAACTAATAATATTGGAAGAAGCGTTTACTAACCAAAGTTTTAAAGAAAATTTTTTAAAAAATTCTAAAAAGTTTATTGATTCAGGAGACATTATTTTATTCCACGAAACAAAGGAAACCCCTAGGAGCAACCCTTTATTTAAATTCTTAAAAAAATGTGCAAAATCTCAAGAGTTCAAACTTTTAGAAGGTAAGAATCTTAAAAATTGGGTAAAAAAGGAAATTGAAAATTACAAAGTAAAAATTAATCCAATGGCATTAGAAAAGCTTATAGATTATGTCGGCAATGATCTCTGGCAGATGGCAAATGAGATTGGGAAGCTGGTAAGTTACAAGTCTGGCAAAAGAGTCGATGAAGCTATCGCTTCATCTCTACCCTTTGCTAACGCTCGGGTAATTGAAGTAAAGGACATTGAACTTTTAGTTAAACCAAAAATTGAACCAGAAATTTTTAAAACCATTGATGCTATAGCCTCAAGAAACAAAAAACAGGCCTTGGAGTTAATTCATAAACATTTAGAAAAGGGTGACAATCCTTTGTATCTTCTTTCAATGATTAATTTTCAATTTCGTAATCTCTTAACAATTCGAGACCTGATCGAGAAAAACAAATCCCCGTACACCCTTTTAGAAGAAGCTACACTTCATCCCTATGTTATTAAAAAAAGCTATTCCCAGGCTCAAAAATTTAAAATTGATGAATTAAAAAAAATCTACCAAAAAATATTTCAAGTAGATTTAGCTATAAAAACGGGTAAGGTGGAACCAGAGACTGCTTTAGATATTTTTATTGCTGAGATTTGTTAATTAATTTGGTGATTCTCGATTTTTTCCTAGCGGCTGCATTTTTCTTGATTAATCCGGTTTTAGCTGCTTTGTCTAATAATTTATAAACTTGAGGTAAAAGTTTTTTTGCCTCCTCAATTGCTGAGCTTTCGTTACGCGAAAGCGAAGCGGGAAAAGAGGATTTATCCTCTTTGACTTTTTTCTCAGAAGTCGAAGAAACTAATCTTTTCATCTCTTTTAAGAGTTTTTTTATTATTTCCTTCTTCTGAATATTTCTAGCCCTTCTTTTTTTACTTTGCCTTAAAGCTTTTTTAGCCGATTTCGTAATTGGCATAGTGATTTTACCTTAAACCATTTTGTTCTTTTAATCAAGCCCTGAAAGTTTTATGAGAATAAGGTAAAAGATAAATATAGTTCAAAGTAAGGTATAAATTTTCTGCGGGGGTAGCGGGTGACTGTTACCCTCTTTTATTTTGGATAAAATTCACTTAAAATTAAATTGGAATGAAAGATTTAATTAAAAAATTTATCCCTGATTTTTTATTAGATTGGTATCATTTTTTACTGGCTTTTTTGGGGGCAGCTTTATATAGATTTCCCTCCAGAGAATTAAAAGTAATTGGTATAACCGGTACTAATGGAAAATCAACCGTGGTCATTTTAACAACTAAAATTTTGGAAGAAGCTAATTATAAAGTCGCCTCTTTGTCCTCAATAAAATTTAAAATTGGGGATCAAGAATGGCCAAATACTCTGAAAATGACTATGCCCGGCCGTTTAAAACTCCAAAGATTTTTAAGGCAAGCCTTAAATGCTGGGTGCCGATACGCAGTTCTGGAAATAACTTCTGAAGGTATCAAGCAGCACCGCCATCAATTCATTGATTTTGATATAGCTGTTTTTACTAATTTAACCCCAGAACATATTGAAGCCCATGGCAGTTTTGAAAAATACCAAGAGGCAAAAGGGAAACTTTTTCAAACAACAAAGGGAACTCATATTATAAATTTAGATGATGAAAATGCGGGGTACTTTTTACAGTTCCCGGCTAATAAGAAATATACTTACGGATTATATAAAGGAGATGTTAATACTAAAAATACTCAGTTTAAACTTCGTTTAATAGGAGACTTCAATATTTATAATGGACTAGCAGCAATTTGCGTAGGTTTATCGCAAGGAATTAATTTAGAAACTTGCAAAAAAGCTTTAGAAAAAGTTAGAGGGATCCCGGGGAGAATGGAAGAAGTAATTTCTAACCCCTTTAAAGTATTTGTTGACTATGCTTTCACTCCCAATGCCCTAGAAAAAGTCTATCAAACTCTAAAGCCAGAAAATAAAAAAATTATTTGCGTGCTCGGTGCCTGTGGAGGAGGCAGAGATAAATGGAAAAGACCAGTTTTAGGCAAAATAGCTGGCAAATACTGTGATGAAATTATTATTACCAACGAGGACCCATACGATGAAGATCCAATAGAAATTATAAACCAAGTAGCAGTTGGCACTAATGAAATAGCAAAGAAAATATTAGACAGAAGAGAAGCAATTAAAGAAGCTTTAGAGCTTGCCCAGACAGGAGATACGGTAGTTATCACCGGCAAGGGCTGTGAACCCTGGATTTGTGTGGCTAAAGGTAAAAAAATTCCCTGGGATGACAGGAAAACAGTAAAAGAAGAGTTTAAAAAACTAAATTTATGAAAAAGTATGAAATTTTAGAACATAAGGCCGATTTAATGATTAGAGCTTTTGGGAAAGACTTAAAAGAGCTTTTTGAAAATGCAATGATTGGGATGTTTGAAAGTGCTAAATATGAAAGGGAAGGTAGGAAAATAAAAAAAGAAATTAAGGTTTCCTCTCTGGACCTATCGTCACTTTTAGTTGATTTTTTAAGTGAAGTCTTATATTCAAGCGAAGTTAATCATGAAATTTATCGCCAAATTCAATTTAGAAAACTTACAAATAAAAACATTGAAGGAAATTTATTTGGTGAAAAATTAAAAACTATTGGAGTGATAATAAAAGGAGTCACTTATCATGGTTTAGATATCCATCAAAAAAAGGATAAAACCTGGGAAGCCACCGTGCTTTTTGACATATAAAGCTACTTTAAAGTTTCTGAATACAATATTGGGCCGTTTTAAAATACGGCTTTTTCTTTTTCGAAAATTTAAGCTAAAATAAAGTAGTCGATGAAGCTAAGGCTTCATCTTCATCTTCTCCCCACTGCCCTGACTTGGGCAGTAGGGCTCGATATATGATTTCGAAAAAGGATTTTAAAAAAATAACCGATTGGCTTTGGGAGATTCCAAAGAGTTTTCGGCCGGACATGCGAGTTCCAGCCCGAGCTTATGTTTCAGAAAAAATGCTAGAAGAAAGCTTCAAGGATAGGTCGTTGGAACAGTTAGTTAATGTTGCTACCTTGCCAGGAATTGTAAATTATGGTCTGGCTATGCCGGATATGCATGAAGGGTATGGTTTTCCAATTGGCGGAGTGGCGGCAATGAGAAAATCTGATGGAGTAGTTTCGCCAGGTGGCGTGGGCTACGATATAAATTGCGGAATGAGGCTTTTGAAATCAGATTATTCTGAAAAGGATATTAAACCCTATTTAGAGAATTTAGCTACTGAAATTCAAAAAGAAGTTCCTTCTGGCCTTGGCCGAGGAAGGCAGATTAAATTAAGCATTGAGCAAATTAATAAAATTTTAGAAGGAGGAGCTCAGAGATTGGTAGAGCAAGGTTATGGAGAAAAAGAAGATTTAGAAAATTGCGAATCAGGCGGCCAACTTCCCCAGGCTGATTCCTCCACCGTTTCTGACCACGCTAAAAATCGAGGAAGAGATCAGGTTGGAACTCTCGGCTCGGGCAATCATTTCTGTGAATTACAAAAAGTAGCAGAAATTTTTGACGAAAAAGCAGCAAAAGCCTTTGGTTTATTTAAAGACCAAATAGTAATAATGATTCATACTGGCTCTCGAGGATTAGGTCATCAAATCGCCACTGATTATATCAGATTGATGATGAGAGCTATGGATAAATATGGAATGAGATTGCCTGATCGAGAATTAGCCGCCTGCCCGATTAATTCAGCTGAGGGTCAAAGGTATTTTCAAGCGATGTCTTGTGGCGCCAATTATGCTTGGTCTAATCGTCAAATGATTGCTCATTGCGTTAGAAAAGCTTGGAAAATTGTTTTAGGAGAGAAAACCCCTTCCTTAGTTGCTCTTTACGATGTAGCCCATAATATTGCCAAAGTTGAAAAATATAATATTGATGGGAAAGAAACAGAAGTGGTTTTGCATCGCAAGGGAGCTACTCGGGCTTTTCCCCCCGGTCATCCAGAAATTCCAGAAAAATACCAAGAAGTTGGGCAGCCAGTTTTAATTCCCGGTTCAATGGGGACCGCCTCATATATTTTGGTTGGGGCTAAAAAAGGAGAGGGAGCCTGGTTCAGTACCTGCCACGGCGCTGGTCGGACTATGTCCCGCCATGAAGCGATGAGGCGGGTCTCTGGACAAGAAGTGATAAAAAGATTAGAATCAAAAGGAATTGTTATTAAATGTCGGTCATTGAGAGGAATCGCCGAAGAAGCTCCGCTGGCCTATAAGAATATTGACGATGTTGTAGAGGTGGTCCATAACGCAGGGCTTTCAAAAAAGGTAGCAAAATTAATACCCTTGGCAGTAATTAAAGGAGAATAATTCGAATTATGAATTTCGAATTATGAATTACGAATTGATAAAAAATACTATACTGAAAAAATATGAAACGGAAGCTTCCCAAAAGCCTGAGGAAATATATTCGTCAAGAGAAAGCTCGGATTCGCCGAGAAGTTTTAGATATCAAAGAACAAAAAGAATTAATAAATGAGCTTTATCAGAAACCGAGCCTCCATCCAAAGGAAGCGAAGGCGAAGAAGAGAACTAAGTCCTCTTCACCTACTTTTAAAAAAGATGAAAATAAAGTTGGAGAGCCAACAAAATATTAATCTTAAAAAAGGAAAAGCTCTATTTTTACCTTTTTTTTCTGGAGGGAGAATTGAGGTTAAGAATCAGAAAATAAAAAAAGAAATCGATAAATTTTCGGCAATTTTCCCATCTTTTCAAGAAAATGAAATCAGGTTAGTTTTTTTTGAGAAAGGGGAGTTTATTTTTTTAAATCTTGGAGAAAAAGAAAAGTGGAGCCAAAGAAAATTTTTATTAGCCGTACGAAAGGTTGTTAGATTCTTAAAAGAGAACAGAATCAAGCAGGCCGCGTTTTTTTTAGAAGAGATTATTCCTCAAGGGGCCGATTTAAATAACTTAGTCAGCCAGATTTTAGAAAATATCTTGTTGGCTGATTATGAATTCACTCGTTACAAAGAAAAGCCAAAGGAAGGCTGGCCGAGGATAGAGTTAGTAGAAATTAGCTGGCTGAATTTTTCAAAATATCAAAAAGATTTAAATCAAGGGAAAATTATTGGTCAAGCAGTAAACTTTGTTCGGGATTTAGCAAATATTCCGGGAGGCGAGATGACTCCTCAAAAATTAGCAAACAGTGCAGTTATTGCCATTAAACAATTTAAAAATATTAAGACAGAAGTTTTTAATGAAAAGAAAATAAAAAAATTAGGAATGGGTGGAATTCTAGGAGTTGCCCAGGGAAGTTCCCAAAAGCCAAGACTGATTATTTTAAAATATTTTGGGAAAAACAAAGATAAAAATTTTGATTTAGCCTTCGTTGGTAAAGGAGTCACTTTTGATACCGGCGGTTTAAATATCAAACCCTTTGAATCTATGAAAGAGGGAATGCAAATGGATATGTCAGGAGGGGCAGCTGTATTGGGAGCAATTTTAGCTATCGCTCAAATTAAGCTACCCTTAAATATCGTAGCTATAACTCCGGCAGTAGAGAATATGCTCTCCGGTCAAGCCCTTAGGCCAGGTGATATTCTAACGGCTTATAATGGGAAGACTATTGAAATAATAAGCACGGATGCCGAAGGAAGAGTTATTTTAGCTGATGCCTTATCTTATGTAGCAAAGAATTTTAAACCTAAAATTATAATAGATGTGGCCACTTTGACTGGTGCGGCAGTGGTAGCCTTAGGGCAAAGAGCCATCGGTCTGTTCACTAATTCAGCAAAAATGGAAGATGTTTTCCGCCGAATTGGTGAAGATTCCGGTGATTATGTTTGGCCTCTCCCTTGCTGGGAAGAATACGAAGAGGAGATTAAAGGAACTTTTGGCGATATTTCTAATTTAGGGAAAACAAAATATGGAGGGGCAATTACCGCCGCTTTGTTTTTAAAGAATTTTACTGAAGGACTGCCCTGGGTTCATTTGGACATTGCTCCGATGATGACTTCAATTGAAAACCAAGGATTAGCTAAAGGAGCCACTGGTAGCGGAGTTCGATACCTCGTTAGATTCGCGCAAAATTTTCAAAAAATTAAAAAAGATTTATAATTTAAATCTCGACAGTTTTTAATCTCGCAGTCGCCTAAGGCGGCCGTTTTTGTTAAAATGAGATAATGAGAACAGGGATTGCTACCATTCCATTAGATTATGGTCGCTGTCCCCGTTGGCTTTTTGAAAGAATGAAGAGATTAGCCAGGGGTATAATAATCGCTATCACCGAGGAAATTGGAGAAGAGGAAGTTTTAAAAAGATTTTCTGATCCCGTTTGGTTTCAAAGTTTTGGCTGCGTATTAGCGTTCGACTGGAATTCTAGCGGCTTAACCACCACAACTCTTGGGGCAGTAAAAGCTGCTCTTTTTGATATTCAGGATAGATTAGGTATTTACGTTTGTGGAGGTAAAGGAAAAACCTCAAGAAAAACACCAGAGGAGATTGAAGCTTACGGGATATCACGCGGTTTTTCCTTCGCTCCAAACTTAATTTATGCTTCTAAAATGGCAGCAAAAACTGATTCCTCTTTAATTCAAGATAATTACCAAATTTATCATCATAATTTTCTATTCACTAAATCTGGCAAATGGGTAGTTATTCAACAAGGATTGAATACTGATAATCAAACTGCCCGTCGTTATCATTGGTTGTCTTCTAATATTCATAATTTTATTGAGGAACCCCATTCAGGGATAATTTCTGGCGCTAAAGTAAAACCTCTAAATTTAATTGCCAAAGAAAGCAATGAAAATCGGGAAATTTCTGCCGGCTTAGTAAAAGAGGAGCCAAAAAGATTTTTAAAAGATCTAAATTTAATCCAAACTAAAAAATCAAAAAATCTTACCTTGATGAAACTTTACAATAAAGAATTCCACTGTCACCCGGTGGCGGAAGAAAAATTCGATTTAAAAAGACTAGAAAAAACTATCTTTTTCGCTAATTCCCAAGAACCAGAGAATTTCGAAAAAGTCCTGTCATTAAAAGGAGTTGGCCCAAAAACAATTAGAGCTTTATCTCTTGTTTCAGAAATAATTTATGGAGCCAGACCCTCGTACGAAGACCCGGCAAGATACTCTTTTGCTCACGGAGGGAAAGATTCTACTCCGTTTCCGGTTAGTCGAAAAGTCTATGACAAAACTTTAGAAGTAATGGAAAAAGGAATTAAAAAAAGTAAAGTTTCCAATCGAGAAAAAATTGGAGCTCAGAAAAGGTTGGAAAGTTTATTATGAAAAAATATTCGTCAAAACGAGCGAAAAAAGGAAAATTGGCTTACCGAACTCCAAGTCGTTTTATCTACCAAAAATGCCAAGAAGTAGTCAAGACCAAGAGAAAAAAGAAATAAAAGCATCCTCCCTTACCCGAGTGAAGCGAAGGGTGGAGAAAAGATTTATCTCTTTGACTACTCAGCCTTGGAGAATTTTCATAATGGAGGCTTTTTTATTTTCTTTAACCTTAGGTTTAGGAATTTTTACTGCTTTTAGAATAAATGAAATTTTAAAATTCCAAAAATTTACAATACCTCAAATTTCTTTTGGGAAGTTTGTCATCTATTTTCTATTAGCTACTTTATTAATATTTTTAATCTCCTATTTTCTAAAATTTAAAAAAGGGAAAAGAGTATTCTTTAAAGCTATTTTCATTCTGGCAATTTTCTGGGGAGGAGCATTGTTGCTTAGTTATTGGATACCAGACCTTCTGGTCCTAATTTTGATAGGAATTTTAATCTTTTGGTGGCTTAAAAAACCCTCAATTTTAATTCAAGACTTTTGTCTAATTTTAGGGATAGCAGGGCTAGGTAGTATTTTGGGATTAAGCCTTACTCCTCAAATTGTGGTACTGCTTTTGATAATCTTTTCAATTTACGATTTCATTGCTGTTTACAAAACAAAGCATATGGTCAAGATGGCGAAAGAAATGATTGAAAGCAAAGCGATTTTAGCTCTAATTGTTCCTCCAAATATTTCTGGTTTTCGAGAAAGTTTGGAAAAGATTGAGCCTGGCGGGGAATTTTTAATTTTAGGAGGGGGAGATATTGTTTTCCCTTTGCTTCTTTGCGCTTCATTGATTCCTTTCGGGATTTTAAATTCTTTAATTGTTGCGATTTTTGCTCTAATTGGTCTTTTGGTCGGATTTTTACTCTTCTTTTTACAAAAAGTTCGCCAACCAATTCCCGCTCTACCCTCCATTGCCTTATTTTCAATAATTGGTTTTTTAATCACAAAACTTATTCGATGAAAAAAGCAATAGAGGTTAAAAAATTAAATCGAAAAATTAGAAATTGTAAGAAATGTTCCTTGTGGAGGACGAGAAAAAATACTGTTCCAGGCGAGGGACCGGCTAATGCTAAAATTATATTCGTTGGTCAAGCCCCTGGTTCCGAGGAAGACAAAACCGGCCGACCTTTTATTGGAAGAGCCGGCCGGTTTCTAAATCAGTTATTAAGAATCGCAAATATTAAAAGAGAAAAAGTCTTTATAACCTCACCGATTAAATGTTTTCCACTGAAAAACCGGAAACCAACCGAAAAAGAAATTGAAGCCTGCCTTCCTTATCTTAAAAAGCAAATTGAGATTATAAATCCTAAAAAATTTATTTTACTTGGTGAAGTGGCTTTTAAAATTTTTTTCTCTGGTAAAAAATTAAAAGATTTTCGAGGAAAATTTATTAAAAAAGCTGGCAAAGAATATTTTGTCAGTTATCATCCAGCTGCAGGAATGAGGTTTCCTCGGATAAGAAAGATTTTAGAAAAAGATTTTAAAAAGATAAGAGAAAATCTTAAAGATTTTTAACCATATAGGTTTCCTCCAGTTTATATTTTAATTTAGAAAAATAGTTCCGAACTCCAATAGCTGAAATCACTGAAATTTTGTTTAAACCTAATTCCTCTTTGGCTATTTTTTCTGCTTCTCTAATTGATTCTTTCCCAAGGCCCCGATGTTGAGGAGCTAATTTTTTTTCGGCAATTGGAACAAGTGGGCCATAAGTATGAATCTCGCGGATTATCGCTTTATTCTGAGAAGTGATTCGTAGGCGGAGCAAACTATAAAGCTTTGTTCTGCTTCTATTTTCAAAACTTAAAAAGATTTCTTTACCATCAGAGGCTTCATAATCTTCTCTAAAGAGAAAAACTTTCTCTCTTGGATTATAATTCTCTCTAACTTCACGACACCTTATACACCTACATTGCCAGTTAGGGGCCCGTTCGCTTTGCGAACGGGAGGATGTGGTGGGTGGGTTGTAGTCTTTTTTCATTTCCTCAAAAACTACTTGTCTTAAGTTAGAAATTTTGGCTGGACCAGCCACAATAATTGAAGACGGTATATCTCTGGTTATTCTCTGAATTCTGACATAGTGGGGGATTTTCTTTTTAATCTCTTTAATAAGGTTAATTAGTTGTTTTTCAGTATAGGGCTTGTATTTTCCCGCCTTCCACCATTGATAAAGGGGAGCTTCTTTTAATAGGGCGCAAGGATAAATTTTTAAAAGGTCAGGTTGAAAATCGGGATTTTTGAATAATTCCTCAAACATTTTTTCATCTCGCTTTAAATCAGAACCGGGCAAATTGGGCATCATTTGGTATAAAACCTTAAAGCCAGCATCTTTTAATAATTTTGTGGCCAAAATCGTTTCTTTTACTCCGTGACCTCTGCGATTCAATTTCAAAATATTATCATAAATTGACTGAACCCCTAATTCTATCATCGTTACTCCCAATTCTCGCAATCTTTTAATTTCTTTAACATCAATAAAATCAGGCCTCGTTTCAACTGACAACCCAACAATTCGATGCTTAACTTTTTCATTTAATTTTTGAGCTTCTTTTAGAATTCTAGCTACCCTTTCGTTGCAGGCATCAAAACACTTTTTCACAAACCAACTTTGATAGTTTTTAGGATAATAACTCCAGGTTCCTCCAACTATTCTCAACTCAATTTTATCAGTTGGATGGCCTTCGCTTTCAAGCATTTCGATTCGCTTTTTAACTTGTAAATAAGGGTCATAATTTAATCTTTTGGCTCTTTCAACTGCCGGCTCTCCGGAAACATAACTTTTGGGGATTCCTTTTTCAGTTGGGCAATAAAGACATTTTCCCGGGCAGGGATAGGGTTTAGTCAAAACAGAAATATTTACAATTCCCGAAAGAGAACGAATTGGCCGAGTTCGTAAAAGTTCTTCTAAAATTGGCGATTTTTTAATCCTTTTATTCTTAATTAATTTGTGATAAGCTTTTAGTAGTTCAATATTGCTCGGACAAGAAATTTTGTATTTTTTAGCAATTTTTCTCTTGAAAGAAGCTAAATTAACCTGGGTTTTCGCCTGTCTTTTAATTAAATCTTTTATTATTCCAATAGTAATCATGGAAAGAGAACATGCTGAGTATTTACTTAAGAAGACTACAGAGGATTATAACCTGATTGCCAAAGCTTATTCAAGAACTAGGGCTTTTATTCCGGGGGACATAAAAGCTTTAGGGAATTATGCTTTAGAAGGAGAAAGGGTGTTAGATTCAGGATGCGCGAATGGTCGACTGATTGAAGTTTTAAGAGATAAAAAAGTAGATTATTTCGGAGTTGATATCTCTGAGAGATTGATTGAAATTGCTAGAGAAAAATATCCTCAGGCAAAGTTCCAAGTAGCTGATGCCTTAAGTTTACCCTTTTCTGACAATTATTTCGACAAAATTTATAGTATTTCGGTTTTGCATAATATTCCTTCGACAGAGTTTCAAATCCGCTATTTAAAAGAAGCAAGAAGAGTTTTAAAACCAGGCGGTCTTTTAGTTTTGAGAGTTTGGGATTTTTGGAAGAGAAGGGAAGCTTCAAAGCTAATTTTTAAATATACCCTTTTAAAATTAATCGGGAAGTCTCAATTAGATTTCAAAGATGTTTTTGTCTCTTGGAAAGATTCAGAAGGTAAAGTTTTGATCCAACGTTATTTTCATTGTTTTACGCAGGGAGAGCTTGAAAATTTAGTTAGAGAATCGGGATTAAAAATAAAAGAAAGCTGGCGAGGAGGTAAAGATCCGAGAACCAACATTTATTTAATTGCCGAAAGGCGATGAAAACTTTGTTTTCATCTTGACGCTTCACTAACGTTCGCGTAAATGATGCCCCTGTAGCTTAATGGATAAAGCGTCTCCCTCCGGAGGAGGAAATGGCTGTTCGACTCAACCCAGGGGCACAAGAACTTGACAGAAATCTTTGAAAAATTAAAATGAAAATTGAGGGGGTACGAGATTTTTTTCGTAGGACAAGCAGTTTTTGATGAGGGAGGCTGAAGGATATCCCTGGTTCATGTCCAACTAGGTCTGAACTTAAGCCAAGAACAACAAGAACTGTGCCCTCTCGCTAAAATTGGGAAGATTTACTTCCCGTTTTTAGTTTGGTAAAATATATTTATGAAATACAAAATTGCTGTTTCGGGGGCTGCTCGAATTAGCCATTGCTGTAAAGCAATTAAAAAACTATCTAAGGAAGTTGGTCGAGAGGTTGCCAGGCAGAAATGCATTTTAATTACTGGTGCTACTACTGGCGTTCCCTATTTAGCTGCCCAGGGTTGTAAAAAAGTTGGCGGATTTTCTGTTGGTTTTTCTCCAGCTACCTCCGAAGCCGCCCATCTTAAAACCTATAAATTACCGATGGACACTTTCGATGTTATGATTTACACTGGCGCCGATTATGTTGGTAGAAATGTAATAATGACAAAATCGGCAGATGGAGTAATTATTATCTGCGGAAGAATGGGAACCTTGCATGAATTCGCTACAGCTTTCGAAATTCAAAAACCAATTGGAGTTTTGAGAGAGACAGGCGGAACAGCAGATAAAATAAAAATCATTGCTACCGGGCCCTATCGAGGAGTGAAAAAGATTATTTACGAAAAAGACCCCAAAAAACTAGTTGAAAAATTAATTCAACTAATCAAAAAAGAGAAAAAATTAAATTCGCAGTACAAAAGGTCGAAAGAATAAATCATCTTTGACTTAAAAATTATGGCGAACGAAGAACCTCTTCCTGAAGAAGGGAAATTAATCGGCAAAATTACTCATTATTTCGGTAATATTGGAGTAGCGGTTATTGAACTTTCTGATACCCTTAAAGCGGGCGATGAAATCCGAATTATTGGAGGGGAAACTGATTTTACTCAGAGCGTGGAATCAATGGAGGTTGAGCACAAAAAAGTTGACGAAGCTAAAAAAGGAGATTCAGTCGGCTTAAAGATTGACCAAAAAGTTAGGGAAGGTTATAAAGTCTACAAATTGTAAATATCACCAGGTATGGAGTTTCAAATTGTTTGCCAGCTGTTATTGGCCACTTTTTTGGGTGCCCTAATTGGTTTAGAAAGAGAATATAAAAGAAAGGAAGCCGGACTTCAGACTTACAGTTTGGTGGCTTTGGGTACCTGTCTTTTTACTATAATTTCTTTTGCTTTATTTAATTCTTTTCTTGCCGAAACTGGTATTAGCTTTGATCCTTCAAGGATAATTCAGGCAATAGCCATAGGAATTGGTTTTATTGGAGCAGGAGTGATTTTTCGTCAAACTTCAGGAATTATTGGCTTGACCACTGCTGCTGGTTTGTGGACGACAGCCGCTATTGGAATTGCCGTTGGAGCCGGACTTTATTTTCTGGCTACACTTACTACTATTTTAGCAATTTTAATTCTGGCTGGCTTCGGGCTGTTAGAAGAAAAAATTTTTAAGGAGAGACTACAACCCCCCCGCCACCCTCCTGAAAGGCACCTATGAGGAAAAACTTTCTTTTTGCCCTTTCTGTTTTGATTGGTACGATAGTTGGGGCAGGGGTTTTTGGAATCCCTTATGTAATAGCTAAAAGCGGGATAGTTCCCGGCTTTTTTTATTTTTTTATTTTGGGAGGAGCAGTACTTTTAATTCACTTATTTTTTGGAGAAATAGTTTTGAGAACAAAAGGAAAGCAACGGCTAATTGGTTATTCTCAAAAGTATTTAGGTAAATGGGGGAAATTGTTAATTACTATAGCAGTAATTCTTGGGGTTACCGGTGCTTTGCTGGCTTATTTAATTCTGGCCGGAGATTTCTTAGAAATTTTATTTTCCCCATATACAAATTTAACCAGTTTTTATTTTTCTTTAATTTTTGGAGTAGTTTTGTCTTATTTTATCTTTCGGGGAATAAAACTAATTGCCCCGACTGAATTATTTACAAACCTTCTTTTCTTTTTGGTTATCTTTATTATATTTTCTCTTTGCTTACCAAAGATTAATTTTTCAAACCTCCCTCTTTTTAATTTACCAGACGTTTTTCTTCCTTACGGAGTAATTTTATTTTCTTTAATTGGTTGGTCAGCAGTTCCAGAAATCGTAGAAATTTTAAAAACAGCTGAAGACTACAACCCGCCCACCATATCCTCCCAACCTTCGGTTGGGCCCCTAAAGAGTCTCAAAAAAATTATAATTTTAGGAACTATTATCGTTATTGTTTTTTACGTTTTATTCGCAGTAGGAATAATAGGAATAACTGGCGGAAAAACTTCTACTGATACTCTTTCCGGATTAATACCAATTTTGGGCGGAAAGATTATTTTCTTGGGCGCCTTAGCTGGATTAATAACTTTAGCCGATTCATTTTTGATTTTAGGATTACATTTAAGAAATACTTTTATTTACGACCTTAAAATTTCAAAAAACTTAGCTTTCTTAACAGCTTGTAGTTTACCGATAATTTTATTTTTAATTGGATTTCGAAGCTTTATTGGGATTATTGGATTTGTGGGGACAGTACTTGGGGTGATTGAAGGAATAATAATTATTTTAATTTTCAAAAAAGCTAAAACAATGAGCGATCGTCAACCGGAATACAGCTTGAAAATTCCTTCTATTTTGTTATACTTTTTAATAGTAATCTTTGTCTTGGGGGCCGTTTTCCAATTATTATGAAGTTTATTGCTGATTTTCATTTACATTCGAAATATTCTCGGGCAACTTCTCCCCAAATGGATTTAGAGAACCTTGATAACTGGGCAAAAACGAAGGGGATTAAAATTTTAGGTACTGGAGATTTTACTCATCCAGAATGGTTTAAAACTTTGAGAGAGAAATTAGAACCGGCCGACCCCGGACTTTTTAAATTAAAAAATTCTGATTCCGAGACAAGATTTATTTTAACGGCTGAAATATCTAATGTTTATAGTAAGGCGGGGAAA
>Ga0307438_1000867_pt1 | contig 20743 bp, 14 predicted proteins | sample SalMarWE160110MG_FD_202144 | JGI IMG/M metagenome (GOLD analysis project Ga0307438, IMG submission 202144) | Salt marsh sediment microbial communities from the Plum Island Ecosystem LTER, Massachusetts, United States - WE1603-110 | ecosystem: Environmental > Aquatic > Marine > Intertidal zone >... | reverse complement strand
CATCCAGGTTATCTTTTCTTAATTCTCACAGGACATCAAATAGCAAAAATAGCATATGGCGGTTCGTCTCTTTGGAGCTGGATATATTCCGCCCAGGTTATGACATTTATATTCAGGTTACTTACGATAGCGGTGCTTTATTTTGTAGGTAAGGAAATAGTAGGGCCAAAACTTAGTTTTTTAGCTGTTTTAGTTTTCATTCTGCTGCCTAAGCCAGCCAAATATGGAAGCGATGCACTAAGTGATTGGCCATATCTTTTCTTTTTAGTAAGCGGTTTATTACTCTTGTTGCGCGGGGCGATAGACGGTAAATGGTGGATGTTCGGCTTTGCGGGACTGGCTGCCGGTTCGGGATACCTTGTTCGGCCGGAATGTGCTCAGTTGATTGTATATGGTTCTTTATGGACAGCCTTACAACTATTAGGAACAAAACGTACTATGGCTAAAAGCAGGGCGGTGTTTGCAATGGTCCTATTGCTCGTTGGCTTTCTGATTCCAGCGGGACCATATATGAAATTTAAAGGAGCAATCTTCCCAAAAAAAAATGTTTTACAATTTGACGTAACAAAAGCTCAAATAGAAAATTATGATAACAAACAGGACTTTCCATATTCTGTATATACTGCTGATCTTGGACCAACTGATATAGCAAAGGCTTTTAATAAATTGATTGAAGAAACCGGTGATACGTTAATGTGGTTTTTTTTGCCTGCTTTGTTAGTAGGTGCGTATAAATATTTCAGACAGCGAGACAGGTATGAGCCGCAGACGTTTTTTACTGCGATTCTGATTGCTCTGAACTTATCTTTGATGATATGGCTGTACTGCAAGTACGGCTATATAAGTGGAAGACATACTTTGTCATTAGTAGTTCTCACAATTTTCTTTGTGCCGGCTGGATTACAGACACTCGGAATTTTGCTAAGTAATTTTTTCCCAAAAGGGCAGTCGAAATGGAATCGAGATCCACATTCATGGTTTTTAATCTTGCTCATAGCTGGCTTGGTTTTGTGCGTTCCTAAATTACTCAAGCCATTACATGCTGACAAACGCAATTATCGCGAAGCAGCACAGTGGCTGGCTAATCACACAGAACAGCAGGACATAATAGCAACTCCTGATATTCGAATCAGTTTTTATGCTCAGCGACAAGGTTTAAATTGGACGAATGGACAAATTCCCATGCAAGCTCAATATGCTGTCAGAATATTCAAAGAAAAAGACAAGCCGGTTGCATCAGAACCGGTGGAAAAGATAGAGTATAGATATGTGGATAGAAGAAATGAAAAAGTCAGTATCATCATATATAAAAAGTTACCAGCAAAAGAACCTTTCGGGCAGAAAGAATTATCTATTCCTGACACTGACAATGGCGATAACAGATTTTAAGATTAAGTACGACAATTCCATTTTAGGGTATCTATGGAGTTTGCTTAAGCCGTTGTTGATGTTCGGCACATTGTATCTCGTATTTTCGGTATTCGTCAGATGGGAAGTTGAAAATTATAGACTATATCTTCTTTTAGGAATTATTCTCTGGAATTTCCTGTCCGAGGTAACCCTAAACAGCATGGTCTTATTGGAAGGCAAGGCATCAATAATTAAAAAGATTTATTTTCCACGATGGATCATTGTTGTTGCATCCTCCTTAACATCTTTACTGACCTTAGTGCTTAATATAGGTGTCTTTTTTCTATTTTTTGTTTTTTCCGGGATCCATTTTCGAATCAGCGCATTATACCTAGCAGTTTATTTAGTTGAGCTTTATATATTTGTTTTAGGACTTGCTCTTTTTTTATGCTCATTATTTCCGAGATTTCGGGACATTCATCACATTTGGGAGGTCTTTGTTCAGCTTGGTTTTTGGGCGACGCCAATTATATATCCGATTTCAATAGTGCCGGTGAAATACCATAAATTTATATTTCTAAATCCAGTGGCCAGAATTATCCAGGGCTGTAGAGAGGCCCTTATCGGTTCAGGCAGCGATTTCTTGGGCTTTAGAAACCATATTATCATACTCTCTGTGGCAGCCTGTTTGTTCGTCGTAGGATTAGCAATGTTTAATAAATTATCGCGCAGTTTTGCTGAGGTTTTATGATAGCTCTTGAAAATGTAACTAAAATATTTCGTCTGCCGCACGATATAAGGGCTACCTTGCGCCAGCGGTTTGTCAGCATTCTGAGTAAGAACACTTACGAAGAGCTCTATGCTCTACATGATATTAACCTGAGAGTTAATGAGGGCGAGTTCTTAGGGATCATCGGCAAAAATGGTGCGGGCAAGTCAACGTTGTTAAAACTTATAGCTAAGGTAATCGAACCGACATCAGGTAAAATATCTGTAGGGGGGAATGTGGCGCCTTTTCTTGAGCTATGGGTGGGGTTTCAAGGTGACCTTACAGTTAGAGATAACATTTTTCTCTACGGCGCTTTGCTTGGAATGTCACGGCAAGAAATTGAAGGCAAGTATGACTGGATAATTGATTTCTCCGGATTGGAAAGATTTATTGATGCGAAATTAAAGAATCTGTCATCTGGGATGCAGGTTAGGCTGGGCTTTTCCATCACGGTCAGCATTGAAAGCCCGATACTGTTGGTGGATGAAGTTTTAGCCGTAGGCGATATAGATTTTCAGCAGAAATGTTATAATGTTTTTGAGAATTTCAAGAAAGATGGCCGAACAATTCTATTTGTAAGCCACGATTTAAACGCTATTGAACGTTTTTGTGATAGGGTGATTCTATTGGAAGAAGGTAGGCTGAGATGCGATGGTAAGCCAGAGCAAGTCTTACCGATGTACATACACGGATGTGACCAGCCGGATACCAATAATGCTGCTTCTGGAAACACTCATTGTTGTGGTAATACCGAAATACCAACTGACATTAACGCTAAGGAGTATTGGGATAAAAGATTTAGTGAGGATTGGGAACTATGCGAAGGACCTAAACAGAGTGAATTCTTTTATAAGCTCGCGATAAAAAACCTTCCACGGAAAGTTTTTTACAACATGAAAAAGGAGAACTTATCTATCCTTGATTGGGGTTGTGCTGAAGGCGATGGTACCAATTTACTATTTAAGAAATTTGAAAGAAAAGGAGCAAAGGTTGAAGGGCTTGATATATCGGATATAGCAATCGAAAAGGCAAAAAGAAAGTATCCTTATATAAACTTTCGAGACACTCCACTGGAAAATATAAACGACCAGTTTGATGTTATATTTACTTCCAACACTCTGGAACACTTTCAAGAACCCTATTGGGTATTAAGGAAGCTTTTGATGCATACTCGCTTTTACCTGGTTGGTTTGGTTCCTTTTCAAGAGCAGAACCCTATCGCAGAGCATTTTTACGTTTTTGGCCGGTCAAGTTTTCCATCAAAAATAAGTGATTTTGCGCTTGTATATTTTAGAGTAATTGATGTGGTATCGAAGTATTGGTATGGTAGACAAGCACTTTTCATTTACATGAAGGGAAAAAACGCTTAGTGGTATGTTAGCGAGTCAACTATGAAAGTGTATAGCCTTATACGCAGAGCATTTCAGATTTGGCGGTCAGAAGGCTTTAGTAGCTTGGCATGGAGATTTTTGAAAAAAGTAAAATACGGATGCGGTCGCGCACCGCTTATGAGCGGTCCCAACAAGAACAGGCTACTGAAACGTGCTACCCAAAAGGATTATTTTTCGCAAGCAAATACCTACGATGTATTTTTCTTCTCCATAATCAACTGGAATTTTAGGTTTCAGCGGCCACAACAGATAGCAACAAGGTTCGCAAAGAGAGGCCACAGAATCTTTTATGTAAGCATCAATCTGCGAAAACAGGCATCATATACAAGCAGACAGTTGCTGGATAACGTGTACGAAATAAGACTGCCCTATAATGAAAACACCGCTATATATAATGCCGATATCCGAAATGGATCTGGAATTCTTAGCAAAGCAATGCGAGACCTTTTTGCTAATTTCCAGATAAAAGAAGCAGTCGCCTTCGTGAATTTCCCCCTTTGGTATCCTCTGGCTAAACAGCTCCAGCAAGAGTATGACACAAAAATGGTGTTTGACTGTTTAGACGAATTCTCTGAATTTAAAGGAATTGATGCCGACATGGCAGCACTTCAAGAAATGCTCATAAAAGAAAGCGACTTTTGCATCGCATCATCAACTAGACTATACTACAAAGTTAAACAGAAATGCGATAAAGTCGTACTTGTAAAAAATGCAGCAGAATTTGAACATTTCCATAATCTGCAACCCAACAAGCTATTGCAGCATATCAGACAACCAATTATAGGTTACTATGGTGCGATAGCCGAATGGTTTGATTCAGAAGTAGTTGAATATGTAGCAACGCGAAAACCCAATTGGAATATTGTTCTTATTGGACACACCCTTGGTTCTGATATTACTCGGCTAAGGAAATACAAGAATGTATACATATTGGGTGAAAAACCATACATCCAACTTCCAAAATATTTATACTGGTTCAATGTATGTATCATACCGTTCAAGTTAAATGATTTGACGTTATCCACCAACCCAGTAAAGTTCTACGAGTTTGCAAGTTCAGGCAAGCCTATAGTTTCTACTAAATTGCCTGAACTTTTACCATACAGCGATTTTGTTTATCTTTGCGAAGACAAAGAGGAATTCCTAAGAAATATCCAAAAAGAATTGGAGGAAACAGATGAAAGTTTGGCGAAAAAGAGGATCGAATTTGCACGCGCGAATGACTGGAGCAAAAGAGTAAATGACATTGCGGAACTCATAACTGCATCTTATCCACTGGTATCCATTGTCATAATTACTTACAATAACTTGAAACATACGCAACTCTGTATCAATAGCATTTTCACCAAAACAGCTTATCCCAATTACGAATTGATAGTCGTTGATAATGCATCATCGGATGGAACGCAAGATTACCTTATGGAATTAAAGGGTCAACATAAGAATATCAGAGTCATATCGAATAAACAAAACGCCGGTTTTGCAGCGGCTAGTAACATAGGGATGAGACAGTCTCATGGCCAATACATAATCCTTTTAAATAACGACACGATCGTTACAAAAGGCTGGATAAGCGGCCTTATAAAATATTTTATAAAAAACCCAGCAGTAGGGACAGTTGGGCCTATTACGAATTGCATAGGCAACGAGGCAAAAATCAACGTAGACTATAAGAATTTATCCACTATGGAGATTTTTACAGAACATTATACAGCAAAGAAGAAAGGAAAGTTTTTTGAGATACCTGTGCTTGCTATGTTTTGCGTAGCCATGTCAAGACAGACCATAGATAGGGTAGGGCTTCTGGATGAGCAGTTTTCCATCGGCATGTTTGAGGACGATGATTATGCACTGAGGACCAGAAAGGCTGGGCTCAAAGTAATATGCGCTGAAGATGTCTTCATACATCATTTTGGGGGAGCATCATTCGGCAAACTCAATCCAAATATGTACAATACAATATTTGAGAAGAACAAGAAAAGGTGGGAAAAAAAATGGCAATTGAAATGGAACCCACACAAATATAGATATTAAAAGTTTGGCGTAGAAAAAAATAACAGAAACTAAGGTCTTTACGGTTTGCCGTTCTAAGAATTGTAAAATATGAAAATCGTTTTTATCTTTGGTACACGGCCTGAGGCTATAAAGCTGGCGCCTTTGATTTTGAAGGGGAAGGAAGAAGGAATTCATCAGATCAAAGTTTGTATTACTGCACAACATAGGGAAATGCTTGATCAGGTGTTGGGCTTTTTCGATATTAAGCCAGATTTTGACTTGAATTTGATGAGCGATAATCAATCTCTATTTGATATCACCTCCAAAGCTTTAGTCACTTTAGATGGGGCTTTGAAAGAAAAAACGCCAGATTTGATATTCGTTCAAGGAGACACAACGACGGCCTTTGTAGGAGCATTGGCAGGATATTATAAAAAGATAAAGGTGGCTCACATTGAAGCAGGCTTGAGAACTGGAAATAAGTTTTCCCCCTACCCCGAAGAGATCAACAGAATACTTATAGACCATCTAGCTGATTATCATTTCGCTCCCACCATTAAAGCAGCAAAAAACCTCTCAAACGAAGGTATAATAAAAAACGTCTGTACAGTTGGCAATACTGTCGTAGATGCTCTGTACCTATGTCTGGATATTATCAAGAAAGAAGGAGGAGAGAGATATCACAAGTACTTTGACTTTATAGATTTTTCTAAGAAAATTATTCTCATAACTGGACATAGGCGAGAGAGCTTTGGAAAGACGTTTGAAAATATTTGCTACGCCTTAAAAACTCTTGCTGAGACATTCAAGGAGAGCGAAACCATTTATCCGGTTCACTTAAATCCGAATGTATGTCAACCCGTAAACAGAATATTAAGAAAAATAAAAAATGTGCATTTATTAGAGCCTCTGGGATATCCTTATTTAGTGTGGCTTATGAAAAGAGCATATTTCGTACTCACGGACTCTGGTGGCATTCAAGAAGAAGCTCCGGCTCTCGGCAAACCTGTCTTGGTTATGCGGGATACGACAGAAAGACCCGAAGGAATAGAAGCTGGTACTGCAAAACTTGTTGGGACTCAAAGAGAAAATATATTAAAAGAAGCCGCTACTTTGCTAACGAATAAAAGAGAATATGAAAGAATGGCAAAAGCGACAAATCAGTATGGCGATGGGAAGGCCGCTGACAGGATATTAAGAATCTTAGAGAGGCGAGTCCGTTGAAAATTCTTTATTTTGCACCGATAGACTGGGGATCTATACGTCAGAGACCCCAGCATTTAGCTCAAAGACTCGCAAAGTACTTTGACTTCACTTACGTACAACCTTTGGGGTTAAGAAACCCTAAACCATCAGACTTTAATAGAGCCATAAAGAGATTCTTTGTTTTTTTCAAGACGCAAAATTCCAATGATGGTTTGATAATCAAAAACCCGATTTTTCTGCCAATAATTAATCCCAGCATTAACAGGATCAATCAGCATCTCCTAAAAAAGCAACTTCAACCACTAACAAACAATGACACAGTAGTCTGGGTAACATCGCCGTCGAAACTTATGCCTCATTTGTTAGAACAATTAAAATTTAAGATATTAGTATATGAAATGATGGATGATTATGCTGAAATTCACGCGCCGATAAAAAAGGATATAATAGAAACAGAAAAATGGCTTGGTAGAAATGCCAGCCTTATAATTACAACTTCCACAGCTCTATTTGAAAAGGCCAAAATGTTTAATAAAAGAACAGTTCTAATAGGCAATGGTGTTGATTTTGATTTCTTCAATAAATCCAGGTTTACCAGACCCACTGACCTGCAAGGAATGCGTAGAATAGCTGGCTATATAGGTTCCATTGATAAGTGGGTAGATTTCAAAACCGTAACTTTCCTCGCGGACTGCAGAAAAGATATCGATTTTGTTTTTGTGGGACCCATAAAGATTCGGCATCTACCTATGAGGGATAATCTCAAATTTCTCGGGCAGAAAAATTATACTATTTTGCCCCACTATTGTAATCAATTTGATGTTTGTTTGATACCTTTTACACCTAATAAGTTTGCCGATACGATAAATCCTACTAAGCTTTATGAGTATTTTGCTTTAGGCAAGCCTGTTGTAACCTATAGAATGAAAGAACTTATGCCGTACAGTCAACTAATATTTACTGCAACAGATCAATTGGATTTCCTGAACAGATTAGAACAAGCCTTTTCGGAGAGGAGCTTTGACATCAAACTGAAAAGAAAAGAAGTAGCCAAAATCAATGACTGGTCTTCAAAGGCAGAATCGCTAAGAGCTGTTTTGTCCCAATTGTAGGATTCCATAAGTTCAAGCTATTTATTATGCTTAGCATAATTATACCCACGCTTAATGTCGGTGCTGACTTCGGCAAGCTGCTTGATGCTTTAGACGCTCAAACATTCAAGGCGGAAGAAATTCTGATCATCGACTCTAGCAGCAACGACAGCACAGCAAAGATAGCTCAAAATCGTAGCTGCAAAGTAATAAAAATGAATCGTACCGATTTTGACCATGGCACAACACGAAACTTAGCTGCAGGCCAAACGAATAGTGAATTTATAATATTTCTTACCCAGGATGTCATTCCTGCCGATAAATATATGATTGCCGAGCTAATAAAACCAATGCAAAGCAATTCAAATATTGCTATATGCTACGGCCGAGCAAAATAAACATCAGCTTTGAGTTTTTTCGCAAAGGTTTCATGATTAGCAAACTCTCTGCCGTTGTCTGCAGTGATGGTGTATACTCGGGATTTATGCGGGTCCAACAAACGAACAATTTGTTCCTGAACCGCTTCGGCAGTGTTGCGAGCTAATTTGCCAATCGCAGTCAATTTGCTTTTTCTTTCCACTAACGTTACCATGGCCCCTTTATGGTTTTTGCCGATTATGGTATCTGCCTCCCAATCGCCGATGCGTTTTTTGGTCTCAACGATTTTGGGACGATGTTCAATTCCTACTCGATTGGGGATTTTCCCGCGTGAATCCTTGCTTCGGTATCGTTTGCGTTTCTTTTTATGGCCGGCGATTCTCAGGTGTTTATACAACTTTCCACCGGCAGCTTTGTCTTGCCAGATATGCCGATAGATTCGCTCGTGACTAACTGTTGGCCCTTTCCAGTGGGGGTCCAATTTCATCCTTTCAGCTATCTGTTCGGGCGAGAAATCCTCTTCGAGCTTGTCTTCGAGATACTTTATCGTCTTGTCGGTCATCTTGACTGCCTTGTGTGAGTCGTGCCGACGTTGTAAGGCTTTTTGGTGAGCCTGTTTGGCTCGATAGCCTCGTAGGCCGATATTGCGTTGTAGCTCTCGCCAGATGGTCGAATCCGCCTATAGCGGACTAATTTGTCAGCTATCTGAGCTTGAGATATTTCTGCTTGCTTAATGGCGTAAATTTCGATATGGTCTTCTTCGGTGAGCTGGCAATACTTTCTCATAAGCGCTCCTTCTAGCGTTTTTTAGGTTAGCGAGTAAGTGTAACAACTCACCACCTTTTTCGCTACTTGTTGCACTTATGAGTTGAATCCGCCGAAATTAAGAAATGCCCGAAGGTACAGAGAGACTGCATCTGTATATGCAGCTTGTTTTAAAATTGGCCTATAAAACGAGACAGAGTAAAGAAATAAAAGCATGAATACGTTTAGAAGGACAGTAACAAATACTTATGAATGGGAAAGTCTCTAAAGAAAAGCTATCCCACCGTGTAATTAAAGGTGGATTCTGGGTATTCTCAATCAGATTAGTTCAGCAGCTGTTAGGTTTTGCAAGGCTTATAATTCTCGCCCGTATCCTTGCTCCCCAAGATTTTGGATTATTCGGGATAGCGCTTTTAGCAATGTCGTTACTGGAGACGTTTTCGCAGACCGGCTTCAATGCAGCATTGGTGCAAAAAAAGCAAGATATAAAATCGTATTTAGATACGGCATGGACCGTTCAGCTGGTCCGCGGAATTGTCCTTGCTGCGATTGCTTTTGCCATTGCCCCGTATGTGGCTGCCTTCTTTGACACACCGGCAGCAAAGCCCATTCTTCAAGTTATTGCTTTGTCGGAGCTCATCAGAGGTTTTGCCAATATCGGTGTAGTATACTTTCAGAAGGAGCTGAAGTTTCACAAGCAGTTTATCTACTCACTTAGCGGTACGCTTGCGGATATGGGTGTGGCGATCTCAGCAGCGTTCTTCTTGAGGAGTGTCTGGGCGCTCGTCTTCGGGCTTTTGGCTGGGAACCTCGTCCGTCTGATAGTCTCGTATTTTGTTCACCCTTACCGGCCGAAACCGAACTTTAATCTTCAACAATTCAAAGATTTATCCGGTTTTGGCAGATGGGTTTTGGGTTCGAGCATACTTATTTTCTTAGTTACTCATGGAGATGACGCATTAGTAGGAAAAGTACTTGGTGTGACTGCTCTTGGCTTTTACCAGCTTGCTTATAGATTGTCCAACATGCCCGCCACCGAGATTACTCATGTCATTTCGCAGGTGACATTTCCGGCTTATTCAAAGCTACAAGATAATTTACCGAAATTAAGAGAGGCGTATCTAAAGGTTTTACAACTTACAGCATTCTTGTCTTTTCCCCTTGCAGGATTAATTTTTGTATTAACTCCCGATTTTACAATGATATTCTTGGGAGAAAAATGGATGTCGATAGTACCAGCGATGCAGGCATTGGTTTTCGCCGGCTTAGCAAGATCAATAGCTGCTACAACAGGACCGGTGTTCCTAGCGGTGGGAAAACCGAAAATAGAGACTCAATGGCAAATTGTTCGCCTTCTGATATTGGCTGCTTTGATATGGCCCTTAACCATAGTGTGGGGAATAGTAGGGAGTTCCATAGCTGTACTCTTAAGCATCTTAGTATCGACTTTTGGTTTTCTCTTTATGGTCCTGAAAATTACAAGGTCCAGGACGCTGCAATTTGCTAAGACCATAGCGTTTCCCTGGATAGGCGGAGCACTTTTGGTTATTTCGGTACTTGCTGTAAAAGCTATGAGCAATACCGTTGGAATGCAGCGTTTCCTTCTGCTGGCAACCATAGGTGGTTTAACCTATTTGATTGTGATTTACCTGTTAGATAGGTTTATGAATTATAGAATATGGGCAATTATAAGAGCGTTAGCCTAAGATGAAAAAGTTACTAAAGATACTACGCACAAAACTTAGGTATGACCAGAAAGCCGCTTGGGATAAAATTGCGTATTCGTATTTGAAAACTTGTAAGCCCATTTTAGATGTAGGGTGTGGGAAGGGCAGATTTATCTCTCAAGACCCTCAGAGGATAATAGGGATAGATTGGAACCCCGAATCATTGGAGCACTGCAAGCGTAGAGGTTATAGAGTTATTCAAGGAGATATTAGAGCCTTACCGTTTGAAGATGCATCAATCTCCGGCATTTACTGTTCACATGTTATTGAGCATTTTCCTCCTTCTGATGTCCACAAGATTCTTACCGAGTTTGATAGAGTGCTACGTGGCGAGGCCATTTTGGTGATTAGAAGCCCATTGCTCTGGAGCGGATTTTACTCTGATTTAACGCATGTCAGACCTTACAACCCTTCAGCGATTATCCATTACTTGACCCGTCCAGGCCAAAGGACATTAAAGCAGATCAGTTGCGACTATAAGGTTGTGCACCTAAAATGGAGATATAAACCTTTACGGGTTAAACTTGAGTACCTCGGTACCGTATTTAATAGTCTAAATCAATGGGGCTTTCCATGGCTTCAAAAAAACGGTTATATGCTGATTATGAGAAAAAATGAGTCAGGTGTGGCCATATCACTATAATAATTACGACTCGAAAGGTCGCTTTTGCAGCTACTGGCATCAGATCAATGAGGTACTTTCAGTCCCCTCAGAACAAATCCTCGAAGTCGGTGTCGGAAATGGATTTGTGTCTAGTTACCTTAAAAACAAAAGACTAAAGGTTATAACCTTAGACATCGACAAAAGACTAAATCCAGATGTAATAGGATCTGTTTTGGAACTTCCTTTCCCCGATGAATCTTTTGATGTAGTCACTTGCTGTGAAGTATTAGAACACTTAACATACGAGGATTTTAGGAAGGGACTTTCTGAGATATTCCGAGTTTCTAAGCTGCGCGCCATTTTATCTCTCCCAGATATAAGCAAAGCTTATCCTCTTCATGTGAATATCCCAAAGATCGGAGAGATTAAGAAACTCATTCCTTTGCCTGGAGTGAAAAAGCCTACGCGTAATTTGAATCATGGACACCATTTGGAACAAGGTGAATATGCTTATTCTGTACCACACTGCTGGGAAATAGGTGAAGCCGGTTATTCTTTGAGCAGGATAAGCAATGATATCGAAACTATTGGATTCAAGATTGCGAAAACATATAGGGTCTTTGAACAGCCCTATCATCGGTTCTTTGTGTTAGCGAAAGGCGAGTCACAGGGGAATGATTGAAAAGCTAACCTATTTGACTGAGCATCTTGAGATTCGGCCCCAGATGGGCCGGGCCGGTCGAGTTTACGCTGAAGCCAATTACGATATTAACAAATTAAACGACTGCCTGCCTCACATTTATAAAGAACTGTTAAAAAACTGACGAGCGAAACATGAAAGTTTCAATCTTAACACCGGATTTATCCCATAACTGTTTGGGCAGAGCATATTTCTTAGCTAAAATTCTCCAAAGGCATTATAAAGTAGAAATCGTCGGTCCCATTTTGGGAGATGGAATTTGGGAGCCTATTAGCGATGATAAAAGCGTAACTTATAAATCTGTTAAGATGCGTGGCTGCTTTAAACCTTATTGGCAGATTAAAAAATTAGTTAAAAAGATAGATGGAGATATACTTTATGCACAGAAACCTCTCTTCACCAGTTTTGTAACCGGACTATTAATAAAAGCTTCAAGAAGAAAACCACTAATTCTAGATATAGACGACTGGCAAATAGGTCTCATTAAAGAACGCTATACTGATTCATCTTTTTTTCGACGCCTCGAATTTCTTGCTTTTTCTACTCTCTTTTTTTATAAGGTAAGCTCTTGTTGGAATAATCTAATTAGTGAAAAGTTAACACGTTTTGCAGACGAAATTACTGTTTCAAACCATTTTTTACAAAAAAAATTTGGCGGTACAATCATCTGGCATGGTAGGGACACAACAGTTTTCGATCCAGAAGGACTTGATAAAAATTTATTCAGAGAAAAGTATGGCATAGAAAAAAATAAAAAGGTTGTGATGTTTTTGGGTACGCCTAGGACCTTTAAAGGTCTTGAAGATTTAGCAAAATCTATAGAAATTATTAAAAATCGGGATGTTCTTTTAGCTATCGCAGGACTTGATTACAAAGACCCATATTGCCTAAATTTAATTAAAACCATCAAAAACAGATTGGGTGAAGAAAGATTTATTTATTTCGGCCTCCAACCATTTGAGAAAGTTCCTGTATTTTTGTCAATGTCTGATATTATAGTAATTCCTCAAAAAAAGAATTTAGCAACAATTGGTCAAATCCCTGCAAAAATCTTTGATGCAATGGCTATGGCAAAACCTGTTATTGCAACAAACGTGTCTGACCTTCCCGAAATTCTAAATGGCTGTGGTTGGATTGTAGAACCTGAATGTCCAGAGCAACTGGTGGAAACCATTCAAAATGTTTTAAATAATCCTGAAAAAGCTGAAGAAATAGGCTGGAAAGCTCGGCAAAAGTGTATAGAAAAATATAGTTTGGATTCAGTGGAGAAAGATTTGTTAAAGGTATTTGTAAAATATGAATAAATTCAAAGAACGAACATTACTGAAGAAAAGAGAGCAGGAAAAGCGAGTTATCCCTTAAGTAAGATTGCAAAGGATATTCAAAAGCCGAATTAAATCCGTATAGATTGCTTGAAAATCCTTACCATAGACTTTTTTTCTTGAAGAAATAATTATGGAAAAAGTTACAAATAATCCGGCTGTAACGGTAATTATCCCAATATATAATAGGGCGTATTTACTGGGCAGAGCTATTCAAAGTGTACTAAATCAAAGCTATCAAGATTTTGAAATTATTTCTGTTGATGATGGTTCAACAGATAATACAGAGGAAGTTGTGAGGAGTTTTAAGGACGAAAGGATAAAATATATCCAGCACAAGGAAAATAAAGGAGCAGCAGCAGCAAGAAATACTGGAGTTATGGCCGCGAGAAGCGAATACATAGCATTTCAAGACAGTGATGATGAGTGGTTGCATGAAAAACTTGAAAAACAGATTAAAATCTTTGAGGTATCATCCCCAGAAGTTGGTGTTGTTTATACTGATATGTGGAAAATAACAGCAAATAAAAGAATGTGCTTTCATTCTCCCAACATAATGCCCAAGGATAAAATAATATATCAGCAGGCATTAGATTACGGTGTGAGGTATATAGGAATTCAGACGGTATTAATGAAAAAGGAGTGTTTTGATAAAGTTGGATTGTTTGACGAAAGATTGCCTCGATACATAGATTTAGAACTTTTTATAAGATTATCAAAATATTTTTACTTTTATCACATCAAGGAACCATTACTAAATTATTACGATACAAAGAACGGTATTTCTTCTAATACTATGGCTCTTGTTACAGCACGAAAGACAATTTTAGATAAGTATTTCGAGGATATTAAAAAGAGTAAAAGAGTACTATCAAACCATTATGTTGGCATTGGCGCTAGTCTATGCTCAAATAAAGAACTTAAAAATGGAAGACATTATTTTATAAAAGCTATGAAAGTATACCCATTCAACATTACCTCGCTATTAGCCATACCTCTGACACTTTTAGGCCAAAGTGTTTACGATAAAGTTGAGAGAGTATTCAAGAAGATAAAACGCATGTTCTGATACAATGAAAGTATAATTGTTCAACAAAATTAGCCTGATAGCACAAGATGATTAGCGTAATTATTCCTATCTGCAATGCAGGGCGGAGATTGTTTGATCTACTTGACAGCTTACAAGATCAAACAGTAAAACCCAGCCAAATTGTTATTGTTGATTCTGATCCTACTGATGAAACCAATGAAACAGCTAATAGACAAAATTGCAAAGTAATCAAAATTAATCTCACAAATTTCGATCACGGAACGACACGTAATCTTGGCGTAGCTCAAACCGACAGCGAATTTGTAGTATTTCTTACCCAGGATGTAATTCCGGCAGATGAATACATGATAGCTGAACTCATAAAACCTCTGCAAACAGATACAAACATTGCTATATGCTATGGCCGTCAATTACCCAGAGCAAACACGCGACCTTTGGAACGCTTTTTTCGCGAGTTTAACTACCCACCGCAATCAATTCTAAAAACTAAGAACTCTATACCCATTTTAGGTCTAAAAACATTTTTCTGCTCTAACAGTTGCTCAGCAATTCGTCGGTCCATTTTTAACAAAATAGGTGGTTTTAAAAACAACGTGATTGTAAATGAGGATATGCTATTCGCGGCTAAAGCAATTTTGGCAGGCTATAATGTTTACTATAATCCAGAAGCGAAGGTTTACCATAGCCATTCTTATTCATTACTACAGATATACAAACGCTATTTCAAAATTGGGAGATTTTTTGCAAATAATAAATGGCTCCTCCAATATGGTGAGCTTAAATCCTATGGAGGGAGCATAATTAAATCTGGCATCATAACCTTCTGGAAAGAAAAAAAGCCACATTATACTGTGGCTTTGTTTGTTGAATTAGCGATCAAAACAATAGCATACAAGATCGGATGGTATTATCAATTGTTATTTAACAAAGAGAAGATTTAGAATATCCTCTATTATGGATTACTTATTATATAGGGCATCAATTTCACCTTCCGACAATACTCCGTTAAACATCATTAAATTATCAATAGCACCATTTAACCATTGGCTGTTTGTTAAGCCGCCAATAGTTACCGGCTTTGTGGTAGTTGGAACCGGTACATTTCCGTTGCCGTACGTCCAGCTACCACTTAATAAATTGTTATTGAGATAACATTTAATGCTTGTACCTATACCATACGTATATGTCACAACGACATGATACCATTTTCCTGTAATCAGGTTAGCATCAGATGTGGCATAAACCTGCCGATTCATTCCACCATCGTGATAATAGAACTCTAATTCATCTGGACTTGGTGTATCCCCTGTTCTTAAAGCATAATTAGAGAAACCAGTTGGAAAACTACCTCGTTTGGCAACGATGGTTTGGTACCGATCTGATAAGCTGTCAAACCTTACCCAAGCTGAGATTGATATATTATTGGCGATATTTAAGCTACTGTCATTTCCACAGTCGATATAATCGCTGCTTCCATTGAAGGCTAAAGCACCATCAATTTGGCCGTCAACGTGCATAACGGAGGTATCTTGCCCGGTAGTACCATGATTGCCATTTCCGCTGCTATCGGTAACGGTCTTATTAGCCGCATTGTCATCCATCGTCCAATGAGCAGCGAGGGTTGACTCAGATATCTCAAACGCATAATCGCTTTCGCTGTACTTGCCTATTGAGACATCAATGTTATCAGGATTATTAAAACCGTAACTGCGTTCGAAGAAAATCTGAGCTTGCCAGGACCCTCGGCTAAGAAAGATGGGATCTGAGCTTGTGGCACTGGTAGGCAGTTCAATGTCGGTCCATTCACTATAGGAGGAGTCCTGTTTTTCAAGACATAGCCCAATTGAAGTGGCGCCTGCATCACGACAAGGCTCCCACGTAAATGTTAATGGTGAGGTTGCTGCACTACTGCTCTTTGGAAAAGTCAATACCGGCATTTCTGTTGGTTGTGGAATAGAATTATTCGTTCCTGGAATACGATAACGAACTGTTGTTTGGTCTGTGGTGCCGTCTTTATAATACACTGTAATTTGATAGTTGCCATCACCATATTTATCCAGCTCATCGAGGTTGGTGAATTGGCCTATATAGTCCCAACGTTCTCGCGATCCCGAGAGCGATGGCTGTTGTCCACTATATAATGCACCAATCTCTGATTCTGTCAACGTACCGTTAAATATCATTAGATTATCAATCGCACCATTTAACCATTGGCTGTTTGTTAAGCCGCCAATAGTTACCGGCTTTGTGGTAGTTAAAACCGGTACATTTCCGTTGCCGTATGTCCAGCTACCACTTAATAAATTGTTATTGAGATAACATTTAATGCTTGTACCTGTACCAAATGTATATGTCACAACGACATGATGCCATTTTCCTGTAATCAGGTTAGCATTAGATGTGGCATAAACCTGCCAATCTGTTCCATCGTGATAACAGAACTCTAATTCATCTTCAATTCCCGTTTCCCCTGTTCTTAAAAGATAATTAGATTTATCATTTGGAAAACTACCTCGTTTGGCAACGATGGCTTGGTACCGATCTGCTAAGGTGTCAAATCTTACCCAAGCTGAGATTGATACACTACCGGTGATATCCAAGCTACTGTCATTTCCACAGTCGATATAATCGCTGCTACCATTGAAGGCTAAAGCGCCATCAATTTGGCCGTCAACGTGCATAACGGAGGTATCTTGCCTGGCAATACCATGATTGCCATTTCCGCTGCTATCGGTAACGGTCTTATTAGCCGTATTGTCATCCATCGTCCAATGAGCAGCTAAGCTGGGAGTAGTAGTAGTTGTAGTTGTTGTCCCCGAGGACCCTGTTTCAATTGGATAATGCCAGGTCTCGATGTCGCCAACTTGTGTATAAGGGTCACTGGGAATCTGGAAAGTATAGCCTGTAGGTGATCGAAACTCCACATAACTAATAGTATTGTCAGTTTCAAGCCCCAAAGAAAAGTCATAACTCAAATCGCCCCATACATCAGGATCGTTATAGTACCAGCCGGTAGCTATTTCAATCCCGAAGATATGCAATATAATGTTAGGTGCCAGAGTCACCTCCCATGTACCATTATCGACGACTGGAGGCAGGTCCGGTGGAGATAACTTAAGCGCATAAGTACCTTCTATTAAACTGCGAAAGACTGTTCCTTGAATATCCAGAGTGCAGGGCACTACCATAAGCTGTCCATCCGTAAGGATACTCGCTGTACCGGTATAAAGGAAACTCAACCAGTCATTCGCAGGATTTACAGAGTATGTGCCCGAGAAGTTTATTTCTATGTTTGTGTCTTCTTGTTCAATGAATAATACAAATGTGCCCTGTGTAGTGAAATCCTCGCGCAGAATCCAGTTACGGATGGTTCCGGAAACGCCATATTTCGTACTGTTCAACGTTCCCTTCCATATACCAAAGGGCTCTCTTGATTGTGGATCTGCCCCTGTCGCAGTTATTAAAATATTATCAAAAGTTCGTCCGTCTGTAGGCCATGGGTAGTTATCATACTGTTGAAATTTGATTTGGAAGTCTGATGTATAGTTGATACCAGCTTCTCGAACAACGCGATCTAAATTAAATGACTTATTTTGGAAACTTGTAGTCAAATTAGTCACTAGGTACCAGTTAATACCATCAGCGCTGATTGCAATGCCATCGCCGTTCAGATGGGCTGGGAACATTGACGGCAGGCTTGTATCTGTATCCTCATCATTATTGCACTCATGATCTAAAGTTAGTACTACTCCACTTTGTCCACTAAGGTCAACATGCAGTATTGCTTCGTTTAATGAAGAAGGAGAACCTTCCTGCCTATCATCCATACGAAGCTTGCCGTCCACGACTTCAATCCTACCATGATTAGTAGAATAGTATTCCCATCCGGAAGAAAAGCCGGGTTTGCCTTCCGTAAAATCGTAAAAGTAAGGAATAAACATCTGTGGCGCATCTGGACTATCGTAATAAACCCAGATTTTCCATGAATCAAGTGTTCCTTCCTCAGGCTCTCTAAAATCTGCGGCACATAAATACCACTTCCTGTTTACCGACAAACCGGTCCACGTTGTTAAATCTGTTTCCTTCTCATGAATGTCATCTAAACTTACGCCTTGCCGGTCCCAGAGGACATACTCTATCCATTCGCCGTTGTACTTGGTAGTCAACCAGACCTTCAGGTCACCTCTCCACGGGTGGGTTATCCAGTACTCTATATCCACGCTCTTAATAACAGCGTTACTGGGCGCTCCCGTAAGGTTAATTTCCCATATTGTTCTGCCCTCGTAGCCACCATTATCTTGAATTGGTTTTGGAGTACCTTGTGCGTGGAAAAAAAGTTCTTCTGTCCGGGTTTGTGCCTGAGCGTCAATTGGTAAAAGGATAAAAACCAATGAGCAAAAAACGACAAACTTAGACAACACTGAGAATAGTGAGCGAGTATTAATTTTCTGCTGAGGTATCATTTTTTACCTCCCCCTTTTCCAAGGTATAAAAAACTGCTTTAGCAAGCTTTACACGTCAGCGATTATATGGACTATAAATTGCCTCTGCTACCTTACAAAAATAGCAGTTTGTCCAAAAATAAAAAATAAAGTCGTTGCTTCCCTATTCTGTAAATACAAAATAGAGTGTTTGCGAGGCCACCTCCTCCAACGTTGATTGTGGCACATTATTGTCTGAGTTGCTGTTGCTATTTGTATCTCAATAAGAGCAGCGTCAAGATGCAATATCAGTTTACAGTGCTACGCGTCAAAATTAATTGCTGCACCGCAAATCATATTTATATACCAATTTTTCGGTTTTTTTACAACAAAATTATACTTTTTTGTGCATTATCTGTCAAGAAAATTCTGGATGTTGCGAGATTGTAGCAATTTGACAGATTAAAACGCAATTTTTCAGCCTTAATTTGCAATGACTTATAGAAAAACCGTATATATATAATTATGCCCTGAGAACTTCTATCATATCAGATTAGGTAAATCGGACGCATTTAGCCGTTATCCTCTAAGAAACGGCATTTGGCTATATACCCATAAACCTCAGAACTTTGCTACGGTTTAATTTTAACATTTTTTCTTCACGCTTTTCGGACCTTTCGCTCCGTAATTAACCAAGGTTAGCTCTGTTCATAATAGCACAAGGTAATCTACCGGACTGTAGGTACACTCAGCCTACTTTTAATCCAGTACTTGTTAAGCATATTCTTGAACGAATGAACTGACATTACCATCTGCACTACAAATTAGGAACCTCGTCGTTTTAAGATTCGAAATAGCGTACTCAAGACCACGATGAACTGCGTAGAACAAACCCATACAATTGCTAATCCATACGGAGCCGCTGTAAAAACATCACACATTAAAAAAACCATAATTTAGTGCCACCATTGACACAAAATGTAACACTTTTTCAGCCGGGTCGAATACATCCTCCACCGGACAAATCTACAATTCTGCCCGCAAGCCCGCCAGAGGTGGGCTATGCGCTGCCTCCGGAGCACTGGATTACTTCGGCAGGTCTGAGAGTTTGTCTAAGTAATAGGCATTGATTTTCATTTGTGTGTTTCTCCATCAGTAGAGAGAAATTCACCTTGCAGTAAAGTTACGAAAAAGTACAATTTGGCCATTGATGCGACTATGGCGTCAAACACGGTACAAGGAACTTGAGCTTATGAATTATTCGAGTGGTTAATATATGGCAAAAGCGATAAGCAACATCGTGTTCACGAAGAATCGTCCTTTGCAGTTGGATGGCTATCTCGAAAGTCTGTACAAACACTCACCAGCCGAGCTGATCCAGACGTATGTGCTTTATAAACCGGAACTTTTCAAGGAAGAATATAAGCAGCTCTTTTCTAAGTATTCGAATTGTATAGTGATAGATGAAGACGATTTCCACAACGATTTTCTGAAAATCATAGACAAAGTCGACACAAAATTCATTTTGTTTGGAATTGATGACGTAGTTTATTTTGATTCTGTTAGTTTTGAAGTGATCGAGCAGACGTTCAATCTGTTTTCCGAAGATATCTTCGGATTTTCACTCAGGTTCGGCAAAGATTTTATAGAAGCCGGGGGCGATCCAACCGAGGAGGCGAGCGTAGCTGGGCAAACCGTTTACCGGATTGACTGGCGTAAAGGTCGTACTCCTAACGGTCGATATCCATTTGAGCTTTGCGCTACGGTTTATCGCACTTCACTGGTTAAGAAGATTATCAACAGCACGATGAACAATAATCCGCTGATAAAAAAACTTTTTGCTCCAAGTTCGATTTTGATACGGGCCATGGAAAAAGCAGTCTCGACTCGCTCAACTCTTAAATCTTTCGGATATTTTTTCAATCCCAATACACTTGAGTCGTGGAACTGCCGATGGTGCCAGAACCACAGCG
>Ga0307438_1000858_pt1 | contig 20867 bp, 20 predicted proteins | sample SalMarWE160110MG_FD_202144 | JGI IMG/M metagenome (GOLD analysis project Ga0307438, IMG submission 202144) | Salt marsh sediment microbial communities from the Plum Island Ecosystem LTER, Massachusetts, United States - WE1603-110 | ecosystem: Environmental > Aquatic > Marine > Intertidal zone >... | reverse complement strand
TGTGCGTGGCTGGGGCAAGAAAGGAGAAAATGTGAAGTGCGACTTTTGTCACCGAGACACCCCTTGTCTGATAAACCTGCGTGTTTACACACGACAAGGTATTCAGGTCTGCAAGGAGTGCTACGAGGAGATAAATAGCAACCGCCACAAACCCTATTCAAGGGTCATGGATAGGCTAGCGATGCTTGAGGCTGGCTACTACGCTAATCGTAAGTTAGCAACGTTATCTAGGGATACTACGCACAGAAAGGAGGTGAAAGGTGAAGCCCATATTCGCTCTAACAGAAGCCGATATTCTGCAAGTAGCAGGGCGGAGATTCGGTGTCAATGAGCTAACCGAAGAACAGATGCGCCAAGTTAAGAAGGGCATCGAGTTTGGCTTGGAGTGCTGGGAAGAGGTGGTAACTGCAGCTTTACAAGAAGTGCTTAACAAAAAACCCAGTGCCTAACCCGATAAGGGCAATCGGGATAGGAGTAATCTTGCCCGGAAAGGAGGTGATACCTATGCCTATAAAGTGGAGTGCCATGCAGGTGATGGAGGCAGCCGATATGATTGAAAAGCATATCAATGCGGCTGTCGAACCTCTGGAATGTGCCAGGGAAGTCGCCAAAGCAACTCTGGAAATATCTAATCTTCCTGGATATGTGGAGCAGCGCATCGCTGGATTATTGGGCGAGATAGGGCGGGCAATCGGCGGCACCCCTGCTGAGCCGGTGGGTAGGCTCAAGACTAGGCTAGAGTCAATACGAGACTCCGTGCCGAAAGATGACCTAGAGGCAGAAAAGAAGACAAGCTCGTATGGCGATAAAGTGAGCTTAATCTAAGGTCGACTGCCGGATAGGGCTACCTATGCCCAAAATCTGAAAGAAAGGGGGTGAACAAGTGCCCACCCAGCTTAGCATCTTTGAAGAAGCTGGGGTAGAGGTCACACAACCAGAGCCGAGCACAGCAGTCAGGCTAGGCACTCGGGAACGTCATGTTAACCTGGCCAAAATGAGACGTGGAGCCTCGAAAGAGTTTATGGGTGTCCTCGCCGAGCTCGAGGGTAAAGATGTCTATATCGGGGCTTATGGCGGGCATGGCTCTCACTACTGGGTAGATGACCTGAAACTAGGCCGCATGACAGTGGAGAATGTGTTTGGCGATAAGGAAGTGCCGGGCGTCATTGTGCTAAGAGGTAGTCGGGGATCCTCAGTGCGTATCTTCACCGACAGAGCTTATGCACTGCGGCGCCAGGAATACTTCGGCTATACCCTGTGGCTGCTGGATTTCTGGAACGGCTTTGGAGAGTATCCGATTGACCCCTACCATCCGCCAGGCTGCGATAGCCTGCACATAAAAAGGTTTAACGACTAGAGGGGCTGTACCTCTCATCAGATAGGGCTACTATTGCCCAAAAAGGGGGTGATAGTCTGACAACCGAAGTTAAAATTGAAAAGGGCATCTCTGACCTCGTTGGTGCTCTAACAGACCCTATTATTGTCTTTCCCGGGGGATGGGGCGGTACTATTCCTGATTGGCTAAAAAATGCCATCACCCTGGAGAGGTTAGTTATGAACATGAAAACACTCAAGGGAGAGGAGCCGACAGGGACAGATGCCGAGGCTTGCGCCTATCTCTATACCGCTTGCCTCACCCAGCCGATAGACAGCGACTGGACACAGATTTATCTGTATGTCGCCAACCAAGTCTATAGTCGCCACCGCACCCAAGAAAGCGGTGTCCAGTTTCCCGAGGATATCAGGGTCAAGTCACTGAGCAACTACCAGATGGCAGAGTTACATCGACTGACAGAGTGGATTTACGCGAGGCGGACCCAGGCAAAGCAGGAAAGAGACAGGGCTGAGAGGCAGGAGAAGCGAAAGGAGGAGGCAACGAGGAGGAGTACGGAGCGTCCAGCCTTATTCGAATTCTAATATTCCTCAAATCAAGCAGGGTCGGGGTTAACTCCTCGACCCTGCTTTTTTGCCTCTGAAGTCACATTCATGCCAAATGTTCAGCTTTGGTACCTTAGTTGTAATAGCTATTGACATCGTGGCAGTAAATAGCCTACTATCTAATCTAAAAAGAGGAGGGTCAAATGCAAGCATACTGTATGAAGTGCCGTGCCAAAAGGGAAATGAAGGACGCTAGAAGGATAACCATGAAAAATGGCAGGCCGGCAACTCAGGGCGTGTGCCCTGTGTGTGGAACTAAGATGTTCAGAATTGGCAAGTAGCCTTGCTCCTTACAGAGCCTAACAGAACTCAGAAGGGCTGGATTTTCCAACGGGATCTCCAGCCCGTCTATTTTACGAATCACACTTAACAAGTTATTGTTTACTAGACGTTAGTTGTTAGATTCAGTCCGACAACCTGGTAGGCATGTGGCTTTGATCTTGGGAGACGGTGGCCCCGCACGGCAACAATTCCTGACCAACAAAGCACGCCGTTACAAAAAATCTACCAAAATCGATTGCCCCGCCGCTGACGGAAGACGAGTGTGAAAAAGCGTCACATCAGTAGCGCGCAATGGGGAGGCAAGATGCGGCACAAAAGGCCTTAGTACTTGATCAGGTAAGCGTGCTTTGTGCAGGTACTGGTGATGCTTTGCGACCAGGAATTTGCCCAATAGCCGCTCTTGGATGCAATGAAGCTCCATGTGCCCGGGGTGCCGGTGATGGTGACGTAGCCATAGGAATTAGTGAGGCCAGAGAAGGCTTTTCCAGACCCGTCATAGCCGGTTACCAATGCCCCCACGATTATTGGACCGCTGGCGCTGTTCTCATGGACATACAGCGTCAGAGTGACTGTCGGGTTATAAGTGACCGCAAAGGATCTTGACGCCGTGGCCCCAGTGGTGTCCCTCAACGTCACTGTCCATGCGACCGTTCCTGACCAGGTAGGATATGTTTCCACTACCCTGGGTCTCAAGGTCATGGAGGTGTCAGAGTTGACTGTCACCTTGCTATTCCAGTCGCTGCCGCCCCTGTCCCAGACAGTACTGCCACTTGCTGCTCCAGTCCAGCTAAACGTTACCCGGTTCACGTTGTTGAAGTTTGTGCCGATGGCTGAAAGCGTGGCATCGTACGGGGCAGCGCTTGTCGTTATCGTGGAAGGCGTCAGACTGGTAAAAGTAAGAACCGCAGATATGCTGACCACAAGGGGACTCGACCATCCTGATACAACCGATGTATGGGTGGCACATCTTGCCCGCGCCATTACAGCCCAGCCGTCCGCTGAAGCCACAGACCAAGTCTTTGTGACGGAGGTTGTCCCCACGGGAAGCCACCCAGAGTTAGTCCCATCTCCAAAAGTAAAGTAATACTGAACCGAGTGACCCAAGTTAGATGTGGAACCTCCAGTTGTATAAGTGTACGCCGTGCCAACCGTGCCACTGGTAGGACCGGACGGTCTGGAAGGTGTAGAAACAGTCTCCGTCGGCGCACCCTCAAAGTTTGCCGTTATGGAGTAGTCCCCATTCATGGTGATGGTAGTTGAGGCGGCATTGACATTAGCAAGGGTGCCGACATCACCGGTCCAGTTGACAAATCGGTAGCCAGCAGCAGGGGTAGCCACCAGGTTGACCACCGTTCCCGCGTCATAGTTATAAGTGCCCGTGCCAGGAGTGGTTACCGATCCACCAGCTGTGCTGGAAATGGTCAGGTCGTACTGAACGGGTGGAATCTCCTCGAAGTTAGCGGTGATGCTGTAGTCACCATTCATGGTAATGGTGGTTGAGGCAGCGTTGACATTTGTGATGGTGCTCACATCACCGGTCCAGTTGACAAATCGGTAGCCAGCAGCAGGGGTCGCTACTAGGTCTACTACCGTGCCAGCATCATAGGTAAAAGACCCCTCTTCAGGGGTGGTGACCGACCCACCGACTGTGCTGGAGATGGTGAGAGTGACCAGCGTTGGGGTTTCTGCTTGGGCCAACAATACTCTATAGCCGATTGCTAAAGGTTTCTCGTAATCTGCTACCTTGTGGCCCATGGCTTCCACCTTGAAACCAACATCTGCCTCTAATCCGCCATACAGTTCCCACCAGGGGGTTCTAAATATGTCTGCATCGAGTTCAAGGTATCCCCTGGCCTCGATGTATGGGCCAGCCCCGCCATAAAGAAGAAGACTCAACTGGGGTCCAGCAGAAACCTTCACTTTACATCCGGCGGTCAGGCTTGGTTCCTGCCAATTAAAGGATGTGGAGAAGTCGGTAATCGGTGACCAATTTCCATCGGCATACTGTACACCAGCTGTCAGCTCGGCATTCGCAGTTACGCCGGCTGTGATCCCTGCGGACACTTCACCATCCAGTCCTATGTTGATAGAAAGCATAGGCAGGATCACAACTGGAACTGGGCCGACCATCACCGTGAATGGAGCAAGGTACTGCCGATACACTTCTAGCTTGGGATGGATCTCAAGAACGGCAATGGTGCACGATGTCTCAACTTCTGAGGTTACAGATATGGTAGACTGAAAGTGAGCCTCGGTCATTTGAAACCAGCTAATAGTCCAGCCAATGTCGATATCGATGTTCAGGTTGATGCTAAGATCTGCGGTTATCTGGTCACCCTTAGTGTCCAGATTACCATCGTTATCGTACAGGACTACATCGTCCAATTGCAGGTAGAAACCAGTGGCCAAGGCCTCTACTGATTCGCCCAATGCATTAATCGCCTCGTTTGACCCTAGAGGGGCAAAATTCCCATCTGATTGCAAACGCCAGCTAGTGTCGATACTACAATCTTCTATCACATCCTCGAGAGTCGCAGGGGATGTCTCTACCACGACTTGGTTCTCATCGAACACTACGTTCGTTACCTTCCGAAGCAAACCGTAAGGGGTTACATTGCTTGTTCCAGAGACAAGTACGTCTCCAACGGAAAGTGAACTTAGTTGGTCTGTGGTGTTTTCAAAAACCAACTTTGACGAGTTTACAGACGCCCCCGAGAGGTGATTCAGAGTTGTTTCGTCTAGAACCTGAGTGCTTTCAGGTATCGTTGTGGAACCATTAGATCCATTACAGGATGCAAGGCAAACGGAAGAGACAATTGTGCAGACTAGAAAAGTATGAACCAATATATGCCTGAGTCGCATTATGATAGAACCTCATCCCTCACTAGATATAATGAAGTCCTGATAACCCTTTGCCACACTCCTACCAGCATTATGTTGCTCTTAAAGCATTATGTCTTACGAGCTATTCTTTTGAAGGTATTATACAGCTATTTAGGAAATATTCAATAGTTTTTGTGCGGTGTCCAAAAGATACTATAGAACTAAGGGGTCACAAAACGCTAAAAAGTATAATCGTGAAAGGCAACCAACCATGATTTCTGCCATCTTATTCTTACTCATTTCATCCTCTCTTCTCAAGGGGACTTATTTATTTCAGACAGTGCTTGTTGCGCATCCTTCGTAAGTTCGGGGTCAGTAGATAGTTCAATGCATTTCTCTAGGTCACTCACTGCCTTTAACACTTCACTTTTGTTTTGGTAATCAAGGCCGCGGTTGTAGTAAGCCTGGGCATCACTGGGATCTAACTCAATGGCCTTACTGTAATCAGCTATTGCTTTGTCATACTCACTTATCTCGCCGTAGGCATAAGCTCGGTTGAAGTATGCTGAGGCATAGCGGGGTTCCATCTCAATGGCCCTGCTGTAGTCAGCTATAGCTTTGCTGTATTGATCCATTTCGTAATAGAAATCACCGCGTTCGTGATAAACATCTGCATTATCTGGGTCCAGTTCAATAAGCTTGTTATAATCAGCCGCGGTTCTGCCATGTTCATCCCTCAGAGAACTATGATTCTCGATGAACAGGAAGAACCATGTCCAAGAGATTAACAGCCAAGCTAGACTTCTGTTCTTTTTTTTGAGAACCCACTGCCCTACTGCAATGACTACTGCTAAGTTAGCAATAACCAATATGGCTACGAATGTGTCGTCCGATACATAGGGGTTTGCCAGAATCACAAGAGACGCAACGATGAAGGTGACTAGATAGGTACTTAACCATGCCAGGACCATGGTCCAGTTTAAGTGACGCTCAAACCAGCTCTTTTCCTTGGGAGGGGCTTCAGGATGGTAGACATATCTTCGTTTCTCTTCTAAATCAAAGCCTGTAAGCCTCTGCCCACATCGTGGGCAAAATTTCATTCCTTCGACCCCCGCCTTTCCGCAATTAGGACAGTATTTCATCTATAATTCCACCACCCGCCTAGGCTCTATGCGACTAGCGCAGTGGCGACAAAAACACTAGGGCTCACTGACCACAATGTTATCAAAGGCAACCTCAGTAAATGTGCCTGCGAGTGCCTCAGTAGCTAACACAACATCACCATCAGCAAAGGTGGCATCCACACCCTCCCACAGTAGATGCCCATTAACCGACAGGCTTAGGTTGCTGTCGATACACTCAATATGGATTAAGTTGACGGCTTCCACACCCCTGTTGATATAGGATGAATAGGCTACTGATGCAAGAGCTATCCAATTCCCATTAACCATCTTCGACATGGAGTAGTAGCCATCGCCGCTAGTTCTAAAACTGTAAAAATTATCACTGTCTTGATATCGACATATTACCATATGCCAATTATTGTCAGTACCTCCAACAAGTTTAGTCTCTAGTTCCAAAGTAAAATCAGTGAAATGCTGGTTAGCCCAGGTACCTGTAATAAATTGAGCGGGATTGTTGTTGGTCAGATGAAGCCAGCCATCTTCGTAAAAAACTGAACCATATTCATCAGAGTAAGTATCCCAAACACCAGCCTCATCACTAAAATCATCTGAAAATAATACCCCAAGGGTTGTCTGAATAGCTTTAAAGTTAGCAGTGACGCTCCTGTCCAAATTCATGGTAATGAGAATGGAAGATGTGGTACCTGACGCACTACCACTCCAGTGGTCAAAGATATAGCCACTGGCTGCGTTGGCTATCAATACTACCTGCGCGCCGGACTCATATTCGCCACCTGAAGTAGAGACCCATCCCGCTCCCGACGGTATAACATTTGTGGTAAGAGTATAAATCTGAGGAGAAGGTGTCCACCCAAACAATGCCATACCTCCAATGGTATATGCACCCAGTACTGCAAATACAATGGTAAGGTAGCCTAGTCTGAACTTACCTATCTTTGCGGGAGATATTTGAGCATATCTGGTGTCCAATTCTTTTTTGAGCTGCGAAGCCTCTTTACTGAACTCACATTTTAATGGTTTCGCCAGGCATGCTTTAGCTTCAGCGATCTTTCCCAATATCATATGAGCCCATGCTAATTGAGCTACAAATGGGTCGTTATACTCTGATAAAATCTTACCTCCACGGTAATTATCTACTAGGGCGCTAATATTCCAGAAGAATCCCCAGATACTCCACCAGCCAAACAGTAGCGAGATAATTCCCCATTTAAGAGATTTAGCACGTCGGCATTCGTAACAAAATATTCCCGCTTCACTGAACCTCTTAAACGCAACTATTATGATACTAATGACATACGGGAAGGTAACTATTCTGAGGGTATGGTCGAACTTACCACAACTTTGACATTTTGTTTCCTTGGCGAATGCTTTTGCTGCCCTAGTAGAGTCAAGAATAGAGTCAAGGTCAGCAGGTTTCAAGCCCTCATCCGACCAAGTTTGTGGTATCTCAATTACATCAGTACCCTCAGGAAGGAGATACCTGTTCTTTATGGAATTTATCAGTTCCTCTGGCGGTTCCTGCCACCTTTCGGATACCCAATTCCAGAGACTACGCCATATTCCATGCTCTATGTCACGAGATATCGTACCGCCACTTTCTCTCCGTATACGTCGCATTAGCTCACGACAACCTTCATAGAATTGCCGAGTAAGAGGAGCATTCAAAACTGCAAAGGTTTCGTCGATTATCTTTCTGACTTCAGGGTCGTCTTGATAAGCCTTTGTTAGGGCAGAATACTGCTTAGCAAGTTCTAGAGTTGTGAAGTCACCACTGGAAAATCCGAAAATTTCCCAGAACTTGCCCCGTGTCCATAGATCTCTTACATTTCGATCAGAGATATCCTGCCTATCTTCCCCCATAGAATCTCCAGCATATATCTTGTATGTGATTGAATTGCTCTTGGCTTATAACTTGCTGTTCTAATAGACAGTCCGCTAGTGCTCCCAAAGCAGTCGCTGTTGCTGAAGCTACTCCATGATCATTAGGAACTAATTCTAGCTTATGTGACCACTGACTAAGCTGCTGCCAAAATTGCATACATTCAGAGCAGTGATGGCTTGCCTTGAGCAATGCATTAGTCTCACTAATCAATTCAGCTGGAGTTACAGGTGTCTGATCAATTAGAAGAGGTAGTATAACTCTATCCAGTACTTCAGCTGCCCGGGCAGGTACTAAACCACGTTCAATCATGGTTTGTTGACGCATTTCAAGATATCCCGATCTGCTAGCTATATCTATATCCTCATCCGTAACATATCCTTCGGCATCAATATTAATATCATCACATTGCTTCAGGTCTAGTTCGGGTACTTTAAGCAATTCATCAGTTTGTCTTTCAGCCTGGGTGACTGTTGCTCCCCGAGTTACGAACCATCGTACTAACGGCTCTCGAGCCATTTCCATTAAACGACGTAAGTCCTTAGCGATTGAAAGATACCACTTGTACCTATCCTCAAGTAGCGCTCCTAGTGTAGTTCTATTGCTCCCTTTAGGGAAATAAATGCTGCCTGGTAATCCACATCCCTCCACATTAGCCTTGTCGGTTTCAACGCCCTCCTCTCCCCACTTTAGGTTTACTTTCATTTTACCTTCCTGCGGTACATTGATAATGTGGCTGTGCATGCTCCATTCTCGGGTAGGTTGAGAATCTTTCTGACTTAGTATCCATATCAGATTAGAGCCTCTTGTCGCTGATAAGCTTACAGAACGGCTTGTACCTTGTCCTCTAGCATAGGGTGTACCAGAGGCTATAACTGGAGTCAATCCTGATTCATAAAATATGCTTACTGTATGCGGAACACTGTTCGTAACTTCAATTCCCTTTACTTGGGAGAGAGCAGCACCTTGTGCAACAGCTTCCTTGATTAGTCTATCTGTTCTATCAATATTGTCAATTTGCATGGTTATATTTGCATTGCACTTGAAAACATCCTTTAGCATCTCGTGTAAGCATCGCATTCGGCAAGGACCCCCAATGAGAATAAGCCATTCAATCTCATCAACTACCTTGGGAACGGTGCTCAATTTACCGCCTGCAGCCTCGAGTAACGCTCGTTCAACCACTGGTTTAACGCCTTTGTTGTGATTGTTGACTTTCTCGCCGATAATTATGGGTTTCACTATCTCGGAAAGTGTGACTTCGTCTAATGGAACGTGTATTCTCCTAGGTTTCGCTCCCCCAACTGATAAGGTAACACTCACACTTGCAGCACCATCTCGCGAAGCCACAATCTTTGCATCTTCAATATGGCCCATCAAGCGTAACCGCTGATCGGTTTTTAATTCGGGGAGGATATCTTCAAGTTTTGGTGATCCACTGTCAACCTTACATATATGGTCTAATATTAGGTAGTCCATATCAATGCCGCCTAGCTCATCATCACAATCCCGGCTTGTCATCTGTAGATGAGGGCCATGTTTTGTTTGTTCCATGTAGCCAACGATAACGTCTGTGGTACCAGCTCCAACGTCAACCACCATAATCTTACCTTCTATGCCGACCAAGCCTCTAGCAATGGCAGCCGCTGTAGGCTCCTCAATAACTGTTATGTCAATCCCCTCCAATCCAGCTAATTTGGCAGCCTCAATTGTGTCTTGTCTCTGGGAGTCACCAAATCCGGCTGGGAGTGTAACGACGGCAGAACTGATTTTCTCCCCCCATTTCTGGGCAGAAGCTTGCGAATCTTCGACGATCTTCTTTAACAAGCAAGATGCTATTTCTACAACGCTTACGTCCTTTTCCCCAATAGTAAAGAGAACTGACCCGTCATTTGAACGCTTAATTCTATCTCCAAATTCTGAAAAGGCGCGGTTCCTCTGGGATATCTTTTTATCTACATAATCAAAGGGTCTGCCAATCAATCTCTTGAAGTGCCGGATTACCAAGTCACTTTGTCCTCCCACAAACCTTTCTCTTGCTGATAACCCTGCCGCAGAAATGTCGCCCTTTCTATTGAACGCCACATAAGAAGGGAAGACAAGATCATCTAAATAACCCCCTTCGATCGGTTCGACTGTGTGTGGAGTCTGCTCATCGATATCAAAAACAAGCGCTGCAGCAGAATTAGATGTACCCAAATCAATGCCGAGCTTAGCCATTTGAACCTCCTGTGTATATCTTTCTTCCGTATATGAGGACTACGTTACCTATTTTTCGTTTTTTCGGATTTCTCGCCGACCACTTCTATTTGAGCAGGTTGTAATAGAATTTGCTCGGTACTCCCTGCTTTGTCAGTTGTCAGTTTAAGATAATAGCCCGGACAGACTAATCTCGAGACTCTATATGGAGGACTCCCTTCTATCTCTTTAATACGATATTGCCTATCGTACTCTTCTATTTCTTGCCCCAAACTCGGTTTGTTTTCCTCAAGACCAATGCTCTTTAACCCTACCAGCAATTCATCGTAAATAGCACTACTAGTGGAATCCTGGTCTCGTGCTAACCAACAACTTTGTAATACATCAACCGCTTTGCCAGTTATATTGAGACAAGCTATTCGCCATCGACGTCCCTTTTCCTCTTCCTCAGTCCCATAAACCCAAATCTTTTCTTGAGCCTCATGTATTTCCTCTTGGGCCTTAGAAAGAAGATTTCGTAAATCACCTAGTGTTGCCTTATTGGGTCGTTTCGGGCGGCTTAATAAAATTACAATAGAAGCTATAGCTAGGGTGTAAACAAAACCTATTAGTACTCCCACTAAGAGATACAATTCATTCTGCACAATGTTTCTCCTTCATTATATACAGCTATTCCATAGAGTATTTGACGTTTCTGGTTTGCATCAGAGTTACGCCCCTGTTCTTTCCTTGGCCCTCCAACCAGTTCAGAGAAAAATTGTCTGGCTTCACCTCCAACTTATGTTGTACCAACGAAGGATAGAAGCATCTTCATTTTCATTTATTCTGTTCTACTATATCGTATTGGAACTAGTTGAATGTGTCAATATCTCTCTAGTATGCACTGAGGTTAAGTCTGAGCATATCTTGAGGCTCTATAAGGCGATTGAGCAACCTTTGAGAAGGGATTTGGTTCTAATCATAGCACAACAAAACCGAGTTTTGTTGAAATGGGCTAATCTTTATCCTTTATCTTTCCAAGAATGAGTTCAAGGTCTTTGTCTGCCTCTCTTTCAACGACCTGTAAGACTGTGTAATTCCCACTAGCTAGCAACTTATTGATGTGCTCAGTCCGCAATGCGTACTCATCATTACGAGTACCGTGCGGCATTCGCAATACGGCCGTAGTTATTCCAAATACAACTCTATGTCGGTAAATTGTGAAATAACTAACAAGTGCGATGATAATCTGAACAACAAGTATACAAACTGATACCCAAATCATAAAGATGCCTCCTCCTGAAATGAATTGCCTCTGTATAATACTATGTGGTTGACCAACATGACAACAACTATTTTCGTAGGAAAGAAAACGAGATTGCACAATCGTCAGTATTGTTCAACTCAAAGAGCACCGGTCTTCGGATTCTAGGTTAGATGTCCCAAAAGGTCACTTTACGTATAAAATAGAACTTTTGTATCAATTACCAAAACCCTGATTTGTTCGTAAAGTCCCATCATGTCCCAATCCGTCCCAAACATTTTAACGCCAAAATAACGCCAAAATTCTAGCTTTGGTTTATATGTGGGAATGGGAACTAAGGAATTTATTAGGATTGACACCCTACGACCGCTTTTCTAGAATAGCATCACCAAAACTGCTGAAAGGCAGTAACGATTGGTGTAATAAAGGGATGAAGTGAAGAGACTAGGAATAGCTATCTTTGTCATAGCGATTATATCTTTTGCTATTTGTCTTCGCCCGGGTACACCCTCTAACTCCAACTATATATACGAAGATGGGAGGGTACTTGTTGGGGCTGATGGCGAGCCGATCGAGTTAATAAACAATTCTAGTGCCACTAATCCTACTTATGCCGAGCTAGTAGCATTCATTGTAGCAAACCCGGTTGATACCAATACCTACTTTAAGGGAGGCCCGAAGGCATATGTATGCTCTGATTTTGCTGAAGACGTGCACAATGATGCTGAAGCGGCAGGGATTAGAGCAGCTTGGGTAAGCATAGGCCTTCATGGAGAGGATGAGGGTCATGCTTTAAATCTTTTTGAAACTTCAGATAGAGGTCTGGTATATATTGATTGCACGGGAGAAAGACATGGCTTTGTTTTTATCCCCGAAATAAACAAGTACTTGAAACTTAATCCGGCTATTTTCCCTGAGCCCGAGTCTGGGTCTAATGATAAAGTAGCCTATGTCGAGATAGGTAAAGAATATGGACTACTACCTATCGACCGAGCAGAATCTCTATCATACAGCTTCTACGAAGAATATGAACGGAAATGGCAAAGGTATGAAAGATTACTGAACGATTACAACGATGAAGTCGCACAATATAACCAAGAAATTGAAGGGAAGATTTATTACGAAGGCACTCCCGAGTTAGCGAGTATTGAAGCTTGGGAAGCAACTCTAAGACAACAAGAACAGGAACTAGATGAATTGAAAGAGGAATTGGGTGATTTTCGGTTTGAGACGTTGGGCATCGTTGAAGATGTAAACATATATTGGGGGAATAGTTAATGAGAGAGCCTAGATATTCCAATTGAAGGGTCTTAGAGTTTTCGGAATTAGTCTGGCAGAAAGTCAAGCTGATAGGCTGAGGCGAGTTGAAAGCGAAGAGAGAGTCAGAAGGGTGACAAAATGAAGAAGGCAGTGATTAGTGTTGGCATAGCCATAGTGATTGCAGCTCTTGTCGTTTGCCTTCCCCCCTTAAAAACAGTGGCTTACACTGTCATGGTGGATTATGAGGATATAGAGACTTATTACGATAATGAACCTTACCAAATTACGGAAAATTATACTGAAGATGTCCCACTGAGCTTTGAGGCTGACGGCTATATCAAAGCAGATATCATCGAGGAACACCAGCAAATAATCATAGGTGGTATTGTTTTTCAGGATGAAATAGTGGAGGTAGAAATTCAGGTAGCGTGTGTTGATGTAGAAAATACGGACGACATTGAGGGGAACTTCACCGTTTCCTTTTCTGGATTCGAGCCTATGTTCGGTGACCCCTCTTTGACAAGAACCTTCAACCTAAGCCCCGGCCAAGAAGAGACTGCCGAATGTCCAGCCGAGTCTATTGACGATTGGGACTATGAGGTTACGCCCGGCACGAAAGAAGTAGAGCAGGAGAGAACAGTAACAAAATACCGGCAGGTGGAGAAGCAAAGAACAGTCATAAGTCAACGTCCAGAAACCCGCTATAAGAAGGTAACCTTACTCGATTACCTCTTACATTATTAAGAAGAGGGGTGCATTCCTTTGTTTTTCAAATATTAGGTTTTCTTAAGTTCTCTGAAGCTATAAATAAGCCGTTTAAGGAGATTAATGAGAGTAATATTTTTGATTTGCTGTATTCTTGCATTGGTCTTAGTGGGCTTAACTTGCGCCCCAGAGGCTACATTAGAGATTTCCGTAACTGAGGTAGATAACGGGGTCATAATTCAGAATGTAGGTAATGTTGATTGCCTTGTCTTTGTCAGTTCACCTGCGGGTGAGCAACAGTTTGAACTGGCTATCGGCGAAAACGTAACGGTTACTGATATAATAAAGCCGATTGAGGTTTCGGCGGTTAGGTTATGACTAGCTAGGTGAATTTGGAGCGGGAACAGGAATGACTACTAGTGGGTGGAAAAACAAGCTCTACTTTGGGGATAACCTAGACATCCTGCGTGATCACGTGCCTTCGGAAAGCGTTGACCTCGTTTATCTCGACCCACCTTTTAATTCCAATGCTAGCTACAATGTCTTATTCCAAGAGAAGTCCGGCGAGAAGTCCGCAGCGCAGATAACTGCCTTCGAGGATACCTGGCACTGGGGTATGGAATCAGAGTATGCCTATCAAGAAGTGGTGAAGGAAGGTGCCAAAAAGTTGGGTGACATCTTACAGGCAATGCGGCAGTTCCTGGGACAGAATGACATGATGGCTTATTTGGTGATGATGGCGCAGCGGATGGTGGAGCTGCACCGGGTGCTAAAGCCAACTGGAAGTATTTATCTACACTGTGACCCAACGGCTAGCCACTACCTCAAGCTACTGATGGACGGGGTGTTTGCTTCAAGAAACTTCAGGAACGAAATCACCTGGAAGCGAGCTGAGACGGTGAAAGGCAATGTCGGGCAAGGCTCCCGATTCTTTGACCGCAATACTGATACCCTGCTCTTCTACGCAAAGTCGGAACAGAACCAGTTTAATCTACCATTCAAGGATTACTCACAGGAATACCTTGACCAGTTCTATAGGTATATAGAACCGGGAACTGGACGACGGTATCGGCTAATTAGCATGACTGGTCCAGGTGGTGCCGCCAAAGGCAATCCGAAATATGAGGTCATGGGGGTCACTAGATACTGGCGCTATTCGAAAGAGAAAATGCGGGAGCTTATAGGTGAGGGACTGGTGGTGCAAACTAGCCCTGGTGCTGTTCCGCTTCGTAAGCAATATTTGGATGAGGGCCGAGGAGTTCCTGTTCAATCTCTATGGGACGATGTGCCCGCCTTACACTCTCAGGCATCAGAAAGGCTCGGCTACCCTACCCAAAAACCCGAAGCCCTTTTGGAGCGCATTATCAAAGCCAGTAGTAATGAAGGTGACCTAGTACTTGACCCCTTCTGTGGTTGTGGGACTACTATCGCTGTAGCTGAACGCCTTAAACGCCGCTGGATTGGTATAGATATTACTCACTTGGCTATCAGCCTTATGCGTCACCGGCTACATGATACCTTTGGCTCTGACCTTGCACCTTACGAGGTCATTGGAGATCCGAAAGACTTGTCTAGCGCGAGGGCACTTGCTGAGGAAAACCGCTATCAATTTGAGTGGTGGGCTCTAGGTTTGGTGGACGCCCGTCCTGCCCAGGACAAGAAAAAAGGTGCTGACCGGGGCATTGATGGCTACATCAACTTCTTTGACGATAACAGCGGTAAGGCTAAGACCATCGTTGTTCAGGTGAAGAGCGGTGGTGTCAACCGGAGCCATGTTGCCACCTTGAATAGTGACAGGGAAAGGGAGAAGGCGCCCATCGGCATACTAGTTACCCTAGAAGAACCGACAAGGCCGATGCTGGAAGAAGCAGCTACGGCAGGCTACTATGAGCCGGAGCACTTCCCCGGTTACCAGTATCCTCGGATACAGATACTAACCATCAAAGAACTGCTAGAGGGTAAACAAGCCCAATATCCACGCATGGCACCTCCTGCCACCTTCAAGCGCGCACAAAGGCACCGGAGAACTACAGAAGACCAACAACGCCTAGTTTAAGGGAGTAAAATCATGGATATGTTAAACAAGAATGCTAAGATTGATATTGATTGCCCGAATTGTAAGCGTAAATTTGCTTTCACGGTAGGACAGTTACAAAAGGGCGAGACTATTACCTGTCCCAATTGCGACCTGAAGCTAGATACTTCCGAAGCCCAAAAGAGTCTCAGCAAATTAGAGAAGGACTTAAGTGACTTCAGTAAACGCCTGAACAAAACAATAAATATTAGCTTTAAGCTCTGACAACCACTCTAATATGCTCAGTAGTATCTCTGCCTCTAGCCCTCTTAAATTAGTCTTTTTTAGTCCTTTTGGAGCGTTTGCCTCTTCACCTTTTCGCTGTTCCTTCATTGCTTATCAGTGGAATGCTTGATATCTTTCCCACACTTTTTCGTGTCATAGAACTAAGAAACCGGTGCTCATATAGGTGACCGGATGGAGACGCGTCGCTTGACGCTGGGGAACACTTCATCAGAGTATGAAAGGGATTCGGCATCTAGATCGTACTGCAACACATGATTTGTAGGTTACACATTTCGTCATATTGTTAAATGAATTTGATAATTGAAACCTATTGATACTGCAGTCAAAATAGAACTATAGGGCTGTACGGGATATTTGCTGGTGTAAATTATGTGTGACCTCTAAAATTCAGATGTTTCTTCTTGATCCTCGGCGTCGCAAAGGTGCGAATATGGTGCGGGTGTCGATTAGGCAATTCTTTTGCCTTTCTTGCATGTCCGAGTGGAAGTGAGTCCACTCTGATATTTCTTTGTCCATGCGGTTCTTGGTCATCCCCTTTTGGCGCGACAGAATGAGTTCCAGTAGTTCAGTCAAGGGGAAGTCCTTACCACCTTGTAATATTTGTCTCAAACACCGATTATGATAATGCGCTAACGAGTGGTACTTGGACAATGTAATTAGGAACTGAGGTGAATCTATATTCAGTGTTCTGACAACCCTCTCTAGGGCTGTCTTATGCCCCTCCATTAACGATAGCCAGGAATAGGGATGCAATCCTGCTTGTTTATATTTGGGGTCATTGCTTTGAAACAGCAAGCTTGCAGTACAGAGCAGTAAATAGTCTATATAAGTAATGCCCGCATTGTCGGTTATGAGGTAAGGATGGCGCCCATGGGCTCTAAGGTCTAGAGCTTTCGGAAGTACGATAACCCTAAACCAGTTCGCCAGTTGTCTCTCTGCCTCATAAGCTTCGATAAGTGCTGGACCGAAAAACACATCAGCTCGGTCACAATGCAACCCTACAGTTATTGCCCCTCTAATAAAAAAATCATGTAATGCCACTTCCATTTGAAAAGCGGAAGAAATCACTGCAATCTTTCGCAAGGCATTATCTAAAACGGTAGAGTCGTTTGAGTCAACAGGGCATGTCAGGATTATACTGTCTGAAAAGGCTCGTGCCTTGAGATCTGGAATCTTTGGGCCCCACTGTGGGTCTTTATTCAGTTTGGTGCACCTATCTTGTAGCCCTAACAACATACTTTCGATTTCTTTTGCTAGCTTTGGCTTGTTTAATGATTTCTGCACCGCCTCTTTCAGTCCAGAGACATCCAGAAACGCAATCAGGGTAGCCCGGTAAGTATTTGGAGATGAACCCACTATTCCCTTATCCACACTGTTAATATTTGAATCGGCGTTACGCTCCGGAAGTCATAGAATCATCTAGGTTAAGTCACAATAGGGACAAGAATTGTTTAACTTGGGTAAATGCTTGATGGGTCCAAGGCCAATATCCTGCTTGAGCCGCCTCTCCTAAACGAAGATCAGGCTGGTCTCTTGACGATAGGAAAGCATGAACCCTAGCTTTGGATAGATTACTGGGCAACTTGCCAAGATTTCTTTTTATGCATTCAAAGTATGCCTCAACGCAGCTCATTGCTGGATCCTCTCCCACTGATTGTAGACAAATGTCCTCAAGCATTCCCTTACTTGCGCCATGCGGGACAATCAACACTACAACCTGCGGTTTTTCTTCGTCCACCTTAGTAGGTGATAAAGGCTTTGTCGGAACAGGTAAACCAACATTTCTCAAGGCCGCACAAATGCTTTGAAAAGTAGCCGAGGCGCTAGAATTCGCGTCTCTTATTACCCCAAGAGAGCGCACACTAATGAAACCGGGCGTAATCACGAGCGATTTCAATTTAGTGGAGAACGAATATTTCCCGCCTAGGGACCGGATCTCTATATTATCTATTCCCAGTTGGTCTTTCAGTGCGCTCAGCAAATTTAATTCGTCTTTGCCTTCCACGGCGATCACTTTGGTTGCCGTAATCGGGGTCAATGGGACCTCGTTACTCTCAGTGCTCATTAACGGACCTCTAAGCCTGCCTCTAGTGCCGCACCGAGCGTTTCTTTTTCGTAGGTGACGGCTTGTATGGTGTTCTTCATTCTCTCTAAGCGGTGAAGGTGAAAATCATATTTGCTGTCTTCTACGAAAGCTTGATGAGCAGCCCGTATACACTCTTCACTATGCGTCGTAGCGAAGAGCTGAACATTGAACTGTCGAGTAAAAGCAGCTATGGCTTTCCATACATTAACTATAACACCATAGTAGAGTCCGTTCTCTATCTCGTCGACTAATACTATGCCATCCCGTGCATTGGCTATAGCAAGAGCTACGGACAAAAGACGGCTAATCCCATCGCCAATTAGAGGCACAGGAACCAGACGCTTAGCCCCTATGTCGGCATGAATCATTGGAACACCACTGATTACTACTACAGCCAGGCGTTGGACCCGTGGGTCGACTTGCTTCAAGATTCGCACTATATCTTCCTGCTTCTGAATCAATTCAATAGCCGAAAACCGATCAATGTCTTCCTTGCCGCTAGGTCGGTGACGGGCCGCCAAGAATATTCCAGCGGGCCGTTCTCCTATAAACTCCTGGTGACTTAGGAGACCAAGCTCAACCACGCTAGGTGCAACTTGTCGCTCTAATGGCCATCCCCACGATTTAAAAACCTTGCCATCCTCGTTCGTATACTCAAAAATTATTTGGTAGCGGGAGTGTCTCTCGGATAGGGGAGATTTTTCCACCGCAGTTTGCTCCAAACTCTCAGACCCACTGGCAGGTATCTCTACAACTCGAGGCACTTGGCGGTAAACACGAAGAGTCCGAGGCTCTTCACTCCATGTTCCGTGAGCCTGCACTTCCATCACCAAGTCGGGGTTGAAGTCCGTGAATAGTTCCAAAAACGGTTCGTCCATGTTGATCTCTCTTAGTCCACGGAAAGTATTCACTCTACGCGCTAGATCCGGAACATTGGCGCCTTGATGAAGCCAAAGCGCTTCCAAGACAGCTGTCTTCCCAATATCATTTTTCCCAGCAATGAGGTTTAGACGCTCCAGTGGTTCAATCTTTAAGTCTACAAAGCACCGAAAGTTCTTGATTCTGAATGACTTATACATATTCTACCTCCGACCATCACACTTTCCTGATTATTGCGATTTCACAACTGAAAAGTCAAGAGGAAACGAAGTAACATCTAGCATGGTGCAACACTCAACAATCAGCTAAACTGTGCAGTGCCTATTCACAGACTTAGAGAAACGATGGCATCATCATGCCGCTGAAGGACTGGGCTTCTGCTTTTGGGTCTGATTTATATCTGGTCTCCTCTGTCAGCAATGATCACCCTGGCACCAGTGCATTCACTCTGCGTTGCTTTGCGTTTTGAGACCACCAATTGAACAACGCTCCCATCATTGCCGGCGACTTCGGAGAATACTGTGTCATTCAAGGCATCAAATAGTCGCTTCATGAGGTTATCCAGATCAGGTCCACAGGGGTGGTCTAGGGGATACTTATCGGCAGGCAAAACAAACACGACGATCATATAGCATGGGCCTTTCACCTTTGGAAGGTTCATCGTCGCTTGTTTTACAGCTTGAGTCCACCTATCAGGTGCTTTTATATCACCTCTGAGTTTCTTTTGACCGTATGGAATTCCCTCAATAAACAGATCGATACCCATGTCAATGCTCCTTCCTAAGCCAGAATTATTATGTTTTAACCCTGGGATTTAGTATATTAGTGTATTTTTGTCAGGTCAATCTTCGCGACCTGGAGACTCACGCGTTGTAACCCGGTTATTGTTGACCCAACCACAGGCTAAACAAAACATCGTTTTGTTGCCTGGGAAGTGTTTGCCTGGAGTTGACCTGGTCTCTGCTCCACACTCTTCGTTGTTCTATCGTTCTTGTTCTACCGTTCTTTTGAAAAAAGAACATGTACAATGCAGTGAGGAACGAGGAGCGTAGAGTAGGGAATGGAGAGCGAAGAGCGGAGAGTGGAGAGCGGGAGTGCGGAGCGATAGAGCAAGAGCAGAAGTGCAGCGATAGAACAGGAACGGAAGTGCAGTGCAAAGTACAGCGATAGAGCAGGAGCAAAAATGCAGTGCACAGTGGAGCGATAAAGTAGGAGAGCCAAACAACGAGAGCGTGATAGAGCAACAGAGCGAGAGAACGATGGAAGATGAGGATGCTTGATGAGGTTGATCTCTAGTGACATATTTTGCAGGCAACAAAACGATGAATTGTTGTCTTGGACCATAAGCTCGTCTAGTCACTCTCACGTTGTCCGGTGACAGACCCGGTTTAAAAACAGCCTTTGGCCCTAAGTATCGTGGTGGTAAAATAGCAATATGGACAGTTTTTCAGCTTACAGTGACGAATCTGGTATATTCGACCACCGCTTCCAATCTATTGCTGTAGTATCAGGTAAAGACGACATGCTTAAGGAACTTAGAAATAAATTACAAGAGGAGCTCTATAACAGGCAAATTCCCGAAGTGAAATTTTCTAAAATCGTAGGATATAAAAGCCCGATAGCGCAGGCAGCACGCCAATTCATAACCACTGCAGTCAAAGGCTTTGCCATCAATCGGAGAATAAGGATAGATATATTAACCTGGGACACTCTTGATTCGCGCCACGCTGTGTTGGGCCGCAATGATTTCGCAAATCTAGGAAGAATGTATTATCACCTACTGATACATATGGCAAGACAGTGGAATCAAATCCATTGGAATCTCTACCCGGATGACAACCCCAAGATTGATTGGAACGAAACAGCAAGATATTTGAACTCAGCGAGCTTGTATCGGACTAATCTTCAACAACCTGAACTGGTACAAGTGGCGAGTTATGAAGAGCTGCAGTTTGCTCGAATTGAGCAGGTGGACTCGGTTAGAGATCCGCTGGTGCAACTTGCTGACCTCTTCGCTGGTATGGCGCGTTACTCTCATGAGGACGGGCGACAATGTGTTCAGTGGTTAGAATCTCGGGTCAGCAAGTTGCAATTGAGGTTCAAAGATC
>Ga0307438_1000845_pt1 | contig 21090 bp, 17 predicted proteins | sample SalMarWE160110MG_FD_202144 | JGI IMG/M metagenome (GOLD analysis project Ga0307438, IMG submission 202144) | Salt marsh sediment microbial communities from the Plum Island Ecosystem LTER, Massachusetts, United States - WE1603-110 | ecosystem: Environmental > Aquatic > Marine > Intertidal zone >... | reverse complement strand
TCCCGGAAGGTTGAAAAAAGAGATTGAAAAAAGAGGTTTTTTAACAAAGGAAGAAATAATAGAAATAGCAGACAATAAATTTGTCGATTATTTGATTGAAAATAATAAAATTCCTCTTAGTACATTTAAAGCAGTATTTAAACAAGCAGCAATCAATGTGCTATATTCTCTCTTTCTCATAAAAAACGGCCATTTTAGTTTCCGTGAAACCGACTTTGAAATTCCGGATTACCTTACCTTAGATATAAAGATAGAAAATATAATACTGGAAGCAGCGAGGAGAATTGACGAAATTTCCAAGATGGAAGAAGTTTTACCGAATACTGATATTGTTCTTGAGGTTTCGAGTGAATTAATCGAAAAGGAACAGATAGACCTATTTCCTATGGATTGGAAGTTGCTCTCTCTCATAGATGGAAATCTAACCATAAATGATCTTATAAACAAAATAGGTGGGGATAAATTTGCTGTAATGAAGTCTCTTTATGGGATGACCATGACCGGCATAATAACTGAAAGAAAGATTTCTGTAGATGATATAATAAAAGAGAATAAAACATCAGTTGGAGGAGATATAGGCAGAATTAAAGAAATAAGCAGGTTGTGGAATAAAGGTAGGTATACTGAGGGACTTAAAGAATTGTTTAAACTGAAAGAAATGTACCCTGAGGATCCAAGAATTCCTTATAACATGGCTTATTTTTATCTTGCCGAAGGAAGGTTTAAAGAAGCAATCTCAGAATGGAATTCTTATTTAGTTTTGTCGACTGACGAAAAGAAAAAAAAGGAAATCAGAGAAATTCTTGATTTGGTAAAAGGAATTCATAAAAAGATTGTAAATTGGGAGGTTTTAATTGAATGAAAAAGGGCTTCGACCCGATGTTAATTCTTTGGACGTATTAATTTCTCTTGCTGATCTTTACGTTGAAAATGGATTAATGGATGAGGCGAAAGAACTTTTGAAAACAGCTATTAAGGAAAATAAAGATGAAATTAAACCTTATTCCATATTGGGTAAAATCTATATAAGCCAGGGAGAAGAAAAGGAAGCATTCGAAATTTTGAAAAGTGCTATGGAAATAAATCCTGAAAACAAAGAAATCAGGAAGCTGCTTGAATCCTTAGGGTTAGAAGAAGAAGTCGTTACAAAAGAAAAAAAGAAGACAACCAAGCATGAATTAGGAGATTCGCTTAACGAGGTTCTGAAAAATTTGCTCAAGATAAAGGGAATAGTAGGGGTTTTAGTTGTCGATGATATAGGAGCCTTGATAGAAGCAAATATAGAATTGCCTATGGAGCGAGAATCGACAGGAGCAATAATTTCTTCAATTTATGATAAAATTAGATTTTCATCGGACGATCTCGAATTGGGAATAATAAGTAAAGTTTTTTTTGAATTGCCCGGGGGAAACATTATAGTATTAGGTTCAGAAACTTTGAGATTCATTGTTCTTACTACTAGAAATGTCTTGATTGGTGAGTTGGAAGATGTTTTGACTGGAGCTTTCCGTAAAACTATTGAGCTTTTGGGGGTTGAGTAATGGAAGAGATAATGGGGAAAATTGTCTCAATTGATGGAGTGCTATCGTGTTATTTAGTGGATAAAGAAGGAGAAATTGTTGGACAGGTTGGGAATGACAAATTGGATAAATCTTTGGTTTCTGCTGTAATTGCCGCAATAACTAAAGAGCTGTCAACCCAGATGGATATAGCGGACAATTTCTCAATAACAGTTATGGCGAAGAAAAAAACCCTTTTCGTTGTTACTCAGAAAAATTTTATTTTGGCTGTTTTTACCGATCCTGATATTGATACGGGAAAAATTCGGTTTGAACTTCGCAGATCTGTAAAAGCTATTTCCGAAGAATTGTAAGTGTCGACCATTGTACTCTTATATGAGATTCAGAAGAAAATCGAGCGTTTCCTCGAGAGCTTTCTTGTTAGGACGGGAGCGCAGCACGTTTTTTTTGCTGCAAAAAGTGGAGAAGTACTTGTTTATTCAGGTTTTAAAAAAGAAAAGGAGATCTCTTCGATAACTGCTCTTTTGACAGGTATTTTTAACGCCACGGAAGAACTGGCTAAAATAGTAGACGAACATCATTTTAAACAATTGTTTCTTAAAGGCCAAGTCTGTAATTTATTTTACCAAAATATAAGTCCTAAGTTTTTATTGGTTGTTATCTTTAATGAGGAAACATTGTTAGGTTCTGTCAGAGTATTATCGGAAAAGCTTGCATCCAAGTTGAAAGAAGAGCTAATTAAAAACAACCAGGGGAGAATCCCTTCTATTAAAATGTTGGACGGTAAAAAACTTATTGAAGATTTGTTTAAATAATGAAAAAGAAATTTCTTATAATTTCATTTCTGTTGTTTTTAATTATTCTATTTGGTTTTCTCTCGAATATTATGATTGAGAAAATTCAGGACCTCTTAGAACGTCGAATACTCTCTGCGCTACCCGAGGGTAGTTATATCGAGAGTATAAAGCTTAAAGGACTGACAGGGGTGTCAGCCGATTCAATATACATTAAAGATCTTTGTTTTTTGCCGGGAGTAGAGGTGACGTATTCTCCCGTGGGTATTTTGCGGCGAAGGATGAAAAAAGTATCTTTTGATTCTCCTTCGTTTTCAATAAGTGAGGGAACGAAAGGCGGAGAAAGAAGTAGTATTTCGGCGCTCTTTTATATTGAAGAAGTTGAAGTCCATAATGGTGCTATAAAATGGAAGGGGCATAATTTTCAGATAAATGGTAGTGGAGAGATTTTTTCGACAGGTAGAGGAAAAATTGTTCTTGATTTACCTAAACTCTGGGGAAAAATAGACAATGTTCCTTTTAATGTTCAGGGAATTGATTTGTCTATATCCGATAGAGTTTCAAGTATGGATGTCAGGAGTCTTCGAATTGGAAATTCCGAATTTGAAATTCGAAGCGTAGGAGATAATAAAATTGAAGGCGGTGGTAGGGTATACCTTTCTGATTTGGGAAAATTGTTCGGTGTCAAAGGTGAGGGTTTTCTGGATGTTGGTTTTGCTTATGATACCGTTATTACTTATAAAGGGAAAAGTCAAATAGTGAGTTTACAGGGTTTTAATCTACCACAGTTTAGTTTTTCTGGCGTCAGAGATTCCGTCAGATTAGAAGGAGAAAAGCTTTCAGGGTTTTTTAATTTTGGGGAAAACATTTACGGACAGATTCAATTAACCGAGTTTAATATTAAAAACATAAACGACAAATATCCCGATTCAAGATTGAACGGCTTAATAGATTTTACTTATGTAGGTAAAGATACACTTTTTGTCGTTTCTAAACTAAATGGAGAAGTACTTAAAAGTCCCCTCGGAGAATTAAATCTTAAATTAGCTAAGAAAGGAAGGAAAATATATATCGACAGCTGCGAAGGTCATTTTAATGGAGGCAACTTTCTTTTTTTGGGAACATACAAAGAGGAAATAGATGGTAATTTGCAAATTGAAAAATTAGACATTTCACCCATCGCCAGATTTTTCGGAATTAAAACATCCGCTGTGCTAGATATAGGACTTTCTATCAGTGATAAGATATATGGTGCTTTCTCAGTGGAGGATTTAACTTATGGCGATTTAAAATTAGATTTTGTAGAAGGTAATTTGAATCTTGCTCAGGAAAAGAGAAAATTTCCTGGCACAATAACTTTTGTGTCGCGGGGTTTTGCCTTTAAAGATAGAAAGATATTTGAACTAGGAGAATCTAATCTGAAAATAGAAAATAAAAAATTATACGTAAAAGGATTTTTTAAAAGCAAAAGTAAAAAATTAAACTATAATTTCGCTCTAACTTCGGATACGATAGAAATTAACGATATCAGGTTCGAATATTCCGATGGATTGCTTTATTTGATAAATTCCTTTTCTTTTGCTTATAAAGAAGCTTTTCAATTAGAGGATATTAAGTTTTTGGGTAATAAAGGAGAAAATTTCCAAATCAATAAATTATCTTTATCTGCAATCGGAATTGAAGGAAATCTAAATTTAATTGGATTTAGGCCGGAATTCCTGAGTGAATTCGGTATTGTTTCTCATCCTTTTTCGGGTAAGTTATCAAGCGATGTTAATATTGCAGGAGATCCTAATTCTCCTGTTTTTTCCTTTAAAGGCGGAGGAAAGTTGAAAATTGGAGAAATGGAAATAGGGGATTCTTTAGATTTTGTTCTTCGCTACGAAAACAAAAATATTTTTGTTAAAAATTTGGCAATTATAGAGAACGGTAAGTATTCGAATTTTAATGGAATGATTGACTTTGAAAAGAAATATCTGGATATGGGTATAAAATTACAAGAAACCGGTACCTGGGTATTTTATCCATTAATTAAATACTTAACTGCAAACAGGGCTAAATTGTCTGGAGAGTTGAAAGTTAGAGGCAATTTTAATGAACCTTTAATTTACGGGGAAGTGAATCTCCGGGAAGCAGATTTGATAGTGAAGGATTTGGGAATAAAGATAAGCGAACTAGAAGCAATGGCTTCATTCAAGGGAGAAGAAGGAAAACTAGAAAATATCTCAGCTTTGTTAGGCGAGGGAAAAGTACAGGCAGAGGGTAGGGTTAGATTGTTAGACAAAGAGTTCGATATAAAATTAAATCTAAAAGATACTCCAATTAACTGGCAGTATGTCAACTCTACTATCAATGGAGATTTATCAGTTAGAAAGAATCGTAAAGGTATCCGAGTAGAGGGAGATGTAGAGCTTAACAGAGCTACAATTACAATGGAATTTGAGCAAAAAGGGGGAAAGGGGAGAGGACCCTCGAATCTTTTTTTAAATTTAAACTTTGATGCAACTCAGGGTAACGTTTGGATACGTAACGATTTGGCCAATATTGAACTGGCAGGAAAGGTTGGGGTGAGTTACGAAGGTGGACCACTATTACTTTCGGGAAATTTAGAAGTGAAACAAGGAATGTTTTATTATCTTTACAAGAGTTTTGAAGTTTTAGAGGGAAAATTCGGATTTAATGAATCGCCGGAGATAAATCCTAACATTAATGTTCAAGCAATAACTCTTATTTCTTCTGGGTCAAACGGAACTCATGAACAAGATACAGTATTCCTCGAAGTTTCGGGAACAATGAAGGTTCCTAAATTTGATATTTATTCGAAGTCTTCATTGTCCAAGGCGGAAATAATGACACTTCTTTCCTTAAATGTCGGCTGGGAGGATTTGGCGTCTGTTAAGTCTTTGGAGCAATCTGTGGGTACAACTTTCAGCTACTGGGTAAGGCAAACTCTGAATCGTAGATTGAAAGAAGAGTTCGGTATCGACGTTTTAGAAATGCAGGGAGGTAGCGGACATTATGAGTTTATTGTTGGCAAATATGTAACTGATAAACTTTTTGTCAAAGCAAGAACCGATATCCAATCTTATGGAATATCTGAAATACAGGCTGAGTATAAAGTTAAAAAATGGGGTCATATAAAAGCCGAAAAAGACTTTCTGGGAAAGACCAGATTTCTTTTCAATCTTGAATGGCGGTATTAATTTTTTATAAATGAAATATCAAAAATTAAAAAGCAAAATGACAATTGAGAATGTAAAAACTAAAAATGAAAGTACGCAGATAGGGCAGATTTTAAGAGATTTTTTATTTGTTTTTTTATTTATCTTTGAAATTTGATTTGTATTTTTGAATTTTTATATTTGATTTTTTAATTTTTAGTGGCATTGACAAATATAGTTTTTTTAATAAAAATATATTCATGCCCCTGTAGCTCAGTGGATAGAGCACCGGTTTCCTAAACCGGAAGTCGTAAGTTCGAGTCTTACCAGGGGTATATAATCATAAGTTGAATTGCTGAAAAGTAGAAGGGTTGATTGATAAGATAAGTATACGGCAACAGTTAGTATTAATAAGGTTCCAAGTAGTGTTTAATAATTATATATAAAGGGGGAATGATGGCAAAACACAGAAGGAAAGACTTAAAGCACGACGAATTTAAGGAAACTATCGAAAATATTATTATTTTTTACGAACATCATAAAAAATCTGTTTTATGGATTGCAACCGGGGTTGTTATACTTCTGATAATTTTCTTTACATATAGGAATAACCAGCAAACAAAAATGGTAAATTCTAAAGAAATGTATAATATGGGTGTAATTTTATACGATGGCGGAAATTTGAATAAGGCAAGGGAAATATTTCAAACAGTTGTCGATAAGTACTGGGGTACACCTTTTGTAAACCGTTCTACCTTTATGTTGGCTAACATAAGCTATAAGGAAGGTAATTTGGATGATGCGCTGGATAAATTTCAGTCTTTTATTAATGGTGGTTATGATGAGTTTCTCACTCCAAGCGCTTATCAAGGAATTGGGCAGTGTTATGAGCAAAGAGGAGATTTATTGAAAGCCACAGATAATTATGAGATAGCAGCAGACAAATTCAAAGATACTTTTGCCAAAGCAGAATGCCTCTTGAATTTGGCGCGATTGTATCTAAGCCAGCAGAAAACGGATGAGGCAGAGGCTGCTCTTGAGGGAATACTTGATATTTCAGAAGATGCCCAAATTCTAGAGGAGGTCGAAAAAAAACTAAAATTAGTTCAGGTTCAAAGAGGGTTTAATGAATGAAACCTTAATCAAAGAAATAAGAAATGAAATTGGCGAAAAGAAACTCGATGCAGTTATTGTAACCGATATTTACAAAATCCTTAATCTTTTAGGTGTTAATGCTTCTTTCAATATAATTGAGATTGGTTTTTATCTTCTTGTCACTAAGAAGGAATTATTTTTGATTGGAGATCCTTTTTCTTTTTCTCTACTGGAAGTTCCAAGAGGAGTAAAGATAAAAAAGACCGATATGATTAGTATACGAAAAGAGGGTTTTTCTCCGATAGAGGAGTTAAGAAGTCTCCTTACGAAACTAAAAATAAAGAAGATAGGCTCGTTTGGTGGTGTAAGATTGGCTAAGTTTAAAATAGTTAAAATAGAGGATCCTTTTATTCCCTTTTTCTTAATGCCGGATCAAAAAAGAGCTCCAATTCTTAAAGAGAATGCTTCAATTTGTGAGAGAGTATTAGAGAAAGCTTTACGCAAGTTGGAAGACGATATACTTGAGATATCTATAAGGAATACCATTGATGAGGAAATATATAAATCTGGAGGAGAAAGAAGAGCTTTTCCGACTAAGGTAATTTTCGGAAAAAATACTTCCAATCCATTTGCTTTAAGTAATGATGGGAAATTAAAAAATGGCGATACAATTGTGATAAATTTCGGAATCATACGCTCAGGTGTAGGTATAGAAATAGCCAGAACTTATTTATGGAAAACCACCGACAAGTTTTTAGAAAAAACTTATAATTATATAGCCGAGATATATAGTAAATTTTTATCTTTCATTTCGTACGGTAAAATAGCAAAAGAAATTTATAGATATGTACTTGAACTTATAAAAGATAAAGGCTACGACAAATATTTTGTTCCACCCATTAACGCGCCATTAACACTTAGTGGTAAGGGGATAAGTATCTTCGAAACCAGTAACTTTATCATAAAGGAGGGTACTCTTCTTTATCCCCAGTTGAATTTCTATTTTCCTGGAAAATTTGGTATAAAATTCCAGGACGTTTTATTTTTAGAAGGGAGAAGTTTTAATCTCACTAATTTTTTAAATAAGGGAGAAGTAAATGTTCTTCTTGTTCCCGATTAGATCGGAGAGCCGGGTCAGACGATTTCCAGTTGTAACTGTTTCTCTTATAGGATTAAACATTTTGGTTTTTCTTTTTAGTTATCCTGCTATGAACCGGCAATATAATCTTATTATGGAAAAAGCAATTAAACTTCAGGAGGTTGAGATAAGGACATTATCACCTGAAGATCCTTCTGCTATAATTGAGTATGCGAAGAACCCGGAAGCTCTAAGAGAAAGAATTGAAAACAGAGAGATATCAATGTCGGATGAATTATGGGCGGATTGGAAGGATGCTTATGATGATTACGAGAAGGCAATGAATGAAAGACTTACAAGGAAATATGGTTTCGTTTCTCATGATTTTGACCTTTCTACTTTGATAACGTCAATGTTTCTACATGCAGGATTCATGCATCTCTTCGGAAATATGTGGTTTTTATGGCTGGTAGGTCTTAATGTTGAAGATGATTGGGGAAGACCTTTTTTTCTTGGGTTTTATCTTCTATCGGGAATTGTTGCGTGCCTCCTTTTTGCGGCAATGACTCACTCGGAAACCCCTTTAATCGGTGCTTCAGGTGCACTAGCAGGTGTGATGGGCGCTTTTGCGGTACAATATTATAAATCCAAGATATATTTTCTATTCATATGGCTTATTCCCTTTATTTTTAAAGTATTTCCGCTTTATGCCTGGTTTTACCTTCCTCTGTGGTTTGTAATTCAATTGTTTCAAGCTATATATTTGTCCGAATATTCTCCCGTTGCTTTCTGGGCACATGTAGGGGGTTTCGGTTTCGGGGTTGCAGTTGTGGCCTTTCTCCGATTTAGTGGACTGGAACGGAAATATTTAACGCCACTTGTTGATGACACCTTAAATTTAATGGATTCGGATTTTAGTAAAGCGGTTGAAGCAAGAAGTACCGGTAATATCGAAGATGCAGAGAAGTATCTTAAGAAAATATTGCTGAGAGATCCATCTAATTTAGATGCGGCGGAGGAACTTATAGATATTTACACTAAGGGAGGTAATAAAAAGGAAGCGGAAACGATTGCGAAAGAAACGTTTAGAATACTTAGAATGGAAAAAAAAGAACCTTCCATTATTCTAAATTTTTATGAGGGAGTGTTAGAAGAAAAGAATCTCATTTCAAACTTAAGTCCTTATGATTTTTACTTTATTTCTCAGATGTACACAAAGAGACAACAGCAGAAAGAAGCTGCAAAGGTTCTTGCTATCGCTTATAAGGAGAACAGGGACACCAATGACGCTCCGTATATATTACTTCGCCTTATTAGAGCTCTGGCGCTGAGCGGGAATCAAAAATTTTTGAAGAAGGCACTTTTTGAATTGCAGAAACGATTTCCAGAGATAAAAAATAAAGCAATTGCCATATTGAGGGAAGTTAGAAATGGACAAAAATAGAGCACTGGAAATAGTAAAAACTAAAATGAATAATGACCGAATGATAAAACACCTGTTTGCAGTAGCTGCCTGTATGGAGGCTTTAGCTGAAAGATTTAACGAGGATAAAGAAAAGTGGGAACTTGCGGGTCTTTTCCATGATATAGATTATGAGGAAACAATAGATAAACCTCATGAACATGGAATAAAAGGAGCAGAATATTTAGAAAGTCTTGGGGTTCCTCCCGATATATTGTATGCAATAAAAGCACATGCCGGTAACGCCGAACCAATAAGTAATATGGATATAGCCCTTTTGGCATCTGATGCCGTCTCAGGTCTTATAGTCGCATCGGCTCTTGTAAATAAAGAGGGTTTAAGAGGGGTTGATACAAATTTCGTTTTAAAAAGATTTAAGGAAAAAAGATTCGCAGCAGGAGCCAACAGAGAAAGTATCAAAAGATGTGAAGAAATAGGGTTGAAACTGGATGAGTTTATTTCAATTTGTGTAAAAGGAATGAAAAATGCCGCTGATGTTCTTGGTCTTTAATATTGTAACGGGATTTTGCCCTGAAACTAAAATAGAATCGTTGATAGTACCTGATGAGGATCCATGGTTCTCCGAAGATAAATTCCATCATTTTGTGCACTCAGCTGCAATTTCTTCATCAATATATCTTATTGCGAACAATATAACGAAGACGGATGATGATACATCTTTTTATATTTCATTTTCCATTTCTTCTCTTATTGGTTTATCAAAAGAAGTAAAAGATAGTAAAGACAAAAAGGGTAGGGCTTCCTCGAAGGATCTTGTGTACGATATTGCGGGAGTCCTGTTTGGTATATTTCTAGTTTCAATTGGCGGATCGTAACTTTAAGGATTATATAGTACCCCCTATCAAATGGGTAGTTGTGTTTTTTTATACTAGTATATCATAGACGCAAAATTTAAAAATTAAATATCAAAATGGAAAATCATAAATCAAAGTTCGAAAATAAATTAACAAACAAAGAAACAAAGAATTGCACGAATAGCGCAAATACTTTTTTGGCCTTTCCGGTTAGGGGAGGGATAAATTTAAATTTTCATTTGTCATTTTGCTTTTTGAATTTTGATATTTTATTTGCCGGAAAAAGCGGGTAAATTTAAATGATATATTTAATGAGAGAAAAAATAGTTGATTAATAATGCTATGGAACTATCCGATTTTCCTGTTTATCTGCAGTTGTCTGACAAAGAATTCGAGAATAGAATAGAAAAATTGTATAGTATACTAAACGCCTGTACACTCTGCGGTCATAAATGCAAAGTCGATCGTAAATATGAGAGAGGAGTTTGTAGTGCAGGTATAAGTGCAAAAATTTCTTCGGTTTTTCCTCATTTTGGCGAAGAGAGACCTCTTGTGGGGACTCATGGCTCCGGAACGATATTCTTAAGTAATTGTAATTGCAAATGCGTTTACTGCCAGAATTTCGATATATCTCATCTCGGTAAAGGAGAGGAGTTGTCCGAGGAAGAAATTGCTGGCAAAATGATTTATCTGCAGGAGATAGGTTGCCATAATATAAATTGGGTTAGCCCAACACATTTTGCCCCGCAGTTGGTTAGGTCTCTGTTTATAGCCAGAGAAAAGGGACTTAAGATTCCTATTGTATACAATACGGGTGGGTATGATTCTCCGGATTTAATTAGAATGCTTTCAGGCATAATAGATATATATATGCCTGATATTAAGTATAGTAACAATAAAAACGCCTTTGAGTATTCGGGTGTTAAAAATTACTGGAATATAGTAAGGAATTCGGTCAAGGAAATGCATATACAAGTAGGGGATCTAATAACAGATGATTTCGGTTTAGCTAAAAGAGGTTTAATAATCCGGCATCTCGTTTTGCCAAATAACCTTGCCGGATCGGATGAGGTTTTAAAATTCGTAGCGGATGAAGTGTCAAAAGATTCATACGTAAATATTATGAAGCAATACACTCCGTATTTTAAGGCTCAAAACTATAAGGAACTCACAAGAGGAATAACGGAGGAAGAATACAGTAGAGTCTTAAATAAGGCGAAGGAATTGGGACTTCGAAGAGCCAGTTAACCAAAAATTAATCTCACACAAAGAGCACAAAGATTTTATTGTTTTATTCTAACTTCTAACTTCCAACTACTAACTACTCTTTGCTTCCTGTGTCCTATTCTTTTTTTAAAAATCCTTCATTTTTCTTAATTAAATCTATTCTCTGCTGTACGCAAACTGCCGTGCGCAGTACATCTTCCGGTGTGTTTATCGCAAAGTCCACCAATTTATCCACATTGGTTTTTGCCACATGCATCCGGGTGTCGGATGATCCATAATAGATAAAGAGATCACCGTTATCGCGTGCTACCCAGCCATTGCTGAAAACTACATTGGAAACATCCCCTGTTCGCTCCGCACCTCGGGGTGAAAGCAACTGTTGCCCCGGTCTATGAATTAACTTTTCGGGATGTTTTAAATCGGTCATAAAACAATAAAGAACATAACGTAACCCGGCTGCCGTGTTTCTAACTCCATGAGCGAGGTGAAGCCAACCTTTTTCTGTTTTTATGGGAGGGGGCCCCTGGCCGTTTTTTGATTCGGTAATTGTATGATAACGACGTTCCTCGATAATAATTTCTTTATCGATATTTGCGTGTTCTATGCTTTCTGAAAGGCCCCATCCGATACCCATTCCAGAACCCGTTTCAATAAATTCTTCCATGGGGCGGGTGTAAAATGCGTATTTGCCGTTGACAAACTCTGGATGCAAAACCACATTTCTTTGTTGGGGAGAGGGTGACTTTAAATCATCCAGCCGCTCCCACTTTTTTAAGTCTTTAGTGCGGGCGATACCAGCCTGAGCTACTGCGGAAGACAAATCTCCTTTTTTGGCGTTCGGGTCCTTACGTTCCGTGCAGAAAACGCCATAGATCCAACCGTCTTCATGTTTTGTAAGGCGCATGTCATATACATTGATGTCCGGATCTTTAGTTTGGGGCATTTCTATGGGGTAATCCCAGAGTTTGAATTGATCTATACCTGTTGGGCTTTCTGCAACGGCAAAAAAAGATTTTCTGTCGTCGCCTTCAACTCTGGCTACAAGAAGAATTTTACCGTTTAATTCAATGGCTCCGGAGTTGAAAACCGAGTTAATTCCTAACCTCTGCATAAGTCGCGGATTACTTTCGTAATCCAGATCGAAACGCCACGTGAGAGGTATATGCTCCCGGGTTAAAACAGGATACTTATAGCGTGTATAAATTCCATGATATTCTTCTATGGGTTTATTTTTTCGACTGATTAAGTTATTTTGTGTTTCGTAAAGATAATTTAATTTTTCGTCAAAGTGTTTTTTATCATGAATAGCCATCTAAACCTCCTCCTGAGTTTAAAAATAGAATAATCGATTTATAGTTGGGTAAAAATATATATTTTTTTAAACTTGTCAAGACGAAAGGAAATTAGCTATTAGCTCAAAAAACAAATAAAAAAGTTTGTGCGCTTTGCCTGACCCGTAAGGAAGAATGACTGTATCGGGGACGGAAGTCTATTCTTCCTCTCAAAACGCTTTTTGGTCAATTTTGTTGTCTTCTACTAAGAGTATTCGATATCTTTCATTTCTAATCTGTTGTATTCTCATTAAGGGGATTCGGACAGTATCCAATACATCTGAATGGCTCTAATTACCTCGACGAATTCCATATAATCCACAGGTTTCATCATATATCCGGCCACACCAAGCTTAAAACTATTTATTTTGTCCCCCTCTTCTTTTGAAGAAGTTAATGCTACAACGGGAATAATCTTCAGCTTATCGTCGTTCTTTGCAATTTTAAGAAATTCTATACCATCCATCTTGGGCATCCTTAAATCCAGGAGAATTAGCCCCGGTCGCCTATTTGCCTTGTTCCTAAGATACTCCAGCGCCTCCTCGCCATTATTGGTGACAACCAAGGGGTTTACAACGTGAAGATCTTCAAGCGCTCTTTTTATACTTCTTATATCAACTTCGTCGTCTTCAACTAATAGTATTGTTTGCCTTTCGTTCATTTTTTCTCTCCTTTTTATTCCTAGTGTTTTCATAAAAAACATTCTAAAATCCAAGGGTTTAACATTAAAACCTTAACTTTTCAAAATGATTAAATAGGCAAATATAAGTAAAAATTATTTAGCAAAATCCCCTTTTATTGTTTTGGCAGCGTGAAATAAAATGTGGTGCCCTTTTTAATTTTAGATTCTAGCCATATCCTCCCTTTGTAAAATTTTATTATTTTCTTAACTATCGCCAAACCTAAGCCTATCCTTTCATATGTTTTTTTCGATTCCAAAGTCTGGAATATTTTAAAGATTTTCTCCCAGTACTTTTTTTCGATACCGGGACCATTATCGGATATGTAAAATTTCCATTCATCTTTTTCTTCTGTGCAGCCTATCTTGATAATGCCTTTGGGTTTATCTATGTATTTTATTGCATTGCTCAATAAATTTTGGAAGACCTGGGTTAAATGGTTTCTATCCGCTACATACTCCGGTAGTTTATCTTTCACTGTAATCTTTATATTGGGAGGGGGGGCTAATGAATCAATTACATCTTTTAAGACCTTATTTAAATCAATCTTATGTGCTTTGTCTTCAGTTCTTCCTATTCTTGAATATTCAAGTATTCCTTGTATCATATCGTTTACTCGTATGGTTCTCTTTCTAAGCATAGCTAAATTTTCTTTACCTTTTTTATCAAGTACGTCATAGTAATCCTCTGATGTCCATCCTGCTAATAGGTTTATACCTCGAAGAGGTGCTTTTAAATCATGAGATACTATATATACAAAGTTTTCCAAATCTTGTGTTCTTTCTGCGACTTCAATCTCAAGTTTGCGCCCGTATTCTACGATATTCCTGACTCGAACTTCGTGAATTGTATAAACGACCATAATTATCAATATTATCATAGAAATCCTAAACCACAAGGTCATCCAGAAGGGAGGAGTGATAACGATTTTAAGTGAAGTTTCTTCTTCGTTCCATACATTATCGTTATTAGAACCTTTTACCTTGAATATATAAGTTCCCGGGTTCAAATTCGTATAGGTTACTTCTCTTTTGTTTTCAACATAATTCCATTCTTTATCGAAACCTTCTAACATAAAAGCATATTGATTTTTCGCTGGTGAAGTGTAATCCAGTGCTGCAAATTCAAATGAGAAAACAGAGTGCTTATAGGATAATATAAGTTCATCGGTTACACTAATATGTTTTTGCAATGGGGATTTATTTTTACCAATAACAACCGGTTTATTAAAAATCTTGAAATCCGTGAGAACAACAGGAGGAATGGCCGTGTTATCTATAACATCATTTGGATCAAATACATTGAATCCATTCACACCACCGAAATATATCTTTCCATCTTTGGATTTATGATGACTTTTTTTAATAAATGTACTTCCCTGTAAGCCATCTTCTTTGGTATAATTTTTAAAAGTTTCTGTTTTAGGCTCAAATCTGGATAGCCCCCCATTTGTGCTAATCCATAAGAAACCTTTATCATCTTTTTCAATACCAAAAATTAAATCATTGGGTAAGCCATCGGTTTTAAAGTAGCGGGTAATTTTTTTTGTTTTCCTGTTTAGCTTATTAAGACCATTAGTTGTAGCGATCCATAGTGTTGAACTATCCTTTTCGAAAATTGAAGTGACAAAATCATTAGATATGCTATTTTCGTTTTTCGGATCATGCGTGTAATTCACAAACTCTTCTGTTTTGGGATTAAAAATACTTAGGCCTTGAAAGCTACCAATGAGTATATTGCTCTTATTATCTTCTTTGATAACTTCTATTTGATTAAAAATTAGATTGCTATTTTCTTCCGTATATACAATAAAAGATCTGTCTTTTTTATTAAATTTATTGAGGCCGTTCTGAGTAGCAATCCACAAATTACCATTTCTATCTTCAGTGATATCAAAAACATTATTATTTGATAGACCGCTATTCTCGCTCGTAAAAGTAAGGAATGATTTCGTACGTCTATTAAATAAACTGAGTCCACCGGCCCAGGTACCAATCCATATATTGTTTTGAGAGTCAATATACACTGTAGGCAGAACATCTTTATTTAGATTTGAATTTTTTGAATTATAATGTTCGAAGTTTCCGGTTTTGGTATCAAATTTATTCAATCCACCCCCATCCGTAGCAATCCAGATATTTCCTTCATGATCCTCGTGAAATTCCATAACATAATTGTAACTTAAACTATTGGGATTTCCAGGCAAATTTTTGTAATGTTTAAATGCCTGTTTGGTGTAATCAATTAAATTAACTCCTCCTGCATATGTGCCGATCCACAAATCACCTGTTTTATCCTGATATAGTGAATAGATTGAATTGTTGTTCAAACCATTAGGATTACTTTCATTCTTAACATAATGAATAAAAGTTTTTTGTCATTTTGAAAAAAGTCTACCCCTCCATCTTCAGTTCCGATCCAGAGGCCTCCATTCCTGTCTGCGCATAGCGAACTTATAAGATTACTGCATAAACTTTGACTATTTTCAGGATCGTGTTGATAGTTGATAAAAGTATGTTTGTCAGATTCATTTACATGAGTACAAGATAATCCATCTTTATAGCAACCAAACCAGAGATGCCCATCAATATCTTCGACGATTGAATAAACATCGTTACCGATCAGACTATTAGGATCGTTTTCGTGGTGTTTATAATGTGTAAACGTTTTTGTATGGCAATTAAATACATTCAATCCGTGACCATCAGTAGCGATCCATAAATTACCTCTGCTATCTTCAAATATATCTCTAACAATACTGCCTAAACTATCGGGGTCATCTTCGTTATGCCAATATCGAATAAGCTCATCATTTTTGAAATCAAATAGAAATAATCCATCCTCGTAGGTGCCAATCCATAAATTACCTTGACTATCTTCAAATATGGCCCTTATATCAGAACTGCCTAGGTTATAGCCATTTTTCTTGTTATAATTGATAAAAACATCGCGATCCCGATCATACAAACATAACCCTTCTGCTGTACCTATCCACAGATTTCCACGGCTATCTTCATATAAGGAGTAAATAATATTTGCTGTTATGCTGCCTGGATCTTTATAATTATGTCTATAAACCCTAAAATTGTAGCCATTATATTTATTAAGCCCGTCAAATGTGCCAAACCACATAAAGCCCTGATTGTCTTGTAAAATACATCTGACATATGAGTGAGAAAGGCCTTTTTCGCTGGTGAGATGTTCAAAGCGAATATTTTGACTTTGTGCAAAGTTTAAAAACGGGAAATATAAAGTAAGTATAATAGTTAATACAGTTATATTTAAAGAAAGGTTGCTGATATTTATAACCAACTTATTTTTCATTTTAGCTCTTTTTTAAACATAATCAAAACTCTCTTATCTTTTTAATCGTATTCCCCATTCCAAAATCTAAGAGGTTGAACATTAAAACCTTAACTTTTCAAAATGATTAAATAGGCAAATATAAGTAAAAATTATTTATCAAAATCCCCTTTTATTGTTTTGGCAGCGTGAAATAAAATGTGGTGCCCTTTTTAATTTTAGATTCTAGCCATATCCTCCCTTTGTACATATCTATTATCTTCTTTACTATCGTTAATCCTATGCCTGTGCTTTCCTCTGATTCTTCCAATCCTAAAGTCTGGAATATTTTGAAGATTTTCTCCCAGTACTTTTTTTCGATACCGGGACCATTATCGGATATGTAAAATTTCCATTCATCTTTTTCTTCTGTGCAGCCTATCTTGATAATGCCTTTGGGTTTATCTATGTATTTTATTGCATTGCTCAATAAATTTTGAAAGACCTGGGTTAAACGGTTTCTATCCGCTACATACTCCGGTAGCTTATCTTTCACTGTAATCTTTATATTGGGAGGGGGGGGTAATGAATCGATTACATCTTTTAAGACCTTATTTAAATCAATCTTTTTTGCTTTTTCTTCGGTTTTTCCTGCTCTTGAGTATTCTAATATACCTTGAATCATGTTGTTCATACGTCTGGTTCTCTCTTTAAGCTTACTTAAATTTTCCTTACCCTTTTTATCGAGTACATCATCATAATCTTCTGCTATCCATCCTGCTAATAGGTTTATACCTCGAAGAGGTGCTTTTAGATCGTGAGATACTATAGAGGCAAAATCCTCTAACTCTTTATTGGATTTTTCCAAATCTTGTGTTCTTTCTGCGACTTTAATCTCAAGTTTACGCCCGTATTCTACGATATTCCTGACTCGAACTTCGTGAATTGTATAAACGGCCGTAATTATCAACATTATCATAGAAATCCTAAACCACAAGGTCGTCCAGAAGGGAGGAGTGATAACGATTTTAAGTGAAGTTCCTTCTTCGTTCCATATATTATCGTTATTAGAACCTTTTACCTTGAATATATAAGTTCCCGGGTTCAAATTCGTATAGGTTGCCTCTCTTTTGTTTTCCACGTAATTCCATTCTTTATCGAAACTTTCTAACATAAAAGCGTATTGATTTTTCTCGGGGGCCACAAAATTTAATGCAGCGTATTCAAAGGTGATTACCGAATGTTTGTAGGATAAAACGATTTCCTTTGTAACACTGATATGTTTTTTCAGAGGCGAATCTTTTGTTCCAATCGCAACATCCCTATTAAAAAGAAGAAATTTAGTTATTACCACTGGAGGTTTGTGCGGGTTTTCTTTTATACTGTCGGGATGAAATGCGTTAAACCCGTTTTTCCCTCCGAAATACATTGTGCCTTCTTTATCTTTACAAAACGAACGAGGTCTGAATTCATCTCCCTGAAGTCCATCGCTGACGTCATAATTCTTGAAAACCGGATTTTCGGGATGGTTTATCCCATTAATAAATTTTGATATTCCTTTGTTGGTACTTATCCACAGATTACCATGATCGTCTTCCAGTATTCCGTTAATACAATTGTTTGGTAAACCATCTTTCTGGTGGTAATGGCTAAAAGTGCTGTCTTCCCGGTTAAATACATTCAGCCCTCCAATTGTGCCTATCCATAAGTTTTTTTTACTGTCTTCAAAGAACATATTGGCGCCGTCGTAACTAATGCTCTTAATATCCTTTCTATCATGTGGAAAATGTATAAATCGTTCGCTCTTTTTGTCAAGCAATTCGACTGTCATACTTGAGGACATCCAAATTTCACCATAGCTGTTTTCGAATAAGGTTCTTACCCAGTCATCCGATATAGTATTATCATCATAATCATCATTTTTATATCTCTTGAATGTTTTGGTTTTGTAATTGAATAAATTAAGTCCTCCACCCATGGTACCAATCCATAAATTTCCATCTCGGTCTTCGAGGATAGCGAACATATTATTGGCTCCAATACTTTTGTCGTCGTTTAGATCATGTTTGAAACGGGTAAATGTATTGTTTTTACTATTGTATAAATTTAAACCGCCGCTCCAGGTTCCTATCCAGAGATTACCCCTGCTGTCTTTTTCTAAGGCAAATACTGCACTTGACCCTATGCTTTTGTTATGGCGTGGATCATGAATGAAGTGTTTAAATGTTTTGTTCTTTTTATTAAATAAATTCAGGCCGTAGTCAGTACCAATCCATAAATGACCATCTTCTTCGAGAATTGAATTAACGAAATTGTTGCTTAAGCTGTTGGGGTTGTTTGGCTCTTGTTTGTAATGTGTGAAATTTTTTGTTAGTTTATTGTACATATTGATACCGTCTCCAAAAGTGCCCAACCACATGCTGCCATTGCGGTCTTCGTAAATAGAATAGACAGAGTTATATGAGAGACTGGTATTGTCATCGGGATTATTTATATAATGGTGAAAAACACAATCATTTTCTTTGAAAGTATTTAAATCAACAATGTCCAATCCTCCGTTTTCAATGCCAATCCATAAACGACCATATTTATCCTCCATAAGTGCCAAAACAGCTCCGTCGCTTATACTTGCTTTATTATTCGTATTGTGCTTATAATTGATAAAAACACATTTTTCAGGTGCTCCTTTCTTATATTTTAATAAACTTAATCCAGTGTTAGTTGCTACCCATATTCTGTTTTTACTGTCTTGATATAAGGTTCTAATAGTATTATCACATATGGTATTTTTATCCTTTTTGTCATTTTTAAAACGGACAAACTTGTAGTTTAAAGTATCCGATAGATTCAATCCGTCTAAACTGCCGATCCAAATATTACCGTTATTATCCATTAAAATACTAGTTAGTTCGTTACTGCTCAAACTATATTTGTCTTTTTCATCATGCAAAAAAGAAATAATACTATCATTTTTAGGATTATATAAATATAGACCATTGTAACGACTTGTCAAAAATAATCTTCCGTCTTCAACTTTCCAAATGTCGGAGATTCTTCTTCGGGGCAAATTGATAATATAGATAAACCGGTCATTATCCCTGTCGTAAAGGTTTAGTCCGTTTTCTGTGCCTATCCATAAGTTTCCACTTTTGTCTTCATATATAGATTCGATGGCGTTATTACTAATACTATTTGTGTCTTCAGGGTTATTTTTGTAAACGGTAAAATTATAACCATCATATTTGTTTAATCCTTCATTTGTACCGAACCACATGAATCCCTGTTGATCCTGGCATATCGATCTCACCCAGCCTTGTGACAGCCCGTCCTTTACTCTTAAATGCCTGAATTCGATCTGGGGTCGCTGAGCATATATGGTGCTGTATTGGAATAATATAATTGCAAATATTAACCTTTTAAACATAACCAAAACTCTCTCATCTTTTTAATCCTAAAAAAATCATTCCAAAATTTAAGATGTCAAATATTAAAACCTTAACTTTTCAAAACAATCAAATTTGCGAACATAAGTAAAGATTATTTAACAAAATTCCCTTTTATTGTTTTGGCAGGGTGAAATAAAATATTATTAAATTAATATTAATTTATAAAATACGGTTTGTCAATGGGTGGGCTTCATATTTATATGCACGGATAGAACGCTAAAATGTAAAAATATAACGAAGAAGTCAGAAGCAAGAAGACAGAATATAGAATCCACTCCACCCCAAAAAGGAGAGACAACGAATTGCACGAACAACACAAATGTTTTTTCTATTTTTGCGGCCGGGAGAGGAAGAAATAATCTTTGCATTTTCATATGTAATTTTACTATTTGGATTTTAATATTTGATATATTAATGAGGGCTTGACAAAGGGATGTATCATATTATATTAATAACGGGCAGTAGCTCAATTGGGAGAGCGCCTCCCTCGCACGGAGGAGGTCGGCGGTTCAAATCCGCTCTGCTCCAATATAAAGTTGAATAATAACAACGGTGATAGATTTAATAAGGAAATCCTCAGAAAGGGTTGACAGTGGGGGATTTTACTTTATATTGTTTTTATTTTGCTGGTGTAACTCAGGGGTAGAGTGACTGATTTGTAATCAGTTTGTCGGGGGTTCAATTCCCTCCACCAGCTGTACGTATAAAAGATTGAAACTTTGTGGGGAGGTTCCCGAGTGGCCAAAGGGGACGGACTGTAAATCCGTTGGCAAAGCCTTCGGTGGTTCGAATCCGCCCCTCCCCATAAGCGGGAGTAACTCAGTTGGAAGAGTAACGGCCTTCCAAGCCGTTTGTCGCGGGTTCGAATCCCGTCTCCCGCTCGCGCCCATGTAGCTCAGAGGTAGAGCACATCCTTGGTAAGGATGAGGTCACCGGTTCAAGCCCGGTCGTGGGCTAAAAATGGTAGAAAATTATTCTTGTTAAAGTTAAAATGCCTAAGGAGGTAAACAATGGCGAAGGGAAAATTTGAGAGGACGAAACCGCATTTAAATGTAGGGACTATTGGTCATGTAGATCACGGGAAATCGACATTAACTTCAGCCATGACGAAGGTATTAGCGACGAAGAAGTTTGCGGAGTTTGTGCCGTTTGATATGATAGATAAAGCTCCTGAGGAGAAGGCGAGGGGGATAACGATA
>Ga0307438_1000844_pt1 | contig 21130 bp, 28 predicted proteins | sample SalMarWE160110MG_FD_202144 | JGI IMG/M metagenome (GOLD analysis project Ga0307438, IMG submission 202144) | Salt marsh sediment microbial communities from the Plum Island Ecosystem LTER, Massachusetts, United States - WE1603-110 | ecosystem: Environmental > Aquatic > Marine > Intertidal zone >... | reverse complement strand
TTAAGACCTGGAGATAAATCCGCCCTATGTTGATAAATTCTCCTGAAGGTTCGCCAAAGTTCCCGTGGGGTGCAAATATTAATCCGCCGCTAACTCTTTGCTCTTTAACAAGTTGGTAATGAAAATTGGATCAGCGATATCGCGGTAAACTTGCGTTTTGCTGACTCGTTTTGCCTTTAAGTCTTTGGAAGTTCTTGTCTTTTTGGCAGGGATTTCTGCAAAGCGCATACTATCTCCATTAAAGTGTCAAAGGAAACGATGGCCTATTTACGCAGCTAATCTGTGATATGATTTGAGCAATCCGCCAAGCCGTTCGATACGTATAATTTCAGCATCTTCATTTGTTTTATGAATCGGTTCGATTATTTTCCCCAATGATTGGTGAACTCTCTCATGGTGATAGTACTCGCAATACTGATTTACGGCATACTCAAGCTGTTTAACCGAGGCCAGTACCAGATGATTCAAACATTCTTCTTTAACTGATTTCACAAAGCGTTCTGCGTAGGGATTCAAATTAGGGCTTTGCGGCGGCAGCTTTACGGCTTTTACACCAGCAGATTCTAATATATGGTGAAATTCATTGGTATAAAGCGGATCTCTGTCATGAATCAGGTATCTCTTGCCTTTAGGAAACCCATCTTCATAATCGCTTAGAATCTTTGCTGCATGCTTCATATAATCACCATCAGGTTGAGGTTTAATTGGAGTAAAGAACACTTTTCTTGTTGAAAGCTCTATAACAAAGAAAAGCGTGCATCTTATCAGTTTGCGACCTGCGAGCAGTTCAACAGTAAAGAAGTCACAGGCAGCCAAGACATCCCAGTGGCTTTTGATAAACTCCCACCATGTAGTTTTTACGGTTAAGCCAGGTTCAGGATCATAGCCATTTTCGATGAGGATGTTTTTAACGGTCGATGTGCTGATATTATATCCTAGGTAAATGACCTGATCTGTGATTTTCTGATAACCCCATCTATGATTTTCTTGTTTGAATCTGATGACCAGAAGTACTATTTCTTCATCAATCTTTGGTCGGCCAACTTCCTTACGATGGCTGCTTCCATCATATTTTTTAGCAACAAGTTTGCGAAACCAGCCCAGCACTGTGTCTGGAGTAAACAGAACGGTACATTGCTCCAGCATTTTTCTGCTAAGCTTTTTTGCTTTGGCAGCTACTCTCATTCGCTGCTTGTTGCTGAGCAGTATTCGTTTGTTCTGTTTTTCCTGCTGCTCCAGAAGTACCCGGACCTGTTCTCGAAGATAATCAATAGCCTTGTAAAGTTCCTTATCGATACAATAGGCAAGATAAGTCACTAATGTAATCCATAATTTCTGTTTCATAGTCGGAAAATACTAATAAATCAGAGAAAGCTTTGCAAATGCTTTCATCAGACAAAACTTTAAGCCTATATACTTCAAATGGTTATGGTGAGATAATATTTGCACCCTACGCCAAATCTGAACCTTATTGCATCTTCGAGATTTTCCTGTTTTTTGACTGATTTGTCCCCTAAGTGGGCGCTCAGTTTGGCCCTAAATTATGCGTGTTACTACCGGCTGTTTCACTTACTCCTGATACAAGATATTTGCCCAGTTTGTCAAATTGTTCTCTATATTTATTATGAAAAGGCAGTAATCTTTGATATGTCTTTACCTTGCCTGTATCTTTTATTTCTCTAACCTGGATGCTTTTAGGAAGTCTTTTTTTAATCTTGTGGAAGGCACCGATAAACAATATCCCTCTTTCCTCAGGTTCAAGTGTTTCGTCTATCCTCTTGGCAATGAAAGCATCTCTTTTATTTAAGAGCACAGATTTGACTGCCTTATACCTTATAAACGCAATTATTTTTCGCATGATAGACTTAGCCTGTGTTATGGCAAGCAGTTTATCGTACTCTTTTTTCACCAGCTTAAAATCCTCCGTTTTCATTAGGATAGCCCCTCTTTGAAGAAGTCTTAAGATTAACTCATAGTTTTTACTGCCGGCTTTCGCTGTATCTTCAGCTATTTTCTTGCCAACCTCATCATCAGCAACCATTCCATCCTGGTATATTTTTACTCCATTGACATCCATAAAATCGAAGTAGTTTGATATAACATTCCAAAAACCTTCAACAGTCTTTCTATGCTTTTCCCAAAGCTCCTGTCCTAAACTCGCAATTCCTTTCTTAGCTACGTGTTCGGCTATAGAGCCGAGGTCGGCTCCGGTATGTATTATAGGTACATAAATCAGTGTTCTCATAAGGATTCCACTTACGTTGCCGCTGTCTCGGTCCGCTCCAATCTTTTCTTAAGCTCCTCATTGCGTTCCAACCTCCTTTTCAGGTCTTTGTTCTCTTGCTCAATGTCTGCTTTTTTTGCTTTTGTCGAAAGGTATGAATCCTGCTGCCACCAATTTATGCCCATCTCTAATGCTTTATCCACAGAGGCGACCAAAAGCCTTATTTTAATATTGAGAAGGTCGATATCGGCAATTTGTATCTTGATATCTCCGGCAATCACAATACCTTTATCCAATACCCTCTCTAAGATATCAGCAAGGTTGGTAGCCTCGGTAGCATGCATCATTTTTTGTTCAGCCATTGTTTATTCCCCGCTTTTCTATTATGCCAATTTTTTGGCTTTTATAATCAAACCTGCTGTTTTCGTACGTATGTTTGCAATGAAACGGCAATTATTACAATCCGTACTTTTTTCATCATAATCCGGACAGGAAAGAAGCACATCCACTTCATCCTGCAATTTCCGGGCAAATTCCGCTTTTTCTAAGATGCCTCTGGCATTATTAATCTTAGCTGTAATATCTTCAATCACCGGTTCCTGCTTTCGAAATGTTGGACAATTTATTTTGGCACTTTCTTTAGACATCGTTTCTCCTACATCAGATCTCCTAAAGGCCCAAGATTCAGGTTCAGTTCTTCATCCTTAAGCCCAAATATCCCTTTCAATTCGTCCATTTTGTTTTCCAATTTCATTAAAGTTTCACCTACCCTTTCTATTTCCTCCTCGGATAGAGAACCTGCCTCTACTCTTCTCATAGCCTGTTTTTCTAACAATTTTCTTATCAACTCTATCAATGTAAGCACCAGTTTTGCCAAGCCCTTCTCCACGTTTTCAGGATTGGCGTCAATCTTCTTGGGAAGTACATCATTGGATTTTTCCATCTCTTCGATGAACTCTTCAGGAAAATCTGTCTCGACCACACTGTTTAATGTCATGTCTTATTGGCTCCTACAAAGTCCCTATGTTGGATTACTTTATCGAACAAATCTTCTTGCCCAGAATTTATAAGCAAGCCACTTTTCTTCGGTAAAATGACGAAGTTGTAGACAGGCCAGGGGCCGCTGAACAGAAATTTGAAGCCTTTATGGGCACTTTTGATGTGCTCGAAAGCCTCCTTGAAATTGTCTTGGTTGTCTTTCTCAACCAAATAAACTGCATCTAAAAGCAAGTTCTCGCTTTTCAACTTTCCAAGTTTCTTTTCCGCTGCAAACTTACTGAAGAAGATGTCCATAACGTTAATAAACTTATTGGCCTTCTTTTCAAACTCTTCGTCCAATTTGTATTTTTCAAACTTGTCTCTCATAAATCTTTTGTTCGATGAATCATTTGATACGGACAGTTTCTCGGAGCTTTTCTTGTAAGTATTAATCATCCGCCCTTTTATTTTATCTGACGGCCAGATGACCTTTATGCCGAACTCGAGCTTATTATGGAGTCTTCCCAGATTATCTTTAAAATCCTTATAGTGGGCCTGCATCATTGAAAGTAGGCCGTCTCTACTATCAATAATAGTCCTAAATCTCACGGGTAAAACGGTAAAATTGACCATAAGCTTTTCTACAACTGCCTCATGTTCTGAAACAGCACCTTCAGTTGCATCTCGAATTGGCTGGCTAATTTCACTAACAACTGCTCCTATATCGCAGAAGGGAATGCTATAAACACCAGCACTTTCTAATCCATAAATTGATTCGGTTATTTGGTCACTGGAATCTATTATGCCATATAGATATAACTTCATAATTATCTTGCCTCCTACATCGGCCCAACAAATGGTGAACCTCTTAACTTTTCGATGGTTTCCACTGAGCTGAGCAAAACCTTCAGCCCCAAATATATAAGGTCAACGTCTGCTACAGAAATAACCATATCACCTGATATGACTACACCCTTATCCAGGACTCTGTCCAGAATTTCTAAGAGAGTCACCTCTTTCGATTTTACCACGACACTATTCATTTTGCCCTTTCCTATTTGAAAGCCCACAGAAATTATACGGCGGCCATGGGCCGGTACAATCTATGAAAAAACCTTTGCTTTCGTAGTGCACTTTCAATGTATCGACCATGTTTTGGAAATCATCTACTTCATCTCTATCAACCAGAAAGGCAGAATTTAGAACCATGTCATCTTCTCTTTCGGTTACTTCCTTTGGCAACAGCCTGTTTATGCGAGCCTCGAAGCTTAACTCTTTCAGTAATTCGAAGTTTTCCTGGCTGCATTCATTGATTTTGTCATTCAACATTCTTTCAATAAGCTGGTCTTTTTTCTTCTTAAGAAAATAGCCTTTGCCAACTGAAGAAGATTTAATTTCATCTTCAATTTCCAATATCTTCTCCTGGTTGCTAAGAAAACTGCCCTTTAGTTTTTCCAGATTACAATAAATCTTAAGCCCCCATTCCTGTTTGTGTGCTAATCTCCTTAGAATCGCCTTAAACTCCTGGCCATATTGCTCAAGCATAGCTTTTAGGCTTTCATCTGTGTTAAACAGGGTACTGAACTTAAAAGGTATCACACTGATGTTGCTCATAACCTGCTCTATTATCCTTTCATGTAAGCCTGCCTTTGTCTTGACCCACTCGAAATCAGCCATATTTTTCTTTAGGCCTTCCTCACCAAATTCCTGCTGTTCAACTTCACGGACAACTGCATAAAGGCCGTTATGGCAAATAGAATAGAGGTTATTCTCCGAGTCTTCTACTTGCTTTATTGTTGGCTCGCTATCTACAACACAATACAGGTATACAAGCTGTCCGTTTTCTGCCATCACTTTAACCCTTGATAAATTAGCTGGCTGCCAGCGTGTGGCCTTGACGTTCGTAAGATTCAACTTCCAGATTATCGCTTAGCCTGACTTCATAGATGTTCCTGTCCTGCACCCTCGTAGGCAGTCCAAGAGACTTCAAAAAGGAATTCTCTTCATAGACTTCCGCCTCAATGTGCCACTGGTTGTTAACCTTTGTTACGCCGATAACCTTTACGTCCTTTACGTTAAGAGCCTTTTGCAGGAACTCTACAACACTATCTTTAGCTTCTTCTATACTGGTCATTTTTTACATCTCCTTTTCTTCTGCATTTGTAATGGCATCCAACCGGTCCAAAAGTTCTTTTTCCTTTTGGTCATATTCCTGCTGGCCTATTTCATCCAGTTCAAACTGCAGCTGCAATCGCATAAGCTCCTCTTTTATACGACCGGCATTACTTAATTCCTTCTTGGCCATTTCGTTGAGCTTTTCTCCCAGCCAAACAACACCTTTTAGTGGCGCAAGCAATATGCTATCAATTAAAAACATTAGTATTTTCCGGTCTCAATTATAAGATTAACAAAATTAAAAGGCGGCAGCGGCCCTACATACTTAAAGTTCACTTTTTCACCATATTTATCCTCAAGTTCCTGTACCTGGTGGTCAAAGTCAGCTTCCTTTTCGTTCTCTACTAAAAACGCAGCGTTAATAATCATCAGCTCACCATAAGGGTCGTTGGTCTTGACTTCTACAGACAAGGGCGACAGGGAGTTCAAAATATCCTCTTCAACAATCAGTTTTTCCCGCCGTAAAGCTGTCTCAACCATTCCTCCTATCTCCATACGTTGATAATGCGTCTTTTCGGAAGGCAACGCTGCAATTTTCTCTTTTAGTACCCTTATTTCTTCATAGTTTTCCAGGATATACTTGTAAATAACATCTTCTTTAAATATTGCTTTAACGCTAATCTCAGTTTTGTCCTTCATCTGGCTCAACAGTTCTCTGAACCTATCATGCTCTGCTTCCAATATTCTCTTTACTTCTTCTTCATCTTCTGCAATTGTGGCAAATCTGACCGGCAGAACCGTATATTCAGCCATCACCTCTTCAATTGCCTTTTCATGAGCAAGCGAGTTTTCTCTCGAGATACGATATTTTTTAATCGGAGCATTACTTACCACAGCAGCTATATCATCAACACAAACGGTATACAGCTCATCGCCTCGGCACCCGATTCCCAGCGGGCCGAAAGACTGATGTTGATTCGAGTCTACCACACAATATATGTATTTGCCTTCCTTGGTAGCTACATCCATCTTTATTTCTCCCATTCCTCTGGATAAATCACAATGTTGACAAAGTTAAATACAGGCAATGGTCCCGCGTACAAAAACTTTACTCTATCTTTGTATTCATCACCCAAATCATCCATAATATTGTCAAATTCTTTTTCCCTGCCCTTATCCACGAGAAAGGCAGCATTTATAAGCATCTCATCGCTGATGGTCTTGTTAAGCTTATGGTCAAAAGCTGTTCTTCTTAATGCATCCACCACTCTTTCAGCTTCCTGTTCTTTTTTCTTTTGCAAAGCTTGTTCAACCATCTTGCCGACTTCTATTTTCATCTGGGCGTTATTTCTGGTCATATCGCTTGCAATTTTTTCTTTCAATCTCTTGATTTCTCTATTGTCTCGGACAATCTCATCAAAAATGACATCCATATTTTCCCATATGCCTTTAACCCCCAACTCCACTTTGTGATTCATATCGGTTAGGGCGCTCTTAAATTCTCTGTACCTTCTGTCCAACAGACTCCTTATCTCATCAGCGCTTGCAGCAATAGTGCCAAATCGAACCGGAAGGACACTGTCAAACTCATCCATAACCTTTTCGATTACCTTCTGGTGGGATAACATATTCTCTCTATTCATAGAAATCTTCGCCATAGGATAGCTGCTTACTACCATGCTCAAGTCATCATAGCCAATAGTTAAAACCTCATCGCCCCTTTGGCCGACCCCTATGGGGCCGAAGTTCCTTTCCTGCTTCGTCTCAGTAATGCAGTAAATATATTTTCCTTCCTTTTCCATGTCAGTCCACCGTGGTAACTAACATCATATTCTTTTCAAAAGCTTCCTCACTAAAACAACAACCATCTGTTTCTTCTGTTCGGTTTGAAGCTCGATAGTAATCCAGAAGTATCCTGTAAGCTCTGGTCATATCATCAAATTTCTTTTCTACGCCCGGAGTGTTGGGGTTCTTATCCGGATGGCAGGTTAAAGCCAAGCGGCGGTGAGCTTTTTTAATCCGGCTTGCAGTTATAAAATCATCTGTGAGCCCTAATTTCCTTCTGGCCCAATCTACTTCTTCGAATCGCGGCTTCTTTACCTCAAGGGTATAGAAGCTATATGGCGGAAGCGGGCCCACACATCTGAAATTTAGTTTCTCCTCAAATTTGTTGTTGACCTCATCTACCTTCCACTCGAAATCTTTCTGCTTGTTCTTGTCCATAAGGAACGCGGTGTTAAGCACCATTTTATCATCCATAAGGTCATGGGCCTTGAAATCTTGAGTAACTTCGCTTAGGCCACTTTGTATCCGGTCAGCATATTCGGTTTTTTTCTTGTCTGAATACCTTTTGACCAGCACGCCTACTCTCATTTGGTCGTCCACAGTAACACCGCCTTCTTTGCTTAGGAGTGATTGTTTGAGTGTCTTTATCTCTTCCTCGGCCGAGACCTCCTGGAGAAAAGAATTAAAATCATTTAACGTTGCGACTACATCAATCTCTATGCTGTTTTTGGCCCTGGCGAATATATCCTTAATTGTCCTGCAGCCACGAACTAAAATTTCTCTGACTTCAGCTTCGTCCCGAGCAAAAGTTCCCAGCCTCATGGGGATAATGGTATGCCTGGTCATTACCTTTTCGATTAACTGCTGATGACTGACAAGCAGTCTGCCCAGAGTGTCCTTGGGCATATGACTGTAATCGACAATTTCTGAATCTTTTACCACGGCAGCAATGTCCCGAAAAGAAATGGTATATGCACGGTTGGAAATTTTGCTGCTCTTTACAACTTCGGCGGGGCTTCTTAAAGGATAAATATCGTCAAAGCTTACAATCTCATCCATATCAAAAAATTCTTCGGTGCCGGAGTTTATGACCCCGTAAATATATTGGCCAATCTTTTCCATAACACACCTTTTGCTTTTAGTCATTGTGGGCCTTAGGGAAAGGGTTGATTTACCCTTCCCTAAGGCACCTATCTTCAGAAAGCCAAGAAGAAAAAAGCCACTTTATATTTACCTAATCAGGAGCAGCCTCTTCACAATCCTGAGCTTGCTCCTCGGACTCTATTTTGTTCCTTGTTTCTTCGTGCGCCTGTGTAGATTTTTCCCGCCGTATAATTTGACGTACAAAATCACCACAAAATATGCCCTTGACTTTTTCAACAATACCTAACATTTTGTCTACCCCTTACTGCTCATTTGCTATTTTGCTCTTTCAGCATTTTAAGAGCTTCTTCAAAATGCCGCATTGAAACCTTGAAATCTTCCTTTTTATCTCTGCCTTCTTTCTTTTGATTGATGAACTCTCTTATTGCAAACATGGAGGCCTTGCGGCAAATAAATTCTATATCCGAACCGACCTTGCCGTCGGTTTCTTTAACCAGTTTTTTTAAATCAACGTCGTTGCTCAGCGGCTTGTTTTTTGTGTGTATTTTGAAAATTTCTTCTCTGGTTTGCTCATCAGGCACAGGCAGCTCAAACAAAAGGTCGAATCTGCCGCTTCGCAATACCGCGGGGTCAACTAAATCCAATCTGTTAGTTGCTGCTAAAATCACAACTCCTTTAAGCTCCTCAATCCCATCCATTTCGGTTAAGAATTGGCTTATTACCCTTTCTGTCACATGAGCATCGGTCGAGCTTGAGCCTCTTCTGGGGATGAGACTATCTATCTCATCGAGGAAAAGTATTGTCGGTGCAGCATGCTTTGCCTTTCTGAATGTCTCTCTCACGCCTCGTTCTGATTCACCAACGTAACGGCTGATAAGCTGTGGGCCTTTGATGGAAATAAAATTGACTCCGCTTTCATTAGCCACGGCCTTGGCTAAGAGTGTTTTTCCGGTTCCGGGTTTGCCATAAAGCAAAATCCCTTTAGGCGGATTGGTGCTGGCCTTGTTGAATATGTCTGGATATTTGAGCGGCCATTCGATTGCCTCTTTGAGCTCCTGCTTGATGTTCTCAAGTCCGCCTACGTCAGACCACTTTACATCCGGCACTTCAACAAATACTTCTCTAATTGCGGATGGCTCAATCTCTTTCATCGCCTCAAGAAAATTGTCCATCGTTATTTCCAATCTGAGCAGGGTCTCATAAGGAATGTCCGACAATTCAAAGTCAATCTTCGGCAGAATCTTCCTTAAGGCCGACATAGCCGCTTCCCTGGCCAGTGCTTCCAGGTCTGCTCCAACAAATCCGTGAGTGATTTCAGCTAATTTTTCAAGGCTGACATCTTTTGCTAAAGGCATGCCTCTTGTATGAATTTCTAATATCTCCAATCGGCCGTTTTTATCAGGTATAGGGATTGAGATTTCCCTGTCAAACCGTCCGGGCCTTCTCAAAGCTGGGTCTATGGTATTTGGAATATTTGTTGCACCAATAACTATAACGTGCCCCCGGGACTCTAATCCATCCATCAATGCCAAAAGCTGAGATACTACGCGCCTTTCAACCTGTTTTTCACTGCCCATATCTTCCCGCTTGGGTGCAATAGCATCAATCTCATCGATAAAGATTATGGCAGGTGCATGTTTCTGGGCATTTTCAAAAACACTACGCAAGCGAGCTTCAGACTCACCGTAAAATTTGCCCATAATCTCCGGGCCGGTTATACTGGTAAAATAGGCATCGGTTTCATTGGCTACAGCACGGGCGGTCAATGTTTTTCCTGTTCCTGGTGGACCATACATGAAAACACCTTTCGGTGCCTCGATGCCAAGCCTGTCAAAGACTTCAGGGTATTTGAGAGGCAGTTCAATCATCTCTCTTATTCTTTGAACCTGGGTGCTAAGTCCCCCAATATCTTCATAAGATATTTTGGCTTTCTCGATTTTGCCTTCCGCTGATTTTACTCTTATCAAGGTTGTAGAACTGACGGATACCACACCATCCGGTATTGTGTCTTCCACTAAAAAATCGCAGGTCTTAGTGCCGAATAATCTCGCCCGTATTTTATCACCGCTTGTTAAGGGCAAACCTTCTATGAGAGAGCCGATGTATTTGGCATCTTTATCCTTTTGAAGCACCCCTCCATTTGTCAAGGGGGCGAGCATGATTTTCTTGGCAGGTCTGCTTTCGCCTCTTTCTACCGTTATCTTTTCATCAAGACCAACTTCGGCATTCTCTCTTGTAATGCCGTCTATCTGAACTATTTTTTTCCCCCTGTCCTCAGCATAGCAGGGCATCACCTTGGCAGCGGTCTTCCTTTTTCCTTCTATCTCTACTATCTGGCCCGCATCCAGACCTAAATTCTTCATGTCTTCAGGGTCTATCCTGGCGATAGCCCTTCCCACATCCTTGGGTAAAGCCTCCTTTACTTTAAATTGCTTCATGCCACGAGCCTTTCTCTTGCTGCTAATTGAATAGCTGGTTTTTAAAATCCGCCAATGTCGTTAGCCCTTTGATTTCGTGGGAACACGCGGAAACAATTGTTGTTTCTAACCCATTAAATTTTCCTCTTATGAGGTTTATATACTTGTCCTGTTCTTTTCTTTTTTCTCTACAAAACTGGCAACCATCAGACTGCAAAACATTATTTATAACTAATTGCCTGACACTTATTCCGTATTTGCCCAGACTTCTTATCAATCTCTCTGTTTCTAAAATCGCCATATCTTCCGGGATAGTAACAGCTATAAACTCACTTCTGGCTGGGTCGCGAAGCAGACTTTCTATCCTTTTCACCGTCTTTTTCATAGTCAGCAGAAAGTCATCACCTTCATCAGGATTATATTTGCCGGCAAACGTCTCAACTACATACCTGTATTTCCATCTCATATTTGCCATTACCTTAACCCAGTCATCCAACAATCGTGGCGAAGTTAGAAGCCGCAAGGCATGACCGGTAGGTGCGGTATCCACGATATATTTATCAAACTTTGCCTCGTCTATCAGGTCAATCATTGCCTTGAAACCCATTACCTCATCCATCCCGGGTATAGGTAACGCAAAGACCGAGTCAATATCTCTGGCATCCAGGTTAGTACCGGTTTCTACAATTTTTTTAATTTCTTCCTCGTGTTCTGTTTTGAATTTTGAAAGAGCTTTTTCTGCGTTTACTTCAAGGGCACTTAAATTCTTTATTCCTTCTATCCGGCTTGGCTGGTCACCAAGTTTTTGTCCTAAGCTATCAGCAAGCGAATGGGCCGGGTCAGTTGAAAGAATCAGCGTTTTGAAATCCTTCGCTAAATAAAGGGCAGTACCACACGCACAAGTTGTCTTTCCTACGCCGCCTTTTCCACCAAACAGGATTAATTTCAGTGGAGGTTCTTTTAACCCTTTTAATCCCATTCACTTTTTCACCTTTATCTCTAAAATGCCGTTGTTATAAGAGGAGACAATCGTTTCGGCCTGTACCTTTGTTGGAAGCAAGACTTCCTTGTGGTATTTTCTGTCGCCGGTCTGCGCTGAGATATCCAGGATATCTTCTTTCAAATCCAGCTTTATATCCTCCTGATTAACACCGGGCATTTCGGCATAGATACGAATTTCTTCATCCTCATCAAAGACGTCGGTGATAGGTTCTCTTTCTTCCTCGACTTTAGGCCCTTCAGGAGTTTTTTTGACATTTCCAAACGACTCGACTACTGGTTTGCCTCCAACGGCTGTTCTCACAGAAACCCCAAACACTCCCTTCATCCCTTCTTTGAGATTGCTCAGGTCAATTTCGCCTTCTTTGTTGATTTCACCACCTGCTTCTTTCAACTTAGCTGCCATGTCCACCAGGTTTTCAATTCCTTTAAACAAGCCTCCTAAGCTTAGTTTGCCTATGCCGAAATCAATATCCAGCCCCTCGTCTTTTTTACTTTTATCATTGGCCATTTTTTGCCCCTATCATAAGTGATTAAGGATTATTCCTTTTTTAATTATCACTAATCATTTATCACTAAACATTTATTTAATACTTTACAGTCAGTGTTTTAAGCGGCTTTTGAGGCGTACTTTCACTGCCCCTGTTTTTTTGTTGCTCATACGCCTGTTTCTGTAGTTTCTCAATTTGATCGTTGACGCCAGATAGATTCTTCTTGACCGTGTTTCTTTTTTTGTTCAGAACCGCAAGCTCTTTTTCCAATCTACTCTTTTCCATCCCGAGCACGTATAAATCCAGGTGGGCCGGTCTTTTGATCTTGGGAATGGATGTTGCCCCGATGGAACGCACGCTTTTTATATCGCTTAGGTTTGGTAATTGCTGTAAGGTTTTCATTTAATTGGCCTCCATGCTATATTTCAATCAGACTTTTTTCTTTCTGTTTATTTTTCTGCTTAGTTGTGTTCTGGCTATCGGCTCTGGTAAAATCATTTTCACCGATCTTATCAGCAGAATTAGCTGTTTTGCCTATACCAAGTTCTTTCATTACAAGCTCTTTTACTATTTGTTTGACTCTGTCCTGATTTGTTTTTGAGCCGACCCGGCTTGTTTCCGATGCGAGAATATCCTGACACATCTGCATGAACACTTTGTTTGCCCTAGCAGGCGTTAACATCTGGACCTTCAGAGTCTTTGCGATCATAATGCAACCTCGAACGGTGGGGGTAAATTCACATTTGCCCGAATCTCTCAATCCTCGCACAATATTAACTATCATTTCTATATTGGGCTTGGATAGTTTGGACTTGGCCTGGGTTATGGCTACTTCGGTTTCATAGTCGAAGTAGTCCAGGTCCATTGTTATCATCCTGTCTCTCAGGGCGTCCTGGCTTCTATGAACGCCGGCGTACTCCTCGGGATTCGATGTAAAAATTGCGATAAAGTTTGGGTGAACCTTTAAATACGGTTCATCCCCGTCTCTTGCCACAGGCAGATCCATCATCTTTTCCTGTAAGATAGACAGTAAGATATTATTTGCCTCAGGCCGGGAACGTGTAAACTCGTCGTAAACCAATGTAAAACCGTACTTACAGGCAACAGTTAAACGATTATCCACCCACCGTTTGACCATATCCTCTTCGGTCTTGAGGACTCTTGAAATAAAGCGGTCCACCACTTTCCTGATACGATATCCGTGCTCACCGCCTATCAAGTCGGAAGTAGTGAACTCCTCATCTCCGTGAATCATTACCACTGGCCTTCCAATCCTGCTTGCCAGATGCATCGCTAAAGTCGTCTTGCCAGTGCCGGACGGGCCCCTTAAATGAACCGGAAAACCAGCTTCAACGTAACAAAGAGCTCTGTCGGTAAGGTCCTTTATGTAGCTTGTCTCCACAAAGTTCGGTAGAGGACTTGGCTCCAATACTGTCGTCATCTCATCAATCATTTTGACAGACCTCCTGTCTTTTAAAATTTTTACTTTCTTTATGGATTTAACTTTGAAACAACTCCTTTACCTTCACAGTAAAGGCATGGCAGCCCACTATCCGTTGCTACACCCATACCTGTACACTTGGGACACTGGATAGTTTCACCCTTGGGAGCTGTAACCATACCTTTACCATTACAGACAGTGCAGGTAATGCGGCTATTATGATAGACACCGGTACCTTTACAGAAAGCACATTTAAGCACCGGTTCTTGAACTTCAACTTTACCTGTCCCGCCGCAGACCTGGCAGGCAGCATGTTCACTCAACAAGTCGAAAGGGTCTTTGCCCGTACCCTTACAGAACCCACACGTTATTTGGTGTACGGTAACGGTATATGTTGTCTGGCTCATAATTTAATACTTCCCTGAATTTATATTTACCCGCCTGCGGCGGGTTTACACTTCCCTGGCCTTTTTCTAAGAGCGCCTTTTCTTTAATTCTTCAAGATAGTTTGCCACGATATCTTTGCCGCCTAATCCAAAGGCAATTGCCAAAGCAAGGCAAACACCGCCAAGGATAATATTGAAGGTGGTAGTTACCAAAAGCGACGCAATGCCAAGCTGTTCCAGCGAAATAGTAACTGCGAAAATTATAATTGCCCACCGGCTTACACCAGCAAACATCTCCGGTTTGGGCAAATTGGCATTGCCGGCAGCCGTGCGAACTATTCCTGACACAAAACTGGCCAGAAACATAGCAACCACCAGAACAAGCAATGCTGCTATGACCTTCGGGACATAAGCAAATAAGCTTGTAAGAACATCGGAAGCTTTAGGCAGCCCCAGAGCATCAACAGCCATCACGAGCACCATAATCACAATCAGCCAATAAACCAGACTGCTTATCACCTCTCCGGCGGAAATTTCCAAATTGCCCTTCTTTAGAATTTCTGATATACCCGCCTTATCCGCCAGCGCATCGAAGCGGATTAACTTAAGTAACCAGTCAACTATCCGTTTGATTGCCTTGGCCACAAGCCAGCCTACTATCAAAATTACTAATGCACCAAGCAGGATAGGAAGATAGGTCATTATTCTGGTCAACATTTGGCTGACCGGCTCAACAATAAGATTTTTCCATTCTAATACAGCTAACATTTTCTGTACCTCCATGTTAAATTGTTAACATTAAACACTTGTCTTTTTACTTCTCACAACAATAGTCCTACCCGTCTGGGCGAGGTCTGACCGACATCACGCGTCAATTCTCACTGCTTTCTTAGACGCCGGCTCCAGCTTTTTGCCTGCTGCTTTTGCTCTTCGTTGAGGTTTTCTTTTTGCCCTGGGCCTTACGTGTCCCGCTACGGCTCGGCGAGCCTCCGCCGAGACGAGTTGCCTGCTTGACTGTGGTTACTTTTTTGCCCGCTTCGATCCTTGGCATTACCCCGCTTTTTCTTAGCTTTGCCAGGGTCGCGCTCATACCCTTCCAGGCTTTCTTTGCCTGAGCCATACCGGTATTAAATTCGCCCACAAGATTGTCAGCCTCACCCAAAATCCTTTCAACCTCTGCCTGGATATCCTTTATTTCTCTGTTGAGCTTGTTCTTAAGTTCCTTTGACATGCGCTTGTGCTCTTTTTGAAAGCTATCCAGCATCGAACCGACACTACTGACTAAATTATTGACAAAGTCTGCTAAGTTCTTGGCTTGTTCCCTGCTCATCTGCGTATTGTCTTTGTGAAACTGCTGGACCATGTTTCGAGCGCTTTTTAGCATACCTTGTACGTTCTTTGATAATCCATTCATAAAATTAGCCAGGTCCCTTGTCTGTTGGTCAGCCATCTTCTTTCTATCCATAGAAAACCCCTTCAGGGTTTTATGGGTATCTGCCACCAGTTCACCTACCGCCTTTAGCCGAACATCATTGGAAATAATGATGTTTTCCGTCAGTTTCTTCATGTCTTCAGCTATTGCTATTACCATTTTGACTCTCCTTTCAAAACATTTTTAAATTTTCTGTATAACACCTAAGCCACAATTACCCGATGCTATTACCTTTGACATTTCTACGACTGGTATACTTTCAGTCCTTCCCGACCGACCTATAGCACTTATTGCACCTTCAACCTGAGCTATCTTGCCTTCGTCGTTGAAAGCGGGCTCACCCTTATCAACAACATAGCGAAGTGTCCCATTCTTATGAATGATACGGTACTCTATCTCAAAGCAAGTTCCCTTATTTTTACACTGAGCGAAAGCATCGAAAACTCGCTGCTGGTCATCAGGATGAATTATATTTGCCCAGTGCTGCCTGTCAGCCAATATCTCGTTAGCATCATAGCCGCTTAATTCGTTGACTTTTCTGGCAAAGCAAATAATATCCGGCCTTTCTGAAGGTAGGGCAACATAAGGAATTTCACCGATCGTATCGATAAATCGATGAAGCTGGCTGCTCAGATGCTTTAAAACAGTTTGAATTTGTGTCTCGTTCATTCTTATATTTTCGAATACGTATAACGTTTTGATTCATTATTATTTTTCTGAGCCGAGCTTATGTCTAAGCCGTGGACAAGATTTTCTAACTCTTCGTCAGGAGGACTTGCAACAAAAGCGGAAATTCCATCTTTATTGCCATATGGCTGTCCTTCAGATCGCTTTGAAGGCGTAACTTGATTTGACTTTACAATACTAAAACCGCCATTTGTAAAAATTTTCCACACACGTCCCGACAGGGCTTTAGCATATTTGCTCAAACGAATTGCTAAGGTATCAGGTGTTTCATCAAGAGTTTCGTTAAACTTTTTTAATTGGGCTTTTATATGGGCTTCCAGCTCTTTAATGTCTTTGTCGACCTTTTCCGCAAAGGTCGGGCTTTTTCGGAAATATTCCAATACAGGCTGCACTTTTTTGATTAGAGACTTGACCCAGTGTGCAAAATCAACCATGGCGTTTACCTGGTCCGACGTTATTTCTTCATGGCGTCTTTTCTTACGTTCTTTGAGAAAGTGAAACTTGGTGAGCATATTGTTCAAATTCATGGTCAAATCCTTTATAAAATTCTCCACTCTTTGTATCTGCTCGTCAGCTTTTCTTTCTTTTTCCGACTGTTCCAAAGCCTTCTGAGTATTAACCACTAATACACTCAAGGTCTTTGCCTGCAACTGGTAAAAATTTATAATGTTATTTATGATGCCTCTCATAATTACTTGTTGCCTGCATTTTATGCCTCCTGTAGCTCAGCAAGATGCTTTCGTTCTGCCTGTGTGCGTTTGGCCTTGAACCGGTCAAGCATTTTTCTGACTTTCCTGCGTCTTTCTTCTTTGCCAGCTATCCGGTCAGAATGGTGAAGTTTGAACCTTTTGAGCATCGCCTTAAAATCCCTTATTCTCAGTTCTTCTCCCTTGCCTAAGAGGTCTCTGAGCATTTTTGAAGTTTGCTTCTGGCCTTGCTGAAACTCTTTTAGTTTCGAAGTGACCTTGTTCTTGTTCTCGCCCTGTTTAGTAAGGATTTCTTTTATCAGCGATTGCAACTCCTTAACTCTCTGGGACTGGCCTTGGGTAAGGGCATCTTTAAAGTCTCTCAGGCCTTGCTTTAATTGCTGCACCAGCTTTGTTTGTTCGCCAAGATATTTCTGAGAAAGCTGCCTTACTTCCTGTTCACTTTGGTCTAAATGAGATGAAATAACACCCATCATCCGGTCAAAATCCTTCTTCCGCAGGGACCCGTTCCTGGCAAGGCTGTCCTTCAGTTGGCTGTTGATTTTTTCCCGCTCTGCTCTCGTATCAAGGAGAGATTCCTGAAAATCCTGAAATATCTGACCGGTGGCCTCGAAAAACGCTTCGATACTTTGTATCCTGATTTCGTATGAAGATATGATGTTCTCAAGAATACTTTCTTTATCCGCAGCCAAAAGCATTGTCATAATTTCCTTTTTAGTAAGAATCCACGTGCAGAGAAGAGGTTTTTCTTGGCGAAGCATGCTTTCTGCTTCCCCCTCATAGTGAGGCATAAGGATGGCTCGGCAAGAACCCTCTGTTAGGTTGGAAGTTTTGTTCCCTGCGGTTCCTTAGGCTGCCGTTGCGGTCAGACCTATCGCCTCGGCGTATTTCAAATAGGTCTCAACCGATGCAGCAACAACTCTGGCCTCGATGGCGAGCAGCTCAATGCCCACCAAAGAGAGTCTCACCCAGGCGTCAACAACAATACCTTTGTCCAGAATTCTGTCAACTACTTCGACTAAGCTGCTGGAACCAATAGTTTTTTCAACTGCCATTCTAATGCTCCTTTCTTTCCCCTTATAGGGGAAACGATAAAAAATAGAAATAAAGAACGCACGCTAAACATGAGTTCAACTTAATTATATTGGCAACATCGATTCTAAGTGGTGGGCTTATGGTGGTTCTACCTACTGTGTTGTAAGGTACTGCTGTTTGCGCCCCCATTTACCGCCCCATTTAAGTTAGCTCTTTTTATACTGTCAGTTGCGAAGGTGCCTTTTCTTCGGACTTTAATGTCAATATGTTTCCTGCTTCGTCATTATTTCTGATAACTTTAAGAAGTTTTTCCCTGTCTTCAGACTAACCTAAGGATAGGTAAACCTATGGAAAGTACGAATAGTTACAGACGATTTACAAAGTTAAAATGGTAAAAGTGTGCGTTTCTTTTAAGGTTGGATTTTGTTAATGAAAAATGCTGGCCTTTTTAATACTGATAACCATTTTTAGCACGAAAATCGTGGCAGCAAGCGAGGCAACGCCAAAGGAGGGGGGGGTAATAGCCATTGGCTATATCGGGACTCCTTTGGATATAACGGTATGGCAGCAAGCTCAACTTTTTTCTATCAGACAGTTATTAAGCCCTGGCGGATTGCGTACTTAGTCAAATCTGCAAGGTTGTCAACGTCTGTCTTTTCCATAATCTGCCTGCGGTTTGCTTCAATGGTCTTGACACTCAAGCCAAGTTGGGCAGCAACCTGTTTTGCCGGATGACCCTCGGTCAAAAGTTGAAGGATCTGTTTCTCCTTTGAAGTCAGGGTTTCCCTGAACCTATTCGCTGAGTCGAAAATGCTATCTTTTGTGATGCCCTCCAGAACAATATTTGCGATCTGGGGACTGAGGTACGACTGATTGTCCATAACTATCTTAATGGCCCGGACTAAATCATCAAGGACACACTCCTTAACCATATAACCTGAGACGCCCGCCCTTACCATGTCCAGTACAAATTCCCTTTTGGCATGTACCGACAAAGCCAGAACCTTGGTCTCCGGCAGTTCTTCTTTAATTTGACGTGTGGCTTCAATACCGTTTAATACGGGCATGCTTACATCCATAAGTACCACATCAGGTCGAAGCTCACGGGCCATTTCTACTGCGGTTAACCCATTATCAGCCTCACCAATTACTTCCATATCACTTTGTTTTTCAATCAAGGCGGTAATACCCTGTCGCAAAATTCCATGATTATCCGCTACTAAAATCCTTATGCGCATAATAACCCCCTATCGAATAGGTTTTTCCACAATTTTTCCACGTTTTATTGGTGCTGTAAGCCTAACAAGCGTACCCTGGCCTGGTTTAGACTCTATATCAATACTGCCGCCAAGATAGCTCAGCCTCTCACGAATACTGAAAAGCCCGAAACCTCCTGTTTTGTTCAGCTGCGGCGATGGTATGAAACCAACTCCATCATCTGCAACCACAATTCTTACCTTATCGTTGTCCCTGCTAATAGAAACCTTAACATTTTTGGCTTGTGCGTGCTTGACTATGTTGACCAGCAGTTCCCTCACCGCTCTGTATAACAGGGCACGAACATCATCATCCAAAGGTTTTGATTGCTCGTCATCCTCAAATTCAGTGTGGATTTTGTGTTTTTCCTGAACCTCCTCGTAAAGCCACTCTCTTATTGCAGCTTCAAGCCCTAATTCATATAAAGTGGGCGAGCTCAAATCAAATGTCAATGTGCGGGTATCGCCAATTATCCGGTCAAGATTCTGGTAAATTTCATCTAAGGATTTGGTAAGCTCTGACGGTAATTGTTCCTTTGGCAATGAACCTAAATTGATCTTGAAAAGAATTAACTGCTGGGTAATCTGATCATGTAGCTCGGTAGCTATACGCCTGCGTTCACGTTCTTCCGTTAATGACATCTCCGATGTGAGGTCCCGAAGCCGTTTTTGATAGTCTAACAGCCTTTTCTGAGCTTGTCTCTCTGTTGTAATATCCCGGAAAATGCCTAATATTCCGATGGCATTACCTGCTCCATCTCTCACTGGTGTTTTGACGGTATGGACGAATACCTCTTTTCCTCGCTGCACATATTTTTCATTGATATCCTCGGCCTTGCCGGATTTCATGATCCTTTTGTCATCAGCTCTGTACTCTTCAGCCAATTCTTCAGGGAAAAAATCATAATCTGTTTTGCCTGCGATCTCTGCGGTCTTGATTTTCAAATCTGCAGCATAATTCTCATTGCAGGATATATAAACAGAGTTTTTGTCCTTGAGAAATATCTTTTGTGGCAGGTTCTCAAGAAGCACTCTATATTTGTTTTTGCTAACTTGTAACGCATCCATCGTCTTTTTACGTTCGGCACTTTCGATAACCTCCCAATTACCCTCCCGCCTGATAATGGCAGATTGGTGACAGCTAACCATATCCACGATTTCAGTTGCTCCGCACTCATCAATACAATAGCTGCAAATGGTGATCATTCGGTACTTGTCAATCGCCTTATTTACCTCTTTTTCATAGTCAGCAAACTCTTTCCAAACCCCTTTTTCAAACCCGCCTCCACTACCTGTTACCCTTACGCCATCAAAACCATTGTCAAGGGCTTGATTAACTTTATCAATCCAGTTATTAAGGACTCTTTGCAGATTAAAAACACCATTCTTGAGATACCATTGATTATGTGGGATGATTTCTATCTGATTTGCTTCAACGTATCGACCAAAATCAGGTATAGCGGTACTTAAAGCATCCTTGGCCTTTTTTTCGTTAAGAAGTTCTGAAGTTACCCACATGCAGAATTCATTGCTTTCCAGGCCGGCTTTAAAGTAGGGAACTAAAATATCAATCAAATCTTTCTCGGTTTCGTAAAACAGACAAAGATGCGTACCCCAGGTAACATCGCCTAAGATGCTGATTCCAGTCCTTCGCTCCGTCGCCATAGCTTTGGAGCGTCGGCGACTGCCAGATTGTTGCCTTCTGCTCAGCATCCTTGCCTTCGCATAAACCCTTGATAATAAAAATAGGATACCACGAGGGGTATCCCACTGTGGTTGGCCGGGTTATTTTCTGAAAGGAAGAGCTTTGCACATATATAACAGCTTAGGTAGAATGTTTGAGGAGAACTGCGAAAAAACTGCCGCAGGATAGCCCTTTCTTCTATGTGCTCCCAAACGCTGACCAAATACCGCCCCATTTTTAACATATTAGATAACTGCTAAGCCAGCAATATACCTATTCCCCGCCATATTTATTCCCAGTTACGTAATATATCGGATTATATGGCCGGAAAAGAACAGGTCAAACAAAAATCTTCATTAATTTGGGCTAGCCAAGGAACCCGCCACAGG
>Ga0307438_1000839_pt1 | contig 21196 bp, 13 predicted proteins | sample SalMarWE160110MG_FD_202144 | JGI IMG/M metagenome (GOLD analysis project Ga0307438, IMG submission 202144) | Salt marsh sediment microbial communities from the Plum Island Ecosystem LTER, Massachusetts, United States - WE1603-110 | ecosystem: Environmental > Aquatic > Marine > Intertidal zone >... | reverse complement strand
ATAAAGGAACAGCAGAAGAAAATAGTTGAAGAGATTAGTTCTTTTGCAGAAGAGACCGCGGAAATCTCTTTTGTTTTATTAGGAGATAGCGTCATTGTGGAAGATGTTCATGTTGATTTTGCTGATTATGAAAGTGTGCAGATATTTGTTAAAAAGCTTAAGCGACTAAATGTTGAGAGTTTGACTTTTGACACGTCTTGCAATGAGATAGATGTCGAAGGATTTTTAGATCTGGTAGCTAATCCTCCCCGGGATATTAGCACTTATGAAGATATAAATACCCTTTTAATAGAAAGAAAAGCGGATAAAGTCTATTTTAATACTGTTGAGTTTAAAATTAGAACGAAAGGAGAAGGAGACTATGAGGGAGGAGGGGAAGGAGTTATAGATATTCTTGAAGATGAAGAGTTTGATTTGGTTCGCTTCCTTGAGAAGACCTGTAAAGTGCAAACGGAAGACCCCCCTTCGGTTGAGGCAGATAAGGTTACAACGGGGCTTGTTAACCTTTATGGTGGCATGGCCGGGGCTTCCACTGAAAAAGATTTGAGAGCACGTGAAGCTGTTTTCGAGCGAGTTATAGGCTCGATAAGCCCTGAGGCAAAAAGGTTCATACTGCAGGATAAATTAAAACTCAAACAGATTTCTTCAGTAATAAAGTCGATCATAATGAGTTTTTCTGATGAAGAAATTGTGGAAATTTTTGTAAACAGGGTTCGACTTCTGGGAATCTTTGATGCTGAGGATATACTTATGAATCTGACGCCGGAAAGACTGGATGGAATTTTACCGGAGATCAGGGAAAAGTTGAAGCTGATGAATATAGAAGAAAAGTATATATCAGGATTTGAGAAAAAGCTTAAAGTAAAGATGGGGAAGAAGATAAAAGCAGGAGGAGGAAAAGAAGGAAAAGGAAAAGGAGAAGGAAACGGAGAAGGAAACGGAAACGGAAAAGGAGTGGGATCTAAGGGGAAAACAGGAATAGGAAGAGGTGATATTAAATTTTTTGTAAGCGAGTTTTCCGGAGTTTCTGAAGAAGAATATAGTGCGGATCTAATTTCCCGTTTTTTCAGTTCGGTGTGTCAACTTGAAAAAGAAGATGATAATAAAGTAGAAAAAATAAGTGAAGGTTTCGAGAACTTTGTAAAGGAATTTGTAACCCAGTTCGGTGAAGATAATTTATTACATGAAGCTGTAAAAATCAGGAAGACATTTAAAAAAGTTCCAAATAAGTTCAGAAAAGAAGTTTTTAAACGGATTGTCAAAAGCAAAAGCCCTGTAAAGGTTACGATGGCTAAAATTTTGTTGCCTTTGATGGATGAAGAGAGTATTGTTTATTCGATTGTTACTTTAATTAAAGAAGGGCAGAAGGATTTACTGGAAGGATTTTTGTCTTCTTTAGATAAGGAAAAGGTGTCTTCAGTTTACAAGTTTATCGAAGGACATTTAGAAGGAATGGGAATGAGCAATGATGAATTTTCAAAATTATGGCAGAAATTGACAGCTGCACCGAAAAGCTTTAAAAGAAGGGGTGGAGTCAGCAGAAAAGCTTATGGCCGTTTGCAGGATAAGTTAAAAGCGAGCATTGATTTGACAGATATGAAATCTTTAATGGAATCTTTTTATGTAAGTCTTGAGTCAGATTCAAAGGATGTTAGGGCTAACGCAGTTTCAAATATTTGGAATCTTATCGAGCAGCTCTTCAAAGGAGAAAAGATTGCCGTTATCCGAAGAATTGCAGATAGATTGATGGAGTATGCAAAAAAGGAGAAAAACAAAGATGTTTATATGAAGTATGTAGATGTTCTGACTCGGGTAGGGCAGAGTAGTGCCATTGTAGGATATGATTTTTTGGTCAGCTCTATTGTTTCCTTTTTTGCTGGTGAGGTGAGCAATACTGCGAAAGCAAAGGTTGTTATTCCCCATTTAGCTGAATTCAAAACGAAGGAGGCTATAAATGTCTTACTTTCTCTCCTGTGGGAAAAAGATCTCAGGGAAATTGTGGTAGAAAAAGTTGATGAGTTTGGCGAGGAGTCTATTCCTTATCTAATGGATTTGCTTAAAGATTCAGAGGATAAATCGGTCAGATTTTCCCTTTTAAAAATAATTCAGAGTATTGGAAGTGGTTCTACAGACGTGATTAAGAAATATCTTGGAGATAAGAGATGGTTTGTAAGAAGAAATGCAGTCTTGATTCTTGGGAACATTGGCAATGAGGAAATTTTAGACGACATTTACGCGTTAAAAGATGACCACGAAAAGATCCAGATAGAAATAATAAGAGTGCTTCGGCATATTTTTAAAGATAAAGCAGAACCATATCTGCTGTATTTTTTAGATTCAAATTACCCGGGAGTACAAAAATACGCGATTTCTACTCTTGGCACGATTATTTCAGAGGAAGGTGTAACAGCCTTGAATAGAAGGTTGCTTTTAAGCAAATTTTCTAAAGAAGAAGAAACTGAGATAAAAAAAATGATTTGCGAGATCCTGGCAGATAAGGGTGATAACCAATCTGTAGAAGCGTTAAACCAGATAATTGATGCGAAAAAAGTTTTTGGAATACCCGAATTTCCGGAAGATCTTAGATTTGAAGCGGTTAAAGCAATGGCTGAGATAGGAGGGGTGCGAGCAGAGAAATTTTTCAAAACTTTAGAGCGTGATCGTTCTAAAAAAATACGAATTTTTGTAACAAAAAAACGTTCTGAACATTGAGTAAGTTCCGAGTAATAAATAATCATTAAATTTTGGCGAGTAAACTTGACAAAAACGAGTGGACAGTTATACTTTATTTTAATTAGAAGTCAAAGTATTTTTAGTATTTGGAGGTATAATGAACGAAAAAGATGTTCTTTCTTTGTTGCAGACAGGTGAGGTAAAAGCAATCCGTTTATGGTTTACAGATATTCTGGGTCGTGTAAAAGGGTTTTCGATTAGTCATACAGAAGCGGAAAGAGCTCTTGAAGAAGGTATGAATTTTGATGGTTCTTCAATTGAAGGTTTGGTTAGAATAGAAGAGTCGGATCTGACCGCAAAGCCTGACCTTTCATCCACTTACATCTTTCCTGATGAAAACGGAAAGAAAACAATAATTTTTATCTGTGATATATATTACCCTGATGGAAAGCCGGTAGAATCTTCCCCCAGGTATGTTTTAAAGAATAGCCTCAACAAAGCAAAAAAGAATGGATGGGATTTCTTCGTAGGCTCAGAGCTTGAGTTTTTCTATTTTTCCGGAAAAGACCTTAAAATTCGGGATACCAAAGGGTATTTCGATGTTCTCCCTTATGATAAATATGATGAAATTTCGGAGGAGATTGTTAATCTTTTAAATGAAGTCGGGGTAGGAGTCGAAGTAGCTCATCATGAAGTGTCCGAAAACCAGCATGAAATTGACCTTAGGTATGAAGAAGCCTTAAAGATGGCAGACCATATTCAGGTCGCGAAATATGTAATAAAAGAAACAGCACGTGCAAATGGTGTTTTTGCGACATTTATGCCAAAACCCGTTTTTGGTCTTAACGGCTCGGGCCTGCATCTTCACCAATCTTTCTTTTCTAAGGGGAAGAACGTCTTTTATGATAAAAAAGACGGTTATCATCTTTCGGAAATTGCCAAACATTATGCTGCGGGACTTCTTAAATACGCAAAGGAAATCACTTCTATAACAAACCAATGGGTGAACTCATACAAGAGGCTTGTTCCCGGGTATGAAGCGCCTGTTTATGTTTCATGGGGGAGACAAAACCGCTCTGCTTTGCTTCGAGTGCCTTCTTTTAAAAGTGCAAGTTCATGCAGGGTGGAATATAGAACTCCGGATCCTGCAACTAATCCTTATTTATCAATCTCGGCTATGCTTGGAGCGGGCCTGGCGGGGATAAAGGACAAGTTAAAACTTGGAGAACCAACAGAAGAAGATATTTATACAATGTCTAAAGAAAGAAAAAAGAAATTAAATATAGAAATACTTCCCGATTCGCTCTATACAGCAATATTGGAAACAGAAAAGAGCAAACTGGTGAGAGATCTCTTCGGTGATATGTTCTTTAATAAATACATCAAAAACAAGAAAACAGAGTGGGAAAATTATAGAATCCAAGTGACCGATTACGAAATTGAGAAGTATCTCTCATTGTAAACTATCTTGACTTATTAATACTTAACAATTAATATGTTTAGGGAAGAGGAGGAAAAGTCTTGAAAATCGCGATAACCGGTTATGGTAAAATGGGTCAAATTACTGAACAGTTAGCGTTAGAAAATGGCCATGAAGTTGTTTCAACCATCGACCCAGCAGTAAAATCGGCAAAATTCAAAGAATTAAACAAAGAAAATCTTTGCGGCGCTGATGTTGTTATTGATTTTACCGTTCCGGCTATTGTCATTGAAAATATCGATGACTATATAAAATATGAAATAAATGCAGTAATTGGTACTACCGGCTGGTATGAATATTTAGGAGAAGTCAAAGAAAAAGTTGAGAAAAGTGAAATAGGGCTTATATGGTCCGGGAATTTCTCGATAGGTGTTAATTTATTCTTCCGGATAATAAAAGAAAGCTGTAATTTGATGAAAAATTTTACATTATATGATGTGATGGGGTATGAAATTCACCACAATAGAAAGAAAGACAGTCCTTCGGGAACCATGAATATGATTGGTGATATTCTTCTCGAAAGTTTAAAAAACAAGAAAAAAATCGTAACGGAAAAGCTTTCCCGGAAAATTGCAGAAGAGGAAATACATCTTGCGTCTGTAAGAGGAGGCAGTGTTCCCGGTACCCATGTAGTCGCTTTCGATAGTGAAGTTGATACAATTGAATTAAAACACACTGCAAGAAGCCGGAAAGGTCTTGCCGTAGGAGCGATAAAAGCTGCTGAATGGATAAAAGGAAAAAAAGGGTTTTTTAGCATTGAAGATGTGATGAATGAAATCATAGGAGGGTAACATGTTTAAAGGTGTTTTTACCGCGATAGTCACACCATTTAACAAAGATGAAACTGTAAATGAAGAGGACCTTAAAAAACTGGTAGATTTTAATATCGAAAACGGAGTATCCGGTATAGTGCCTATGGGAACGACGGGAGAATCTCCTACTTTGAGCCATGATGAGCATGTACATGTAATAGAAATAGTCTGCAAACATGTTAAGGGAAGGGTACCTATTATAGCCGGAACTGGTTCGAATTCCACAAAAGAAGCTATATTTATAACTTCCAGAGCCAAAGATTTGAGAGCAGACGCGAGTCTTCAGGTTGCTCCTTATTACAACAAACCAACACAGGAAGGATTTTATCGTCATTTCAAAACAATTGCTGATGAGGTTGATCTTCCCATGATAATTTACAACATACCGGGAAGAACCGGCAAAAATATTGAAACCGATACAATAGTAAGACTGGCAGAACATCCCAATATCGTAGGAGTAAAAGAAGCGTCGGGAAGTCTCCCCCAGATGATGGACGTAATAGATAGAACTCCTGATGATTTTATTGTTCTTTCCGGAGACGACAATCTAACTCTTCCTTTAATGGCAGCAGGCGGGAAAGGCGTTATAAGTGTTGCAAGCAATATCGTTCCTGACAGGATGAGCGCAATGGTAAAAGCAGGATTAGAGGGAGACTTTGAAAAGATGAAAAAATTACATTATGAGCTTTTACCTTTCTTTAAAGTCGAGTTTATTGAAACGAATCCAATACCAATAAAAACAGCGCTTGCGATGAAAGGAATGATACAAGAAGTTTTCCGTCTTCCCATGTGCGAAATGAGCGGCGGAAACAAGAAAAAACTAAAAACCGTTCTTAAAGAGCTGAAAATTATTTAGATTTATTAACCACAGAGAGCACAGAGAAAAAACAAACACACAGAGACCACAGAGTTTTTTTGTTGTTTGAACTAAATTCCACCCCCAAATCCAAAATCCTAAAGAAAGGCTATGGATTAAGATGGATAATTTGTTTTTTCTTTCTTCTAACTACTAACTTCTAACTCCTGGATTCTTTTTCCTATTTTTTCGGATAATAGGTAGCTTCTAAGTACGGAATTATATTGCCTTCCTCGATTTTTGCCTTACCGCCTTTACCTCCAATTTTTATCGGAACGGAAGCCAACTGGTATTTCATCGATGGCCAGGAAAAAACTTCGACTTTCACCACATATTCTCCCGATTTCACCTTTTTGCCGGCATGGTTTTCCAATTCCCAAATGTAAATATGGTGTCCGACATCGATACTTGCTGAGGTAACCGCGTCAGTATCGACAAAATCGGAAGACTCCGCCCATTTTTTTAACCAGAGCTGGTTCTCCTTAACGTAACCGCTGAAACCCGACACATAAAGAGTTTTTATGAAATTACCTTTTTTATCCTCGATCCATACCGCAGTTTGCGGAGCCAAAGCGTCTTGAAATCCCAGGGTAAAGTCCACAGCCACAACAGCATTTTTAAATTTATCAGGGTCGATTCTTTTTATACTGGGGCGCATACCTTCAAAGACCATTTTTGATGCATCCGATGAAGGATAATCCGCAACTACTTTATCCCAATAGTCCAGAGCTTTTCTCTGACACGCTACACCAAGATGATACAATGCCTCTGCCTTTACAGAACTTTCGGCGTCACTCTTTAAAACTAAATTCAGGTCTTCTATACTCTGTTCGAGTTTTCCCAAGAAGAAAGGCATATACACTCCGACCGAACCTCTTGTAAGCCTGAGCTCGACATCCAGAGGTGCAAGAGCAACCGCTTTATCCAGTACATTCATTACTTCAAATGCGATTTTCGTACGATAATCGGTATTTTCATAAATTTTCTCATCATATCCTTTTTCTGCAACACATCCTAAAGCTGAAGCAAGAGATTTATATGCTTCTATGTTTTTCGAATCTATCTCAACCAACTTCCTGAAAACCTCAACAGCTCCCTCGCAATTTTCTTTCTCCAAATGGGATTTTCCCTCTTTCATAAGAGATTTAGCATCCTTAGGCTCTTCTTTAATTGTTTCCTTCGACGGTTTGCTATCGGGAAGAGTGATTGCCTTAACTTGTTTTTTTGCCTCCTCGGCAAGAACCGAATTGGGCGCAAGTTCAATTACTTTATTCCAGGCGGAGACAGCCTTTTCGTTTTCTCCCTGCTTCTGATATCCCTCTCCGAGCAGACTGTAAACTTGAACAAGCATATCTCCTGAAACTTTTTTTGGTGATTTTTGATGCGTTTTAGTAATAAATTCCTGGTCTTTGATTCCGCCGTCAAGTTTGCCAAAAAATGTGGGAGCCTTAATACCCATAATGCCCCGATGTAATCGGGCGATTAAATTAAGAGAGTCGAGCGAAACAGCCTTATCTAACAGCTTAAATGATTTCGCAGCGAGCTCCCCTGCCGTTGCCATATTCTGAGTTTGTCCTGCCTGCATACCAGTATAAAGACCCAAATAAGCATAAACACTGGAACTATCCGGATATTCATCTAAAGCTTTTTCCATCAACTTCGCCGCTTCTTCGACTTTACCGGAATTCTGCAAGCCTTTAGCTTCCTCGATATAATCCTTTAGTGATTTAGCTTGAGTAACAATAGAAAAAAACATAAAAAATAGAACAAAAAGATATTTTACCGATATCTTCATCTTTCTCCTCCTTTTTTAATTCTTAAGGTTTATTTTTAACACGTTTCATTTTGTTCGACGCAATAATATTACAAAATGTTTCAGAAGTAAATTTCGCAAAAGGACACAAAGTTTTTCTTTTTTTACTATTTAACCATTTGTCTATTTAACCATTTTACTAATCCAAAGGATTCCTGCCGTGCTCATTAGGTTTTATCCCTGAATGCAATATTTTACAATACTTTCGCAATGTATCGAAGTTGTGTTTAAAAAAGGAATACCGTATTTGCTTTCAGTTAAAATTAAAGGCAATTCAGTGCACCCTAAAATTAAGGAATCGATTTTATCATCGTCAATCATTCTTTTAACGATTCTTAACAACTCATCTCTTGTGGAGTCTTTAAAAATTCCCAATTCGATTTCTGAAAATAACCTCTCTTGGATAAGTTCTCGTTCGGTTTCAGAAGGTATAACTGCCGATATGCCTTTATCCTGGAGATGTTCTTTATAAAAATCGGATTCCATAGTTAGTCTTGTTCCCAAAAGTCCGATTCTTTTTGCTTTTAGCTTTTGGGCTTCTTTGCATGTTTCCTCGACTATACTCAACAGAGGAATTGGAGAGTTTTTCTTAACTTCTTCAAAAACAATATGTGGCGTATTGGAAGCAATAGCAGCGAATTCGGCACCTGCACGGTAAACGGATGTTACTTTTTCTCCTAACCATTCTGCGAATTCCGACCATTTTTTTGAATTTACGAATTCCAGGAGCTTGTTAATATTAGCGCTGTATATAACCATTTCCGGATATGCCAGATCTTTATACTGCGTATTAAATGCCTTTATTATCTCTTTGTAATAATCTACTGTAGATTCGGGCCCCAGACCGGCAACGATACCTATTTTTTTCATTTTTACCTCCTAAATTTCCATAAATAAATTGTAAAAGGAATTTCAATGTTTGTCAATGTCAAAAATCAAATAAGGAACCACGAGATTACACAGATTCTCACGATTTTATTTTTTGTTTTTTTTGACTCGAAACACGAAACCCTGATTGATCCGGAGATACCTCCACCAATTCGTTGACAGAATCAAGAATGTAAATATATTAACTACAAGGTAATACTATGTGGTTAATGTTGTTCATTAGCACTATATTTGCTGAACAGTCCAGAATTTCGGAGGCTATGGAATTTTTCAGGAACAATTACAATCAGCAAATTTTCCAGGGTCAAGAAACCATACTTGACGATATAATCCCTACCGGTCCAGGGCAGCTATGGGAATATACGCCAGAGCTGCGGGCAGATCTCGTAATTGGTGATACTCCAGCTGAAACATTAAGTGTTACCGGTTATTTTTATAATCAGGGCAATATTGTAATATTAAATGACGGAGTTCTTGAAGTCAAAAACGCTGATTTTAATCTTGATGGTGATATTCTCATGGTCAACCATGGGAAAGCGACCTTTGATTCAAGCGATGTTAACATCGTTCAACATCATATCTACCAGCATGTTCTTTTCTTAGGCGATTCTGCTTACTGTTCAATAACAAACTCCGAGACTTCCTTCAGTGGATATCAACTTTCTGTCAGTATCGCCTTCGATGGTGAATTTAATATGCAGAATGTCACAAATCGGGACTGGATAACTGCCGGAGTTCAACATACTGCGACTGTAACCTTAAGAGATGTTGACGGTTACACCGGAGAGTGGCTTTTTCTCGATGATTGTTATGCCGAGTTCAAGCACGTTGACTATCTTCTTACCTGGTATTTCTTTCCGGACTCTTCAGTAGTAGATTTTGATTTCCCGGAAGATGATACCCTCTACGGTTTTTACTTGGACTCTACTCATGTGAATGTCAGCGGTGTCGGCTACCATGTTGAGATTGACAGCAGCACCGATTGTATGTGGGCAACTATACCTCTAAGGGGTTCTGACGTCATTGTCAGGAATTCTAATTTAAGAGTAACAGGTCTTATGTTCGAGGGGACCGATACCTTTTCTGTTTCCGGACTGGTAAACGGTCTTGATTATCCCGATTGGGTGTTGCCTGTTAGCGACCGGACTTATCGTCTTATAAACACTGCAGTTCAAACCTGGAATCTTTATCCTGACGATTCTACCACTGTTAACCTTTCAAGCTCGATATTCGGAGAGCTATGCGGATTTACAGACAGCTATACAACAATTCAAAACGCGTTCTGTGACGGCAGCGGAGGCCATATCGAAGCTGCGCATCGTTCATTTGTAGCTGTTTTCTCCTCAAGTATATTTGCCGATGTTATTACCAAAAACAGAGGAATCTGCTTACTTGCGAACTGCGCGATGCCAGTGGGGCGCATATGGGCAACCGGCGCCTCAATCATGGTAATTGTCAATACCTCATTTCCCGAGGACCCGATCCCATCCGATACCTCAATTGTCTTTGTCTCATCGATAACCGCTCCTTCGAGTGGTTATACCGAAGACTCGATTGGTATTATAGGCTCGGCATGGATCGATAAAGGTCTATATCAACTATTAGACTTTGACTATTACAAGCTTTCTTTTCGCAAAGTTGGGGATTCAACCTTGACCCCGTTTAGTGATGTAAAGCATCAGGAGGTAAGGCGAGATACCCTGGATTATTGGAATACAACTGGGCTTACAGAGGGTACCTACGAAATAAAACTAGTCCTAAAAGATAATGTCGGCGACAGCGTTGAAGCATGGAAACAAATAAGCCTGACGGAAGCATCTGGAATCGAAGAAGAAACAGGCCAGAATGTGAACATTCCTGATATTTCAATTAAACAGGTCGGCATGAGGCTATTGTATATCGAAAAAAGTCCGGATATATCCGAATTTGATATTTATAATATCTCCGGATGCCTGATTAAGAAAATTACTACTAATAAAACCTACTGGCTTGCACCGGCAAGCGGAGTCTACTATTTAAAAAATAGCGAAAAAAGAATCAGTAAAAAAGTAGTAGTATATTAGTTTTCCTAAATCCCAACCTTAAAAAATCCAAGGAATTATTCTTTTTTGTAAGGAAATTCCCTGCCATGTTGTTTTAATATAAATGAGTCGTATTCGATTTCCCCATCATTATCTTTTGTAAATTCTATTATAACTCCTGCCAGGTCAAATTTAAATTCCGTTTTACTGAAAGACGTTAACGGAAAAGCTTCCTGTCCGGTAGCCTGGCCAAAAAGTTGGTCGCCTTCGACTTTCAGTGTTATTTTAAGAGGTATTTTCTTTGAAGAAAATATACCTTCGTAGTTCTTGAGTTCTTCTGCGTCCAGTTTGACTGCTTTTTCTGTAAAATCCGGTATATCGTATGACTCACCGAAATAAATACTTAGAACGGCAATGGCAATACTGTTCATATTATAATTAAGCCCGTTAGAAAGCAATGAAATTGCGAGGTTCTCATCCCGGAAAAACCCTAAGCTTGAATTAAAGCCATCAATTCCCCCATTATAGCCGTAGGCAATTCTACTCCCAAATGTGAATTGAATGGCTCCTTTACCTAAACCGCCTTTTATCTCTTTCATATCTTTTAGGGAAATTAGAGATATTAATTTACCATTGAAAAGCGCGGTAATAAAAGCGGTTAAATCTTTAGGAGTCGAAACAATCGCTCCTGCTCCATGAGGGATACTCATATCTGTTTCGGGTTGCAAAACCCATTTCCCGTCCTCAAATTTGTATGATGCCGCTTCGTTTGCCTGAGTCTCAATCTTCCCTCCATAGTAAGTATTTGTAAGGTTTAACTTACTTGTAATTCGCTTCTTTAGCTCCTGCTGATATGTTGAATTTGTTATTTTCTCTATTATATAACCAAGCAAAACATAATTAGAATTAGAATATTCGGTTTTGCTGCCGGGTTTGAAATCTGACTTTAATATAGAAATCATCTTTACCATTTCTTCTTTAGTCTTTTTTGAAGTCATATATTGCTGATATGCTTCGTTATCTGTAAAATTATATATTCCGCTTTGATGGCTTAACATATCAGAAATAGTAATTTTCTTTGAGTTTGGAATCTGGGGATAAAATTCAGATAGTTTTGTTTTCAACGATAATTTTCCTTCTTCGATTAACTGAAATATCATTACAGCAGTAAAAACTTTGGTTATAGAACCTATTCTAAATTTGGTTAACTCGCTGTTTTGAATTTTACTTTCTACAGAAGAAAACCCTATATAATTTTCGTAAATCAATTTCCCGTCTTTTGTGATTGCAACTCTACACATAGCTTTGTTATTTTTTTCTAATTGGCTGAAATAATTATCCAGCTTATTTTTGTCAAATTTGTCCTGAGCTTTCAAGTCGATAAAAAATAGAGCGAACAATAACAAAATAAGGGGTTTAAATAAATTTTTCATTTTTTCTCCTTTTTGTAAATTACATTAAATATACTGTTTTATCAGTAAGATATTCAAAAAGAAAAGCCTGATACTTTTAGCATTTGTTGTTTTTTAATTCCTCGACAACCAGACTGCCATTTCGCCCGGACCTCGATGGGACCATGCGTAGTATGGTATCGCAACCAATTCTCCCTTCTCCCCCGATTTATCCGGCGTCTCGCCTTTTATCACAACCACTCCGTTCAATAAATCCTGCTGATATTCGAACTGGAATTCGGTGTCATCGGGCAACGCCAGTTTCAGTACATTCATATCATTGTCGACCCATTCGGCACAGTAAACAACAGGACCTCTAACAAGCGCGACTTTATTTCTATCGTCTTTAACTTTCTCATTTGCAAGAACCCTCCGAACAGGCATGGGCAGATCGAGTTCGATTATATCCCCTTTTGACCACGTGCGAGTAATAACGGCAAATCCTTTATTAATATTATAGTCGAAAAGCTCACCGTTTACCTTTAAGGTTACCGGAGGGGCGTTTTTTTCTAAATATCGATATAGATCACTCGGTACTACTTTTTCTAAAGCCCATCCCGGAATACGGATGTTTATGCTAAACATTTTATCCCTTTTTGGATTGATTGTCATTTCTGTTTTTCCGTCCCAGGGGTATTCGGTTTTCTGAGAAATTCCAAGCCCGATACCATTCATATTTACTTCAGCTTCACTCTCGACAAAAAGATTTACGTATAGAGAATCACCCCTGTAGGCATAGATATAACTTGGTACCGAAGGAATAAAACGAGTAACGTTTGTAGGACAGCAGGAACAATCAAACCAGGCTTTTCTTGTTAAAGAGCCCTGATTGAATTTAAATTTTCCATCGGACTCAAGGCAGTTCGGATAAAAAAAGGTATTACCTTCTAATGAAACACCGGAAATCATTCCGTTATAGAGAGTGTGTTCCAGAACATCGATATATTTAGCTTCACCGTGGAGTAAAAACATTCTGTGATTCCAATAAATATTACCGATTGCGGCACAGGTCTCATTGTAAGAAGTCAAATTGGGTAACTCGTAATTATCTCCGAATGACTCTCCTTCGTGGCGTGCGCCTATCCCTCCGGTTATATATATTTTTTTAGCAACCACATTTTCCCAGATTTTATCAACCGCCTTCATATAGGAAGAATCTTTCATAATCGCGGCAATATCTGTCATTCCCGCGTACATATAAACAGCGCGCACTGCATGTCCGACAGCTTCCGTTTGCTCGACCACCGGTTTGTGGTCCTGACTATATGGACCGTAAAGTTCACGCCCCTCTCCGTTACCTCTCTCGTCTAAAAAGAATTTTGCCATATCGAGATATTTTTTGTTCTTTGTTACCAGATATAATTTAATCAGACCGGTTTCAATTATCTGATGACCGGGCACTGCGATTTTTTTTCCGGGACCAAACGTTTCCGTAATCAAATCCGCGTTCGCAAGAGCGATATCCAAAAAATTTCTCTTACCGGTTGCCAGATAATGGGCAACAGCCGCCTCATACATATGACCCGCATTGTACAATTCGTGACTTGAACCCAGGTTATGCCAACGAGGTCCCGGTTTAACCCACCATGCGGGAGTCGTATCGGGATTTATTGTCTTCCATGTGCAAAGATATCCGTCCTCTTCCTGTGCCGCGGCAATTTTTTCTATAATGTCATCGATGTATTTATCCAAACCAGGGTCAGGATGCACGGTTAGGGAATAAGAAGCGCCTTCAATTATTTTGTAAATGTCAGAATCGTCAAAAGGCATTTTTCCTTCGTATTCTCCTTCCAGCAATCCTCCTGCTCTTTCGAAATTTCTAATCCTGCCTTCTTTTTCACATTTTTCAAAACCGTAAGGTATTGTAACCGTTCTATTTGTCTCGATTCGACTCGAGTAAAAATCGTCGGTTAATGTTATGTCCGTAAACGGAACAGGTGTAATAGGATAACCGGATTTTAATGTTTTATCCTTAAGTTTTTCGCAAGAAAGAGTTATAACAGCCAAAAAAATACATAATATTTTTACTATATATTTGTCTTTCATTTCCATCTCCTTTTGTCTAATTTTTTAACATTACTGCCGCTAGCCCATCGGAGAAGTCCCATGCCCAATCGAACCCGGGTTCTATAACCCATTGACCAGTTTTATCGATAAAGCCGTGTTTAAAATTTTCCCTTGCCGCCGCAAGCCCTTCCGAGAAGTCCCCGACATTATCGAACCCGGGTTCTATTACCATTTGACCTCTTGTATCGATGTAACCCCATTTACCGTTTTTCTTTACCGCCGCCAGTCCTTCGGAAAATCTACCGGCGAAATCGAATTCCGTTTCAATTACAATCTCACCTGTCTTGCCTATAAAGGCAAAATTACCTTCTTTCAATATCCTTGCCAACCCATTAGAAAAAGTCCCGACATTGAATTCTATATCGATGTAGTAGTATTTATTGCGCAGCCAACCTCTTTTTCTCATATCTGCTTCAGTTAAGTCCCGGGGACGATACGGTGACCATTTAAATTGAGGTTTGATAACCCATTCCCCCTTTTTGTCGACGTACCCCCAATTACGGTATGTCCATACCTTTGCTACGCCTTCAGAAAAATCGCAGGCGGAATTAAATTGCGGTTCGATAACCCATTTACCTCTCTTATCTATATAACCTCGCCGACCTTTTATCTTCCTTGCATCTCTTGTAATAATACCTGGCTCTTCAGCCCAGGCTAAGCCTTCATGAAAATCCCCTGCATCATTGAATTGAGCCCTGATTACCATTTTTCCGGTCTTATCTATATATCCGTATTCCAAGTCTTCCTTTACTGCTGCCAATCCCTCTGAAAAATCCCGGGCGTTATCGAATTCCGGTTCGATTACCCATTGACCTGTTTTATCGATGTAGCCGCATTTACCCTCAATCTCTACCGCCGCCAGTCCTTCGGAGAACGGGCGAGCGGCATCGAATTTCGGTTCGATTACAACCTCGCCTTTTTTATTAATAAAACCGTATTTGTTATCTTTCACTATCATTGCCAGACCTTCGGAGAAGTGCCCGGCGTATTTGAATTGTAGTTCTATTACCACTTTACCGGTTGCATCGATATAACCCCACTTGCCTTTTATTGCTGCTCGTGCTGTATCTGCTTCAGAGTAAGGGAGGTTGTCAAATTGCGCTTTATCTGTTGTTTCACTGGTTGCGTCGGGAAGGCCGTATGTGTTGACTGATAGCATAAAAGATATTAGTAAGAGGAATAGTTTTTTCATTGTACATCCTCTATATTATAAAGATTTTCATTCTTTTGTCAAAGGGATTTGTTGCTAATTCATAATTCTCAATTTATAATTCAAAATACTTATCTTTCAACCATTCAACATGTTTCCCGTCTTCCGTCTGCGGTCATCGGTATGCTATTTTTGTTTTTTTGACTAGTGACTAATGACCAGAGACAGGAGACTTTGTTAAAAACTCTTGGCATCTCACCCGCATTGCGGGTATACTATAATGTTTGGTTACTCTTTTGCCATTTTTGTAGCACCTGACAGAGCATCGATATTAACAGTCGAGTCAAATTTTGCCTTTAGAGGCGCTTTATGGGCAACCCGCGTAAGATTCCAGTGACTGATCGAGACCGGTCCATCGATTAATTCCGGTACGTTATAGTTCATGATATAAGTGTCATAGAACGTAGGGTTTTCTTGCGGCATTAAAAACGGCTTATAAACTTTTCCCAGTGTGTCTACGTAACTAAAATATAATCTGGAACACAGGCTATCCTTTTTTTTACTGGCGAACACAAACCACCGGCTGTTGCTCGACCAGCTGTGAAAACTTTCGCTATGTTCGCTACTGATATCAAGTTTTCGGTACTTCTTAGTCTTTAAATCTAACATATAAAGGTCACTCGACGGATAATGTATGGAAAAATATCCGCAATCACTCATACAGAATAACAGATATTTCCCATCAGGAGAAACTCTCGGGAAAGAAATACTCTTTCCCGTCTTCCCAGCAGTAAGAATTGGTTCTACGTCACCCCAATGATTTGTTTCAACATCGCAGTAGATGCGCATAAGATCATATTTCGTTGCATTAGGCTTATCCTTATTTAACCATTCGTGCCCGCTGCAGAAATACAAATACTTACCGTCGGGACTCCAATTAGGCAGATTCTCCGTTCTGCTTGTCGAAACTTTTGGAGATGTTGTTATTATATTTTTTTGTATGTCGTAAACAACCAGGTCAGAAGCTTTATCCCATACATAGATACTCTTATCTTTCCCGGCATGAAATGACTGACCTATTTTATTAATTGAAAAGGCGATATGATTACCATCGGGATGCCAGGCAGGATAAACGCCGGCAGACATTGTATACTTAGTTGCGGTATTCACTTTATTCACCTCGCCTTTTTTAACTATCATGGTCCCGCCGTAATCACCTCTCATGTGAAACATCATGTTTTCCGGATTATTGTTAGAAAAAGAATGACAATTCATGCAATTCTGATTGGTTGCTCTATTTGTAAAAATAGCATGTTCATCAAAATTTTCGAGATTACGTTGATAAATACCCATTTCCCTCCACAACACATAGCCCAGATTTATCAATCGGTAAGCAACGTGGCTGTCAATTTCCTCCTTGGCAACTTTATTCTCTATCGTACTAAACTTATTCCACTTGTTATTTTCATACTTTACATATATATCGATATACAGTTCTTTGCCCCGATTTTTCGATAATATATTTTTCCATCTTTTTAAGGGAATCATAACAATGTTCTTTTTTGTGTTTATCCGAATATGATCGCCGTCTTTGTCATTCACATAAATATCGATATAAAATTCTTTTCCTTCTTCATTGATCTTAAAATTCAAAGGGGCGATGTTCGGCGGAATAGTAATACTCGTATAGTCCGGGTCGATATTGGGTAATGAATCTATTTTCGTATAGTCTCCGGGAATTGAATTAGCGCAATTTTGTAAGCATAAGATAATCAAAATAAGGCTGGGAAAGACTTGATTTATGGATTTATAAGATACTCTCATTTATCTTTCTCCTCTTTTATTCAAGATTTGTCTCCTCAGGTTTCATATAAAGTGAATAATACCAATATGTATGAAAGAACCTTCTTCGGAGAGCTTCTTCTGCTTCTGCTTTATTTCTGAATGAAGAAAGAATACTATTGAACTGTTCGAATAGTTCGATTGTTTGCTGATTAATACTATAGTCAACCTCAAAATTTATTGATGGGAAAGCAAACCTGCTTACTAATATTGCTTCTTCTATATAATGCGGATATTTACCGTAGTCCAATTCCTTAAATTTTCCGAGATAGCCCAACAAATCCTCTAACCTAAATTCAAGTAAATAATATGCCATTAAATATTCAAAAGCCATTTTATTGTTTTCGTTTTCCTTTAATAGTTCAATTAAATCCATATCTGACCTTTCGCCGATGGCAATAAAAAAATCAAATTTAGGGGTAAGTTTACGCTTTAATTGAATTAAACTATCGGATTTTATTAATGACTTGTCAGAAATATAATTCCGGTAATGCCTGACCCATTTTTTATGAATAATACTTTTGTTAAGAATATCTAAAAATCTTTTTGCAATATTATATTCTTCGTTGATAATATTAGTCATTACAACGCTTTTCAGAATTTTTGGAGTATATCCGAAATGTGTTTGCCCCTCATAAGCCAAAACTTGTGCCGCTCTTATATGTCCTAAATCAAAATATATATCAATGGCAGATATTTTAACTGGCCTGGGGACGTTTTCAAGAAATAAAACATCAGCCCCCATCATTTGAGAATAGCCGAATAGATTGTCGAGCAATTGCCCTGTATGATATAATGCTCTGTTTACATTAAAATTTACCATAATATTATATTCCTCTATTTTCGGTGTTAAATTCAATAGTTCCTGCCACCTGCCCTGCTGGGCAAGATAATCGATTTGAATCCTCTTTGCTTCTTGCTGGTCAAAAGAAAATCTTAGTATTAAGACCGCAGCAATTAAAATATAAATTAATTTTAATAAAGTATCATATATTCCGGTCGAGGAAATGCTTCGTTTCTTACCCTTTCGTTCTTTAAGCTTAGCTTTTATATATTTTAAATAAACGAAAATAGCTATTTGCAGCACCGGAAATGAAAGGAAAAACAAATAAAAATATAAATTCACGTTAAAGTTGAAAGGCCACCTGGTGGCTTCCAAAGGTATAATGTATAGATACGCATCTTTAAGACTAATTATAACCAAATAACGTGCCGCAATATAAGGGTATATAAAGTATACCAAGACATTAAGTCCGGCATAAATATATTTTCTCGAATCTTGCCGGAAAAGTAATTCGTGGGTCACACAAAGGACAATGTAAAACAAATATACCCATCCGCCCAGAATGTAATAAATTAGAAAGGACAGAAAAATAGCAAATATTTTATATCGATTTGGAGTCTTTGTATAAGCAAGGAAAAATAATAATGCAAACAAATATTTAGCACTTATAACCAGAGGAAAGTTGTAAAGGTTTTGTATAATAAGTAAAAAACAAACAGGCAGAAAAGAAAGAATCAAAGAAAATTCAAAATTTCCGATTTTTTTAATCAATTTATAAACAAGAATAAAAACCGAAAGGGAAAGAGCAGCTAATATTAAAGCTCCGAGCAGATTGAATAAGAAAAACTGCAAAAAGAATTGCGCAATCAACTCTGCCGGTCCTCCGGGATATAATAGAAAACCTTTCAGATAAGGTTTATAGAAGAGAAAGAGAGGCTGGTGATGATGATAATACAGGGATGAATTAAAAACTAAAAGATAATAAAAAAATAAAAACAAAAATATAATAATAAAAGAAAAATTTTGATTACGAATTATTCCTTTTAATCGCATAGTTCCCTCAATATCTAAAAAGTAAAAGTATTATGTGTTTAGTCAATCCCTCCCAATGGAGTAATTGGCTGTCAGCCTAAGGCTGAACATCTAATTGTAAATTGTAAGTTGGAAATTGTAAATTTAAAATTTAGAAATGGGAATAGAATTTGTGTTTATTTGCGTTCTAATCGTGTTTTTAAATTCAAAATACATAATTCAAAATTTAAAATTAACATCGTTTAACCATTTAACTTGTTTCCCGTCTTCCGTCTGCGGTCATCGGTCGGTCTTAAACTTAAGACCTAAACCCCCTTGACATCCTACCCTCTTTCCGGGTATATTGTAAGAGAGAAATGAACATAAAAAGTCCTGAAGAAAACAAAGAGCAATTTAGCAAAGAACGTGTAAATCGCGTAATAGCAATCACATTCGCTGTTTTTATATTTGTAGGAATCGTAATGTCTGTTTGTTACGAAATGGATTTAATCCCAAAAGAGACTGAAGAAAAACAGAGTTATATAAAAGAGGTAAAAAATTTATTTCATTTAGATAATGTAGATTTTGTAGATTCGGATAAGGGAGAGGCAAAAACTTCCTTCCAGGATGGAAAAGCATACTTTGATGAAGGGAATTTTGACGAGGCGATTTGGAGTTTTAACAATGCATTAATTTTAAATCCTGAGTTTGCTGAAGCTTACAACAGCCGCGGTTTTGCCTACCTATATCTTAATAAATTTGATTTGGCAATGCAGGATTTCAATAAGGCAATCGAATTAAATCCGGAATTTTTCGAGGCTTATTTAAATCGGGGGAAGGTTTATAGGAGTAAACATAAATATAAACTTGCTTTTCGGGATTTTAATAAAGCGTTGAAATTGAATCCGGAATATTCTGAGGCTTACATCATTAGAGCGAATCTATATGCCATTAACTACGAATTTGAAAATGCTCTCCGGGATTGTGATAGAGCAATAGAATTGAACCCAAAAGATCACAGGGCTTATTTCCTTAAGGCTGTTATTTATGAAGAATGGGGTAAGGATGAAGAAGCTATTAAATTTTACGGAAAATATATCGAGGTTACTGTGGGCCTTGATACAGGATTAAATCCCATTGTCAAAAAAACCATAAAAGAACTTGAGAAAAAAATCGACAGTTCATCGTCGGAGTGATACCTGGGAAAATATGAAAATTAAATTAAGATATTTCCATGTCCTTTTATTATTTGTATTGTTACCTCGGCAAACCGAAGCAGTCGAATTCGAAAACGTTTTATTCGATCATGATACCCTCGACCAATATGAATGTTTTCAGATTATATTCGACCTGTCACAAAATTATTCCAACCCATACGACCCGGAGGTAATAAAGATAGACGGTTTAATTATACAGCCCGACGGGGACACGCTGTCAATACCTTGTTTTTACTACCAGGATTTTATAGTGAATCCAGGTTCATACGAGACATATACAGCATCCGGAGATCCCGAATGGCGGATGAGTTATACCCCTGTAGAAAGTGGAACTCACCGCCTTATACTGAAGGCTGCCGATTCTACCGGGGCTTACCTCGATTCTACTCGTCAATTTGTTGTCGAAAGCGCGGCTGCTCCGGGATTCGTAAGGCGAGACCCTCTCGATGCTCTTTATTTTCAGTTCGAAAATAATTCAACATATATTCCCGTAGGACATAATGTTTGCTGGGATGACGGTAGCGGCATAGCCTTCTACGACCACTACTTTGGACAGATGGGGAATGTTGGTGAAAATTGGACAAGGGTATGGATGACTCCTTTCGCCAGACTTGCTCTCGAATGGAATATCTCGCACTGGTCGGGATACTACGATGGTCTTGGCATATATGCTCAAGAAGTGGCTTTTAAGATAGATTCGATTGTCTCTTTAGCGGAAAGAGAAAACATATATATGCAGATGTGCATTCATTCGTTTAATGAACTTTCTACAGGGCCACATCCAATATGGGATGAGAATCCTTACAATTCCGCGAATGGAGGAATGCTTGATTCTCCCGAAGAGTTTTTCACCAATGTGGATGCAAAAATACTTTCAAAGAAAAAATATCGTTATATCGTCGCTCGGTGGGGATATTCTACCAATATCCTCGCATGGGAATTATGGAATGAAGTTGATATAACGGATAACTACGATGACCCTTCAATCACGGCATGGCATCAGGAAATGGCTGCTTATTTCGATTCTATCGATGTAAACCAACATCTTATTACAACCAGCTCGTCGAGAAGCGGAGATACTCTATACTGGAAATTATCTGAAATGGATTATACTCAAATTCACCGTTACGG
>Ga0307438_1000838_pt1 | contig 21204 bp, 14 predicted proteins | sample SalMarWE160110MG_FD_202144 | JGI IMG/M metagenome (GOLD analysis project Ga0307438, IMG submission 202144) | Salt marsh sediment microbial communities from the Plum Island Ecosystem LTER, Massachusetts, United States - WE1603-110 | ecosystem: Environmental > Aquatic > Marine > Intertidal zone >... | reverse complement strand
CCTTTGGAGAGATGTTAAGCAGCAGCTGGCCGTTCTTGCTGACGATATCAATCAGCGTGTGTAAAACTTCCGCCGTGCCCTTGATTTGCAAATCTTCCGTATAGCACCAGCTGCCCCGGCTAATTGTATCATCTGTCAGCCAGACGTAATCAGTCAGTTCATTCGTTCGGCCTTTTTCATAATCTTCAACACCTATCTCACGCGGTAGGTCATCCTGCTTGAATGTAACGACAACCTCTTTGCCCCACTCGCCGGCCTTATTGAAATAGTATGCAAGGTATGAAGTTTTAGATTCGTCCGGGATTTCGTCCAGCCAGGAATCAAACCACATCAAGTCCGGCTGATATTTGTCGATAACCTCGAGCAGTTTGCTCTCCCACATATCCAAAAACTGCTCGCGAGGCATATAGCCATAGAGGATTGCCTGTTCGGGGTCGTCGAGCAAAGAAGGAAAATTCCTTCTGACGAATTCGTAATGGCCGGTCCATCTCTTTCTGCCATTCTTTTCCATTAGATATAGATTATTGCGAGCGTGATGGAAAGTTGTAACAAATCGCATCCCGCGTTTACGTATTGCTTTGGCCAGTTCGCCGGTGATGTCGCGTTTCGGCCCCATATCCATCGCGTTCCACGGAGTCAGGTCGCAGTCCCACATTGCGAATCCATCATGGTGCTCGGCAACAGGCCCGGCAAAACGGGCACCCGCTTTCTCGAACAGCTCAGCCCACTGGTCAGCATCGAAATTCTCGGCCTTGAACATCGGAACAAAGTCATGATAATCGAACTCCGTCGGCTCACCGTATTTTTGCACGTGATGTCTATACTCATTACTGTTTTTATTGTACATATTACGCGGGTACCATTCGTTAGCAAAGGCAGGCACAGAATAAACCCCCCAGTGAAAGTAAATACCGAATTTCGCATCACGAAACCATTCCGGAGCAGGATTATGCTTCTTTAGCGACTCCCAGTCGGCTGTATAAGCAGCTTTGGATTCACCGCAGGTGGTTTCTGCCCGGCGGGCCTGAGAGGAGCAGCCAATCAACAATCCTGCGACAAGTATCAGGCAAAAAAAGCAGCTTGCCGGCTTCCACATCTTTGCGACCTCCAAAACAAACTATGAACTATAAACAATGAACTACGAACCACGATTCAGGGCATACGTTTGAGACCTTCCCAGCGTATCTTCCATTTTCCATTATCGGGAAAACCTGGCGTCGGCCGGTCGGCGCAGCCATCCCAGCCCGCAGCCATCATTGCAACAGCCGAAAGCAATCCGCCGTTTCCCGGCAGGTAAAGCGGCAAGCGGGCCGACTGGTAATTATGTCCGTTGGCAAGGTAACGGTTCTTCTGCGATTCGATGAAAAGTGCATCCACTGCTTTTTCGGGCTCGCCCAGCCGGGCCGCCGTCATTGCAAGCATCGGATAATCCCAGCCCCAGGTTGTCGGCCATTCCCAGCTCTGCAGGACATTGTCGAGCGTCCGCCTCATAGTGTTCGGGTCAATCAGCGGCGTTGGAGGAACAAAACCAAGCGCAGCTACCATAGAAGGATGGTCGTGCAGTATCGTATAGGGCGGGGTCTCGATTGCCGTGTAAATGCCTTCCCGAATAGTGGGATGCGAAAGCAATTTTATTACCCTGTCCCACTGGGGCTCACAGTCCATACCTAGCCGCTGGCGCCACTTCTGAGCGGTTTCAAGTCCCCAACACCAGTAGGCCAGCTCGAATGTCGGGTTGAGATTGTTTGCCTTTTGCGGCCCATAGCTTTCCTGGGCCGGTATTAACGCCGGCCCCAGCACGTAGCGCCTGCCGGCTTCATCCCACACGGGATATGAAGCCATAAACTCGGCAGTCTCAAAAACAATATCTTTGTATCGCTGGAGAGTTTCACGGTCTCGACGTTCACGATAGCATAACTCTGCGTAATAAATCGGGTGGGGCTGCTGCCATATCAGGAATACTCCGACCTGACTGGGACTTTCCCTGCCGTGCGGTGAGGTCATTTTTGGCCAGCGGGCGCCTCGATAGCCCTGCTGCTCTGCCGTCTTCTTTGCCAAAGGGAGAATCGATTGGTACCACGGCAGAGACCTCTCCAATAGCTCCAGCCGGTCCCACAGCGCAAAATGCACCGCATGCCACCAGTGCATCTCCAGATGAAACTTGCCGAACCAGCTATTGTTCACAAGCCCCGTTTCCTGAGGCGGGCAGGAACCGCAACATTGAATGGCCGTCAGGTATTGTGACAGAACAACTCTCCGTTCGAGCTCGGCTGCACGAGGGTCGGAGCACTGGGAAAAATCAATCGCCCCGCCGGTGCCCCAGAATCGCTGCCAGTGATGTGCGGCTGCTGTGCGAACCGAATGAAAATCCGGCAGCAGGCCTCTGGCCGGAATTGGAGAAAAGGCAAATGCAATTTCGAGCCAGGCATTTCCGCCTGAAGCATTGTGCTGATAAATCTCAAATTCGTGTTGTGATTTGGTTCGCAAATCTGCTTCCTGCGACCAGCCGAGGTAAACATAGTAACGGTCGGCATCGAGCGTCCGTGTCAAAATTGCCTGATGGTCTGCGAGTTCCAGCGCAGTTGTATGGAGCTTCGGATGCTCCCAATCCGCCGCGCCGCGCCAACTCGCACTGCCATAAGGAAACGCCAGCGAAACCATCAACCGCCCCTGCTGCAGCAGCGGCGATTCGATGCGGACCGACAATAAATCACGCTCCGGATGGCACACGGTCAGGACCTTGACCGGCTGACCTTCTATTTCAAAGCTGCTGCTCAGCAGGCCTGTCCACAAATCAAGGGTCTGTGAGATATTGTCCAGGTCATCGATGGATACTGCTGAACCGTCGGACTTTGTAAGGCGCAATCCAATCTGTCCGAGGTGTAGCCGGTGCGGATTGGCCCGCAACCAGGTGCCGGCGGGCGAGTATCCGCCGGCTTTATCCGAAGCATAGGGCACTTTGCGCCCATCCACATCAAAGAACTCCATAACATCGTCTAACTTGTAACCCTCGGGATTCGGGAGAGTATGCCAGCCCCATTGAGCCAGCGTGCCCAGCGGCATACCTTTATTGTGATAGTCGGGAAAAGTCTGCAGGCCGGTGATGTCGGCGGTGAAAGCAAACTCGCCGTTGCCGACACTAAGCGGTGTGAGCGGGTCGGGCTTGTTGAGCGTAACATTGTGCCTCGTTACCAATGCCCGGCGGTCAATTCCGCTTTCAGCAGAAACCTGATGTCGTCGGTTTTCAGTTTGTGAGACCATCGGGCTAACGGCCTCAGACGTTTTGTCCTGCGGAGTTTGGTCGGTAACAGCGGCGGTGCTGTTGGGGTCGTTGGAATCAACGCCGAGATAGTAACTGGTCATAGGAACCTGGTCGTAGCCCATCGCCCTTAAAGCCACATCCAGCCGATATATAGGGTCCTGCATTAGGCAAACTCGCCTGTCACGTGCCGGTATTACAGTCGTATAGATTCGCATTTCATTGCCGACGTAAGTTATGAGCTCCTCGCGCCAGTCGCCGAGGATGTCGGCCATTAATATAACACGGCCCTCGATACCGGAGGTGAGGGTCGGGCCCTTGTATTTGAAAATTGACAGCTCGCGAGACCAAAACCCTCTGCCCTGTATGAGCTCTCGCAGCAGGTCGCCGTCCCACCAGATAGGCTCACAATCAGGCGGTGCGGGACTGCCCAGGTTCTTTCCCTGAGCTGAGAAGAAAAATTTATCGCCCCAGCATTCCATACCAGGGATTGACGGGTCGATGTCAGCAGCAAAATCAAACCTCATTTGATTATCGGCTATTTCCTCTGTAATGCCCCATATCAGGTTACCGGTGCGGGCATCCCACAGACTCAGTCCGTTCTGCGGATGCGGGTCTTCGTAGCTGTAGAGAACCTCCAGGCCTGGGCGTTCAGGGTCAATATCGGATATATAAAATCTGTCGCCGTGCCCTAAACCGGTGCTCCACATAATCCGTCCGTCGTTATCAATCGCTATCGAGCCGTTCAATATCTCGTCACAGCCATCGCCATCGATGTCTGCTACGTGGATGTTATGCTGGCCCTGGCCCTGATATTTCCAGCCGGAGGTTTGATTTGACCAGCTCCAGGCCTTATGAAGCTTCTTGTCCTGCAAATACCAGGCGTCTATTCTCATCAGCCCATAGATACCGCGGATAACCAACAAGCTGGGCGTTTTGCCGTCGAGATATGCGACGCCCATCATATGTCGGCTTGCGCGGTTGCCGGTAGTATCTCCCCAGTCGCTGAGCTGTCCCCGTGCAATCCAATCGACCCTGTCAATAACCTCGCCTGTTTCTCCGTTTAAAACGGAGCAGTATTCCGGTCCGGTGAGGACCTGGCCGTTCTCGTCACGGTGGTCGCCCTCGCCGGTCTTCAGTGCGACCTCGGCCTTGCCATCGCCGTCGAAATCATAGACAATCATCGGCGAGTACCAGGTGCCCAGCTCAATAGACCAGCCGAGGTCCATTCTCCAGAGAAACGTTCCGTCTCTTTTATAGCCCTCGACCTTGAATGTGTCGGGGCTTTTCTGCACCCTGCCCGGGTCCACGCGTCCGCCGGGCCGCTTGATAATAAAATCATACTCGCCGTCGCCGTCCAAATCTCCGATACCCACTTTGTGAATCCCGCGGCCGGAGATGTCATCCCGCAGCTTGAGCGAGATATACTGCTGCATCGGCGGCTCAGCCGAAAGCTCCGCCCGTGGGGAAGCGGCCTGCTCGATACCCTGCACAACAGGCGCAACCCACCAGGCATTGTTACAGTCCAGCGGTGCATCGGCATCGATGAAGTCGGTTGTCTTTTGAATTAGCTCGGCGTTCAACTTTACAGCATCTGCATCATTCGTGGAACGGTAAACATTAAACGCGATGCCTTCGGGGTCTGTTTTTAACAACCGCCAGCCGATATAGACTTTGCCCGTATCAATCGGCGTAGCGACAACACCGCGGCCGAGCTTCTCTTCAATCCGCTGCTCGGCCCACCCTAAAGTGGGATTTTCCTTATAAAGCGGATTGAGCGTATAAGCGCTGTAATTCGGCGGTATCGAAGACCCTACAGCTGACGAACATAAACAAAACAAAAACAAAACAAATGCGTGCCTCCTAAACATAACTAACCGCCTTTCGGTTTAAAAAGTTGAGTTTCCAATTAATCTGTACTTTCCAAAAAGTAAAATGCTAAGCAACGAGCTTTAGCAATTTATAAAACTGCTTATGAATTTTGTTAATTTCATAGCTTTTATCAGAACCAGCCAAAAATGTCCACTTCAAAACCTCTCTTCTAATAGTAGCACACTTATCATCATGAGGCGACCGCCGATTTGCATTATCCCATGGGCTATCACTGCGGTTGCAGAGAACCCTTGCGGACTTGTCCCAGGCCCACACCACCAAATACAGCCACAGACCGATCACCGCCGCACACAGCGGGTCTGCCTGCTTTTAATCGTCGGTATAAATCCCTAAAAATTATCACAAATCTGCTGGCCTGAGCGAACCTGTCCTGGGCGTTGTCGAAGGAGCAAATGCTCTGCCGTAGCCAAAAGAGAGATTCCTCGCTGCGCTCGGAATGACGTGTCGTGTTCGTATGTTTAATGCTTCTCGAATAATGCACTATTTACCACATAGCCCTTAAATGCTCAATCACCACCAGCAGTTTGTCCAGCGCCAAAAACATCAGAGATAAAATCGCAATTACCCACATCACCGCCTTTACATCTCTTGCCCTGCCGGATACTACCTTTATAAGTACATAAGAAACAAATCCGAACGCCAGGCCCGTGCTGATACTGTAGCTCAAAGCAATCATCACCATAATAATAAATGCCGGAAATGCCTCGCCCAGATTTGAAAAGTCTATTTTCTTAACCTCCTTCATCATAAACAGTCCCACCATAATAAGCGCCGGAGCCGTTGCATATTCCGGCACTACTTCCACAATCGGCACAAACAATATTGCCAGTAGAAACAGCAGGCCGGTAACTATAGAAGTCAAGCCCGTTCGTCCGCCCTGCTCGATACCCGCAGCCGATTCAATATATGAAGTAGTGGTTGACGTCCCTAACACAGCTCCTATCATAGTTGCAACAGCATCGATGCCCAGCAACCTGTCCAGCCCTCTGATTTTCCCCTCTTTATCTACCATATTCGCCTGGTGACAGCACGCCACCAGCGTTCCGATACTGTCAAACATATCCATAAACATCAGTGTAAAAATACTTCCCAAAAAGCTCCATTTTAAAGCACTAAAAATCTTCAATTGCAGCGAGACCGCCTTTATATTCAAATGCAGCGAGATAAATTTCTCAGGCAGTGCGGTTTTTTCATCAAATAAAATTGCCAGGCCGGTTGACACCAGTATCCCGATGACAAGACCTCCTGAGACCTTTTTCATTTCAAAGAAAATCATTACCAATAAACCTACAAGGCCTATAAGGACTGTCTTCGTCAAAGGACCTGCTGTTACAAGTGTATGCTCATCACCGACAACAACTCCCAGTTTAACCAGACCTATGAAAGTGATAAACAAGCCGATACCAACAGCAATGGCTGAAATAAGAGATGCAGGTATCGCATTCACAATCCTTTTTCTAAGGCCCAACAGCGTCAACAGCAGAAAAAACAGTCCCGAAAGGAAAACTGCCCCCAGGGCGGTCTGCCAGTCCATTTTCTCCGATACTACCAGATAGGCAAAGAAAGCGTTAAGCCCCATTCCCGGCGCCATAGCTATCGGCGCTTTTGCAAATATCCCCACGATAAGAGTGCCAATTGCGCTGACTATGCACGTAACAGCTATCAGGGCCTCTTTGTCCATACCGGTTGAGCTTAGAATCATCGGATTGGCAAATATGATATACGCCATCGTAAGAAATGTTGTCAGCCCCGCTACGAACTCGATTCTGACACTGGTTTGTCTCTCTTTGAGTTGAAAAAATTTGCCGACCATTTATTTGCCTCCCTGCAACTTTACCCCGTCAGAAATAATCTTTCTAACGGGGTTTTACAGTCTTCTGTTTTAACCGCACGCCAAAAGTGTCAAACCACCATTTCTCTCAATGAGCCATCTTATTTTACATTGACATTCATAGAAAACAATATAAAATAATCTCTTTTCATAATTGGGATTAATCCGCCTTACGTCTGGCGGATTAAAACAAATCCTGATTATTCACTATCAAAATATTTTGAGATTTTTTTATGTACTCGGATTATATTCGTAATGTAGCGATAATCGCCCACGTTGACCACGGCAAAACAACCCTGGTAAACCAGCTTCTGTACCAGTCCGGCATGTTTCGAACAGAGGAGCTTGACAAGCTCGCTGGGGACGAACATGCTTTGATTATGGATTCGAACCCCCTGGAGCGGGAGCGAGGTATAACAATTCTCAGCAAAAACTGTGCTATTAACTATACGAACAGCGCCGGCGACGAATATAAAATCAACATAATCGACACCCCTGGCCACGCTGATTTCGGCGGAGAAGTCGAACGTGTTTTGGAAATGGCAGACGGCGTTCTGCTTCTGGTTGACGCCTTTGAAGGCCCTATGCCGCAAACAAGATTTGTATTGACCAAAGCCCTCGAGCATAAACTGAAACCCATAGTCATAATCAACAAAATCGACCGTGAAAACAGCAGACCGCAGGATGTTGTCAATGAAGTATTCGATTTGCTTGTTCAGCTTGGTGCCGAAGATGACTTTCTCGATTTCCCCTGTGTCTATGCTTCTGCAAAACAGGGCTGGGCAACAATTGACCTTTCCCAAAAAACCAGTGATATGCAGGTAGTATTCGAGACCATTATAAATAAAATTCCCGCACCACAGGTTACTCCTGATGCCCCCTTGCAGATGCTGGTAACCAGTCTCGAACATTCGGATTATGTAGGACGGATAGCTATAGGCAGAATCTTTGCAGGCCAAATAACCGAAAACCAGCCGGTTACCGTGATTGACAGAGAAGGGCTACATACACTACAGAAGGTGATGCAGATACACCAGTTTGACGGGCTCGGACGAAAGCAGGTCCTAACTGCTCAAGCCGGAGATATATGTGCGATATCAGGGCTTGACCCTATTGACATCGGTAACACTATTGCCTGTGCTGACAATCCCTCCAAACTTGCGGTTATTTCCGTAGATGAGCCGACCATGTCAATGACATTCAGGGTTAACAACGGACCTTTCGCAGGAAAAGATGGAAAATATCTCACGGGCAGGCAAGTTGGCGAAAGACTCGAAAAAGAACTTCACCATAATGTTGCACTAAGAGTTGAGCCAGGCCGGACACCCGATGAATTTAATGTTTCGGGCAGAGGTCTAATGCATCTCGGTATTTTACTGGAGAATATGCGGCGAGAAGGATATGAGATTTGTGTCGGTAAACCGGAAGTAATTTTGAAAATAGTTGATGGAATACGACATGAGCCGATAGAATTACTTGCGGTGGATTGCCCCCTCGATTGCCGGAGTTCCATAATGAGCCTTCTCGGCGAACGGCGAAGCGAAATAATTAAAATAGATACCAAAAGCGGAGCCAGTGACTTTGTCCATATGGAATTTCTTGTGCCTTCGCGAGGCCTGTTCGGCCTTCACACAAGAATGATGAATGCAACGCAAGGCAAGGCAATTATGCATCATTCGTTTGAAAGATATGAACCAATGCGAGGTTCGATTCCCCATCGCAAGGCAGGCGTTATGATTGCAACTGCCACCGGGCTGGTAACAGCTTATGCACTTGACGCTTTATACAACCGAGGCACTTTTTTCGTTGAACCAAGCGAAGAAGTATATGAAGGTCAGGTCGTTGGGGAGCACTGCAAGGAAAACGATATACCTGTAAATGTGGTAAGAGCCAAGCAGCTTACCAATATACGCGCGGCAGGAAAGGACAATGCTGCTCAGGTCCGACCAGCAATAAAAATGAGTCTTGAGCTAGCGATGGAGTATATTCAGGCAGATGAGCTTGTTGAAATTTGCCCTAACTCGATTCGAATCCGCAAACAATTCCTGAAAGAAGAAGACAGACGTCACGCGGCACGCCAAAGCTCACGGTGATATCAAAATCCAAAAATCCACACCTGTGAGGATGGATACCGGCAAATAACCTGAAAATACCGTAACTACTGCGAGCGAAAGGAGTCGAACCTCTATCCCCTATTTTTTCTTTTTGTTGGCCAGCCAATCCTGCAGAATCTTGGCGAGTATTTGCACATCCGCCTTTTCCATAATATGGTTGATTATCGCAGGCGGGACATTCAGCTTCACCATTGCCTTGTGTGCCCTTTGCCAGAGCCGGTCTTTTTTAGCTGGTGTGTCGGCCAAATAGAGCTCGGTCACCAGCTCACTGATTTTCTGGAGCATTATCTCATCAAGGTTGTCGTAATGCCGTGAGATGACCCCTTCCTGATATTCGGAACGCTCATATTTAGCCATAAATTAGAATTCCGTATGCCGTGTATCGTAATTACATAAGTTATTATAATACAAGGTTTATCACTGCGAGCGAGAGGAGTCGAACCTCCACCCCCGTTTGGGGACAAGGACCTAAACCTTGCGCGTCTGCCAGTTCCGCCACGCTCGCGTATCATGTCTCGTATTTCGTTTTACACTTCACGAATTCCTATCTACTATTTTCTCGATTCGCAGGAAGCCTAATATCATAAGACTCACTGCTGCTAAAATGTTTATCCTTTTTGTTTTCCATCTGCCTCTTTTTAATCTTACTTTTCCATAGGTTGCTTTTGGCTTGCCAAAAATCTTTTGTAGGTAGCATCGCTTTCAGCATGTTTAATCCAACTTTCCATTTTAAGAATGTCCCTTTCTTCACGCAGTTTATTAATTTTCCTAAGAAGCTCTCTATTTTCTGGAGTATCTCCCTGCTTTGTCAAATTATTGTCGAAAAGGAGATAAAAAGTATCCAATGCCTTCTTATCAAGTTCGGAGTATTTGTTGTGCCTTTTATTATCTTCATCATTATGGTCCTTTAAATATTTATCCAATGCGTCCCAAGTTGTAATTTCCCTCTTGTCCAATTCTGGATGCTCACTATTGCAGAATTTCGCTTCTAATGGTAAGTAATAGTCATTGTAAAATCTACTAAATTCATCGTTTCTTACCATCCAGAGCTTGTTCTTTTCCAGATATTCTGCCTTTAATTGTTCACAAGTTGGGCAGGGTTCCCCTTCTGCGGCAAGAGGGCAACTTTTGCGATGGCGCTCATACCTATAATCAATAGCCCTGAAAGCATACCTGGCCTCGTACAGCTTTTTCCTCATATTTATCATTTCTTTAGTAGCTTCTCTCAAAGCGGTGACGGCGGATGATTCCTCCGTTGATTCCCCTTTTCTCAGGTTATTTATCTCTTTTAAGAATGCGTCCAGGTCTTTACGGGTAAGTGTTAAATCACGAACCTTGCTCTGAAGATTATTTATTATCTTCACTAATTCGTCGCGAACATTCCCAGGCTCAAAATCCTTTACGTCCGTATAATACTTGGCAAACATGGTCAAGAACCCGTTTTTATTTTGTTCGGTCACTCCAGAGAAAAGGTCTCTTGTTTGCTCTATCTCTCTGTAGAAGAACGACAGTTCCCTTTCCAACGTGAGTTCAGAGTTGGTCTTCCCTTTCTCTCCGGGGCGAAAGACGGGGAAGGGAACAGATTTCCCTTCTTTGTACAGGTATAGATCCTTGCGGCCAAACCAACCCGGCGAGCCTGCTTCAACAAGAGTATCAGCAGCATAGACTTTGCCTTCGGAAGGAAGAATATTGGCTACATAGTGAGGAAATACAGAGGTGCCTACATTGCAGTTGCCAAACGTGATTGAAGGTGACCTGCAAAAAAAATCGGAAGGGCTTTTTCCTTCTTTGGCCAGTTCCCTTTCCCAGTCCGTGAAGTTTTTCTGCCAAGCCATAGCTCCGTGGGTATCCTTTCTCGTCTCTTCAGCGAAGGTTTGTGGTCCCTCTGCCGACCCATGACCTAAGAAAAGAATGTCCTTTATCTTGCGGTTCTTGTCCCTTCGGTCCACTTTTGTATCTGAGGAGCCATCGATATGCTGCAAAAACCGCTGGCTGTTGGTGGAACCATCCACGTAGATAATCCTGTTTTTTCCTGTGGCATTTTCGCTTTTATAGGTGACTTGGGAACGGCCGTTCTTAACCGTTACTATAGTAAGGTCGGGGTAGTTTTTTCTGAAATCCTCCATGTATTGTTCGGCCACCGCCTCATTGGCCTTCCTTTCTGGGTCATCCGGTGATACCGTATTGAATACCAGCCAGTCAAGGGCCCAGCCAGGCTGACTCAGAAAGCACTCAGCCAATAAAATCACTGCGACAAATGTTATTCTTTTCCACATTGCAGTTTCATTCCCTTTATTTTTTTCTTCATAACAGTTTAGCTTTGACAAAAACCTCATTTTATCTTTCTTTTAACTTCATGTCAAAATTCTGCACGATTTCAGCTTTGGCAAACAATTTCGGATATAGCCAAAAACGCTTTATCTGAAAGGGACAGCCGAAACGGTATACTTATTGCAGCTTTAAAATGCGACCCATCAGATAAGCTCCATGTAAAACCTAAACCTTGCGCATCTGCCAGTTCCGACACGCTCGCATTTTTCGTGATTCGTCGCTCGTGTCTCGTGACTCGTGACTCGATAAAACTAACAATAAGAATCGGGGCAAAGAATTTCATTCTGTCTACTGACTCCTGTCTCCTGTCTTCTGCCTGTCCTGAGCTTGCCGAAGGGTCGTCAGTCGTCCGTCTTCTTTCCTTCAGCTATCTTCTCTATTCTCTTCTCTGCTTTTTGCAATATCTCTCTACAGTGCTTAATCAAGGCCATTCCTTTTTCATACTGGGTGAGACTATCGGCCAAAGGTATTTCGCCCTGCTCAATCTTGCCGACAATGCCGGTAAGCTCCTTTATCGCCTGCTCAAAGCTCAATTTACTTATCCCGCTACGGCAAAGGCCTTCGCCGCGACGAGTATTGCTATTTTGTTTTGCGCTCATATCTCAAATTTCCATAATTTTTAATCTTTTTTTCAGCCGATATAAGACATTAACTGCCCTGTAATTATAATCAATCGTTCGTAAATTACAACTGAGGGTATTTTTCGGGGCGAAGAGTGCTCCGGATTTGTTCCCTTCGACACTTCGATGAAGCTCAGGACAGGTTGGGTTTGTTCCTTCGGCAAGCTCAGGATAAATTGGGTTTGTTTGGGTTTGTTTTGCATATTGGTAATTGGTTACTGGTAATTGGTAACTGGTTATTTGGGCTGATGTTACATTCATTTGGGCGTTTTGGAAATTGGGTTTGTTTTGCATAAAAGAGTTCATTGTTTGTCGTTAATTGTTCGTTGTTAAATGTAAATTACCGATTAAATTTGACTTGGACGACTTGCCCTGTGACTTGCGGGGATCCGCGAACTTGTCCCGCCGGGGACTAACGTGTGCTGCCTGAGCACATTCGGTATTATAACAAACAGGGCTCTTTTTTCAATAAAAATTTAATAAAAATAAGAAATATTAACCGCGGATTACACGGATTTACACGGATTTTATTGGCCAAAAACGCACTTTGGGTTTTTTCAGGCCGAGACCAATTCAATGCATAACAATCAAACTTACCTGCCTTCGACCAATCTAGAAAGAACAAGGGAAAAGATTGTACAAAGTATGTTGTTATGTAATTTTCGGTATTCTTTTTAGTATGATTTTCCCCATTTCCGTAAAAAGATATTCTGCTGTTCCTCCGTAAACTCTCTTTCTAAGAGGAATTGGTTCGGCGCTTTTAAGAATCCCAATATTTATTAGAGATTTAGCAATAGCTCTTAAACATTCCTCACTGCAATCTTTGGTAATAAGTCCGTATAATCCTTTGCGATCTGGATCGAAAGGAGACAAGTCAAAACCATGGCTAATATACTTTTCACCTACCTCTTCATAATAATCTTTGAGCGTCCCTATAAACTCTATCATTTCCGGGTCTAAAGCATTCAAGGTTTTGTTAATTATTAAATCTTTTGCAAAATCAATTTCTTTTCGAGAATGGTTAATAAGCCTTTTTATTTTTGTTATTGATTGGTTAATTTTTTGGGGAGAAAATTCATTCCATCGTATATGATTTATATCGAAAGGGCTTGATTTAGAACAACTATCCCTAACTATGATGACTTCTTCGGGTAATCGGGTAGCATGAGCAATTCCTAATTCATACATAACATTAGGGTTAGGTTTTTCTGTATTTTCATTTGAGATATCGAATAATAAAAACATTGCTCTATTTATAGCGTTTATTATATCCATAGGGATAGAATCGCTTACAAATCTTTGTTTAACACGATAGGGTTTAAGGTTAAAAGACTTAATAGCTGGCTTAAATATGGATTTCCATCTTTTCTCAAATCCTTTAAATGGCATAGCCACAAAAACTTCTGGGGTTCTTGGGAATTCTCTGAATAAATCAGTATAAAACTTCGGATACATAATTGTTCATCTGCCCAACATAATAATATACGATACGCTTTTCACTGATTTTATCCGCCTGCGGTGGATTTATTCTAACATTATTTACACGAAAGAATTGCGAGTGAGCGGCGGCCAAAAAATATAGCAAGATGGCCATCCAACTTCACTATGTTATTTAACTTAAGTAACTCAAATATATCATGGCGCCTTCGAGTCCTTCAAGCAACTTTCTTGCCTGCCTCTTGTCGAGGCGAACTGTCTTCTCGACATCATCGTCGATTCTCAAGTAGAGCTCGTGAGTTCCAAAGAAGTCGCTAACGAAAAGCTCGAACTTTCTTGTTCCCTCCTTGTCGCAGAAGGGCAATTCCCCTTCGTAATAATACGTGGCTCCCATAGTTCTTTCCTTTGGTTGTCTAACATAACACTATACAATACTTTTTTTATTTCTCTCACGAATGTTTTCCTCAAAGCAATTAATGGATTTTACCAAGCTTGAGGTTATAAAGCAAGAATTTTCTTATTCAGTCAAAAATGCTGATTGTGATGAATCAAGGTTTGCAACAACATAGAACCCGACTTTAGTAAACTTGTCATTCAAAGTGTCATCGCTTGTAACTTCAACTACAACACGCTGGTAGTATTCAGAGGCTTTTTCAGTATTAAATTCTGGCGGCTGCTCTGACAAGTACTGACATGTATAATTCTCTAATTTTTTCGTTACATCGTCCAAGGATATCTTAGTTCCTTGATCGGTTGTGTTTCCTCTTGGGCCATCCTTTACTCGCCATATAATTGCCATTTATTAGTCCCTCTTAATTTGATTCATACAACATGACATAATAATATACAACATTTATCCGCCGTTCATTTGGTGGACTTTTTATCAATTTAGTTTACTGGAGATAAAATGTCAAGATTGTTGAATGGTTTGGCCGGCGTTTCCCAGAAAGATGGTGGGGCAGCCTACTCCGCCGAAGCGGCTGCGAAGGCCGGAAGCCCCACCCTACGTCTGAATTTTAACAAACTTGAGGCTATGAAGCAAGAACATTTAATTGATTAATGATGAATGATAAGTGATAAATGTAATTGAGATTCTTCGTCCGGCACTACTTTTGCCGGACTCAGAATGACAAATTATTTATGAATTCTCTGTGTCCTCTGTGAACTCTGTGGCTATTTTTTCGTTACTTTGCTTTCAAGGAGTTTTTCTTCTGCAAGCTCGGTAACAAGTAAATCGCCGAGCTGGACATCATTCGGCTTTCGGACAAGTCGGCCGGTTTGTTTATTAGTTGTAATGCTGTAGCCCCGCTTCAAAACCGATTTTGGATTCAGACCGGTCAGAAGGTTCGCCTGCGCAGTAAGCTGCATCCTGCGCCTATTTATAATCGCCTGTATCGCTGCACTTACCTTATTTTGTAAAGAATGTAAATCATCTCTCATTTTGCCCAACAGCCGATGCGGCTCGATTTTGGTTAACTGCTCGAAGCTGCGATATAATCGCTCGCGCCTATCGGTGAGAAACTGTTTTATGGCGTCTATTATATTACCGGCTGATTCATCCAACTGCTGCTGGCGATAGTTAAGGCATAAAGTTACGTTGTTATACAAGCTGCTTTGGTAATTTTCCAAATCGCTTAAGACTTTATGCATATCGGGAACGGCTACGACGCCTGCCTTTGTAGGTGTCGAGGCCCGGGCATCGGCGACCAAATCGGCAACGGTGGTATCAATCTCGTGGCCAACAGCACTTATGATGGGTATCTTCGAGTCGTAAATCGCCCTTGCCAGCACCTCCTCATTGAACGCCCATAAATCCTCCAGCGACCCGCCGCCCCGGCCTACAATCAGGATATCCAGTTTTAATTCTTTATTCCGCCTGTTTATATCTCTAACCGCTTCTGCGATTTCTTCGGCTGCTCCTTCGCCCTGCACAGGCACAGGATACAAAAATAATTTCACGCAGGGCCAGCGGTTCCAGATGCTGTCTTTAATATCCTCTATCGCAGCACCGGATTCGCTCGTTAATATCGCTATTCTTTCGGGATATTCGGGAATCGGCTGTTTATGAACTTCATCGAAAAGGCCCTGGGCTTGGAGCTTTTTTACCATTTGCTCGAAAGCCAACTGCAGAGCTCCAACTCCGGCAGGGATGAGCTTATCGATAATGAATTGATACCTGCCGTGCGGAACATAAACATCGATAGAACCGGTCGCCAGCACCGCCAGTCCATTTTCCGGCTGAAACTTCACTCTCGCAAAGCTGCTCTTCCACATAACGCAGGGAAGGGTGGAATTTTCATCTTTTAGTGAAAAATAGCAGTGCCCGCTATGATGCAGCCGCCAGTCCGTGATTTCGCCGGTGATTGTCAATCTGCCGGGCAGATTATTATCGAGAATCCCCTTGATAAGAGAATTGATTTGGCTGACCGTATATATCCTGATTTTATCCTTTTGCATATCACGGCCATTATAAGCGCAATCCCGTCCATCTTCAATTTGCAATTTCCGCTAATTCAGCGCAGAAAAAAAGCTGTGAGCGAAAAAGCGACTCACAGCTTTATCAATTCTCTAATAACAGTATCGGCATTCGTCCATACAGTTAAGCAGCCACTGGCGGGCGAAGATACGCAGGTCATAGAAATCGACACTGCCGTCACAATTCAGGTCATATACGAAGTCGCGGTCGCCAGATGGGCCGCTCCAGCCCCAATTATTTGTAAAATCTGCGTAGTCTTCGAAGTTGATGATACCGTCGTAATTATAATTTGCACAATTGCAGCAAAGCTTACCGAAAATTCTGAACGCAAAGTCAACAGGATTACCTATGTATGAATGCCCCATCGGATAAACGAGCCTGTTCCAAGTCGAACCATCATCATTCGAATAGACAGCAGCATCATTCCAGCCCTCTGTGAGAAGCGCCGTCTTCCAGCCAAAACCGGAGTCTGAATCTGTGGACATTGGTATGAAAACAGTGAAATAGACGTGAACACCGAGCCAATAAACGACCGGCTCACAGGGGTCACCCTGCTGAACGAATGCTTCGGTAGGGGCGATAGGTAAATCGTACTGCCATGTCTTTTTATCATCCCCCGATACAGGTAACTGACCGCCTGCAGGGTCCCACCACCAGGCCGCTGATGGATATGTCGCTGGTGGTATCGTATAGTAAAGCGACTCTGTAAAGTCCCCATAAGCAGAATAAAAATCCTTTTCCCACAGCAAATCTCCGGGTTTACTATACTCAGGGCCTCCGCCATCGGGGTCAGGAATATCATCGTAAATTCTCAAATGAAAACGATTGATTGATACTTTGGAGTCACCTTCCCAGGAGCTAAACAGAGTGACCAATGTAATCGGCCCGGATGCGGTACATAAAAAATCATCCGCCAGAACTCGCTGTACGCCTCCCCTACGGTCATAGCGAATATCCATACCGTATCCGCTCTTATTCGGCATCTGTTCGTATTTGAATCCCACCCACGGCTCCATAAACTCATTAACGGCCCTAAACGCATCCACCCGTATCGGATTTGGAGAGGTCATATAGGGGTCAACAGTGGCGACGCCGGTATCCTTCATACACTGCACTATGTAGCTTGGGAAAGGCCAGAACATAAAGTAGCTTGCTTTCTCGTGCATCAGCGCAGCAACAGCCGCACAGTGCGGCGATGCCTGAGAAGTCCCGGTATAAGTGCTTAGGCCACCACCTTTGCCTGATGAAGTAATATTGCGTCCCGGAGCAGCAAGCTCATTGCACCCATTAAGGTTGGAAAAACAGGCTATCAAATCTCCGTATGTGGTGGCTTCGTAACAGGTTGGGCAGAGACTGCAATCGTCACACAGGCATCCGCTACCACAGAAGAAGTTGTAGTATGTGCCACTATTTGGTTCTCGGCCAAGGTCCTGGTCATAGACAGCTGCAACAGCCGTCGCCGCCGACAGGCACGCCGGGGCAGGCATCTGCGTGCACTTTCCATTATTGCCGCTGGAGGCAAAAATCACAATTCCAGCGTCTTTGGCCGCATTAAAAGAGTCCCGTAAAGTCCGAAGCCACGCGTAGTTTGGATCATCAAGGTAAGCATTATCACAAGGACACTGGCTGAACAGCTTACAAGTGCCCAGACTCACATTTATAATAGATAGATTATCATAGTCGTCCTGATGGTCTATTACATAATCCACCGCTTTGGCAATCTCACTCGTTCTGCCAAAGCATCCGTTTGCGTCAAGCACCTTGATTGCAAGAATGTCGGCATCGGGAGCCACTCCCACAGATGAGACTATGCCTCTGGACGTGATAATACCTGCAACATTAGTGCCGTGGCCCTGGTCGTCCTCGGCCCCCGAACCATAATCGGTTACCCAGGTAACACCTTTCTTCCACGCCAAGTAGTGGTACCACCCGTCAGCGATATTATCGCGAAGGTCCGGGTGGTCGCTGTCGATACCCGTATCAAGGACGGCAACAGTTATCCCTTTTCCGGTGTAGCCCAAACCAACCATACTATGCACATCATCAGCATTAATAAAAGGGACACTATCATCCAGATGAGCACGTCCACCAACGTCAGGGCCGACTGCTTTGACCTGCGGGTCAGCCGCGAGCTTAGCAAGACCGGCCTGGTTTACATAGCCCGTCATAGATGAGAAATTATTATACTTATGGACAATAGAAAATTCCCCCGGCTCAAACCTTTGCAGCACATTGTCCTGAACCTGCCTTACCGCATTGTGTCGCTCATCCAGGGTCACATCAGCAGCAACCAAAGGTTTTTCCAACAGAACGATAACATATGCTCTACCGTCGTGACTGCCTTGAAGCTCGTTGTAAACCGCCGACCCTATCCGCTGGCTTGGTTTGAAATCACTGTTATCTGCGTATGTCCTGTAAGGTACTGATATGGCTAAAGTGCACGATAAAACCACTAACCAAAACAAATTAAATTTTTGTCTTAGACCGCTCATAATAAATCCCCTTAAATAATAAATCTCCCTGCTCCTCACGTTTAAAAAAGCGGGGGGACAGGAAAAACAAATGTACCTTCCGTAGAACTCGCCAAATATACTGTCAGTTTAGCAATTTGTCGTTCTGATGTCAAGAAAATTATCGAATATGATAAGCAAGTAACCTTACAACACGATTCTGATAACCTCTTTTACTCCAAGCAGATATGCTCACTCAAACAGACTATCCGCTGTAACCTTCCCTTTAGCCAATTGACCTGACAGACTTGTTTTATCCGGCATTTTTGGTAAATATCAACCATTACCTTTGACATCCTTTACGACCGGTTATAAAGCCAAATGGCCCACCCATTAAGCATTAATATCCACACATTATAATCAGCATAGAAATCCCAAATTAACAATTTAATCATTTATTTGGAATAACATAAACATCGCAACAGAACTGCGTGAAGAAAGCAAAAAGTTTTTTTTACAAAATTATTCGAGTTTAAGATATTCTTTTTGATTTTCGGCTCTAATATATCATATTATAGGATGTAAATCAGTACGTTGGCAGGAGTACTATCAGGCCAAATTCCCAAAAACGGATTTTGCTTTCGAGGGAAAAGATGGATCTTTGGCTCGAAACTATAGCAATGATACTGGTAGCTATCACGGGAGTCATTTTTGGCAGGTTTTTCTCTCGCCTTAAAAAACCCTACTGGCTAATCGGTTACCTTTTATCCTTCATTCTCATAGCAATCTTAGTTATAACCAGGTACACCAATTACCATTTATTTTCCGCTCCGCTGTATGGCCTTGCAACCGGACGATTCAGATTCATTATTTTAGCACTGTCTATTACTATAGGCCTGACCACAATACTTCCACATATAAAACGCAAATATGAAAAAATCACAATTTATATAATGATGGTCTGCCTTTTAGTTTGCTTTTCATTTGCCCCCTTTCTCGTTTCTTCCGTACCTGTAGATGATTTATTAGTCCTCCAAACCAGGGTAGATTCCGATGGCATTTGCTATCAAAGTAAAAACTATACCTGTGCACCCGCAGCCGCTGTAACTGCCCTAAGAAAACTCGGCTTCAATGCTTATGAAGGAGAAATTGCCGTTCTTGCACACACAAGTCCCATCATGGGCACGCTGCCACATTCTCTCTATACTGCCCTTCAGAATCGTTATGGCCATAAAGGACTAAAATGTCACTACCGGCAATTCGATTCTATCGCCCAGATGAAAGGCAAAGGAATAATCCTGGCGATTATTAAGGATTCGTTTCTCTCGGACCATTGTGTCACCGTCCTCGAGATATCAGACCGAATGATTACCATCGCCGACCCTGTTTTAGGCAAATTGAATATGTCACATAAACAGTTCGAAAGACTCTGGCGATTTTCCGGCATTGTCCTGAAAAGAGACCATCCAGAAAGCACCTAAATCCCTGTTTAATCCCACCTCTAATACTCAGTTCTTTAATCTGTCTCTCCACTGCTTAAATTGGCTCTTTTATAAAATCAGCGATATAAATGTATAAATCCTACCTTTTTTTGATTTTTTCATCTAACGTGATGACATACACCTGTCACACTTCCGATAAAAATATGAATAATTAGCGTGAAATAGACGATACTCCCCTTATATATGGCCAGAATCACCAGTCCAATAGTGGAAGAATAAAAACCGGCCGGGCAAAATTTAGGGGGGCAGCTCGGCCGGAACTTTTTCAAATCTTACCTGATGTGCACCATCACCGGGCTTTTTGTGCCGAAGCTCTGAGTTGCTTTGAATCCTTAGTCTATGCGTTTTCTATAAAGCTTGGTTTGTAAAGCGTTTTTCCAGGGTGTCCAGTCCGAATCGCCCGGCTCGTTTTCAATGGCTGAAATCACCTGGTTTACCTTAGCGTCCAGGTCATCAATATAATAAACCATAAAGGCCTCGGGTGTCGCAGGCAGTTTCGGTGAGCCAAATTCGTATTGGCCGTGGTGCGACAGAATTATATGCCCGATAGTATCCAGAACTGCCTGGTCGATGTTTGTCCCTTTATCTCTCAAAGCATCAGCTTTTTGATTTACCATAACAAGACTTTTTACAACGTGTCCGATTAGCTGGCCGGAATCAGTATATGAAAACGCCATATCATAAGAAAGCTCCTCGGTTTTACCCATATCGTGAAAAAATATACCTGCAAGAACCAAATCCGGCTGGACGTTTGGATACAACGGTAATATCGCAACAGCGACTCTAAGCATATTGTGCGTATGCTCCAGCAGCCCGCCGAGATAATCATGATGCAGCTTTACGCCGCCCGGGACATTGCAGAATTTCTCCATCAGGGCATTGTCCGTCAAAAATTCATCCACGAGCGCTTTTAACTGCGGATTTTTTATCCGACCGACAATTTCTATTACCTCCGCAAATAACTTCTTTGTGTCTTTATCCGTCCGAGCCAGAAAATCCTCAAGACAGACTTTACTTCCGTCAACAATACTGATGTTGTTTATAATGACCTGCAGGTTATTCTGATAAAGCTCGCTTCTTCCCTGGACATGGATAAATCCGGGCTTCGGCAGTGCCCTATAAACTTCCTCGGTCGCCTGCCACATCCGTCCGTTGAGCTGGCCTGTGCGATCCGAAAGGAACATCGCTATATATAAATCACCTCGCGATGTGCTTCTAAGAACCGGCTCTCTGACGAGATAAATATCATCAATCGTTTGGCCCGGTTCAATCTCATTTATAAATTTATGTC
>Ga0307438_1000836_pt1 | contig 21221 bp, 19 predicted proteins | sample SalMarWE160110MG_FD_202144 | JGI IMG/M metagenome (GOLD analysis project Ga0307438, IMG submission 202144) | Salt marsh sediment microbial communities from the Plum Island Ecosystem LTER, Massachusetts, United States - WE1603-110 | ecosystem: Environmental > Aquatic > Marine > Intertidal zone >... | reverse complement strand
TGCCGTGGATATAAGAAAAGGCTCTCCCTATTATGGTAAATGGGTAGGAGAATATTTATCTCGTAAAAATAAAAGAATGATGTACTTACCAGTTGGATTTGCGCATGGGTTTTTTGTGATTAGCGATAAAACCGAGGTTATTTATAGGATTACCCAAGAGTATTCCCCAGAACATAAGAGCGGAATAATCTGGAACGATCCAGAAGTTGGAATAAATTGGCCAATAGAGGAAAAACCCATTCTTTCCAAGAAAGATTCTACCCTCCCAAATCTTAAAGAAGCAGATAATAATTTCATATATAACCATAAGAATGCAAATAGCGTAACAAAAATCATAAACGCTACAGGTTAACCCACCCAGTATGAAAGCATGAATTTTAAACATATTTACGGTCGTCTTAGGAAACCTGGCGATACTCTTTCCGAGCGTGTAGTTCACGGGGGAATATGGGTATTTATCCTACGAATAGTTAATCGAATATTTGGCTTAATCCGCATAATTATCCTTGCTCGCCTCCTTGCCCCTAACGATTTTGGGTTATTTGGTATAGCTATGCTTGCTCTGGCAACTTTACAAGGTTTTTCCCGGACAGGATTCGATCAGGCATTAATCCAGAAAAAAGAAGATACAGAGCCATACCTTAATTCTGCCTGGACGGTTCAAATAATTCGTGGCTTTATACTTGCAATTATACTTTTGGTTGGAGCTCCCTTAGTGGGAATTTTCTTTGAAGAACCAAGAGCAATTATGCTTGTTCGAGTTTTAGGAGCCTCTGTTTTTCTTGAGAGTCTCAAAAATATCGGTATCGTGTATTTTCAGAAGGAAATGGAATTCCACAAACAATTTGTTTACCAGTTTAGCGGAACGATTGCAGACATTGCTGTAGCCATCCCAGCCGCCTTAATTCTCCGAAGTGTATGGGCATTAGTTTTTGGTCTCCTTGCAGGAAACTTTGTTCGTGTTATTGTATCATATATAATCCATCCCTATCGCCCCAGCTTTAGATTAGATTGGGATAAAAACAAGGAGTTATTCAACTTTGGAAGATGGATTCTCGGGAGCGGTGTATTGGTTTTTCTTATAACACAGGGAGATGACATATTTGTAGGAAAGTTATTGGGCGTAACGATGCTTGGTTTTTATCAAATGGCTTATAGAATATCCAATATGCCAGCAACAGAGATAACACATGTGATTTCGCAAGTAACTTTCCCTGCTTACTCGAAATTGCAGGACGATATTCCTAAATTAAGAGAGGCGTATTTAAAGGTTCTGCAAGCCACTTCATTTTTATCTTTTCCAATTGCAGGATTAATTTTTGTTTTAGCTCCAGATTTTACAAGAATATTTTTAGGTGAGAAATGGATGCCAATGGTTCCTGCGATAATGGTATTGGTGTGGTGGGGAGTTATTAGAAGTTTAGTAGCCTCAATGAGCCCGATATTTCTGGCAGTTGGGAAGCCAAATATACTGACAAAAATGCAATTCTTTCAAACTATTTTACTTTTCACATTAATATATCCTCTCTCGGTGAATTATAGTATAATGGGTACCTCTTTAGCTGTTTTATTTAGTGCAATCCTAATGTTCTTTATAAGAAATCGAATATTTATTAGAACTATTCGTTGTAAGAGTTGGTTATTATACAGAAATGTATTCTATCCTATGATAATCACTGCTATAAGTGGCTTACTTATCATATTTACCAAAATATCCATTTTTGATTCGGTTAATATCTATCAGTTCTTCTTACTTATTGTAATTTTTGTGCTTATCGTTAGCGTTTTAAGTCTAATAATTGATAAATTCGCAATCTTTGAGTTAAAACCTACATTAAGAGATGTCGAGAGGTTATTATGGAAGAAGTAACCGTGATGAAAACGAGAAGACTGAATTTGTGTGTTTCGTGTGAAATATGCAGGGCGGTGTGTCCTAAAGGCGCTATTACAATGGTGTATAAATTTGGTCAATTCCTCCCGAAAGTTAATGAGGAAAAGTGTACCAACTGTGGACTCTGTTTAGAACTTTGTCCTGGCATAGACGTTGACTCTTTGGGGTTAAGGTACAAGGATATCTCCAATGATATACTTAATGGGCTTTGTTTAGAAAGTTATACAGCATACAGTAATGATCCTGAAATTAGAAAAAATTCAGCTAGTGGAGGATTAATCACTAATTTGACTGTTGAGTTGATAAAAAATAATGAGTTTGACGCTGCTTTTGTACTACCTTTTGATACTTTTGCCGGTACCCCAGTCCGATTAAAATTAACAAACAATATAAATGAAATACTTAATGCCGCCAAGTCAAAATATGTCCCAGCTTCTGTTTACGAAGTAATTAGAACTCTAAAAAAGCGCGATAGTAGAAAATATATAATCATAGGTACGCCTTGCCAAATTTACGGCATTAAAAAGTTTATAAAAAAACGCAATATATCTGAAGAGGGTTTACTTTTCTTGGGATTGTTTTGTGAAAAAACCCTAAATTTCAATACAATCCGATATTTTAAAGACAGCTATGGAAAACCAAATGAAAAGCTAACTAAATTTGAGTTTAGAACAAAGGAAGAATACGGGTGGCCTGGAAATTCTAAATTATGTTTCGATTCGGGTAGAGAAATAATTGTAGATAGAACAGTGCGAATGCAGTCAAAGAGGTTTTTTCAATTAAATAGGTGTCTATTTTGCCTTGATAAATTGAATAAGTTGGCTGATATCTCTTTCGGTGATTGTTATATAGAGGGGAAACGCAGTTTTGATGGGAAATCAAGCGTAATCATCAGAACGGAAAAAGGAAAAAAGATATTTAATAAATATTCATATTTATTTAGTTTGGAAATAGAAGATATCAAGAAGATTAGAGACTCTCAGCACTTAATGGGGAAAAAGGACAACTTGCAATATGCCAAAGTGCTTATTAAGGAAAACAACCTTTACTCTGATACTATTTCAGATTATGAAATAGATAGTCAAGCGTCAAGAGGACTATCAAAATTACAAAAATATATCAGGTGGGGGCAAAAATACGGTATTAACAAAATAAAAACTGCTCTGTTTTTATCAAAAGTGAGGTGTAAATCAGGAGCTATTTACAGATATGTAGGAAGGAGACTAATAGTAGCGGTTGTTGCCCTAGAAAGTTTTCTTATCCACATATATGGTAAGAAAAGGCGTGTTTTAAGAAAAACGAAAGGGGCGAACATTATTATTATCGGTGGAGGCCTTTTTAATAAAGGGGCTCAAGCGATGACATTTACAGTAGTGGACCAAGCGAAAAGAAGATTCCCGAACAGGAATGTTTATCTATTTTCCACGCATGATTTTGAAAGAGGCGATGAAGAGAAAAGTACATACAGCTTTAATATTTTACCGTGTGACTTAAAGACAAAAATGAGATTGCTAGGTTCTGGGAATAGATTATTCATAAAAAATACTAAATATTGGCATTTAGAAGACGAACTAAGGAAGGTTATTACAGATGCTGCTTTTTTTATTGATATAAGCGGCTACGCCTTATCTTCGCAGTGTGGTTTTCGGTCTTCTGTTAATTATTTATTGAATATAGCAACTGCAAAAAAGTATTCAACTCCATATTATATCTTTCCTCAATCGATAGGTCCTTTTGATTATCCGGTAAAGTATAAAATCTTCTTATACCCTTTAATGAGATTGTGTCTAGCATACCCCCGAAAAATATTTCCTCGGGAAAAGGAGGGAGTACAATACGTGCGCAAATTTAGCAAAAAGAATGTACAAAAAAATCATGATATCGTTCTTCAAAACAAAGAACTCAATTTATCTAACATATATATTGGAGATGCTCCCTTTAAGGGCATAAAAATCGAACCTAACTCGGTCGGTATAATTCCTAACTTAAGGGTTATTGAGCGAGTAACCCCAGACGAGATTTACCCAATTTACAGTTCATTGATAAAAAGATTAGTTGATGCCCAAAAAACGGTTTACATATTAAGGCATTCGTATGAGGATTTAGAAATATGTGAAAAAATTAAAACCTTTCTCCCTTCAAATGAAAGCGTCAAACTGATATCTGATGACTTGAATGCTGTTCAATTGGAAAACGTTATAAAGCAGTTTGATTTTGTTATCGCCTCTCGTTATCACTCCATAGTTCATGCATATAAGAATGGAGTACCAGCCTTAGTTATTGGTTGGGCTACAAAGTATTTTGAATTATTAGATGATTTCGGTCAATTAGAATACTTTTCTGATTGCAGAGAAAACATAGATATTGATGAAATAGGGAATAAACTGGACAAAATGATACGGAGTTATAAATGTGAAAGAGAGAAGATAATTAATAAGATGAACATTTTAATAAATAAAGAAAGCCCTTTTGATATGTTATTTGCCCCTGAGAAATAGGATTTGGTATATGAGATGTTTCGAAAGACATATAGAGTGTTTGAGCATCCATACCATAGATTTTTTATATTGAGAAAGAAAAAAAATTTATGCCAAAAGAAAATCCAAAAGTGAGCGTGATTATACCAACTTATAACCGGGCACATTTGATTGGTAGATCTCTCATTATTAAAGATATATAGAGTTTTTGAGAATCTATATCACAAGTTCTTTGTTAAAAAAATAAGTGCTTGAATACGGGGTGAATTTAATGATTTTTAATTTAGAGAGTTTTAGTAAATTCACTTGTTTATTTAGGTCGGTTGTGTACTGACCCCCTTCAGATTTGGACACTTGATAAAGTTAGTATTTGGTTTAAATTAATAGTTAATAAAATCCAAAGAAGGGAGGCATAAATGGGAAGAAAAAACAAATGGAGTCCTGAAGAAAAGGTTCAAATAGTATTATCTGGCATAAAGGGTGAAAAATCAATTGCTAAGATATGCCGGGATTATGAGATAACACAGACCAGTTATTATAACTTAGAATATCCACATTCATCTATAGGATACAAAAACCCTTAAAAGAGAGAAATATGACCTTAAGATCGTCAAAGAGAAGTAATCAACTAATATTTTGCTTGAAATCTAACAGATAGGTTGCTTTTGGGGTTGACGAGAAGAAAAAATATGGCATAATTATTAAAAGAAGAAAGAAGTGCTCAATTTAGGTTAAATTAAAATAGGATGTAGAAATTGATTGGTTTAAGTTTCAAGGGTAATAATAAAATATTATATTTATAGTCTTAATGGAAAATTTGAAAATAAGTATGAATGTCAAAAAAATAACTTCTGCGTATGGTGGAGGGAATAAATTCGCCAATATTCTTGGAGATTATCTCAAGGATAAAGGGCATTCTTCCTTTCGTAGATTAGTTCCTAATCTTGACATAATGCTTATTGTATCTTCAAAAGATAATTTAAATATAACTTCGTATACAATTGATGAAATAAAAGATTATATCGCTTTACATCCTAATACAGTAGTTGTCCATCGAGTTAACACTTGTGATGAAGGAAGAGGTAGTGATTTAGGTAACAATCAAGCAATAGTTAAAGCGAATCAAATTGCAGACTATACAGTTTTTATAAGTTCTTTTTTGAAGGATTTATACGGAGAACAGGGTATTGATATCTCCACTAATAGTAAGGTGATTTTAAATGGTGCTGACGAAAAAGTTTTTAATCCATCGGGGAAAGCTAAATGGAAATCAGGAGAAAAACTTAAAATTGTAACCCATCATTGGAGTTCAAACTTTATGAAAGGTTTTGATATATATGAACGTTTAGATCAACTCCTGGAAAGAGAACCTTTTAAGTCAAAATTTGATTTTACTTATATTGGGAATAAGCCTTTAGGAGTGCGTTTTAGTAATACAAAAGTTTTAAAACCTCTGAATGGAGAGGTTTTGGCAAAACAACTTAAAAAAAATCACGTTTACATTACAGCGGCGAGAAATGAAGGTGCTGGAATGCATCATATTGAGGGGATGCGATGTGGCTTACCTGTTTTATATTTGCGCACAGGAGCCCTACCTGAATACTGTTTTCCCTACGGAATAGAATTTACCCTTATTAATTTTGAAGATAAACTTTTGGAAATGTACAAGCGTTACAGCGAGCTTAGAGAAAAGGTTTTGGAATGTCCATATAGTGGTAAACGAATGGCGCGGAAGTATGAAGAACTTTTTCACCAATTGATCGATGAAAGACATGCCAATCCTCTTAAAAAGCTAGGTTTGGGAACCGTATTAAAATCATATCTTATAACGAAACCCTTCAGAAAGATGAAAAAATTTAGAAAGTTAATATATAAAGTTTTTAGACATTTAAGATGAAAACGCCTGATTGGGTTCAAGAATTGAGAAATAGTATACCACAATGGTTAGATAAAGTTGCCGTACCTAAACAACCAGGACGGTTTTATCCTTGCCTAAATGGAAGAACTAAGGTTGGGAATGAAGCGGCACTCGGTTTTAGTTGCTTTGCATTACGTATTTACTGTATCATAGGAATATGGGAACGGTTGGAGGGTGATCAAAATAGCAAATGGATAGATTTCATTCAGTCCTTTCAGCAAGGCAAACTTCCTAATAAAGGAGCATTTGTCGATCCTCCGATACTAAAGCATTGTGATCCTTGGCGTGCTAGAATTATAAGAATACTCTTGAGAAGAGGTCATCCGGGTTTCACCCATCAAGAAAGTGTACGCATTGCTGAAACAAAACAGGCTATCGCTACCTTGGCGCAAGTTGGAGTTCAAGCACCTTTACCTTTTAAAGGTTTTCCTCTGACTGCAGAGGAGATTCATCATTATCTGCGGGCCAAGTTAAAATGGTCTCGACCTTGGGCTGCGGGTGGGCAAGCAGCGGCGCACGCGGTATTTGTTAGCAATGAAGCACCAAAGTTTCTTAGTCATGCTGATAGTGAGGAGTTGAAACAAGAAATGAGAAGCTTTTTCAATCAGATTCTTGATCCTGAAACTGGAGGGTGGTATATACACAGGCGACCGGATCATGGGCAGCTTATTAACGGTGCTATGAAAGTGCTGAATGCGTTAGAATGGTTGGATGCCGAACCCACCCACCCAGAACGGCTAATTGACAGTTGCCTAGATTACGTTCCCCCACCTTACGGTTGCCACTTAGTAAACACAGTTTATGTACTTTATCAATGCTGTAAGTATACTAAGCACCGTCGTCAGGAGATACTCGGTTACTGCATTAAAATTCTTGAGATGATCCACCAGCATTATCAATTGGACGGGGCTTTTTCCTATTTCCTGGATCATAATCAAACACACTATTATGGCGCTAAAATTGCAACCTCCATGTGGCAAAGTGATATTCATGGAACTTATTTATTAACTTTCGCTATTGCGATGATCGGCAATCTTTTGGAATGGGGTAATTTCGGTTGGGAATTCATTCGGACATGAAGCCTATAATTACCTGGTTTGTTCCCGAGAGCTGGAAAGCCAAAATTTTGCGTCTTCTCACCAACTATCCAGTTTGGAATCCAGAGCATTCGTTGGCTAGCGTTTGGATAAGAGGATATCAAGTTGCCCCTTATTTAGAAAATCTTGGATACCAGGTATTTTGCAATAGACTGAAACCTAAGCCAAGTGTAGCTATATTCTTGCGACGCTACTCCCACAAGGATTTAGATCTAGCCCGATATCTAAAGCAGCAAGGCGTTAAAATTGTAACTGATGTGGTAGCTAATTATTTTGAAGTTCGGGAACCAGTCAATGGGGTTGGTGGTGCATCAAGGGAGTTGGTTGAATCTTTTCGCCAATTGATTAACATATCGGACCAGGTGTGGTGTGTTTCTCCATTTCTTAGGAATGAAGCTTCGAATTACCATTCAAATGTCTACTTTATTGCTGATTCCGTAGACCCTGCCCACTTTAAATCCGAGGGCTGGAATGAAGAAAAAAATAAAAAAGAGTTAGTCTTAGGGTGGTCAGGATATTCTCTAAAAGCGGATGCTCTAACGATTCTTAAGCCTTGGCTAATCTCGAAGCGGTGCCTTTTATTGATCATAAGTAATGAAGCTCCCAAACTGAATGTACAATACGAGTTCAGAAAGTGGAATTACAAGGGGTTTCCAAAATATATTAGCGAATGCGATCTGTGTGTTGCTCCCAGGGAAGTTCAGGATGATTACAACAGAGGACATAGTTTCTTCAAGATTGGAGTTTTTATGGCAATGGGAGTTCCTGCGCTTGCTGGGCCTGTGCCCTCTTATAAATTCTTGATAGGAGATGATAAAGGCGGAGCCATTTGCAGGACTAGAGATGATTGGATGCATCATATAGAACGTTTTATTTCTAATCCTGAACTAAGGTATCAATGGCATAAAGAAGCTCGTAAATCAATGGAACCGTTCTTAACCCCTAATATAGCAAGACAGATTGATAGTTTGTTAAAGAAAATGATGTGGTAACGTAAAAATGAATAATATATTGGGTTATTCAAGGAATTTATTATTCTTCCAAGATGTTGGATTTGCGATTGTAGGAGTAGAAGTTTGATTGTAAAAATTGAAAAGTTAAATTTTCACGAAACTAGTTTGGCAAGTATAACAAGTAAAGCAAAATGACCGTGATTTTGCCAACTTTTGCTAAGAAACTTCTGCCAGTTATTATTAATTATAAAGGAGTCTTAACTTGTGAGAAGTTAATTAGAAATAAGCATTCAGGATTCAAATTTAAAGAAAAACATTCGAGTGGAAAAGCAAGTTGCACTATGCAGTTAATAACAGATATAACGAGTATAATCGGCTTTTATTTAGGTTTTAAAGGGAGAATGAGACTTTACAGATTGATGTTAGAGAGAAAGCTGTTTTATATATATTGGGAAAGAATTTCTGAAAAGACTATACTCTCAAAGACAATTGCTTTGAGGATGTCGTAAAGGCTATTGAAAGCTCTTTAGATTGAGAAAGAAGGTGTGGATTTTTTTTGAGCGGTTTAATACCACTACGAAAATATCTAAAATAGTGAAGTAAATTATACGGATGATAGGAGGTAGAAACCAAAATTATTCAACTTTAATATCAAACGAATAACTCAGGGGGAAGAAAATTATTTATGGTACAATCAAGTATAGGAAATAAAAAACTAGCTCTATTCTTTACACAAGGAGTCTCTTTAAAAACCTGGCATAAGAAGGGATATTTAAGTCGGGAAGTTAAGATTTATAAAGAGCTCTCCAAAAGATTAGGAGAGGTATTCTTCCTTACTTATGGAAGAAACGATCACGATTTTCTGGATTATTTATTTAATATCGAGGTAATACCTAATAAATGGGGTTTAAATTCGAAGGTTTACAGCCTTTTATTACCTTTTCTAAACTGGCGCCTTTTAAAACGAATCGATGTTTTTAAAACTAATCAGATGAAAGGCTCGTGGACTGCGGTATTGTCAAAATTTCTTTTCCGTAAACCATTGGTTGTACGTTGCGGTTATGAATGGGCAAGATTTATAGAAAGAAAAAAACCACCAGTAAAACTTAAGTTGGCTCGAGTTCTGGAAAGAATATCATATAAATATGCAGATAAAATAATACTTACATCAAAATCTTCCAAAGATTATGTAATGCACAATTATAAAATTGAAGAGAACAAAATAGAAATTGTCCACAATTATATAGACACAGAAAAATTTAGACCATTGAATGGTATTTCTACAGAAGAAGGAAGACTGTGTTTTGTTGGTAGATTGGACAAACAAAAAAATCTATTTAATCTTCTAAAGGCAATTAAAAACATACCTAATATCAAACTCATTATTATTGGAGAAGGCGAACAAAAGGAGAAGTTAAAGAGGTATGCCCAAGATGAATGCCTAAAAATAGATTTTTTGGGGAGGATACCTAACGAAAAAATCCCTATAGAACTAAACAAATCTGATATCTTTGTATTTCCGTCATTATACGAAGGAAATCCAAAAGCTTTGCTAGAAGCGATGGCTTGCGGTTTGCCAGTAATTGCCTCCAATGTTGAAGGGATAAAAGAATTGATATACCACAAAAAAAACGGGTATTTGTGTGACACTTCAGCTGATTCTATACGGCAGTCAATCCTTGAAGTTCTTGGTACTCAAAGTCTTAAAAAGAAAATGGGATATGAAGCGAGACTTTTTATCGAAAAAAATTGTTGTTTGAAGTCTTTAATCAACCGTGAGATATCAATACTTAAAGATTTATTTTACGGAAAAGTGAATGGAAGGTTATGATACAATAAATGGATATTTTAGGAATAATTAAGAGTTCGGGTTATGGGAGTCATTTCCATTTACTATTAGGAACACTTATTTAAATTGAATAGTGGAGGGCATCCTGAAATAGTTGGGGCTGGGGGAGTGTTGTTTGAAGACGAAAATAGCTTTATGAAGGCGATTAAAAAGGTTAAGGAAAACTACAAAACTTATCACTCATCTATTAATCTGCGTGATATCACTGAAATTGCTCAAGTGTATTACGATTTCATCTGTGATGTTTACCAAATGAAGTTCGAGGGCAGAATAAAAAACAAAAAAGTTAATCATTTAAATTATCTGCTTTTTTGTAGTTCAGACTTTTATGGCAAAGCTAGAAAAAAGTTTAGGAGCAATCTTAAGAAAATGAATTTAAGCTGAATAGATTATGTTTTATTGACTACTATTTACCATTGGAAAGCATGGGAATTAGAGAAGGATTGCTCTCTAACTTGACTTTTTGAGATTATCAATTAAGATTAAATAATAAAAAACAAGATGTTTTTTGGATATATTAAATGTGGGAGATAAAGCCAATAAATATATTGATGTGACTGTAATTATGATGCTTTCCTACTATTTTTCACCTAGATGAGGGGGAGCCAGTGCCTTTAGTTAGCGTGGTAATGAGTGTATACAATGAGGTGAGATTTTTAAGAGAGGCTGTAAACAGTATTCTTAATCAGACCTTTAGTAATTTTGAATTCATTATTATTAACGATGGAGCTACTGATGGTTCTTTAGAAATCCTTAAAAGCTATAACGATGAAAGAATAATAATTGTCAGTCAAGAGAATATGGGTCTCACTAAATCACTAAACAAAGGGATAAAATTAGCAAGAGGGATATATATTGCAAGAATGGATGCAAGTGACATATCTGCTTTCACAAGGTTAGAAAAACAAGCAAAAGTTCTAGAGACTTATAAAGATATTTCTTTAGTTGCTACATGGTACTCAATAATCGATGAGAACGGAAAAATTATAGTAAAAAAAAGAATTCCTATTGGAATGGATGAAATAGAACAATCTTTAAAAAGAGATAACCCGATCTGTCATGGGTCCGTAATGATAAGAAAAAGTGTACTTAGAGAAGTAGATTTATATAGACCCGAGTTCAGATACGCACAAGATTATGACCTCTGGCTTCGGATATTGCATAAAGGATTTAAGTTTTTTGTAATTCCTGAATTCCTTTATCAAAAGCGCATTAAGAAATTATCTGTAATTAAACGCCCAGAACAGAAGTTCTTTAGTGTAATGGGAATCCGAGACTTTAATCAGGGATACACCATAGAGAAAAAACACTCTAAGAAAGGAAACAAAGGAGCTGAGATGGAATTGCCTTCTAGTCGGAAAAAACGTAAAAAAAGAAGTGATAGATATATCGAAGCATTCTATCAATATGCAATAGCCACATTTTATTGGAGAGAAGGTGAAAATTCAAAGAGTCGATCTGCTTTAGTAAAAGCCCTAAAGTTTTATCCCTTTTTCCTCAGAGCGTGGTATAGATTGATTTTAACCTTCTTACCTATGAAAATGCAATTTACTATATCAACATTAGTTTCAAAGATGACAAATGCCATAATAATCCGAGGTATAGAGTGAGCACATTAGCTTTTGTCCTCGTATTATTTTCAATCTTAGCGTATTTATGGGTTTCTTCTTATCAACTAATCTTCTCTCTCCCACTGAGCCCTTTATTAGCCACCACGGCTGTATATCTCGGTTTGATTATAGTTTTTACAAAGAAGAAATTTCGTCTTACCCATACTGCGCAATCCCTACTTTCAATATCCATAATACTTGTAGTTTGGGCCGCTGTAGTGTATTTTGCAGTGGATGCATATCCTACTTGTTTGCATAGGCTTTTTCAAACCTTGCTGTCAATAGCAATTGCATTTACTGTATATTTACTTACAACTTCAGAAAATCGCATTCGTATTGTTGTTTATTTTTTAATTTTTGGAGCAACAGTTTCAGCTATAGTTGGAATTGGACAGTTTTTTATTGGCGAACCATTTATAAGTTTTTGGTTGGCATCAGGTGAAGTATCTGGAAAGGCATTGGATAGCGTGCTTGGTGGTCGTATTGCAGGCTTAAGCAATTACGCGGTTCCCCTATCTTACCAATTATGTTCAATTATTCCATTGGGTGTAGCACTATTTGCATTTAGAAAAAAAAGATTGGGAAGGTTACAAGCCCTATTGCTTATTATAGCAATTTTTATAATACTCATGGCTTTATCTCTTACACTAGTTCGTTCATCTATATTAGGGGTATTTATTGGATCTTCTGTGGTTCTTTTTATGAAATTCCAAGGTAAGAGAAGGAGCGGATATCTATTAATTTCAGGGGTAATAGTTGGCTTGCTCCTGTATGGAATCTTTGGTTATTTCTTACAACCACAAAGGTTTATAGGTTTGAGCGATGTATCTGCCAGAAGCAGGGTGCCTATGCAACTAACCGCAATTAACTATTCTCTTAAACATCCTCTTGGGACAGGTTCATATAAGGTTTCTAAATCTTATGCCCCGTCATTTGTGGAAAAAGAAAGTGTAATAAAAGAGCAGATTATAACTCATACATCGCATAATCAGTTCTTAAACGTTCTTACATACTATGGGTTTCCTGGATTATTCTTGCTCATTGCTTTTTATCGAATCTTATATAAAGGGATTAAGAAACAATGGGAATTTATAAATTTGAATGAAAAGTATCAATTTGAGTGGATAGTTGCAGGTCTTGCAGGAACTTTTATAAGTTATTTAATTAATTCTTGGTTTCACAATGCTGGTCTATTTGTTGGAGATGTATTCCACTGGTATTTTATTGGTATGTTTTTTGCGACGGGCAGACTTTTAATACAGGAGAAAAATTATGATTTTAGAATTTAATATTATTTGCTGCTGTGGAATTTAATAGCTATGGCTGAAGCGGTTTTAAGGATCTTAAAAAATGAGGAACTGGCAACTAAACTTGCAGAAACTGGCAAAGAAAGGGCGCACGATTTTGAAGTAACAAAAATAGTCAAACAATACGAGCGGATATTTTATTCTTTAGCCAGGGGTAAAGATGATGGAAAGCAATAAATTTTCTGGAAATTGTAATTTCCAAGAAGAAAAGATTTATAAACCAAAGATACTAATGGTCGGTCCAGTCCCTCCCCCTGCTGGTGGTATTGCAACTTCTGTTATAAATATCTTAAATTCGGAATTATCAAACCATTTTGAAATTATACATTTAGATAGTTCTACAAAAAGACCAGTTAATAAAAAAGGAGTAATAGATTTTTTAAATTTGATATCTTGTTTTCATTTATTACTTAAGTTTTTTAAAATTTATTTAACCCAGATCCCAGATATAGTACAGATTGAATCATCAAGTGGGATTAGTTTTTTAAAAAATTCTATTTTAATTTTAATTTCAAATATATTTAATACAAAGATTATAATTTCTATACATGGTTCAGGAGTAAGATTTATTCAATTTTATAAAAACCTTCCGGTAGTTTTAAAAAAATATATAAAGTTTGTTTTATCAAGATGTGATGCTATTAGATTATTATCTGAAAAATGGGTCAGCTCTTTTGTTTCGGAATTAAATATTATAGATAATAATATATATATTATACCTAATGGGGTAGTAATTAGTAGAGTACTTGGAAATAATCAATTTCAAAAGGTTAATTTTTACAGTGATTTCAATATTTTGTATTTAGGGTGGATAGGTCAAAGAAAAGGGATTTTCGATTTAATTGATGCATCAAAAATATTAAAGAATAAAAGGTATGACTTTAAATTATTATTGGTTGGTCCAGAAATGAAGGAAGGAGATAAAGATAGGGTTATTCATTATATTAAGGACAAAGGATTAAATAATTATATAAGATTATTTAAGGAAATTGAATATAATGAAGTTTTTAAGTTTTATAATGCTGCTCATATATATGCTCTACCATCATATACGGAAGGATTGCCTATGGGTATTCTTGAAGCTATGGCGGTTGGATTACCGATAGTTTCAACCAAAGTAGGAGCAATACCTGAAATTGTTGAAGAGGGAATAAATGGTTTCCTAATAAAACCAGGTGACGTTGTTGGCTTAGCATATTCTATTGAAAGATTAATTAAGGATAAAGAATTAAGAGAAAGAATGAAAGAAAATAATAAGGAAAAGATAAAACAGAAGTATTCTATTCAAAGACAAGTGAATATGTTTACGAAGTTATATTTTAGTATTTTGGAGGTATAAAGATGAAACAAATCATTCAGAACTATAAAACAGGTGAATTGAGTGTTGAGGAAGTTCCGAAACCTACTTTAAAAAGTGGTGGTATTCTAGTTGAAAACCATTATTCCTTGGTTAGTGCAGGTACGGAGAAAACAATAATAGATTTTGCAAAAAAGAGTCTTGTTGGAAAGGCAAAATCCCGACCGGATTTATTAAAACAAGTGATTGATAAAATGAAGACAGATGGATTAATTACTACTTATAAGAGTGCTATGAGAAGGCTTGGTGAACCAGTTCCTCTTGGATATAGCAGTGTAGGAGAAGTGATCGAAGTAGGAGAGAAGGTTAAAGGTTTTAAAAAAGGTGATTTCGTTGCATGTGCAGGTGCAGGGTATGCCTCTCATGCTGAGGTTGTCTTTATTCCTGAGAATCTCGTTGTTAAAGTCCCGGAGTCCGTTGATATGAAAGAGGCAGCGTTTGTTACACTCGGGGCTATTGCTCTACAGGGGATAAGAAGGGCTGAATTAAGCCCTAGGGAGAAAATCGCAGTGGTTGGTCTTGGACTTATCGACCAACTTACTGTTCAATAAAGAGTTGAAGAATCTAAAGGGTTTGGAATGGATGAGGGAGTAGTGATTAATAAAGATGATGTGATGGAAATTGCAATGAATTTCTCCGATGGAAATGGAGTTGATGCAGTTATCATTACCGCCTCTACAGAAAGCAGTGAACCACTTAAGATAGCGGGACAAATATGCAGGGAAAGAGGTAGGGTATCTTCTGTTGGTCTTACCGGGATGGAAATTCCAAGGAGTATTTATTATGAAAAAGAATTAGACTTTAGACTGTCCCGTTCCTATGGGCCAGGGAGATATAGCAGAGAGTTTGAAGAAAAGGGTTTAGATTATCCTATTGGATATGTCCGCTGGACAGAAAAAAGAAATATGGAAGAATTCATTCGCTTATTATCCGAAGGGTATCTTAATTTGGAACAAATGATTACCCATATATTTTCAATTGATGATGCACTTGATGCTTATAAGATGATCACAGAAAATCCAAATAATGAGGATTACACAGGAGTTTTGATTTCTTATGATATAGGAAAAGAACCTATCTCAAAAATCTATCTGAAAGAAGAAACTAAAATCGAGAAGAAAAAAGGTGTAATATCAGTTGGAGTTATTGGGGGGGGTAATTTTGCCAGAGGGGTTATTTTACCTATTCTACATGAACTTAGTGATGTTTCAGTGGATGCAGTTGCTGATGTTAAGGGCGAAATTGCAAGTTTTATCGGGAGGAAATATAATTCCAGATATACAACATCTGATTATAAAGGGATCCTTAATGATGATTCAATTGATTTAGTGGTAATTACTACTCCTCATAATCTTCATGCAGAGATGGTAATTGAGTCTCTTAAATCCGGAAAACATGTTTACGTCGAAAAACCTTTATGTATTAATCAATCGGAATTAGAAGAAATTATCAAGGTTTACAACTCAACGAACTCTACGAACTCAATGAACCCCACGAACCCTTCCATTATGGTTGGTTTTAACCGCCGTTTTTCACCTGCTGCGAAAGAACTTAAAAGCAGGTTCTCAAATTGCAGGACACCTTTAATGATTTACTATCGGGTGAATGCTGGACAAATACCAAAAGACCACTGGATGCAAGATCCAGAGGTTGGAGGGGGTAGGATCATAGGGGAGGTCTGTCATTTTATTGATTTAATGCAGTTTATCACAGATTCAAAACCTGTTAAGGTATATGCTTCTAAAGTTAAAGGAAAAGGGAATATTATAGAAGAAGATAATATCAGTGTTATTATTGACTTTAAAGACGGTTCAAGAGGAATCGTCCTATACACTTCTCTTGGCAGCAAATCATTCCCTAAGGAATATATTGAGGTTTTTGGAGGAAGAAGGGTTGAAACAATTAACAATTTTCGGGTTGGCAAGTTTGGCTTACAACAGGATAAAGGCCATAAAGAAGAATTTAAACGGTTTGTCAACGCAATATTAGAAGGGAGGTCTTCTCCAATATCAATAGAATCTCTCTACTATACAACCCTCACTACCTTTAGGATTATAGAATCTTTAAGAAAGGGTTCTCCAGTCCGCATAGAGGAATGAGTCTGAGTTATTACAAACGCTTATATGAGACATATATTAAAGGTGAGAAGAGTCATCTCGATTTCTGGCATGGGACACCTATGATAAATCCTGCGTTCGAGAAAGATACCCTTGGACAATATTATATGTTGTTCTATTCGAAGGCTAAATATGATGGTTATTTCGATGAAAACGGAGTTCCTCTCTTAAATTACAGAGGCGATATTGGGTTGCAGCATAATCCCATAGCAATTGCTCAGTATGGCTTGGGTAATTATAATCTCTATTGCAAGATGGGAGAAGAGAAATACAAAAGGGCAGCTATATTGCAAGCTGATTGGTTGGTAGAAAATCTCACTCAGAATTCAAAGGGTCTCTGGGTATGGATGCACAATTTTGACTGGAAGTATATAGAAACGCTCAAAGCTCCCTGGTATTCAGGGCTCGCTCAGGGACAGGGAATTTCTCTCCTTGCAAGAGTATATGAGTTAATAGGTAATGAGCTCTATTTAGAAACTCTTAAAAAAGCATTCATTCCACTCACTGTAGATGTATCTCAAGGGGGTGCAGTTTTTGTTGATGAGAAGGGGCAAAAATGGATTGAAGAATATATGGTTACTCCTCCTTCACATATACTCAATGGCTTTCTCTGGGCTCTTTTTGGAGTTTATGACTATTACCTCCTTATAGAAAATAGCGAAATCAAGGATTTATTTTATTCATTTGTGGAAACAATTAGGAATAATCTACCTCGTTACGATATTGGGTTCTGGTCATTATACGATTTGAGTGATAACAATTATAAGAATATAGCAAGTCCTTTTTACCATCAATTGCACATTGTTCAGTTGAGAATATTGGCAAAATTAAGTGGAATAGAAGAATTCGAGCGGTGGGCAGATAAATGGGAATCATACCGGAGAAAAATGATCTATAGAACAAGAGCACTCTTTCAGAAGGGATTATTCAAATTGAGGAGATTCTGAAGAGATGAGGATTCTCTACATTTCACAATATTTTCCCCCTGAAATGGGAGCTCCTTCTGCAAGGGTTTCGGGATTGAGTAAATGCTGGGCAAAAGACGGGCATGATGTAACAGTCCTTACAGGCTTTCCAAATCACCCTACAGGGTTAATTTTCCCTGAGTATAGAGACAAGATAAAGAAGGGCGTTTATGTAGAGAGGAAGGACGGATACAGAATTGTCAGGACCTGGCTATTAACAATTCCAAATGGCACTCCTTTTCAAAGAATTCTGAATTATACTTCCTTCTTTATTTCCGCAACAATCACCGGGCTTCGCCTTAATGGTTTTGATATAGTAATTGCAACATCTCCGCAACCCCTTGTTGGATTTGCAGGATACATTGTAAGTTTGGTAAAGAGAAAACCATTTATTCTGGAGATAAGGGATCTCTGGCCAGAATCTCTGGTGGGTTCAGGTATTGGAACGGAGAAATCATTATTGATAAGGATAATTGACCGGCTGGCCAATTTTCTGTATTTACATTCTACACATATTGTCGTCTTAACAGAGAGTTTCAGAAAAAACCTTATTTCTAAAAGAGGGATAAAAGAAGAGAAAATATCCATCGTTGAGAATGGAATTGAGACAGATATTTTTACGCCCCTCGAGATCAAACCGGAGATAAAGAGGGATTTAGGACTTGGTGAAAAATTTATTGTTTCATATATAGGAACATTTGGATATGCTCATGGTCTCGATACGGTTCTTGAGGCTGCTGAGATACTGAAGGATGATGAGGATATTAATTTTCTACTTATTGGAGAGGGAGTTCGTAAAGATTATCTTATTGATTTAGCAAAAGAGAAGAATTTAGAGAATGTAAGGTTTCTTGATTTTCAACCAAGGAAGATGATACCTCAGTTCATTAACCTTTCTGATGTTTGTATGGTTTTGCTCAAGGATTCAGAGGTATTCAAAACTGTTGTTCCCTCAAAAATGCTTGAATTTATGGCATGCGGTAAGCCAATAATTCTTGGGGTTGATGGCCAGGCGAGGGAGGTGATGGAAAAGGGAAATGCCGGAATATTTATCCCACCCGAGAGTTCAAAAAAACTTGCAGAAGCAATAATAAAACTAAAAGATGATCCTGCCTTGAAGACAAGATTGGGTAATAACGGAAGGGAATTTGTTCTTTCTAAATTCACAAGAGAAAAAAAGGCAAAAGAGTATCTGAATCTTCTCAAGAATTTTATCTGAAGTTCAAGAACTTCACAAATATGTCCGTGACCGCCCTCCCAAACTACACATTTTTGTCCGTAACAAAAATGGGTAGTAAGAAGAGTTATAAAAAATATTTTATGCGGGATTGGAGGAAGAGGGAGTGAAAATAAAAAAAGGGCAGGAAAACCTGCCCCTTTTATTTATGCCAATCCAAAAGATTACCTTATTGTTGCAAGATCACTTGATGGTCTATACTTCGTTTTGAATTGAGCGAATCTTTTATTAAATCTCATTTTAATTCCTCCCTTTTTATCTGTTAGACGTAAGTTTCAAGTAATTTGTTTCAACTGAAACTCACTTTTTTCTTTTTTTTATCCACATCCCTTAACTTTCTATGCAATCAAAATAACTAAGCCGAAACTAATGCTATCATTTAAAAAGAAAAGCCAACCCCTTTTTTAATTAATGGGCTAGGATATCTTAGGTTTTATCTACATCACTTTGACCCTAATTTGCCACTTACCCTTTATCACTCTAATCCGAATCTATTCCTTGCTACTCATCCCCTATTGACAATAGTCACAATCCTACTACTCTGAAAACAAAGGAGTCTATAAGCATTGCTAAAATAGAGGAGGGTATTTGTTAAAAAGGGCGTTTGATATTTTGCTTTCGTTCGTCGGACTTATTCTTTCCTTCCCCGTATGGGTTCTTTCATCCATTGCAATAATTATGGAGAGTGGTGGTCCTGTATTTATTTCTCAGGAGAGAGTGGGTAAAGATGGATGGATATTCCATATATTAAAATTTAGATCAATGGATAAGAATGCACATAAAGAATCCCCTGTAGAACACGCTGGTGAGCGTGAGAAACGGATTACCCTGGTTGGAAAGATACTCAGGGCAACTGCGATGGATGAACTACCTCAGTTATTATCCATTTTTAAAGGCGATATGAGTTTTGTTGGGCCAAGGCCAATTCATCCTAAAGAACCCGCAATCACTGGAAGTAAGCATGATAGACTGGAAGACGTTCCGGATTTTAACAAGCGTTGCGCAATAAAGCCGGGTCTCACTGGTATTGCTCAGGTCTATGCTGTAAGAGAGATGTCAATAGAAAAGAAGGTCAAGTATGATATATTATATATAAAGAAGCAGAGCTTTCTACTTGACCTTAAACTTATCCTCCTTTCGTTTTTGGTTACGTTTAGGGGTGATTGGGAAAGTACGGACAGGAGAATGTAGATGGTCATATGGGTGAATGAATGTTCACTCTAAAAGCTTGAAAATTCTTCATTTTATCAACACTCTTCCGCGGATTTGCTTAGTGCATACAATATATAGCACTCACTGGTTTGGCAAATGGACACTCTACTTTTTCAATATATTCTGACCCCTCCCAAACTATACATTTTTGTCCGTAACAAAAACGTATAGTTAAAAATCAAGACATTTCTAAACCACAAGGGGTAAGGGTTCAGGGTTAGGGATTAGAAGAGAAAATGTTAAGACAAGCAGGGACTAAGTGGTATTTTTGGGTTAGCGTGATAAGAGATACGTGGTAAGGTAGTTTACACTATATATTAACCATGTAGAAACCGTGGCTATATTTGTAGGGCTTAATGTGCGTCAAAAAAGGGGCAGGAAAACCTGCCTCTTTCGATTATGCCCACCCAAAAGTTTAGCTTACTATTACTAAATCACTTGGTGTATTGGATTCTCTTTTGAATTGTGAAAATCTTTTATTTAGTCTCATTTTATATACTCCTTTTTATCTGTTAGGCGTAAGCTTTAGATTGATTTTAAAGATCGTTTCTCAAAGAATAATTATTATATTGTTTTAAATTTCTACCAACAGGGTTGAAAAAATTATATGTATTTGTAAAGTAGTAGAGTAAAATGGGAAAAGCACTAAAAATGTATATTATGGTTAATGTAGAGAAGCGCAATTTTCAAATGGTGAAGTATTACGAAAAAGAAACGATAACAGGAATTGATAAAAATAATATAGACAATAATTTCTAAATGAAACTAATAATAATCAATCAGTTTTTTTATCCTGATATAGATGTGGATGCGCAATTTGCATATGACCTTGCAAAAGGTTTTGTGGAGAAAGGGTATAAGGTTCGGGTTCTATGCCAGAGGAGTTTAAAGGATGATACTTCGAAAACATTAAAAAGAAAAGAGACTATAAATGGCATAGAAATATATAGGCTTCCCAATGCATTTTCTAATATAAATTTTATACGTAGGTTCATAAGACACATATTTTTCTATATAGGACTTCTGATTAAACTAGTAAGTTCTACATCTAGGGACTCTCGTTTGCTTATTGCAACTTCTCCTCCCCTCAACGGATTAATAGCTGCAATAATTAAACCATTCAAGAACTTTAAATATCTTCTCGCAGTAAAGGATGTCTACCCGGATGCAATGGTCTCTTTAGGTATAATAAAATATAATGGATTGATATATAAAATACTTAATCTTGCTA